>Ga0081539_10002818_pt1 | contig 23221 bp, 23 predicted proteins | sample TabmetS4T2R2_FD_71023 | JGI IMG/M metagenome (GOLD analysis project Ga0081539, IMG submission 71023) | Tabebuia heterophylla rhizosphere microbial communities from the University of Puerto Rico - S4T2R2 | ecosystem: Host-associated > Plants > Roots > Rhizosphere ...
CTCGCAGGTCGTCCTGCGCAGTGCCGACCCGCGCGAACTGCTGGACGCCGTCGACGAGGCATTGGCCCGCGGGCCGGTCGACGTCGACCCGCGGCCGGCCGACGAGTTCGCCCAGGTGCACGCGCGGGCGGTGAACGCCAAGCTGGTCGAGAAGGTACGCGCGCTGCGCCGCACCGAGCGCCGGTTCGAGGCCATGGCGGCCGCGTCTCCGGTGGGCATCGTGCTGATGGACGCGGACGGCCACGCGCGGTACGTCAATCCGCGGTTGGCCGAGATCACCGGGATGGCCGCCGGCCGGCTCCTCGACCGGGGCTGGCTCGCCTGCCTCGACCCGGCCGTGCACGCGGCGGCGCTCGACTCGCTGCACAGCACGGACGACGGGGTGGAGCACCGGTACCGCAGCCGCCTCGTCCGCGACGACGGATCGGTCCGCTGGCTGCGCGTGCACCTGCGGCCGATCCCGGACGCCGACAGCGAGCTGGCCGGCGGCGTGGTGATGGTCGACGACGTCACCGACGTCGTCGCGGCCGAGGAACGGGCCGGCCGGGAGACCCGGCAACGGCAGGAGGAGGCGCGCCGGCGCGACGCCGAGCGGCTGGACAGCCTGCGCCGGATGGCCGGCGGCATGGCCCACGACTTCAACAACCTGCTCGGCGCGATGCTCGGCTACCTGCACCTGGCGATCGAGTCGATCACCGAGGAGGAGGCGGCCGGCCGGCTCGACGCGGCGACGGCCCGGGCCCTGCTCGACGACCTGGGCCAGGTCGCCAAGGGGGGCGAGCGCGCCACCAAGCTCACCGAGCAGCTGCTCGCCTTCGGCCGGCGGGAGATCAGCCAGCCGGTCACCGTCGAGGTCGGCGCGTTCCTGCGGGAGACGGCGCCGGCGCTGACCGAGACCGCCGGCCCGGGCGTACGCCTCGAACTGCGACCCGGCGACGGCGTGCCGCCGGTCAGCATCGATCCGCGGCTGCTCGAGCGGCTGCTGCACATCCTGGTGCGCAACGCCCGCGAGGCGATGCCGGACGGCGGCACCGTCACCGTCCGGACCGCGACCGACGGCGACCACGTCACGGTGAGCGTGGCGGACGACGGTAGCGGCATGCCGCCGGAGGTCCTGGCCCGCGCGCTGGAGCCGTTCTTCTCCACCAAGCCCGGCAGCCGCACCGCGGGCCTAGGCCTGGCCACCGCGCACGGCGCCGTCACCCAGGCCGGCGGCGAGCTGCTGCTCTCGTCGGAGCCGGGCATCGGGACCACCGCGGTGATCCGGTTGCCGGCCGCGGCCGGCAGCCGGGATCCCGCCCCGGCGGAGGCCGCACCGGCCGCGCACGTGCCCGGCCAGGCCGACGGCGCCGACCTGCCCGGCGACGCCACGGTGCTGCTCGTCGACGACGAGGACGACCTGCGGGAGGTGACCGCCCGGTTCATCGCGCGGGCCGGCTACCGCGTGCTGACCGCGGCGGGCGGCGCCGAGGCGCTGGACCTGGCGGACCGCCACGCCGGCCCGATCGACTGCCTGGTCACCGACGTGGTCATGCCCGGCATGGACGGGCGCCGCCTGGCGCACCGGTTCCTGGCCCGGCGCCCGGGTGCCCGGGTCGTGTTCATCTCCGGGTACGCGGAGGCGTTGATCGACGACGACGGCCGCTCGCTGGAGCCGGGCCAGATCATCCTGGCCAAGCCGTTCAGCAGCGCCGACCTGACCAGGACACTGCGCGCGGTGCTGACGCCGGCCTGACCGGCCCGGCCTGCGGGGCAGGGCGCACGGTCAGCCGCGCGCCGCGATCCCCCGCTCGACCGCCGCGGCGACCATGGCCCGGGCCAGTCCGAAGTCGGGATCGGCGACCGGCCGGCCGAAGTGATATCCCTGCAGCAGCCGGTAGCCGATCCGGTGCAGCTCGGCCGCCTGCTCGGCGGTCTCCACGCCCTCGGCCACCGCGGCCAGGCCCAGCCCCTGACTGACCTGGATCAGTGCCTCGGCGATCACCGCGTGCCGGCCGGCCCCGGTGATGTCGTCCACGAACGACTTGTCGACCTTGAGGACGTCCACCGGCACGGTCTGCAGCAGGCCGAGCGAGGAGTGCCCGGTGCCGAAGTCGTCGAGCGCCACCCGTACGCCCAGGGCCCGCAGCTCGTGCAGCGCGGTGACCGCCTGCCCGCCCTCGAAGACGGCGGTCTCGGTGATCTCCACCGTCAGGCAGCCGGCGGGCAGGCCGGTCTCGGCCAGCGCCCGCGCCACCGTGCCGGCGAAGCCGGGCCGGGCCAGCTGCCGGGCGGACACGTTGACGTTCACCCGATCGGGACCGGCCGGGCCCAGTTCGGCGTTCCAGCGGACCATCCGCTCGCAGGCGGTCCGCAGGATCCACTCGCCGAGCTCGACGATCAGGCCGTTCTGCTCGGCCACCGGCACGAACTGGGCGGGCTCGACCACCCCCCGCTCGGGATGCTCCCACCGGACCAGCGCCTCGACCGCGGCGACCCGCGCCTCCGGCATCGCCACGATGGGCTGGTAGACGACCCGGAACTGGCCGGTGTCGAGCGCGATCCGCATCTCGGCGCCGAGCCGGGCGTACTCGCTGGACCGCTCGTCCAGGACGGGTGTCCACCGGCGGTACGGCTCGCCGGTCTGCTTCGCGGCGTACATGGCCGCCTCCGCCTGGCGCAGGATCTCGACCGGGTCGGTGCCCGCCCCGCCCGCCAGCCCGATGCCGACCCCGACGAGCAGTTCGTGGCCGCCCGCCTGCACCGGCTCGCGCAGCACGCCGGCGAGCCGGCCCGCCGCGGCGCGGGCCTGCTCGGCGCTGGCGTCGGGCAGCAGGACCGCGAACTCGTCACCACCCATCCGGGCCACCACGGCACCGGCGGGCACCGCGCGCCGCACCCGCTCGGCCAGCAGGCCCAGGACCCGGTCGCCGACGGGGCGGCCGAGCTCGTCGTTGACGTTCTTGAACCCGTTGAGCCCGAGCAGCGCCACCTGCGGCCGGCCGCACACGAGCGCGTCGCGCAGGGCCTGCTCCAGGCGGCGGCGGTTGGCCAGGCCGGTCAGGTCGTCCTGCATGGCGAGCCGCCGCAGGTCGGCGGACTGCCGGCGCACCTCCGCCATGAACCCGGCCATCCGCGCGATGACCAGCAGCACCAGGAGGATGCCGCCGACCGCGACGGCCGAGCGGTCCACCGGATTCGTCCCGACCCCGGGCACGAGCAGCATGACCGGCGCGAGCAGCGAGCAGGCGGCGAACGCGCCGAGCCGGCCCGGGCCGACACCGGTACGCCCGTCCGGCGGCCCGCTGCGGTCCGCGGCCGTCGAGGGGTGCAGCGCGGCCGCCGCCCAGACCACGTACGAGGCGAGGAAGGCCGCGTCCATCGCCCGGGTCGCCGCCGGCGCGGTGTGCAGCGTGATCAGCGAGAAGCCGACGTCCGCGGCGAGCATCAGCGCGAGGGCGAGCGCCAGCAGCCGGATGCTGCCGGTGCGGACCCGCGCGTCGGTGAGCAGCCGGGCGAGCATGGCCAGCAGCAGCAGATCACCGGCCGGGTACGTGATGCCGATGATCCGCTGCAGCGCCGAGACCGCCGAGGCGGACGCGATCGGGTGCAGTACGAAGATCCAGAACAGCAGGCCGAGGCCGGTGACGACGATGGCCGCGTCGATCGGCCGGTCCGCGCGGGTCCCGCGCCGGCTGCGCAGGAGCAGCAGCAACCCCACCGCCATCATGGGGTACGCGGCGAGGTAGAAGACGTCGGCGACCGACGGGTACGGCTTCTCGTGCAGCGCGTACACGAAGAAGCCGTAGATCATGTCGCCCAGCACCGAGGTGAGCTGCCCGGCGGCCAGCCAGTACCAGACGCCCGGCCGGCGCGGCCGGTGCAGCCGCACGCCGGCGAGGATGGCCAGGCAGCAGGCGAGACCGGCCAGGTCGTAGACGACGTTGGCGGCGAACGAGTTGGCGGGCAGCAGGTAGTAGCCGGCGATCGCCGGCACCCCGGCCGCGATCCACCAGCGCCATCCCCACGCACCCCGCACAGTTGACCATCGGCCGCCGGGCCGCGAAGCTGAGCCGCGCGTACGGTCCCGCGGTGCTCTGATGGACGGGTGATGTTCTACCTGGACTGCGACACCGGCATCGACGACGCGCTCGCGATCGCGCTGCTGCTGGCGTACGACGACGTGACGCTCGCCGGGATCGGCACGGTCAACGGCAACACCTCGGCGGCACGCGCCGCGGCGAACACGCTCGGCCTGCTCGCGCTGGCGGGCCGCGGCGACATCCCGGTCGCGGTGGGCGACGGCGGCTACCGCGGCGGCGCGGCGCACGTGCACGGCGGCAACGGCGTGGGCGGGGTGGTCCTGCCCCCGGGCGCCCCGCCGGACCGGCGCACCGCGGTCGAGCTGCTGCTTGACCTGGCCCGCGCCCACCCGGGGCAGCTGCATGTGCTGGCCACCGGGCCGTGCACGAACCTGGCCGGGGCACTGCGCGCCGAGCCGCGGCTGCCGGCGCTGGTCGCGGCGGTCACGGTGATGGGCGGCGCGGTCCGCGTGCCGGGCAACGTGGGCCGCCGGGCGGAGGCGAACATCGCCGACGATCCGGCCGCCGCGGCCGCGGTGCTGGCCGCACCGTGGCCGGTGACGCTGGTGCCGCTCGACGTCAGCATGAACCACCGGTGGTCCGAGGTGGACGTGGCGCGGCTGCGCGGCGGCGGAACCCCGCTGGTCACCGCGCTCGCCGGCATGCTGCCGGTCTACTTCGACTCGTACGAGCCGCGGCTGGGCGAGCGCCGGATCCCGCTGCACGATCCGCTGGCGGCGGCGCTCGCCACCGGCGAGCTGGCCGCCGCCGACGCGCCGGAGCTGGGGCTGCGGGTGGATCTGGAGGCCGGCCGGGTCGCCGAGGATCCGGCGGCGCCGGCCCGGACCCGGGTGGTGCTGGCGCTGGACCGGCCGGCCGGGCCGGTGATCCTGCGGCGGATCCTCGGCGGCGCCCGCCGAGCAGCCGGGTAGCCAGCACCGCCACTACGGAATCATTCGCCGACCCCTCCCCATGCGAGGAGTTCATTGGTACCGTCGCGCCATGTCGACGGAATCCGGAGTTGATCGTTCCCGCCTGGCCGGCCTCACCGAGCGCGAGCGGGCCGCGTTCGCCCAGCGCCACCCCAGGTCCGCCGCGGCCTATGCCGACGCCGGCCACCTGTTCGGGCGGGTCCCGATGACCTGGATGAACAAGACCGCGGCCGGCTTCCCGCTCTACGTCGACAAGGCCCGCGGGGCGCGGCTCACCGACATCGACGGTCACGAGTACATCGACTTCTGCCTGGGCGACACCGGGGCGATGGCCGGGCACTCGCCCGAGCCCGTGATCGCCGCGGTCAGCCGCCGCCTGGGCGAGCTCGGCGGCGCCAGCACCATGCTGCCGACCGAGGACGCCGCCGCGGTGGGCGCCGAGCTGAGCCGCCGCTTCGGAATGCCGTACTGGAGTTTCGCGCTCACCGCGACCGACGCGAACCGGTGGGCGATCCGCCTGCTGCGCGCGGTGACCGGCCGGTCCCGCATCCTCGTGAACAGCTACTGCTATCACGGCTCGGTCGACGAGTCGCTGATCGTGGTGGGCCCGGACGGGCGCGCCCGCAGCCGCGAGGGCAACGTGGGCGCACCCACCGACGTGACCACGACCAGCCGGGTGGCCGAGTTCAACGACCTCGAGGGCCTGGAGCGCGAGCTGGCGCACGGCGACGTCGCCGCGGTGCTGATGGAGCCGGCGCTGACCAACATCGGCATCGTGCTGCCCGAGCCGGGCTATCTGGCGGGTGTGCGGGAGCTGACCCGGCGGCACGGCACCTACCTGATCAACGACGAGACGCACACTTTCTCGGCCGGCCCGGGCGGCGCCACCGCGGCCTGGGACCTCTCCCCCGACGTGCTGACCATCGGCAAGGCGATCGGCGGCGGCATCCCGGTGGGTGCGTACGGGCTCTCCGCCGAGCTGGCCGGCGCGCTGAGCGGCCGCACCGACCTCGACCTGGTCGACATGGGCGGAGTGGGCGGGACGCTGGCCGGCAACCCGGTCTCGATGGCCGCGACCCGGGCGTGTCTGGAGCAGGTGCTCACCGACGAGGCCTTCGCCGGCATGATCGATACCTCGGCGGCGTTCGCGGACGGCATCCGGAAGATCATCGAGGGGTACGGGCTGCCGTGGTCGGTGAGCCGGCTCGGCGCCCGGGTGGAGTACCGCTTCGCCGACCCGGCGCCGCGCAACGGCACCGAGTCGGCGGCGAAGGCGGATCCCGAGCTGGAGGACTTCCTGCACGTCTATCTCATGAACCGGGGCGTGCTGCTGACCCCGTTCCACAACATGGCCCTGATGAGCCCGCGGACCACCCTGGACGACGTGTCCCGCCACCACGAGGTCTTCGCGGCGGCGCTGGCGGAGCTATCCGGACAGTAGGGCCGCGAGTTCCGCGGTGTGCCGCTCGGCCAGGTCCGGCCGCCCGTGGTACTGCGCCGGGGTGTTCTGGAACAGCACGATCGCCAGGCGGTTGTCGCGCGGCTCGGCAACCACCGTCTGGACCGCGTTGAGGGCCGGATCGAGCCGGCCCGCGCCGGGCGGGACCATGCCGGCGATCGCCCAGAGGAGCGCGGCGCCGCCGTCCAGGGCGCGGATGCCACGCACCTTGGCGACGTACGCCGCGGTCGGGTGATCGCCGAAGATCGGGCCGAGGTGGGCGGCCACCTCGGCGGCCGGCACCTGGCTGCCGTCGAAGCCGACGAGCAGCCCGTCCGGCGCGAACAGCGCGCCGAACCGGGCGGCGTCCCGCTCGTTCCAGGCGGCCAGCAGGTCGGTGTAGAGCTCGTCGACCGTCATGACGCGTTCCCGCCGGCGAGCAGCACCGGTCGGAGCGTCTCGAGTACGGCAGGGTCTTCGATCGTCGAGGGCACCGGCTCGTCCAGGCCGTCCGCGATGCCCCGCATGGTGCGCCGCAGGATCTTGCCGGACCGGGTCTTCGGCAGGGCGGCCACGACGTCGATCCGGCGCAGCGCGGCCACCGGGCCGATCTGCTCGCGGACCATCGCCACCAGGTCGGCGGCCACCCGGTCCGGATCCGCACCGGTCCCGCTCTTGAGCACCACGAGCCCGCGCGGCGACTGGCCCTTGAGCGCGTCGCTCACCCCGATCACCGCGCACTCCGCCACCGCCGGATGCCCGGCCAGCACCTCCTCCATCGCCCCGGTGGACAGCCGATGCCCGGCGACGTTGATGACGTCGTCGGTGCGCCCCATCACGTACAGATAGCCGTCGGCGTCGAAGCGGCCGCCGTCGCCGGTGAGATAGTTGCCGGGGAACGCCGACAGGTAGGAGCGCACGAACCGCTCGTCGTCGCCCCACAGGGTGGGCAGGCAGCCGGGCGGCAGCGGCAGGCCGAGCACGATCGAGCCCTCCTCGCCCGGCGGGACGTCCCGGCCGGCGCCGTCCACGACCCGTACCCGGTAGCCGGGCACCGGCAGCGACGGCGAGCCCGGCTTGGTCGGCAGCTCCTGCAGGCCGCGCGGGCTCGCCGCGATCGGCCAGCCCGTCTCGGTCTGCCACCAGTTGTCGATCACCGGGATGCCGAGCAGGTCGCCGGCCCACTCGTAGGTCTGCGGGTCGAGCCGCTCCCCCGCCAGGAAGAGCAGCCGCAGGCTGCTCAGGTCGTGACCGGCGGCCAGCTTCCCGTCGGGGTCCTCCTTCTTGATGGCCCGGACGGCGGTGGGCGCGGTGAACATCGTGGTCACCCGGTGCTGCGCCACCACCCGCCAGAACGCGCCGGCGTCCGGCGTGCCCACCGGCTTGCCCTCGTAGAGCACGGTGGTCGCGCCGGTGAGCAGCGGGGCGTAGACGATGTACGAGTGGCCGACCACCCAGCCGACGTCGGAGGCCGCCCAGAAGACGTCGCCGGGCCCGGTCGCGAAGATGGCCGCCATCGACCAGCGCAGCGCCACCGCGTGCCCGCCGTTGTCGCGCACCACGCCCTTCGGCTTCCCGGTGGTTCCGGAGGTGTAGAGGATGTAGAGCGGATCGGTCGCCCGGACCGGCACGCAATCGGCCGGCTCGGCGCCGTCGATCGCCTCCGCCCAGCTCACGTCGCGCCCGGCGACCAGGTCGAAGGTGAGCTGCGGGCGCTGCAGCACCACGCAGCGCTCCGGCCGGTGGCCGGCCGCGGCGAGCGCCGCGTCCAGCATCGGCTGGTACGGCACGACCCGGCCGGCCTCCACCCCGCACGAGGTCGCCACGATCACCTTCGGGCTGGCGTCGTCGATCCGGGCGGCCAGTTCCTTCGCCCCGAACCCGCCGAACACCACCGAGTGCACCGCACCGAGCCGGGCGCAGGCGAGCATCGCCACCACCGTCTCCGGGACCATCGCCATGTAGATCACCACACGGTCGCCGCGGCCGACCCCGAGCCGGCGCAGGGCGCCGGCGAAGACGGCCACCTCGTCGCGCAGGCGGCGATAGGTGTACGTGGTGAGCACGCCGGTGACCGGGCTGTCGTGGATCAGGGCGGCCCGCTCGCCGTGACCGGCGGCGACGTGCCGGTCCAGGGCGTTGAAGCAGGTGTTCAGCTCGGCGTCCGGATACCAGCGGTAGAGCGGGGCGGCGCTGTCGTCGAGGATCCGCCCCGGCGGCACGCTCCACTCGATCGCGGCGGCCGCGTCCCGCCAGAAACCCTCGGGGTCGTCCCTGCTGCGCTCGTACGCCTGCCGATAGTCGCCCATGCCGCCATCGTGACCACCGTCGCCGCCGCCGCGTCCAGCGGCGCGCGCCGAACGGCACGACGTGTGCGCCGAACGAGCCGCCCGCTACGAAGCCCGGACCGGCACGGTTGCACTCTCCGGCCGGCGCGGCGGCTCACCCGCCGCGACAGAGGCCTGTCCCCCGGCGCGGATCTGCGGGATGCTGCGGAGGAGGACCACCGGCTCTGGAGGTATGGATGATCGCGCAGATCGGCGACCGGATCGTCGTCAAGGGCGTCCACGTAGGCGAGCACGGCCGGGTCGGCGTCATCACGGCGCTGCGCCACCCGGACGGCAGCCCGCCGTACGAGGTGCGCTGGCTGGACGACGGTCACGTGGGGTTGATCTTCCCCGGCCCCGAGGCACACATCGAACGGGAGACCGAGCCGCGCTAGCGGCGTGCACCCGCGCCGGCCCATCGCGGTGTGTGGAGCTGAGGCGCTCAGGACGGCTCAACTCCACACATCCGGGCCGGCTCACCGCTATCCGGTGGACACCCGTATCTCGCATCCGTCGAACGCGCCGAGGTAGACGAGGGGACTGCCGAGCGGATTGAGGCGTACGGGATTGACGTTGGGCGACGCCGTGCCGTAGTCCAGGTCCCGTCCGTCCTGGGCGTCGTGCAGCGTGAATCTGCACCGGCCGTAGCTGTTGAAGTTGAGAACCTGCACGACGACCCTGCCCGGCGCCTTCGGTCCGGGGAACCCCCGGGTGTCACCGGTGCCCGGTTCCCGGGAGAAGGGCAGCGTCTCATCGCCGGCTCCGGGCCGCTGAACCACGGTGCAGCCGGCGTCGTTGCGGTCCCACCGGAACGTGCCGCTGCTCTGCACCTGGAACTCGCTCTCGCCCCATGTTTTGAAGGTCTTCTGTTCGCCGGTAGCCGGGTTTTTGATCGTGACAACGCATTCTCCGCTGTTCTCACCACTTCCGATCGCCAGCCGCCACGGGGAAGTCGCGGTGAATTCGTTGGTCGCCGACGGTTCCACGCGCGCGGACGAGCCTCCGGACTGGTCGCCGCGGTTGAGGATCAGCAGGGCGGCCGTTACCGCGGCGGCCGCCAGGACTGCCGCCGCCGCGGCCGCGTAGACCGGTCGGCGGCGCCACGACCGTGCCGGCCGGGAAAGATCGGCGGGCCCGGCGATCGCGGTCGCGTCCGGCGGAGGTTCGGCGGGGATGCGATCGCCGTCGGCCGTCGACCCGTCGACAAGCGGCTCCTCGTCCGCGGACCGGATCTCCACCTCCCGCAGCGCCGCCGCCGCGACGTCCGCGACGGACCGGATGTCGGTGCCGACGATCTCCCGTAGCGCCTCGGCGGCGCCCGCGGCGACGGCCGCGTTGTCGCTGGCCAGCCGGGAACGCAGTTCGCTGACCGCGCCGAGCCGGGTGAACATGTTCGGATCCGTCATCGCGGCGCGCACATCGGCGGGGATCGGCTGTGGGCGCACCCGGCGCCGCCGGCTGCGGGCCAGGAACAGCTCGCCCTGCATCTCCACGTCCCGGCTCGGGGTCTGGTTCGGATTCCGCTGCCGCACCCGGTCGAACACGTACTCGTACAACTCGTTCAGCGACACCCAGCCGTCCTCGTCAAGGTCGGCCTCGCCGGTTTCCAGACCTTCCACCAGCGCCGAAGTGAACACCGACGGGCGCGGGTCCTGCTCGTCGGCGAGTCGCTCGCCCTCGAAGGCGTACTCCATCGAGTTGGACGCGGTGATCACCGCGCGGCCACGGCCGCCGCCCAGCTCGCCGACGGGGAAGCTGTCCAGCACGCCGACATCGCCCGCCGCGCGCACCGACACGCCCTGGCTGAACGCTCCTCCGTAACAGCAGTCGAGCAGGAGCACGATGCTGCGGGAGCGACACTCGTGCATACATCGCTGGACGAACTCGGCCGACACCGCGGTCGACCCGAGCCGGTTCGGGCGGGTGTTGGCGGCGGCCAGGAACAGTTTGCCGGATTCGCTCTTCAGGCCGTGACACGAGAAATGCAGCAGGAGAACGTCGTCGGGCCGGCCCTCGGAAAGGAGATCTTCGATGTGTGTGCTGATCAGGTGTGCCGGCTCGTTGCGCACCACCTGGACCTCGAAACCGCCGATCCGCGGGTCGGCCAGCACCCGGCCGAGCGCCTCCGCGTCCGCGGTGGGTGACAGCAGTTGCCGCAGCCCGTCGTTCTCATACTGATCGTTCGCCACGATCAGCGCCCGGCGGCGGCCCGTCATGGCTACTCCTCGCCGGTGCTGTGCCGGCCGATGAACAGCTCGATCAATCGGTTCTGGTCGGCCGCCGACACTTCGGACAGTTCCAGCACGTCGCCGTCGATCTCGATTTTGACCGTCCGGCGGACCCCGTCACCGCGCGACAACCATCGCCTGAGCACGGCGATGACGTCCCGCATGCCCGTCGCGGCGCGGCCCAGCGTGACGACCAGCCCGCCGAGTGCCATCACGTCGATCGCCCTGGTGCCCGGCGGGGCTTCCCCCGTCCGTGGCCGGCGCACGTCCTCCACATCGGTGCGCAGCAGCTCCTCGCGGACCAGAGTGGTCAGCGTGCCGAGCCGTTCGGCGTCGGCGCCTTCCTCGGCGAGCTGAAGGTTGAGCCGGCCGCTCACGCGCCCACCCCCTCCGGACCAGACAAGATTCATCTCATCGTCAACCCACATGCCGCCATCAGGTAAGACATTCGGGCGACGGATTTCGGACAGGCATCGCGCCCCCAACCCTCTCGGCGTCTGCGATCACCTGACAGAGTGGCTCCATGCCCACGCCCGAACCCGTCTCATGACGCCGCTGCACGGCATCCGCGTCGTCGAACTGGCCGGCCTGGCGCCGGGGCCGTTCGGCTGCATGATCCTGGCCGACCTCGGCGCCGACGTGGTGCAGGTGGACCGGCCCGGCGGGGACGGGCCGGCGGCTCCGCCCGGACCGCTACGCCGGGGCCGCCGCACGGTGACCCTGGACCTGAAGACGGCCGGCGGGGTGGCCGACCTGTTGCGCCTGGTGGAGCGGGCCGACGTGCTGGTCGAGGGCTTCCGGCCGGGCGTCGCCGAGCGGCTCGGCCTCGGCCCCGAGACATGCGAGAAGATCAACCCCCGCCTGGTGTACGCCCGGATGACCGGCTGGGGGCAGGACGGGCCGCTGGCCGCCCGCGCCGGGCACGACATCGACTACATCGCGGTGGCCGGGGCGCTCTGGCCGCTGGGCCGCCCGGGTGAACGGCCGCACGCGCCGCTCAACCTGATCGGCGACTTCGCGGGCGGTGGCATGCTGCTCGCCGTGGGCGTGCTCGCGGCGCTGCTGGAACGCGAACGCTCCGGGCGCGGCCAGGTGGTCGACGCCGCCATGGTGGACGGATCCGCGCTGCTCACCGCGTTCCTGCACGGCATGCTGGAGGCCGGTCTCTGGCCGGGCGGCCGCGGGGAGAACCTGCTGGACGGCGGGGCGCCGTTCTACGACACGTACCGGACCGCCGACGGCGGCTTCGTGGCCGTCGGCGCGCTCGAGCCGGCCTTCTACCGGGATTTGCTGGCGGGACTCGGATTGGCAAGCGACCCCGACCTGCCGGACCGCGACGACCCGGCCGGCTGGCCGGCGCTGCGGGCACGCTTCACGGAGCGGTTTGCCTCGCGCACGCGCGACGAGTGGACCCTGGTTTTCGCCGGCCGGGACGCCTGCGTCGCACCGGTGCTCAGTCCCGGTGAGGCGCCGGATCACCCGCACAATCGGGCGCGCGGCACCTTCGTCCAGGTGGACGGCGCCGCGCAGCCGGCGCCCGCGCCGCGCTTCGGCCGCAGCCGCGCCGCGCCACCGAGGCTCCCCGCGCCGGCGACCGTCGAGGAGATCCTCGCCGGCTGGTGACCGGGGCCGGGGGCCGGGCAGTTTCGCGTTTCGCCTGCGATCGGTCGGACCTCTTCGTACGGTCGGTAACCGTCTTCCGCACCCTGTACGGCCGGCGCTACCGGATCATGGCGATGGCCCCGATGCCGGTGAACATGCCCGGCCAGACCGACATGAGCATCGTCACGGGCGGCTACCAGTGCCGATTCGTGGTCGGCACGAAGGTCTGGTCCGAGCACGCCTCAGGCCTGGCCGTCGACATCAACCCGCTGCAGAACCCGATGATCCGCGGCCGCCTGATCGATCCGGCCGCGGGGTCGCTCTGGCTGGACCGGTCCCGGTACCGGATCGGCATGATCCACGCGGAGGGCGCGGCGCAGGCCCTCACGGCGAACGGGTTCGCCTGGGGCGGCCGGTGGCGCAGCCTCAAGGACTACATCCACTTCATTACGACGAACCGCTGACGGCCTGCGCTGTCGCCGGGCCGTCGAAGCCGTCCGGGCCGCCGAACATTGCGTCGAACGCCGTCCGCCTAGGCGCCCTCACCGACGCCAGGCCGTGCCGCGCTCGGCGGTCCACACGTGGTGGCAGGGTTGGCAACGTTGCCGGGCGTTCGTGCCGGGCGGCCCTGGCTCAAGAGTTGTGATCGCAGTTCCCGTGGCGATCTCGTCGGCAAAGAAATCCTCGGCGCCGGGATACCCGAGGAGGATGCTTGGTCCACTACAGATAGGGCAGTGGGGGCGACCTCGCAGCGCAGCATCCAGCGCGGTACGCCAGCGCTCCTGACTTGGGTCGCGTTGGCCCGCGGCGGTGTAGGGGGCCCAGCCGATGACGGGCAGGGGATTCAGCGAGCGCCGGCGGGGCGGCCGGGTGGTCCTGCGGGCGTGGCGCATGCCGCTCATCTGGGCGTTCCTATGGTGCTGCGTCTGCCCTCCGGCTGGCGGTTCGTTGTTGTACGGGGTCTCCTCGGTCGTCGTCCGGCAGGACAGCGGGTGGACCGCGATCGTCATGGGCGCCGCCATGCTCCTAGTCTGGCCGTTATGCCTTGTGCCCGTCGTGCGCTCGCTGGCCGCACGGGTGGTCGCCGACAGCGATGGCATGACGGTGCACAACCTGCTCGGCACGGTCCGAATGGTGTGGGCGGACATTGAAGACCTCGGCGTGATCTTCGACATCAACACCCAGTCGCTCGGCAAAGGGTTGTGGTACGGCGTGGCTGTGCGGGTGCGGGGTCGCCGGCGTCCGCTACGGATGGTCGCCTCCTGGGTCGTACGTGAGGAGCAGGCCGAGGCGTTTGCGCAGCGGCTGCGCTCGGTTGCGGCCGAGGCGGGTCACCTGCTTCCTCCGCTGCGGCCAACGAGCTGGGAATGACTTCATTCGTCCGGTCCTGGACGGCTGTCGCGGATCACCTGCCGCACGTCGTCCGGTGGCACCTCGCCGCGGCGGAACGCGGCGGCGGCCTGCCGTTCCGCCTCGGCCAGCGCGCGATCACGCGTGGCGTGCTCGCGCGCGTCGGGATGGTACGCCGCCATCGCGTCGTGAACGTCAGCGCTTCTCTCAGCCGTCTCCGCGAGCGCTTCCGCGGTCCTCGCCAACGTCTCGGACGTCTCGGCCATCCGGTCGGCGGTGTCGTCCTGCTTGATTCTCGCTTCCCTCTCGGCATCTCGCGCCATGCGGCTGACTACCCCGGCGAACCGAATACATGCCGCCGGCCGGGCGTGCTGACCGACGCCCGGCTCACGCCGACCACCACGAGGGCCTTCCGACGATCCCGCGCCGGGGTGACAATTCGAGGATGGACGACATCCGGCGAGAATATTTCGCGGAGGTCAGACGCGAGTCGCAGGTCATCGTGAGCTCGTCCCGCCAACTGATCCAGCACGCTCGGGCCACGATCGCGGCGTCCAAGCAGCTCACCGGCCACGCGGTGACCGACGTCGAGGATCGTTCGCCACCGGACCAGACCCGGCGGGCGAAGGCGCCGGCGGCCACGGACGGCGACGGCGAGTACACCGACTCGGGCTGAACCCCACCGCGTCGCAATCCGGCCGGGCCGGTCGATCGGCACACCTGGCGGTACCTCGGCGCGCACTCCAACAGCGCGTACATCAATCCAGATAGCCGAGGGCGCGGCAGGCGGACGCCAGGTCCGCGGGGATGTCGGGATCGTCGCACGAGAGGCCGGTGCCCTCCGCGACCGACTCCCAGCGTCCGTCGACGTAACGCAGGAACAGCTGTTCGTTCTCGTAACTAGTGTCGTCCGAACCCGTCGGTGCGGTGATGGCGAACACGTGGGCGTAGTGATTGCGGCAGCGCTTGATGTCCACCCGCTCGATGATCAACCCTGGCGCCTGGTTGTCGAACTTCTCTTTCATCAGCGCAAGCAATGTCTTTTGGCTGCAGTCGTCCTGGGCCGTGGACCGCGCCGGTGGCGCCGTCGGGGTCGCGGGCCGGGTACTCGCCCTGGCCGGCCCGGTGGACGGCGGCGATGGATCGTGGGTCACCGATGGGGGCACCGGCGACGCGCCTGACGCGCCGGAGTCCGATCGTGACGGCTGGGTGCAGCCGGTCAGGAAAATCGTCGTCGCGCCGAGCGCCACCGCGACCGTTTGGATACGACCTGGCATGTCCGTCCGCCAATCTCCAGCTCGTGGACCAGCGGGCGCCTTCCGGCACCGCAGGCTCAGCATGCGCCGGAGTCCGCGGCTGTCCTAGCGATCTCAACTCGACCTGGCACGAATTCGGTACGGACCCGGCTCTGACGCCCGAAGGGTCACGGGCCGCGACCGTAGTCGGTCGCGGCCCGCAGCAGGTTACGGTTCGGTGAATGTCAGGACTTGAAGGCGTCCTTGATGTCTTCGCCGGCCTGCTTGAGGTTCGAGCTGGTCTGGTCGGCCTGACCCTCGGCTTCCAGTCGTTCGTCGTCGGTGGCCTTGCCGACGCCTTCCTTGACCTTGCCGCCGAGCTCTTCGGACTTGTTGTCGATCTTGTCGTCGAGACCCATGGCATCCTCCACGTCGTCGTGTGCCTGAGAACTACGAACGACTGATACCCACAAAAGGGCCACCACAACCGATCGACGTCAGCGGACGGCCGAGCCGGCCTCGACCCGGACGCGACCGCCGTACTCAGGGGGTGGATCGTGCCGACTCCGGCCGGTAGATATCGGGTTCCAGATAGATGACCTTCGCGGAGGGGACGGCCGCCCGGACCCTGGCCTCGGCGGAGTCGATCGTGGCGGCGATGTCCGCGCCGTCCTCCTCGGGGTCCACGGCGATCTTCCCGGCGACCAGCAGCTCGTCCGGACCCAGGTGCATGGTGCGCAGGTGGATGACCCGGTTCACGCCGGGCTCGGACAGCAGCGCCTTCTCGATCGCGGCCAGTTGTTCGGGGACCGCCGACTCCCCGATGATCAAGCTCTTGGTCTCGACCGCCAGCAGCACCGCGACCGTGGCGAGCAGGACGCCGATGCACAGCGTGGCGATCCCGTCGAAGACGCCGTTGCCGGAGAGCAGGCTCAGCCCGACGCCGACCAGCGCCAGGAGCAGGCCGACCAGGGCGGCGCTGTCCTCCAGCAGGATCACCGGCAGCTCCGGGCTGCGGGTACGGCGCACGAACCGTAGCCAGCTGCGACCGCCACGGGTCCGGTTCGCCTGGCCCACCGCGGTCCGCAGCGCGTACCCTTCCAGGCTCGCGGCGATCAGCAGCACGATCACCGCCACCAGCGGCGATTCCAGCGGACGCGGGTCGGTCACCTTGTGGTAGCCCTCGTACACCGCGTACAGGCCGCCGAGCGTGAACAGCACGATGGCGACGATGAAGGCGTACACGTAGCGTTCCCGCGCGTAGCCGAACGGGTGCAGCCGCGAGGCCGGCCGGCGAGCCCGCCGGCCACCGATCAGGAGCAGCACCTGGTTCGCCGAGTCGGCCACCGAGTGCACCCCCTCGGCGAGCATCGACGCCGACCCGGTGATCCCCGCCGCCACGAACTTCGACACGCCGATCGCCAGGTTCGCGCCCAGCGCGGTCACCACAGCTCGCGTACTGTCCTCACCGGCCATGTCCGCTGCTCCACCCCTTCGAGAATCGACTACCAGTGTCGCAGGCGGGCGTACCCAGGTGTGGCCCGACTACCCACCTGCCCCGGAAACCCCGGCGGCCGGCCCGGTCGCGCTCGAGCCAGCCGGTGTCCACGAGCATCCGCCGGGCGCCGGCGACGTCGTCGGTGACCGCGCCGAGGCGGCGGTCGATCTCCGCCTCGTCGAACAGCCCGTCGAGGGCGAGGAACCGAGCGACAGCTCGCCGATCAGCTGATAGCGGTCGCCGTAGGCGCGGCCGGTCCGGTCCGCATCCGCATTCGGCGCCGGCCCTATCCGGCGCGCGGATCGGCCACACACACCCGGCCGCCGAGCTGCTGCGCCACCTCCAGGTCGTTGCCCTCGAACCAGGTCTCGGCCACCTTGCCGCCGGACAGCCGGAAGATGATGATGCCGGTCTCCCGGACCGCCTGGCCGCGGGCCGGCAGGTCCAGGTAGCCGCCCCGGTAGGTGGACTTCACGGTGTACCGGACCACCACTCGGTCACCCGCGGCGATCACGTCCTCCAGGACCGGCCGCTGGTCGGCGAACGCGGTCGGATACCACCGCAGCCACTCCCGGAAGGTCGCCCGGTCGCCCGAGCCGCCCGGCCCGTGCGCCAGGTAGCCGTCGGTGGTCAGCTCGATCAGGCGCGCCTCGTCCCCCGTCCGGCACATCTCGAACCACGTCTCGGCGATTCCCCGTGTCAGCATAGAAAGATTCCTATGCTGTTTCGCCGGTCGCCGCCACACCGCACGGTGCCAATCAGGTCCACACAGGACCGTCAGCCGTTCAGCTTGCTGCGCCAGTCCGCGGGCACCGCGCCGGCCGGCCCGGGGGCGGGCTGCTCCGCCGGGTGGCTCGTCGCCGGGGCCAGCTCGGGACCGGCCAGGGCTTCCTCGGTCGTGTAGTTCCAGAACCAGTCCTCGCCCGGCTCGAAGGACTGGATGATCGGGTGGCCGGTCTCCCGGTAGTGGTTGGTGGCGTGCTGCGCGGGTGAGGTGTCGCAGCAGCCGATGTGCCCGCACTGCGCGCACCGCCGCAAGTGGAACCACCAACCGCCGGCGGCCAGACACTCGGCGCAGCCGGTGCCCGACGGAGGAACGGAGGGCTGGATCGGGTCGTCGCTCGTCACCCTCGCAACCTACCGCGCCCGGTCCCCGGACTGGCCGGCCTGCGCCGTGGAGGTCTCGTCAGGCAGGCGGCGCTCCCGCTCGGAGACCTGGCGGCTGGTCAGCTGGGCGGGCAGCACCGCGCCACGGCCGCCGTGCCGCAGCCAGCCCCGTACGTCGTCGGCGAGCAGCCGCGCGGGTCCCAGCCGGTGCCGCGCGGTCAGCCAGGCCTGCGTCCGCAGCCCGCCGAGGCCGCGCCGGACCTGGGTCGACCGCTCGTAGCCGTACCGTTCCAGCCGGCGGCCGAACACGGCCTCGCAGCGCGCCACCTCCTCCGGGGTGAGCCGGCGCTGCCAGCTGCGCACCCGCTCGGTGGTGACCTCCCCGTGCGTACGCTCGTGCCAGGTCTTGTACTGCGGCACCGCAACCGAGGCGACGTCGGACGGCCGCGCCATCGCCTCGTCGTACTCCTCGTCCAGGAAGCGGCAGAGCTCGCGCAGGTGTGGCTCCGGGTCGGCGACCAGGTCCTCGTACCGGATCTGGTGGAACACGCCGGGACCGTAGCGGCGGGCGGCGCGCGTGGCGGCGTCGGCGGACCGTGCCCAGTAGTCGATGAGCTCGCCCAGTTCCTTCGTTGACCAGGGCGTCTCCTTGAGCGACGCGACACAGTCACGTCCGTCGCGGACGATGTTGACGATCTGCGCGTCGGGGAAGAGCCGCAGCAGTTGCGGCAGATGGCGCAGGTACGCGGGCCGCTTGTCACCCCAGCGCGGCTTGTCGAAGCGTGCGGCGTACGCCCGGAAGACGGTTCCCAGCGCCGATCCGAGGGTGGGTGGCGCCGCGACGATCTGCTCGATCACGCGCTCGCGGTCCAGGCCCAGGTCGTCGAACTGATCGGTGGTCACGATCCAGCGGGCCAGGGCGCGCCGGTTGGCGGGGTCGCGGAGGTCGCCGAAGCGGTGGCGGCGGTTGTACGCGGCGAGCACGAACCGGCTCTCCGGCGGCAGCGCGATGCGCGGGTGGGCGTGCAGCATGAGCTGCAACATCGTCGTGCCCGAGCGGGGACAGCCGACGACGAAGATCGGACGGTCACTGGCCATGAGGCACACCCTAGATAACAATCAAGCGAAACCGGATATTCAACCCAAGGCGTTCGACCCGGGCGCTGTCGCAGCACCATACCGTCCGGACGCGAGATGAGACAGCACCACGGCCCTTCCGGTCGCCCGCGCTGCCGGCCGCGCCGACTGCCGTAGATGCCAGATCAGCCGCAGTTCGAACGCCGCCAGCAGAGCGCCGGCGAGCAGGGCCGTACCGGTGATCCAGCCGGTCACCGGGCCGGCGACGAAAACCGCCATCTCGAACTCCACGCCGCTCACCAGATGCGACCGGACGCGCCGGGCGCGCAGCCAGGACTTGACCCGGAGCCGCACGGCCCCGCCGCGGCCGGTGTCGCCGGCGGGAAGCCTCCCGCGCAGCCGCGCCACCTGCCCGGCATTGAGGTAGCGCAACAGATCGAGCCCGACCACCAGCGCGACGAGCCACAGGTACCGCGCCTGCCCGGTACGCGGATACTGCCTGCCCATCAGTGCCACCGCGCACAGGATCACGCGCAGCCGGGCGGCCAGGAAGGCGCACCACACCCCGAACGGCGAGCCCGTCCCGGTCAGGCGGGCCGTCGTCCGGGCCGCGCAGTCGGCCACGAAGGCGAGGTGGAACAGCAGTGCCCCGCCGATCAGCCAGCCGCGGGACTGCCCGGCGAAGCAGCCCGCCGCCGCCACGCCGAGCAGCCCGGCGAGACCGGTCAGCCGATACGGGGGGAGCCAGCCGCGCGGCGCGGCCAGCCGGACGATCCGGACCGCGATCGGGTCCGCGAGCAGGACGGTCCACCAGGCGTCGAGCGGCTCGGCGGTCCGCTGCCGGATCTCGGCCAGGGAATACTTACGCATGACGCCAGCACAGCGCCCGCCGTACCGGTCCGGGGCCGATTCGCCACAACAGCAGCCCCGCAGGTGACGTGCCGCTCAGCTCAGCTGGGCGCGGACCGCCGCGGGAAGGGCGGGATCCACCGGGTACGGCGTGTAGAGCGAGATCCGGTCCACCGTGTCGCCGAAGCGCTCCCGCAGCCCGGCCGCCACGTCCCCGCTGACCGCGAACGTGTCGAGCACCTCGTCCGGGACCGCCGCGGCCATCTCGGCCCAGGCCTGCCGGCGGGACAGCGCGTTGAGCCGGTCGGCCAGCTCGCCCCAGCCGTGCAGGTCGAGCACCGGGCGGTAGGCCGGCGTCGACGCGTAGAACGCGATCTGCCCGCGGACCGCCTGCTCGGCCCGGGAGCGGGCGGCCTCGTCGGCGCCCAGCACCGCCATCGCGGACAGGCACAGGGTGAATCCGCCGAGGTCTCCGCCGCGCGCCTCGCGCAGCGCCGGCACGAGCCGCTCGCCCAGGTACGCGGCACTGGTCAGCGGGTGCACCAGCAGCCCGTCCGCGACCCGTCCGGCCACCGCGGTCATCCGCTCGCCGACCGCGGCCAGCAGGATCGGCGGGTTCCGGTACGGGTTGGGGCCCGGATCGAAGAAGTCCGTCATCAGCGTGTGCCGGTAGAACTCGCCGCGGAAGGCCAGCCGCTCCCCGCTTCCCCAGGCCTGCCAGATCGCGCGGATCGCGGCGACGAACTCCTCCATCCGCGCCGCCGGACGGCTCCACGGCATCCCGAACCGCCGCTCGACGTGCGCCTGCACCTGCGAGCCGAGCCCCAGCTGGAACCGCCCCTCGGCGATCAGCTGCAGGTCGTTGGCGAGCACCGCGACACTCATCGGGTTGCGCGCGAACGCCACCGCGATCGCCGACTGCAGCGCGATCCGGGAGGTGGCCCGCGCCGCCAGCGCGAGCGCCGGGAACACGTCGTGCCGGGTCTCCGCCGCCCCGAATCCGTCGTACCCGTCCTTCTCGGCGCGCACCGCCGCGGCCTCCACCTCGAGCGGCGAGGCCGCCACGTTCGCCGCGAAGTCGACCAGCATCCGTCAGTCATAGCACCCGCGCGGCACGGTGGCAGCAGGTCGGCACCGTACCGCTAATCCGGCCGCCGCCCGACGGCCGAGCGGATCGCCTGGGCGGTCACGTCCGCCGCGACGGCGCGCAGCAGGTCGAGGTCGGCCCCCTCGACCTCGCCCGTGGCCAGCGCGACCACCGCGTCGCCGTCGTAGCGCGAATGTGCCGGGTGGATCGCGCGGGCGAATCCGGTGTGGCCGCTCTGCGCGAGCAGGTAGCAGTCCGCCTTGGCCAGCCGGGCGTCGGTGAGCAGCACGCCGATCGTGGTGTGCGCCCGGCCGAACGGCTTCGCGGGCGGGCCTGCCGCGCCCTCGTCGCCGAAGATCGGGCGCCCGTCCTCGCCCAGCACGTCGCCCCACGCGTTCACCACCACGACCGCGATCACGGTGGCGGTACCCGCGGTGCCGCGGGCGACGCCGAGACCGCCCGGATCACGCCGGTGGCGCCACGTCCCGGTCACCGCGCCGGTGCCGGCGCCGACCGCGCCGGTGGTGAACGCGGCGCCGCTGAGGGCGTCGAGCACCGCCCGGCGGCCGCTCACCGCGTCGGGCGGCCCGCCCGCGACGGTGCCGTCGAAGATCGACATGCCGACGACGATCGGCACCGGCCCGAGCGGGGTGGGCAGGCCGGCGCCGAGCTCACGGAGCAGGTTCATCACCCCGTCCCCGGCGGCCAGGCCGAAGGCCGATCCGCCGGAGAGCACGACCGCGTCCACCCGGTCGACCAGGCGGACCGGGTCGAGCAGGGCGAACTCGCGGGTGGCGGGGGCGCCGCCACGGACCTCTCCGGCGCCGACGGTGCCGGGCGGCGGGACGATCACCGTGACCCCCGTGCCGGTTCCGGTCCAGTGGCCCGCGTACGCGGACAGCAGCTGTGGTTCGCTCACGCGGCGAATGTAGGCGCTCAGTACCGGAACGTGGAGACCAGGCGGGTGAGTTCCGCGGACATCCGGGCGAGTTCGGCGGTGGCCTGCTGCGACTGGGTGACGCCCTCGGTGGTCAGCCGGGCGGCCTCGGCCACGCCGTTGATGTTCTGCGCGATGTCGCTCGACCCCGACGCGGCCTCGCTCACGCTCCGGCTCATCTCCGCCGTCGTCGCGGTCTGCTCCTCGACCGCCGACGCGATCGTGGTCTGGAAGTCGCTGATCCGCGCGATCACCCGGCTGATCTCCTCGATCGCCGACACCGCGCCCGACGTGTCGGCCTGGATCGCCTGTACCCGCCGCGAGATGTCCTCGGTGGCCTGCGCCGTCTCCTGCGCCAGATCCTTGACCTCCGAGGCGACCACCGCGAATCCCTTGCCCGCCTCGCCGGCCCGCGCCGCCTCGATCGTCGCGTTCAGCGCCAGCAGGTTGGTCTGCTCCGCGATCGCGGTGATCGTCTTGATCACGTTGCCGATCTCCATCGACGACTCGCCCAGCTTGCTCATCGTCGACGACGTCGACGCCGCCAGGCCGACCGCCTCGCCCGCCACCTGGGCCGCCTCGCTCGCGTTCTGCGAGATCTCCCGGATCGACGCACCCATCTCCTCGCTGCCCGCCGACACCGTGTCCACACTGCGCGAGACTTCCTCCGCCGACGCCGACACGGCCTGCGCCTGCGCCGCGGTCTGCTCGGCCGACGCCGCGATCTGCTCCGCCGTACCGTTCAGCTGCTCGGTGGCGCCGGCCAGGGAGGTGGCCGAGCCGTCGATGGTGGAGACCGTCTGCCGCAGCCGGGTCATCGCCGCGTCCAGCGCCCGGCCCATCCGGCCCGGCTCGTCGTCGGTCTCCAGCCCGGTGGTGCCGGTCAGGTCGCCGGCCGCGAGCCCCTCGCAGACGCCACGTACCCGGTCGAGCGAACGCGCGATGGAGCGGGCGACGAACATGCCGAGCCCCACCGCGGCGATCGAGCCGAGCAGCAGCAGGACGATGGTCTGGGTGCGGCTGGACTCGTACCTGGACCGCGCATGGGCGGCCGACTCCGCCGCGTCTTCGCTCTCGGCGGACCGCAGCGCGCTCAGCTGCTCGCCGATCTGTTTCATCAGCGGCGCGACCTGCTCGTCGCGAACCTTCTGCCAGGCGGCGACGTCGTTGGCCCGCCCGTTGGGCAGCTGCTTGTCGCGGACGATGTCCACGTACTGCGACCAGCTGGCGGCGAGCTGGTCGACCACCGCCGGCTCGGCGGCGGGGCCGCTGGCGCGGTACGCCGCCAGGGCGGTGTCGAACGCCTGGACGTCGGTGGAGAAGGCCTCGGTGTAGCGCTCGTCGGTCGCGTCGTCCCGGGAGATGAGCTGGTTGGCCACGTCCACCCGGGTCAGGGAGATCGCCGCCTCCAGCTCGCCCACCCCCGCCACGCTGGGCAGGTTCTCCGCATAGATCTCGTTCGCCCCGGCCGCCGCGGCGCTCAACGCGCGCAG
>Ga0081539_10002819_pt1 | contig 23220 bp, 13 predicted proteins | sample TabmetS4T2R2_FD_71023 | JGI IMG/M metagenome (GOLD analysis project Ga0081539, IMG submission 71023) | Tabebuia heterophylla rhizosphere microbial communities from the University of Puerto Rico - S4T2R2 | ecosystem: Host-associated > Plants > Roots > Rhizosphere ...
TGACGTCGTCATCTGGCGTTCAACACTCTATGATTCGACGACCGGTCGTTCAATTCCCTTCACCTCATTCGACCGGACGAGGTGGGAAACGGCTTATCAGGACGACAATGTCACATTACTTCACAACCGCCGTGCCTTGCCGCGCACCTGGCTGGTCACTGAGGCGCAAGCCGTCAATCAAACCGAAGCCTGGCAGATGATTCGCGGACAAGGCGACCGGCCGTTCGATCCGCGGCGCACGGCGCTGCTCGAACTGGAACAGGACCAGATGCCGGCCCTCACCGGCCGCCCACTTTCGCCTAACGCCTATGCGCGAATCATCGAATATCAGGCCAACCGCCTCGGCATTGAAACAAATGCCGATCAACAGACGGTGCTGATTGTGAGTGAGATGAATTATCCGGGTTGGGTGGCCAAAATCGATGGCGCGCAGACGCCCATTCATCAAACGGATTTTCTTTTACGCGGCATCATTGTGCCTGCCGGTAAGCATCTCGTAGAGATGAATTATCAAGCCCCGAGCGCGCGCAATGGCGCGATCATTTCACTGTTGACGATCGCACTGGTTGGCGGGATGACGATCTATGCTCGGCGCAAATCGTCGAGGGGGTCCAAACGGTATGATGATTCCCTCGCTTCAGTTTAAAATCTTGTTAAGCAGACCGCTTAGAATCTTTGACAGGTCGAGACAATCATCGAATCAAAAGATTAACAGATGAGCATTTAACAGTTGAGGATCTATGCAAAATGTATTCGGATAAGGTAAGATCGCATAGGATTAGAGAGAAATCTTAAGATACTGCCATGATATTAAAGTAGACCTGCGTTGATATCTGCATTGATATCTGCCTGGACAGAAGCCAATTCGCAATGTTCAAAAGATTGAGATTGGAAGAATGCTTTCTGTCCATATCTGATATTTAAATCAAGACAATACATGAATAACTCTTTGGATTACCGAGATGAACTAGCTCGGCGCACGCTGGAACAGAATCGTGTCGCGATCTTCATTGTGGCCTACAACGCGGAGAAGCATATCGAGAAGGTGCTTCGACGGATACCGGGTTGGATTGCCGAGCGCCTGGCTGAAATTTTTATTATTGACGACCATTCTGTAGATAACACTGTTGAGGTTGCTGAAAAAGTCGACTGGCCCAGTCAATATGCTCCGCTGCGCATCTTCCGGACACCTTATAACCAAGGTTACGGAGGGAACCAGCGGCTGGGTTACCTTTATGCCATTGAGCAAGGCTTTGACATTGTGGTCCTGCTGCATGGGGATGGCCAATACGCACCGGAAGCTCTGCCATATATTTTGGCTCCTTACGCGGAAGGCGCCGACGCGGTCTTTGGCAGTCGTTTCATCAATCCTCGTGGCGCCATCAAAGGTGGAATGCCGTTCTATAAATGGATCGGGAACCGCATCTTAACGAAGACGCAAAACCTGATCCTTGGCGCGCAAATGTCCGAAATGCATAGCGGGTACCGCTCTTATCGCACTTCCGTTCTGCAGCAAGTTCCCTTTACCAGCAACAGCCTCGACTTCGATTTTGACGCCGACATCATCATTCAATTGCATGCGGCAGGTTTCCACATCACAGAGGTCCCGATTCCGACATATTACGGAGACGAGATCTGTCATGTGAACGGGATGCGCTATGCCTGGCAATGCGTGAAAACGACGGTCAAGTACCGGCTCATGCAGTTCGAGATCTTTTACGATCCCAAATTCGATATTCAGCGGAAGCTACCGGATTTTTACACGGCCAAGCACGCTCCGACTTCACTCCATTATTTCATCCGCCATTTACCATTGGCGCCCGGCACAAGCCTGATTGACGTCGGGGGCGGCAATGGGAAGGCGGTCAGCCGCAGTTTCGCTGAACGAGGCGTCGAGGTCACCTGCATCGATCGAGATATCAACAGAGAGGCCGGCCAAATCAAACAGTTCGTTGTTGACCTTGACGAACCCTGGGAAGGACAGTTTCATTTCGAACAATACGACACCGCAATCGCTCTTGACGTGCTGGCGCAGCTGAGATCGCCGGAACAAGGCGTGGCCGAAATCTTCAGGCATTTGAAGCACGGAGGCAAGCTTTACTTGAGCACCGGCAACATCGCCTTCTTTCTACTCCGATTGGTACATCTGTGGGGAGGGTTCAATTACGGACGCCGCGGAATTCTCGACCTCAGGCATCATCGCCTCTTTACTATCGATTCAGCCCGGCGCCTACTTCAAAACGCCGGCTTCCAAATCGATCGGGTGATGGGCTTCGGGCCGCCAGTGAGTGATCTGAAGGCTGGGCGCTCGCGTTTCTTTAAAATTATAGACCGTGTGTTGGCAGAGCTGGCGCGGGCCTGGCCAACGCTCTTCGCCTATCAAATACTGATCGAATGCACGAGAACCGATTCACCGGCCGACTTAATGCAACAGACCTTCTCCGAGACGCTCAAAACGACTTCACCTTTGAAATCCCCCTCCGAGTCTGAAGTCACATCCAAGGCCATGTCGCGAATTCAAAAATAACTCAATGTGTGGAGGTCAGAAATAAATGAATCGCAATCGCTTGCGCGACCTCTGGCAAAAGCGGAGTGCGGATTTAGCAGCGTTACTTGCCATCCTCGTCTTCTTCCTCATCCTCTTCAAGAGTGCGATCTTCGGAGGGGAATTCTTTATCAATGGCGATCCATTGACCTACACATATCCGCTGCGCATGGTAGCGTGGGATGCGATTCGGCATGGAAGCCTACCGTTATGGACGCCTCTCATCCTCTCCGGATACCCGCTGCTTTCCATGGCCCAGCTTGGTATCGGTTATCCGATCACCTGGGTATATTTCTTTATCCATGGACCATGGGCAGAGCAAGTATATATTCTCGCCCCTTATTTGCTCGCCCCGGCCTTCACCTATGCCTATGCTCGTGAAATCGGCCGGTCGCGACTGTCCTCGTTGCTCGCAGGATTGGGGTTCGGCTATGCCGGACTGACGTTCAGTTCACTTGGGCTGAATGGGATGCTGCCGAACGCGGTGATGTGGTTGCCGCTGATGTTGATTGCCATCGAGCGCGCACGCACCCGGCCCTTTATTCCCTACCTTCTACTTGCCACCGGGGCATATGCCATGTCGATCCTCACGGGCATTGGGCAAGGTTTCGTCTATGCCGGTTATTTGGCGGCCGCCTATGCCGCATTCACCGTCGCGTTTCCGACGGTAATAAATAACGAAGAGCATGCGGATCCACCAGGGTGGAAGACCTGGCGAAGATGGAGACCACTTGCGGTGATCGTTGGGGGGATTGTACTCGCCGCAGGCGTAGCCGCATTTCAAATCGCTGAGACACTGCGCGCGGCGAAATTAAGTGTGCGCGGCAAGCTCAGTTATGAACAGTTCAGTGATGGTTCCTTCCCTTTTTCGATCGCCTGGAGGAACCTGCTTCAGCCGATTCACCCTTATGGGGATGTCACCACTTATGTGGCGCCGCTCGTCATTGTTTTTGCCATCCTGGCCGTCGCATTTGCGATCCGGGATCGGCGGCGTGATCTACGAATCTTCTTCTGGCTGGCGGTTGCGGTGATCGCCTGGATCTTGATCTTGGGCAAGTACAGCCCGATCTTTCACGCTGTTTATCAGATTCCATTTATCAATCGTTTTCGCATCCCTTCGCGCCACTCATTCGAATGGACATTTGCGCTGAGCATCCTCGCAGCTTATGGCTACGATGCGATGTCATCTTTGATCACAATCCGTAAGAGATCGTTTTCGATGCGGCGCGAAAGCGTCCGGATTACGCTCGTCATCATCGGCCTGTTGCTGGGTTTAACGGCCGGAAGATGGTGGTGGAGCAAATCAGGCGACTCGCATCTTGATAAAACTTCTGCGCCGGAAATCCTGGACTATACCTATGTAGGTTGGAAGGCAATATTCTATCTTCTGATGGCCTTTGCGATTTGGCAATGCTGGCGCGTGACCAGCAACAAGTGGCGCACGGCATTATTAGGGTGTTCAATCGTCATCGCTTGCTTCGTTGAACCTTTTATCGAACTATCGAGATGGCACCCTTACTTGATTGTGCCGATAAGCTGTCTGACCACATTCGCGCCAACCACGAGCCTGTTGCAACAATATCCGCCTCAACAGAACCGCGTTTATACGCAGATGAGACCCGATTGGGATTCGACCAACTACACGGCCCTGGCCGGATTACACAATGTTGCCGGCTATGAGCCGCTGATTATCGAGAGGTACAGCCGGGCGCTCAATAGTTCACATTGGAGTGTCGTTAATCGGGACCCTTCTCCGGTGCCGGATCCAACTCTGCTTGAAGCGAGTTGTCACGTCCTCGATCTGCTCAATACCACCTATTTTGTCGATCGCGCCAATACCATCAATCTTCCGGAAGAGTGGGTCGAAAAAGATGGGATCACTTTCTACTCAAGCAATCTCTCGACGGATGTCAAACCTCATGAAGCCGTCAGATTGAACGGAGCGGGAAAAGAGGGCGACACACTGGCAATCGTCACGACTCTGGGCAATTCCGGTGACCTGGCAGACGGTACGGTGGTTGGCAAGATCTCCGTCCATACCTCTGATGGGCGCCTCATCGAGCGCGAGATCCGCGCGGGAATTGATACCGCCGAATGGGCGCACGATCGCGTCGATGTCCGATCGAATATTCGCCATGGCCTCGCTCCGATCTTTGAAACTTATCCCGGCGACAATGAAAATAGCTTTCCCGCATATCGTTTTTGGTCACGCATTAATCTGGGCGAGAGAGTCCGCATCGATAAGATTGAGATCATTAAGATGGTGAAGACCGCCGGACTCGGGCTCTGGAAAGCTTCGCTCCACGATTCCGTTTCTCGGCATTCGACTCCGCTCATGCTCTGTCTCCCAGACAAGTGGCAGCAGGTCTATCAAGAGAATGGAATGATCGTCCTTCGTAATCTGCGAGCGCTTCCACGCGCGTGGCTGGTGACTGAAGCGGAATCGGTCAATAATTTCGAGGCTTGGGAGAGGATTCGCGGCAAGAGTTCCCGCCCCTTCGACCCACGGCGCACGGCCCTGCTTGAGCTTGATCCTCAAAAGATGCCCGCGCTCGGCGGCCGCCCGCTTTCACCCGATTCTTACGCTCGCATTAATAACTATGAACCCAATCGGCTGACTATTGAAACGAACAGTGATCAACAAGCCGTACTGGTCCTGAGTGAAATCAACTATCCGGGCTGGGTCGCCACAATCGATGGGACCAAGACTCCCGTTCATGCAACCAATTTCATCTTACGTGGAATTATCGTTCCACCGGGAAAGCATCGAATTGAAATGAACTATCGCGCCCCTGAAGCGTTTAAAGGAGCCGTGATCTCTCTATTCACTCTAATATTAATCGGCGGCCTGGCAGTCTACGCCAAACGCTCTTCTGCAAAATAGAAGCAGCATTTATAATTTGCAATCTGAAATAATAATCACAAATCTAAACCTGATTCGTTAACCTGCCTCCGGTTTGAACCTAGATAATCGAACTTAATCAAGGGATGAGGAGGAAGCCCTGTTTGAATAATGCATACGACTCTTCCGTCGGCGCCCCCAAGTTAGATAAGCAACAAGATTCCATCTCTTCATTCTTTTCGCGACTGGCCATTTCGGTGCGGACCAACGATCTGTGGATAGCCTTTGGATTGCTGCTCCTCTGTTTTATCACGCGCCTTCCGGCAATTCCGGCTTCGCTCTGGGAGTGGGATGACATTCTTTTTGCGCGCGCGCTCCATAAATATGATCTCATCGCGCACAGCCCTCATCCACCGGGTTTTCCGGTCTTCGTGGTCATGTCGCGAATAGCATACTGGTTTTTAAGAGACGAGCATCAAGCCTTGACAGCCGTGGTGGTGATCTTCTCAACTCTGCTCGCGCCGGCGTTGTTCTACTTTTACCGCGAGGTTTTTCATGATCGGCGCATAGCGTTCGCCGGGGCTTTAATCGGCAGTTTCGTACCGAACGTCTGGGTGCATAGCGGAGCAGCACGGAGCGATGAAGTGTCGCTCGTGATCGGCGTCATTGGCCTGGCGCTCGTCATTCACGGTCTTAAATCGCCGCGTTCATTGATTGCAGGTTGCGCTCTCTTCGGATTGGGAATGGGAGTGAGGACGACCCTGTTGCCCGTGATGGGACCGGCAATTGCAATGGTCTTTCTCATTTGGCTTTGGCGCCGCAACTGGCGATTGGTGGCAATCGCGTTGGCGACTGGGACTATTTGCGTGCTGGCCTGGTATATTCCGTTCATCCTCAAAGTCACCTGGCGTGTCTATCGCTGGGTCATGGACATTCACTCAAAGTTCATCCTCGATCACGACACAATTGTTGCCAAAACTGAGAACGGCGTTCTCTCATATCGTTTTTCCCGTTTCTTTGCCGATGTCTGGGGCACGGGATGGATTATGTGGACGATCTATACGCTTTCGGCCCTGGGGTTATTCGTGCTGGCATATAAGCGCCGTTGGCAAGTCATCGGCTGGATGGCATTGTCATTCTTGCCGTTTATGATTTTCACCCTGGCGCTCAACACGCCGTTGAGTGCTCCGCTTTACTCACTGCCCTACATTCCCCTCTTCACGGGGCTGGCCGCCTGTGGCCTGTTAAGCTGGCCTGATTTGATGCCCAAGGTCGGGCACCGTCGGTTGCTTGAGAATTTAGGGGTCGCCCTCGCCATTGGATTGACAATTGGGATGGCCGAGTGGATATACCCCATTCTAACCCTCATTCACCATCAAGAGAGCCCGCCGATCCGCGCAATTAACTATTTAAAAACCAAGATCGATCCTCAACAGGATACGATCTACTTCAGCGGATTACTTCATCCACATATCAACTTGTACCTTCCGCAGGTCAAAGCGATCCAACTGGACCAGGATGAAAATCCGGAGACCAATCTCATTAACCCAATCATTTCACGGGGCCGGATCTACAGCCTGACCACCGATCCGGTCCTCGACGGATCGAGTACGGGCTTTCATTGGACTATCAATCAAAGGGGTAAGAGACGGTTACAAAGACTGAGCCTCGGGCGTTACTTTGATGCTTACGTCACTGAATTGACCGGCAAGCAGAGGATGTTCTTTCTCTCCGGCTGGTATCCGGAAGAACATTCACAAAACGAGAGTTGGCGTTGGATGAGCCAACAGGCGAAAGTCGCGCTTTTCAATCCCGCAGATTCAATGATTTTGCATCTGCGGGGATCAGCACCAGCCGGCGCTGCTGACTCACATCCGACCGCCATCATCCGGCTCAACGATGCAGAGATCGATCGCTTCAAGATGGACGGCAATGAAGTTGATCGGACCATACCAGTTAAGACCGACCCTCAGGTTGTCTGGCATATACTGACAATTGAGGTTGATCGAGTAGTAAATCTGAGTAAAGCTGGGATCAGTGGTGACACCCGTGATCTGGGCTTCAGGTGTAATTCCCTGCAATGGTATCCCGCTCCTAATGCAAAATTTGTGACACCGGATGCCAAACAATTCCTCGGATCGGGCTGGTACTCGCTCGAAACCAATCCTCCCGATTTTTGGCGTTGGACTGAACAGCGCGCAACCGCTTTCTTGCCCGCTATCGAAGGAGACGGGCATCTGGCAATTATTATGTCAGTACCTCAGCAGCCGGATGGAACTCTCGCGAATATCACCGTCGAGGTCGCCGGACAAGTAATCGAAAAGTTCTCTCCGGAGACCGATTCGTTCATAAAAACCTATCGTATCCCCGCTTCTCTCCATCACGCTCAGCGCACTGAGTTGGTATTATCAGCCGATAAACCGGTTATCTTCGGACCCGGTGATAATAGGCATGTCGGGATGCAAGTCGTTCAGCTTGTCTGGAGACCCGGCGCATAGCAAGTAAACCCGATAACCATCCAAAATTAAATGACCGGATCGCAGCTCACTACATTTTCGTAGCTGCATTCGCAACAGATCGCGTCATTCACTGGAACTTTCCCTTCTTGATGGCGTGTAGGGATTGATCATTGATAATTCGACCTTTCTGTAATCCGGCAAGAACTGTCAATCCATAACCTTATTAATTACTAATTGATATCAGGAGCAATCAAATGTGAATTGCTTAGATATTAGATATTGGTCTATCGACATCACGACCCGCATCGAGTTGGAGAAATAGTATAAGTGAAACGGCATCGGTTGAAGCTCCTTTTGCTAAGGTATAACGCAGAAATAGCAACACTTTCTATTATAGTCATCTTCTTTATAGTCTTCTTTCGAAACACAATATTTAGCGGTAAATTTCTTCTATCCGGTGACCCGTTAGTATACTCCTATCCACTACGTACTGTAGCCTGGGAGATGATAAGGCACGGTTCGTTTCCATTATGGACGCCGCTGATTCTTTCAGGATACCCACTGTTATCGATGTCCCAGCTTGCCATTGGATATCCAATCACCTGGGGATATTTCTTTCTACCTCCGCATATAGCAGAGCAAATAATTGTCTTCACGCCATACCTACTGTCTCCTATTCTGACTTATATATGCACGTGAAATCGGCCGCAGTCATCTGGCATCGCTTCTGAGCGGGCTGAGTTTCGGTTACGGCGGAATGATCATGAGCCCGATCGGATTAAATGGGACACTCGCCAACTCAATGACATGGTTGCCGCTTTTATTGACGGCGATTGAACGGGCACGGAAACATTCGTTTCTATCATGTTTGTTGCTAGCTACTGCGGCTTATACGATGTCGGTGCTGGCGGGAAGTGGTCAAGGGTTCACTTATACCGGGGCGTTGGCATTCGCCTATGCGATATTTCTGACCACTCTTCCGTCATTGTCCAAAAACGAGCATCAGCTAAGCTCAACGAGATGGGAAAGATTGAAACCATTGGCCGTGTTCGCCGGAGCGATGACACTGACAATCGGAGTGGCATCGTTTCAAATTCTGGAAACGATGAATGCGGCGAAATTGAGCGTACGCCCAAAACTCAGATATGACCAGTTTAGCGAGGGATCTTTTCCTTTCTCGCTCGCCTGGATGTCCTGGATTGAGCCGATCTACCATCGCGGCGACGTGACCACTTACACAGCGCCGTTTGCTTTGATGCTTGGAATTCTGGCTGCTGCCATTGCAATCTGGCGGCGAGGCAACAAGCGGCCGATACTCTTCTGGCTATGGGCTGCGGTGATCGCCTGGATCTTGATTATGGGCAGTCATACGCCGTTTAACCGGATGGTTTATAACATTCCGTTCATCAAGCTTTTTCGGATGCCCTCGCGCCATACCTTTGAGTGGACATTTGCAGTTAGTATTCTCGCGGCTTATGGATGGGATGAGTTTGCAGCGCTGATTGCCGGGTGGAAACCTCGTATTTCAATACGGTGGGAATGGGTAAACATTGCCTTGGCCATTGTTTGTTTACTGCTGAGTGTCCTTGCGGGGTGGAAGCTGAGCGCAGTTATTACATCCGAACCTCACTTCGATCCGGCAATCGGGAATCTGGACTATCCCTATCTGAAATGGAAGGCAATATTCACGCTCTCAATTATCCTCACCATTTGGCGATGCAATTGTATAGTGAAAAGACCATGGCGCGTCGCGATGGCGGCGATGATCGTGGCGCTCGCTTGCTTTGTCGAACCATTCTTGGAACTCAAGCAGTGGGCCATGCCCACCAGCTTGACGGCTGATCATTTCACCTCGGTTGCGGCTACCACACCGCTCCTACAACAATATCCTCCGGAACAAAACCGAGTCTATACGCCGGTCAATCCTTTTGCGGAATCCCACTTGTATCGCCGGAAAGTTGACGCCGTTGATTATACGGCAGTGACTGGGCTGCAAGATATTTCCGGCTACGAACCATTGACACTGGAACGATACAGCCGTGCGCTGCGAGGATTGCCATGGGAGCACGTCGATCGTACGCCCTGGACGCTGCCAGATCAGGCGCTTTTCGATCCGCGCTCTCACGTTTTGGATATCCTCAACACAACTCTCGTGACGACATACTCCAGTTTTATTCCTAAATCCGAAGAGCTGGTCGATAAAGACGGCATCTCCTTTATCGCAGCCAACACTCCCAGCGATGCCGAACAACATCTGCAGTTGAGCTTGAACAACGAGAGGTTTGAGTGCAATACGCTGGCGCTGGTCACTACTCTGGGTAATGCCAGCGATTTCATTGATGGGACTCCCGTCGCCGAAGTATTCATCCATAGTATCGATGGCCAAGTGATCAAACGTCATTTGCGAGCCGGCATCGATACGGCCGAACTGGCATATGAGCGCGCGGACATCCGACCATCTGTTAGACATGCGCTCGCCCCGATTTACGACAGTTATGCCGGCGATGCTTCTAACACATATCAAGCTCATCGCTTTTTGTCTCGTCTCCATTTAGGTCAACAAACCTGCGTGGACAGCATCGAGATCGTCAAGCTGGTGCAGACGGTCGAGCTCAAATTATGGAAAGCATCGCTGTATAACACTATTTCTCGCCGCTCGATCCCGCTCCCGACGGCCGCATCGGAGCGATGGCAATACGTCTATCAACACGATGGAGCGGTTATTCTTCGCAATTTGCGTGCGCTTCCACGCGCCTGGCTGGTGCCAGAAACGGAAGTCCTCGACAAGAAGGAGGTCTTGCGACGGATTCGTGGCGAGAGTGAAGCCCCATTTGACCCGCGGCGCACGGCGCTCTTCGAATTTGATGCGATCAAACCACCGACGCTCTCAGGTAAACCGCTCGCTGCCGATGCCTATGCGCGAGTCGTGACCTATGAACCCAATCGACTGGTGATCGAGACCAACGCTGATCAACAAGCCGCGCTTGTCGTCAGTGAGATCCATTATCCGGGATGGGTCGCCACAATAGACGGCGCGAAAGCCCCGATTTACCAAACTAATTTTTTGCTGCGCGGCGTAGCCGTTCCGCCCGGCAAACATCGGGTTGAGATGTGTTATCTGGCTCCCGGTGCGCGAAAGGGAGCGATCATTTCCTTCATTACTTTGTCATTGATTGCCGCCATCACATTCAATCCCAAGTTGAGAAAACGCCTGAAAAGTAAAGGTGGTAAGCCAGGCTCGGCTCTTTCCGTTGCTGAGGAGACAGAGTTGAATTGAACTTGCCGGAAGGTTGGAAATCATCAGGAAATGGATGCGGTGTGCAGCGTCGCCAACAAGCTCACCCCGACAGGAAGCTGAACTCGGGTAATGAGGTGCTGCTCCACAGCGAAAAGACCTGCAAGCAATTCATTAAACAAGCCCGGCTGAGAGTCTTCAAAATCGCTGCGTGCGCGTTTGCCCAGCCCCAATGCCCGACGCGCCCAACGCACTCCCGCAATCGGAAAAAAGAGCAAAGAATTGAAATAGGCCGTGCGCGGGATCGGAAGCCCGGCGCGAATGAAAACATCGCAAAGAGTATGCTTAACGTAACGACGGCGATGATGACTGATGACATCCTGCCCGCCCCACAAACTCGGCAAAGCAGGGACTGTCACGAGCAAGAGGCCCCCCGGTTTCAATAAAGACGCCGCCTCACGCAACCCAGCCGCGTCATCATCCAAATGTTCCAACACATCGAGAACCAGGACGGCATCGAACGACTTCTCAACCAACGGCAAGGATTCAATATTTCCAACGACGTACTTAATATTGGGCGGGATCTGGCGAGCATGCAGAGATTCGGCGTCAACGCCAATAATGCGGCCATCATTCTCGATAAACTCGTTAAGCCACAACAGGCCCTCGGCAGGCCCACAACCAAGAGAGGCGATCTTCATGGCCGGCCCTCCCTTCAATTCACGGCGCAAAATAGTTTCGAGAATGCGCTGACGACCGCGAAACCACCAATGCCACTGCTCTAGAGTTGCATATTGTTCGACAAACTGACGCTTCATTTCACCAACTCACTTCATTAGCTCAAGCCGCGCTGTTGGGGTGATGCCGAGCTGGCGCCTCTCTTTTTGCTCTTTCGGCTCTGAAACTCATCGAAGCCTCTTCGCGAGCTGATGATATAGAGCGGCCTGCTCCGCACCTCATCGTAGACCCGGCTGAGATATTCTCCGATCACTCCCAGCATCAAAAGCTGAACTCCGCCAATAAACATAATCACAGCGATCGTCGAAGCCCAACCTTTGGGGCTATCGATCCCCGCAATCTTGCTGAAAATCACCCAGATGGCCATGGAAAAACCGGCGCCGGCCGAAGACAGACCGAGCCACATCGCCAGACGCAACGGCATTGCCGAGAACCCGATGTATCCTGACAGAGCCAGCTCGATCAGCTTCCGCAGCGTATATTTCGGCTCGCCGGCGTGCCGCTCGTGACGTTCATATTCAATCCCGATCTGCCTGAATCCCACCCAACTGCGAAGCCCGCGCAAAAAACGGTTGCGCTCGGGGAGCGAGATCAACGTCTCGACCACCACTCGATCGAGCAAGCAAAAGTCCCCCGCGTCAATCGGCACATCGATCTCTGAAATGGCCTTCATTGTGCGATAGAACAACGAATAGGCGGCTCTTTTAAAAACCCCTTCCTTCCTCTTCTTTCGGATGGCGTAAACAACATCGTAACCTTGTTGCCAGAGATCAATGAATTGTCTGAGGATTTCCGGCGGGTCTTGGAGATCGGCGTCCATCAAAACGATCGCAGATCCGGTCGCTTCGTCGAGCCCCGCCTGTAGGGCGGCCTGATGCCCGAAATTACGCGAGAAATGAATGGCTTTGAAACGTGGATCGCGCGCGTGCAGCTCATCGACAATTTGAGCGGACCCATCGCGGCTGCCATCGTCAATAAAGAGAACCTCGAATGAAGAGTCAAGGCGCTCTTCGAGAATATTAATCAGCCGGTCGGCCAGAACCTCAAGAGTTTCGCGTTCGTTGTAAACCGGTAGGACAACGGAAATGGTCGGAATCACCATAAAAATCTTATCCTGTTTCTCTCAACTCTGATGTCTCTGTCGGTCTACCAAGATTGAATCGATGACAAGGCGAAATACACAAAAAGCGCGAAAATTTCCTTATTTTGCGCTTTTCACTTCATTTCGCCTGTTTCGCGTGATCTCTTCAGATTTCAATATTCTCAAAAGGCGAAAACTCTTTATAATTTCGCTTCTATCGTAATTTATCCAAGTCGTCGTTCGCCGGGCTATCGCGAGATTCGGCAATATTATTAAATTCAGGTTTATCAACGCTGTTTATAACATGGCCTGAAGTCCTGCTCAATCAAATAGAATTTATGGAACATGATGCGACAACGTCTGAAAAGACACGCCTTATCCAACTCGATATTTTGCGGGGAATCGCCATTCTGCTCGTAATCGGGCGTCACGTTTATCTTCAACCGCCCTATTCCGGATCGCTCCAACCTTTCACAAGATATTGGTTTGATTTCGGATGGACCGGGGTCGATCTGTTCTTTGTGCTCAGCGGTTTTCTGGTCGGCGGGTTGTTGTTCAAAGAATGGAGGCTGCGATCGGCTCTCGACGTCAAGCGTTTTCTGATTCGCCGCGGATATAAGATCTGGCCGCCCTATGTGATCTACATCATCTTCGTCACCATCTGGTACATCTTTGTTGAACAACCGGGTCCCGTATCGCGCGTGCTGTTATTGATATCTCCGAACTTTCTTCATTTGCAAAGCTACGTTCTGACTCCGATGGTACACACGTGGAGCCTGGCGGTGGAGGAGCATTTTTACCTGCTGCTCCCATTTATCATTCTGCACGCGGCCCACGCCTGGCATCACCCGGAGAGGCCCGTTCTCAAATTCTCAATCATCATTGTTATCGTGGCCGCATTGCTTCTTGGGATCAAGGCTTCGCTTCAGCGCTTTTTGCCCCCTGAATCGATGCCGCCCGAGATGAAGCTCTATCTTCTGCCCTATCTGACTCCGTTCTTTTTGTATTTCTTTGGCGCACAGTTATTGATCCTGGCTGCACTTTTTCTGTTTCTCCCGTATGTGAGAAGGCGCGAGGAGATATCCCTGTCGGCATTACCGATCATCGCCATTAGCGTGATGGTGATCTGCCTCGTTTTCAGAGTCTCGAGCGCCTGGCTCTCGCCTCGATTGAATACCATCTGGACATTCACCTTTTTTTCGACGCACCTGCGGATCGACAGCCTATTTTTCGGCGTCCTGTTGAGTTATTTGTATCACTTCAAACCCGCGATGCTGGAAAGAATAGGCAAACACCGGATCATCCTCGCGATCATTGGGACGGTGACTGTCGTCCTGGCGATCCTCAATCCGATTGCCGGCGCATTCTCACAATTGATCTTCTCATTTTTATATCTTGGATATGGATGCCTGCTTCTGGCACTGCTCTATACCAATCTGGAGGGGATCGGCGGAAAGATCCTGAAAAGTTTTCCGGCCCGCGTTCTGGCCTTAATCGGGTACTTCAGCTACAGCATCTATCTTTGGCACGTCAATCCCGCGCGTTATCTTGCCGAGGGGTGGTTTATCGAAAAGCTGAAGCCGCATCTGTCGGCCGAGGCTTTGTGGCTGGTGGCGACGACAGTTTACGTCGTCGTCGTCATATTATTCGGAGCGCTCATGTCGAAGCTGATCGAAGTTCCATCATTGAAGCTCCGCGACAAATTATTCCCCCCACGCGCAGACGCATTGGAGCGTCAAGAGAGAGAGCCGGTCGAACACACGGTCTCCGACGCCATCGCCCCGGTCTCGTGAAGATAATTTGCCGATGGAGGTCAGACGAGAGCCGCGAAAGAGGCCGGCATCCGGCTTCTGCTCTGGCCGCCGGGCGTCTTTCGCGTTCGAGCTTCTCTCTTTAAAAATCAATCCACAAATCGATATTTGACCAGCGCCCAGACTGCCGCAAAGCCGTCGCGCCAGGTGATCTTCTTGCCCTCCGCAAAATCGCGTCCATAGTACGAGATCGGCATTTCATAGAGCTTATGTTTCCGCTTGAGCACTTTCGCGGTGATCTCAGGTTCGAAGTCGAACCGGTTCGATTTAATCTGAATGTTTTTGATGACATCGGCGCGAAAGACTTTGTAACAAGTCTCCATATCCGACAAGATTGAGTTGTAGAGTAAATTGGTAATAAAGGTCAGCAGTTTATTGCCGAGATAATGCCAGAAATTGAAAGCGCGTGCGACTTTACCTCCCGAGAGCCGTGAGCCGTAGACAACGTCCGCTCGTCCCTCTAAAACAGGTTTAATTAATTCGTTATATTCCGAAGGATCATATTCGAGATCGGCGTCCTGAATCAGAACGATATCACCCGAAGCGTAGGTGAGGGCGGTGCGAAGGGCTGCGCCCTTGCCCATATTCTGGCCGTGAAAATAGATTTTGTGAGGTGAATTGCGACTGAGATCTTTGAGAACCTCGCGCGTTCCGTCTTTCGAACAATCATCAACAATGATCAACTCTCGACGGACATTGCCCAGGTCAACAGATTCAACTCGCATGATTATTTCGCTAATTGTCTGAGCCTCATTATAAACGGGCATCAGGATTGACAACATTGGTGGGTTTTGCATGTTGGGGAAATTACTTAGCCACAAAAATGCGCAAAAAGCGCATCAGTGAGAATGGCCAACTCATCCTGAGCTTCCAGCGCTTTGTTGCGGCTTCTCCTTTCAAGATTCAATTTGCTTTTCCTTCGATCGTTCGCGGCGCGCTACACCGGTTCGGCGCGCGGCTTCCTCAACGGCCCTGGCCACCAGTGGCGCAACCTGCCGATTGAAGACCGAAGGAATGATATATTCGGGATGGAGTTCCTCGGGGCTGATGACTGATGCGATGGCATGCGCTGCCGCGAGCTTCATCTCTTCGTTGATGTCTGCTGCGCGACAATCGAGGGCACCGCGAAAGATTCCGGGGAAACACAACACGTTATTGATCTGATTAGGATAGTCCGAACGACCTGTCGCCATCACTTTGACAAAAGGTGCAGCCTCTTCAGGCATGATCTCGGGAGTCGGATTTGCCAATGCGAAGACGATCGGATCACGACTCATCTTTTCTAACTCTGAGACATGGATTGTACCCGGGCCGGAGAGGCCCAGATACAAGTCTGCGGCTTCAATCACCTCAGAAAGCTTGCCGCGCAACCCCTCCGGATTGGTATGCTCGGCGTACCACTCTTTCGCTTCATTCATATTTTCAGTACGCCCTTGATAAATCGCGCCGGCGCGATCACAACCGACAATGTTTTTGACCCCGGCATTCATCAGAATCTTTGAACAAGCGACTCCGGCGGCCCCCACTCCAGATACGACGACTTTGATCTGGCCCATCTCCTTATCGACAAGTTTGAGCGCATTAATGAGTGCGGCCAGCACAACGACTGCCGTGCCATGCTGATCATCGTGAAAGACCGGAATGTCGAGTTCATGTTTCAATCGTTCTTCGATCTCGAAACACCGCGGAGCAGAGATATCTTCAAGATTAATGCCGCCCAGACCCGGAGCAATCGCCTTGACGGTCCGCACGATCTCATCTACGTCTTTTGTATCGAGACAGATCGGGAAAGCATCGACGCCACCGAACTCTTTGAAAAGCATCGCCTTGCCTTCCATGACCGGCATTGCGGCATGAGGACCGATATCCCCCAGACCGAGAACCGCCGTACCATCGGTCACGACCGCAATGCAATTACGTTTGATCGTCAGGTTGTAGACTTTTTCGGGGTCTTTATGAATAGCCAGGCAGACGCGGGCGACGCCTGGCGTATAAGCCATTGAAAGATCCGAGCGCGTTTGCAAGGGGCGTTTGTTGCGAATTTCGATCTTACCACCGAGGTGACGAAGAAAGGTTCGATCCGAAACGTTGACGACAGTGACATCGGGCAATGAACTGACGGCTTCGACAATTCGTTCACCGTGTTGTTCATCACCTGCTGCGACCGTAATGTCCCGAAGGAGATGAGCAGATCCGACTTCGACGATGTCGACTGCACCGATATTTCCGCCTGCCGTGCCGATTGCTGATGTTACCTGACCGAGCATTCCCGGACGATTCGCCAAACGTAATCTGAGGGTCAGACTGTAACCTTCACTAGGAGTGATATTCATTCAGATGAGTCCTCATAGCCAGTGAGAAAATGAAAGATCGGGACAAAAATGTCGAAGATATAAGCATACCTTAAAGCCCAAGGGGCAAGCAAGAATTGATTAATTCAAAATGGAATTAATCAATTGCGGCATCATCGCCTTGATCACCCGGCCAGATCAAACAGAATGATAACTCTCGACCAAATAACGGGAAATCTTCAATTATTGACAGGGGAGACTTCAACTATGCAAAGCAGATTATTAGTTGCGGTCTGTCTGATGACCGCTTTGACATTGATTGTTCTTCCGACCAGCGCGACCCGGAAATCGGATGCCATCGAAGGAAGATGGGACTTGACCATCCAGGGAACCGATGCGCCCTATTCTTCCTGGCTTGAAGTCACAAAAGATAGTACCGGCAAATTGACCGGTCGCTTTGTCGGACGTTTCGGCAGCGCCAGACCGATCCAACAGATCGAATTCAACAATAATAGTATCAAATTCGCTCTGCCGCCGCAGTATGAACAGCGCAAAGATGACCTTGTCTTCAACGGCCGGTTGACTGGCGGCAAACTCGGAGGGACGACGGTCGGCGAGGACGGCAAGACGCTTAATTGGACGGGAGTGCACGCGCCGGAGCTCAAACCAAATGCTAATCCCAAATGGGGCGCGCCGGTTCAACTTTTCAACGGCAAGGATTTGAACGGCTGGAGGCTGCGCGCTGATAAAGGCCGGGGATGCTGGACAGTCGAAGATGGTTCAATCACCAATGCCAAAGGCTGTGTCGATCTCATCACCGAACAGAATTTCAAAGATTTTAAGCTCAGTCTGGAATTCAGACTTGCCGATCCGCAAACGAATGGCGGACAGCCGAGCAACAGCGGAATCCATCTGCGCGGCCGTTATGAAGTGCAAGTTCTGGATGATTACGGCAAACCGGCCGAAAGCCACGGAATGGGTGGGCTCTATGGATTCTTGACTCCGAAGACCAATGCGTCAAAGAAGGCCGGGGAGTGGGATGAAGGATCAGAGAGGAGATCTCTCTGATCCTTCATCCCCTATCCTTTCTTTACGCTTCCGTATAATTTGGCGAACAGCGAAAAGCGCAGCAGTCGATTGCGGAGGCGAACAAGCAGGAGTGAGAGGATGGCGCCCCACCGACCGTGCAAAATGGCGCTTTGGAACTGTAATACTTCCTCTCCCTTCAATTTTGGTGACAGCCAGCGAATGTAGCGTGAAGCGGCTCGTAATTCAGCCTCAGTATCGCCGCCGACATTTGCATGCTCCGCGATGACGGTCCGGTAGAGTTCGATCAGCTGATCCACAACCCGATCACGCCCGGCCTCGGCGCGGATGTGTGCGGAGACCGCCGCGGCATCTGCCGGATTGTAGCGGGCGATTTCACGTGCGACGGCTTCGTGAGTAATCGGATGGCGTAAGGTTCGGACGCCGAAGTTGAGCAGGCGGAGGCGATTGAGATCAGCGGTGGTGACCATCTGTCCAAGTCCCGCCACATCACAAAGCACTACCGCAGTGCCTACGGCAAGGGCTTCGATCGCGGCGCGAGCCTTGGCAAAGACGAGATCATAACGCACCAGTACTTCTTCGGGGCATGGACAAATATTGCCGGAGTTCAACCCGATCACGTCGAGTTCGATTCCGGCATCAGCACATGCTTCTCGAACAGCCATCACATAATTGTCATTTCGCGCACCATTGCTGAAGATGAGGGCGCGGTGCGGCCGAGGCGGTAGCGGCCCACGAGGTTTAAAACGGTTGAGGTCAACAAAATTGAGCAGGACCTGGACTCGCTCTTCGGGGATCCCATTTTCGTAGATCAGCCGTTCGCGACAGAGGTGATCGACGGCGACATAGCGCAGAATGCGTGGGAATCGCGGCGGCGATTCTTCCCAGGGCAGCCAACCGTGACAAAGATAGATCGCCGGCACACTGGGAAATCGCAAGAGGGCAGTCATGGTATCGAGATGATGGTGGCCATGAATGATGTCCGGCGGCGTGGTCAGCAAATCAAGATCGTCGATGACCGGAACAGTGGCTTTCCGCAACTCTCGGGCGACCGTTCCCAGCCTGGTGCTGTAGGCAATCGGCGTATGGCCTCGTTCGATCAACGCCAGCGCAACGTCGCGGACATACAGCTCAGTGCCTGCTCGCTCTTCGAGCGTGTTGTTTGTGATCAGAATACGTAAGCCTTCCATCAGCCGATCCTCGTCCGGTGAGATTCCAGCGCTTCAATCAGAGGAATAATGTGTTCGCGATAACGCAAGACGCAGTCATAGTATCCGGCGGCCACCTGTTTTTCTCCGTAACGTTCATAAAAAGGAGGCTCATCCAACCTTTCAATCCCCGTCGAGTCAGGAGCTACGGGGCGTAAACATTCAGTTCGGAAGGCGTCATCTCCCATCTCGCGCAACGCCGATTGGACATCGGAGGCGATCTCGGAATAGGCTCGCGCCACCACCAGTTTGTGCTTAAACACTCGATCGTTCAATCGAAGCCAGACCGCACGGTTGCGCAATTCTTGAGGGCAAATGTCCGGCCGTCCGACGAGCAGAAAATCGAAATTGCCGAGTTGACGACCGGTCATTCGTTGCGCCATCGCGACCGCGGCATTGATCAAATAACGGCAAACATCATGAACCGAGTTATAGCCTTCAATCGCGTCTCCAACAACGTAATCGACCTGCTCTCGAATCAAAATGGCAGCCAGCTCTTCGGCCAGAGCCGTAAAGAGACCAAAATCATGGCTGATCATCGCCTTGTAAATCGCCGCGTCTGAAAATCTTCCATAGATCGATCCGGGCGCCGCTCCTGCCTCATCAAGCACTCTGCTGGTCGATGCCAGGCGCGATCGACCTGAGTGACCCGAGCCGTCGGTCATCACCAACACATGTGGGCGGGATAGCCCCAGCCAGCCGTGGACGCGCAGTTCGTGACCGGGGTGGGCGACAACCAGGGCCGCGCGTCCTCCGGGAATACCCGGTTTTCTATACTCAGATCCAGCTTCTCGCTTGCCATTCTCAGATTTAACACTCATTGGTGGTTCTCGCGATATTTAGGGGCACAAAAATTGAGTGAGAGAACGCGAAAGACGCGTCCGAGATGATGGGCCGGCCCGGATTGCAGATTGATTGCAGCTGGATTTCAAATCTCTCGATTTGCTCCTACTGGCATCAGGCCATATTTTCGACTTTGTTGGGGGAGGAAAGTGGAAGATTCATCCGGCGCGGAAGGGATCCGGCGCCGGACGGGACACGACAACTCTCATCGGTTATTCATCGGTTATTACGCACGCCGCGCCGTCAGACCGCGGATAAATTTCAGATTGACGCTCATATCATTTTCGACGGAACCCGTCGGACTATCGCATTCCAGCTGCGCCCATTTGTCAAACCCGATCTCGGCCAGCAGATCTATCACCGCCGGAAAATCGATCTTGCCTTTACCCAGAAAATTCGGATTGTCTTTGAGATGAACTTCGCAGATGCGATCGCGACCGAGCCAGCGAATCTCTTGGAGAATATCGAAACCGTTTTGGGTCGAATTGCCGACATCATAGTAGGTCAGGACGGCCGGCGATTTCGAACGCTCCATAATTCGCACGTTGTCCTTGGCTGAAATGGTATCTTCAAGACCGAGGATCACTCCCGCCTTTTCCGCCGCGGGCGCCAGCTCGCGCAGCGCATCACCGACATAATCCATCTCGTCAGTTGTCTTCAACGCCCATTTGCCAAAGAAGGGCAGCAAAATCACCTTCACTCCCATCGTCTTTGCAATCGGGATTGATTCGGCGACCCAACGCTGTCCGAGCGGATCGGATTTCAGACCATTGACGTGCAAAATATCGAGGCAGACAGAAGCCAGGGGAAATCCGAGCTGCTTCGATTCTTTAAGAAAAGCTTGTTGCAATGCCGTGTCCTTCAATTGCATCTCGCGGCCGACACTGATCTGCACACCATCAAAGCCGATCTTCTTCGCTAAAGCTACCGATTCGATCTTGGCTGTCTGTTTCAGGTTCCAATCCGGAACACCGACTTTGAACTTGATCCCTTTTTGCGCGGCATAGGCCGTCAGTTGTTTTCGTGAAAATGCGCGTGAAAATGCAACGGATGCAAGACCGGCCGCGCCGATCTGCAAAAAATGACGTCTGTTGATGGTCATGACCTTGATTCCTTTTTCAGAACATCCGGCGCTCACAAATTTTGTGGTCGAGAGAGAGCACGCGAAACAAGCGAAATAAGCGATTTTCCCGGTATTCTTCCGCTCGATTTCGCTCGTTGCGCATGTTACCGCGTGCTCTCTTTGAGTTCCTGTTAGTACTTAGTGAATACTTACTCGTATAGTGTTAGCCGCCTTCCCGTCAACTGTCAATGCGACTGCGACCTCGCCGCGTCCATTGAGGCTGGGTAACAGTCTAATATTCAATTGATCGAGTCCGGCATAAGCCCCCTGCTCCCCGGCATACAAGACTTGCGAATCGACACCGCCGATGATGGTTTTGACTGCGCTGAGGGAACTGCGATGGCGAACACCCGTCGCGTAAAGCACAAGGAAGACCATCTCCCTTTCATGACTGAGATCAATCGGAACAGGGACGTATCTATTTTGCGATTGATCAAATTGTGCGACCGGCTCGAACTGCTGCGAACCGTCTTCGCGAACCCGGAGGATGCTCCCGATCGGCAAGCCTTCGGCGCCGGTCGTAAAAATTCCCGGCGCAGTGTTTTCAATCTGCAGTCTTCCCAGGAAAAAAGAGCCGTTCGAATTAACGATCTTCACCGTTGCCTGGCCGGTCACAGTACCGGGTGGGATCTGGTAGTTGACTTGCGTGGGCGAAACAGCGCAGAGAGGCGAAAGCCGGGCAGTGCCGGCGCTATCGGTCACCGAGACGCTGGTGCCGTCGAGCACCGTGGGAAGCGGCGAGCTGCTCGCGGCTGTCGTATTGAAAGCCAGATTGTTGCCAAATGCCGCAACCAGGGATTCAACCGCTACGGGATTCTTGTAATTCGCGGCGGAGACGACTTCGACACCAGGAATCGTGTAAGCGCCCGGCGCGTTGGCCGTGGTCCGCAAGAAGTTGCTCCGATCATGATCGACGATATTGCTCAAATTTCCCGGTGGCACCGCCGGTCGTGTCGGCGCATCGTCCCAATTGAAGTCCGGAACGGGGTAATTTCTGACGTCGGTCAGACCGGGGACTGACTTCAGACGAAAATCTCTGCCATCCGGATCATAGAATTGTGGCTCGACGGTGTTGATCGTGTTGTCGGCACGCAATTGATCAGGATTACAAGTAGGATTGGATGGTTGACATCCCCAGTTCGGACCTTCAATTCCGAGCGGATGGTCGGCCGGGCCATTCCAAATCAGATTGCCGCGAATTTGCAGGTTCTGCTCAGTCGGCAATGAGTCCGGAAGATTTTGAAAACTGTCCGGACGGACGGCGGCGCTGTAAATGACGAAGTGCCCATAATAGGTCTGGTACGGCGCGGGGTTATAAAAGACATTGTTATAGATATAGACATTGCGGTTTGGAATCGCCTGACCATTATTTTCATATCCAGGCAGATTTGGTCCCCAGGTGCCCTGATCCGTTACTGCCTGACATGCCTCCTGGGTTCCATTACAGGCCCGCAAGCCGTGCGACATCGTGATCAGCCCATAGGACCGTCCTGACTGATTGTTATAAGCGGTTCGATAGAGCGTATTGTTTGCAAGTAATATATTGTAACCGCCCGAGACATCCAATCCCGTTCCAGGCAGATCGTGCAGCACATTGTTGATGAACTTGATGTCATATGCCTCATAATGTAACCACGGCGATTGCATAAACTGAATATCCACGCCTTCGCCGGCTGCAAACCCAAACCAGCTATCGTAGATTTCATTCGCCTCGACTCGAAAATAGGCCGAACCGCCTTTCAAATAGATCGCCCAATTTCCTGCATCATGAATCTGATTTCCCACTACGTGACCATACTGAACAGCGACATAATCAACTGCCGCGTTCGTCGCGGTGCTAACATCGCTATTCTCAAGATAGAGATACTGGCACTGATTGGCTTTCAAGGCTTCTTGAAAACCATCGCGGCTCTGCGGATGAATCACCAATCCACGCATCAGGACGTGATCCGCGCGTTCCAGATGTAAGACGTTGTTTGAGAAAGATCCCAGATCTC
>Ga0081539_10002820_pt1 | contig 23219 bp, 22 predicted proteins | sample TabmetS4T2R2_FD_71023 | JGI IMG/M metagenome (GOLD analysis project Ga0081539, IMG submission 71023) | Tabebuia heterophylla rhizosphere microbial communities from the University of Puerto Rico - S4T2R2 | ecosystem: Host-associated > Plants > Roots > Rhizosphere ...
AGCTTTCTTTCTCTTCAGCAAGCTGCTTTCGACCGGCTTTCGTCAGCGAATAAAATTTGGCCTCGCGGCCCGTTTCCGACTGACGCCACTCCGCTTTCAACCAGCGTTTCTGCTCGAGGCGGTGGAGGGCCGGATACAACGAGCCCTGATTGACTTGCACGGTCTCTCGCGAAATCTGCCACAGCCGTTGCGCGATGGCGTAGCCATGCGCCGGCTCCAACGACAGAATTTGAAGAATCAACATGTCGAGCGTGCCTTGCGGGATTGGAAATCGAGATGGCGGCATAAAGTGACCCCTCATGTATCAATAAATCGAGATTACCTCAACCTTCGACATATGACTGTAGATCATCGGAGACCGGTCGTCAAGGCGAAGATTCAGTCCGTGGGTTCAACACGCCCACCGCTTGAGCTCAGTAATTTCGAATGTTGGCCGGAGAAGCAGGAGTCCTGCGATTTCGCGCCGAAGCAGAAGCCATCGCGAATCTGGGGCATTCAGACATGGTCACGATTCAGAAGGCGGGAAGGATGGGGAGCGACTCTATTTCTCGATGGCAACGATTTCGCCTCACGATATCACTCGATCTAATAACCGCAAAAAACAAAAGGCGCTACAGCTGTGGGAAGTCTGTAGCGCCTGATCAGTGTGGTTACTTACCTCACCGTAGTAACCACTGACACCGTCAGTGGAATTAACCACCTGGTATCTCGTTGCCCCACTTATACTATTGCAATCACGGTGCCATTCCGCGCGTTTCCGCAACATAATGCAAAACCCCAATAAATACAGGGCGTTGCTCGATGTCTCCGCAATCATTGAGTAATTCAAATCCGGCAATTCGGGTAATTCTTACCAGTTCGGGTAGGAAGAAGTTGCATACACTCATGATGCGTTTAATAACCCCTTCAGTAAAGCACTCGAGAAACGCTTCTGTTAAAAATGTAACAGGAATTTTCTTCATTACGACCAAATGAATTCATTGTTAATGAAGAGTAGATAATCTTATTCACCGATCCTTGAGATCAACGCAAGTACTGTTTTTCGATCGCCATGATCTTTGCAACGCGTTTACCGTGACGTGCTTCGCCATCGGGCGTTGCGAGCCAGGTCTTGACGATCTCCGACATTTTGTCCGGCGAGATCATGCGCCCGCCGAGCGTCAAGACATTGGCGTAATTGTGTTCACGGCTGTTGCGCGCCGTCGCTTCGTCATAACACATCGCGGCGCGCACTCCCGGAACTTTATTCGCGGTCATACAGGAGCCAATCCCGGCGCCGTCGATGATGATTCCCAGATCACAGGCCCCGTCTCCGACCCCGCGCGCAACCGCGTGTGCGAAATCAGGGTAATCGACCGCATCGTTCGAGAAAGTTCCAAAGTCGCGATAACGATAGCCCAACTCATCCAGCAGTCTTTTGAGATCTTCTTTCATCTCGTAGCCGCCGTGATCCGAGCCGATCGCGATCAACCGGTGTTTGCCCGTCGCCGAGCGGCGAGTGCGATAGCGAATCTCAATCGCCTGCTCGTGAATCCGATCCCTCGCCGCCGGAGTGATGATGGCGTCTTCCCTGATCAATAAGATCGCGCCAGGGATGAGCCCGCGGAGGTCCGCTTCCGTGATGACGTCCTTGACCGATTCATCGACGACCAGCGAATCGCCGGTGTGCGCAGCAAGGCTCGGTGACGCCCCTTGCTGCGTGCCGCCGATCTGCTGCTGGACGGCTTCGCGGACCAGCCGTCTGACCTTATCACGTTCGGTATTTTGGTCCTCACTCACGATCGTCTCTCCGGATAGTGATAATGCGGATTGAGATCTCAGGCATTGATGAACGATTTGATCCCTCGAATCGCCTGAGCAATCCGTTGTTCGTTCTCGACCAGGGCGAATCGCACGTGGCCGTCACCACGCTCGCCAAAACCTATTCCCGGCGAGACGGCGACTCCCGCCTTGAGGATCATCTGTTTGGCAAATTCGAGCGAGCCCAGTTTGGCAAAGGCCGCGGGAATCTTCGCCCAGACGAACATGGTGCCTTTCGGTGAAGGGACCTCCCACCCGATCGATGACAGACCTTTGATCAAGCTATCACGCCGCTTACGATAGACCTCGACGATCTCGGGCACGGCGTTATCGCAATCGCGCAAGGCAATGATGCTCGCAATTTGGATCGGCTGAAAGATTCCGTAATCGAGGTAGCTCTTAAGCCGCGTCAGAGCCCCGACCGCCTGCCGGTTGCCCGCACAGAATCCGACGCGCCAACCCGGCATCGAATAGCTCTTCGACATCGAAAACATCTCGACCGCGACGTCTTTCGCGCCGGGAACTTCAAAGATACTCGGCGCGGTGTAACCGTCAAAGACCAGGTCGGCATAGGCCAGATCGTGGATGATCAGATAACCGCGTTCGCGCGCAATAGCCACCGCCTCTTCAAAAAACTCTTTCTTGACGCAGACCGTCGTCGGGTTGTGCGGAAACGAAAGCACCAGAAGTTTGGGCTGTTGCGAACGTTGAAATTCAAGTTTGCGCAAAGCATCCATCATCTCTTCCGCCCCGTCGTTGATCGGCAGTTTGATCAGTTCGCAACCGGCGATCGTCGCGGCGAAAGAATGGATCGGATAGCTGGGATCCGGGACGATCACTTTGTCGCCGGGTTCGACCAGCGCGAGGACGAGATGCGAGAAACCCTCTTTCGCGCCGATGGTGGAGATCGCCTCGGTCTCGGGATCGATCTCGACGTTATAACGCCGCTCATACCAGCGCGAGATTTCAACCCGCAGATTCGGCAGCCCGCGCGATGCCGAGTAACGATGATTGCGCGGATTGCGCGCCGCTTCGATCATTTTATCGACAATCGGAGCGGGCGTCGCCAGATCGGGATTGCCCATGCCCATGTCGATAATGTCGTCACCCTGCCGCCGCGCCTCCATCTTTAACTGGTTGATGACGGCGAAAACGTAGGGCGGCAATTTTTCAATCAACGGAAATCGATAATCCATATGGTTCTATTAAATCCAAAAGCTGGTTTTAAAATCTGGGATTGTAGATTTGACACGCCGGGATTGGACAAATATATTGCCCAGTCCCACAACCACGCAGCGCTTAAATCTTCAATTGTATCTTTTCGACAAAGGAGAGTGTCAAGGATGTCCGCAAATTACGACGCCCCAACCGAATTTAACAATCCGAAGCTTGAAACCCTCATTACAGCCGAACAACTACAAAAGCGAATTAGCGAGATCGGCGCGGAGATCACACGCGATTATGCCGGGCGTCGCCCCGAATTGATCTGCGTGCTCAAAGGCGCCATGGTCTTCATGAGCGACCTCATGCGCAATATCGATCTTAATCTGACCATCGATTTTATTGCCGTCTCAAGCTACGGCAAAGGAGCTTCTTCAACAGGCGAGGTCAGGATAGTCAAAGATTTGGATGAACCTCTGGAAGGGCGCGACATTATCCTGGTGGAAGATATTCTCGATACCGGCCTCACTCTCAGTTATCTGGTCAGAAATTTCCGCTCGCGCGGAGCGACCTCCGTTCAAATCGTAACCTTACTTAATAAACCCGAACGACGCAAGGTCGATGTCCAGGCCAACTATACCGGATTTAATATTCCCGATAAATTCGTCGTCGGCTACGGACTCGATTTCGCCGAACGATATCGTAACCTCCCGTACATCGGAGTAGTCAAAGAAGAGTAAGGAACGAAGAACGCACAAAAGGTCAGCGATGAAGCGAAAAGGCCTCTTTCCTTCTTTCCTTCATCTTTCTTGCTTGCCTCTTTATCTATTTTTTCGGTTTTATTTCGAAGGTGATCATTCCGCTGACCTGAACCGGTTTGCCTTCAAATTTCGCGGGGTCGAACTTCCAACTGCGAGCGGCGACGATCGCCGCGCCGTTGAGGTCAGATCGTCCATCGACAATATGCGCAAAGACGACTTCACCGGTCGTTGAGATCAAGACCTCAATCTTGACAGTCCCGGCGGTGGAGGGGCCGCTCTCGGATGCTCCTCCCCTTGCTTGAGGATCGTTCGTCTCTTTCGACTGACGCTGGCTCGGAAGGATCGGCTGAATGCGTCTGATCGGTCTTCCCCCTTCGATCATCTTCATGATCGGGTCATCGAGCTTATCCTCTTCTTCCTTGGTTTTGGCGTATTGAGCAACGCGAATGGTCGGTTGACTGAAATCCGCGGCATCCCCGCGTTTCCCGCCCGCTGATGTCTCTGAGATTTCGATTGCCCTGCGCAATGCTTCCAGGGAAAGTTTTTGATGTTCCGCGGCTCGTTCTTCATCAGCCGCAGCCAGCGCGGCTTCGGCGTGCAAGAGGTTCTTGACGTTGAAGGCTTCGGCAAAATTCTTCGTGATGGCCAGGGCTTTGTTGACGTATTCAAGCCCCTGCTTGATGTTGTAACCGGCATCCGAGGCAGCGCGGTCCGGCAAGTTGTAGACCAGCATGCCATCTTCAATGTCGCCGTACTTGGCCACCAGGTCGTGGGCGTCGCGCCAGTAGGTCAATGCCACGCGGTAGTAGCAATATGCTTTGACTGAATCCTTTTGAGAGGCGAGGTCGGCGCGGCGTAAAAAGTAGTCGCGCGACTGCACCTGGCTATCCAGTCTGAATGCGGTGACGGCTGCCAGGCCGAGCGCTTCGTCATTGATCGGTTCCCGTTTGAGCGCCGCCTCAAATTTCGCCAGCGCTTGTTTGAATTTCGCTAATCGATAGAGCGATTTCCCCTGCGCAATCAATTCGCCTACGCTCGGTTCGGCTTTGGCGCCTTGAGCGCTCGACTCGGCATTTGTTTCAGGCCTCTTCGCCGGACTCGGTGTTGGCTTTGGCGCAGGTTTGACCTCCGCTGTCTGAGCAGTCGTTGATCCACGGGCGGTGCTCGAAGCCTGCGGTCCGGAGACGAACGGCGAGCATAGACCCAACGATAAAAAAGATACGATCAGTAACAGAAACTCTCTTTTCATAGGCAGTCGCCAGCGATTTCGGATTGTCTTCACCAGCGGCAACTAGTAACGACCGCCGATCTTTATTCACTGGCTACTCTTCAAACTTTGAACCACCCGGTCACGATATCTCCGGGCGGTCGCTTTAACGGTCTCTTCGTCGAGCGCCAAGACCTTGCGGTTGCGCATGAGCACCCGACCATTAACAATTGTATCAGTTATATCTGAGGCTTTGGTCGCGTAAACGAGGTGAGAATAAAAATTATACACGGGCGTCAGATGGGACCCACCGAAATCGACGAGGATTAAATCCGCGCGCTTGCCCGCTTCGAGGGATCCGATCTCTTTCTCCAGATGGATGGCCCGTGCCCCGCCGATGGTCCCCATTTCAAACGCCTCGAGAGCCGAGATCACGGTCGGAGTCATTGTAATTAACTTATGCAGCTTTGCAACGGTATCGAGCTCTTCCCACATGTTCAGATCATTGTTGGAAGCCGCGCCGTCCGTGCCCAATCCGACGCGCACGCCCGCTTTGAGCATCTGCGGGACCGGCGCTGTTCCCGAACTCAACTTCATATTCGATTGCGGACAGTGGGCGACGCCGACTTCACGCTGCTTCAGAATCTCGATCTCTCCTTGATTGACGTGCACGACATGCGCTCCGATCACCCGCGATGAAAGAAAACCAATCTTTTCGAGATAAGCAACCGTACTCGATTGATAGGTCTTCTCCATAAAGGCGGTCTCAGTCGGCGCTTCAGCGATGTGCGTGATTAAAGGAACATCGAGTTTTTCAGCCAGGGCGCGCGCTTCATTAAGATGTTGAGTGCTGACAGTGTAAGGCGCATGAGGCGCAATCGCCGGCGTGATCAGAGAATCCCCTTTCCATCGTTTCACAAAGCTATTGGTATAAGCAAGCGCGGCGTCCCAGGTCTTATTGTCCGGCACGGGAAAATCGATGACGGTCTCTCCGAGCACTCCCCGCATGCCGGCTTTCTTGGTCTCTTCGGCGATGACATCTTCAAAGTAGTACATATCGACATAGGTCGTAATTCCACCTCGAATCATCTCGACCAGGCCGAGTTGGGTTCCGGCCACGACAAAATCGTGATCGACGTTTTTAGCTTCGGCGGGAAAGATGTATTTCGTCAGCCATTCCTGCAGATCCAGATCATCGGCAATGCCTCGGAAGAGGGTCATTGGAATGTGCGTATGGGTATTGATCAGTCCGGGCAAAACAGCCTTGCCGCGGGCATCGATGATCTGCTTCGCTTTGTACCCTTTGCTCTTTAAATCGGCCGCATCGCCGACCTCAACAATGCGCTCGCCGCGGACAGCGATGAAGCCATTCTCATAAAGGTGCCGTTCACCATCCATAGTGACGACGGTACCGCCGCTAATCAATAGATCGACCATACTATCGCTGGAACCGGCGCGACGCTGTGCCGACGCCAATCCGACAAGAAAGACAAGAAAAAGACCAAGACTGAAACATTTCTTCACTAGTTGACTCCATCAAGGCGGAAAACTTCGATTCAACGAATATGAAAAACGCGCTGAGCGATCTGACCGCCTTTTCTCTCAACCCTCCGCCACGAACTGTTATCATTCATTGAAATCCATCGCCGTTCCTCCGCGCGGTAATGCCAGTCCTTATCCGATTGATAGAAGAGTTGGAGGCTGCGGCCCTCGATAATGTTGAGGATCTCGTTGTCATGATAGTTCCTTTCGTCATAATCCGTGAGGGCGCGTTGCCCCATCTCCGAATAGACCTCGTGCAGTTCGAGCAAGCTGTCATTGATGACCTGGTCGAGCGGCCGCGCGTTGAGACCGATGCGCTGGGCCTCTTTGATCGTGATCGGATAGGAATGCCAGGGATAATCGGAGTTGAGCATCTTGCTGATGCGATCCGATTTCTTCTTATCAGAGAGATGATAGGAGAGGATCTCCCGACATAACCGGATCGAGAGCGAACTGCTGCGATCGACCGCTCCAATCACCAGCGGATGAATATGATTGAAGATGGCGCTGTAAGGATTGGCGACCTCGCCTTTGGACTCGCGGCGCCAGAGGTTGATGATGCGGCTCAATTCGTCGAGACTGACGCTGACGCGATTATTGTTATTATCGATCGGCGACAGGTCGTGAGTGAGCGAGGTATCGACGGCCGAGAGATAGGCCAGCGGACCCATCTGGATCTCATCGGCGCCGAGAGCAATCATCGTCGCCGCCGAGACGCAATTGAGCGGCACCAGAACCGTCACGTGTTCGCAATATTGCCGCAAGAGATGGACGATGCGGAGCGAAGCCATTCCGGTCCCGCCGTCTGATTTGATGAATAAGACGAGCTTGCGCTGGACTCCCAGATGGCGCAACAATGCATAAAAAGTCAGGACGTCATCCTGACAGACCGATCCGTTCGGACCGTCCCAATAAGCAATGAACGTCGCATCTAATCGCTTCTCGATGAGGGAGATAATCTTCTGCGTCGCAGAGAATAAGATCGGTGGTTTATTAATCTTCGGCTTTGGTTTCATTCTGTTTTTTTGAGTGGTGGCGGTCATGGGCGCGTAAAGACAAAGGTCAAGACTCCCTGGGTCCGCACCGGAATGCCGTTAAGGACAGTCGGCTTGAAAATCCATTTGCGGGCGGCCTCCTCAGTCGTAGCGCGCAAAGGCTCGGGTCCGCTCACCGCTTTGGCATCGACCACATGTCCATCTTCGGCAATCGTCACTTCCACCTTGACCTCACCGGAGAGTCTGGCCTGCTTGGCAAAGAGCGGGTAAGGAGGGACTACTCTGTTGAGAGCGTTGCCGATCAACACGCCTTCAGAGACCCTCCGCGGCCCGCCGTTCGGCGGCACCACACTCTCGAGGTTCGAAATAGTCGGTGGAATAACTGATGCCTCGAGACTCAAAGGCAAATTAGCGGCATAAAGAATCAATGGATATTTTCCGATCTTTACTAACGGCAAAACAACCGGCTTTAGTTCTGGCTTTGGCTGAGATTTGATTGGCGATCCGTTCAACATCTCCGGCAATTCGCGCAATCGGGGCACATCAAAAAGCCCATTTTTATTCTCAACCACGATGAATTGGATCTTTGGTTTTCCATAAAGCCCCTTGTTGAAATTCCCGACCAAGGTCATGACCACAACCTTGCGATCATCGGGCAAGAGAGCCGTCGTCTCGATACAGGCCTGGATCTGACGCTCTGAACCGGCAGTATCATTGCCCTGTTCCCCGCAATCAGTCAATTGCCAGGTGACGCCTGAGCGGGGTCCGACAACTTGTTTGATCCATAAAGCCAACGGTCGATCTGGTAGTTCGGAATCAAGTTGAGAAACACTGATCTGCTGGACACGCGAGATTGCCTGATTTTCCCAGACTGGATTCTGAAGCGACGATTCGACCATTAATCCGATCGCCATCGCAATAATGAGGGGAGACATAATATGTGACAGCTCGTTTTACAAAAAACTCTGATCGAAAGGCGCCGGCAACAATTCGCTGATCGTTCGTGTTTCAGCCTCTCCTCGCAAATTCGCCATAATGATTTGAACCTCCATGCCGCATAACTCCAGAATAACCTGACGGCATGCGCCACACGGCGGAATAGGTGAATGCGTATCGGCGATCACGGCGATTCGCGTAATATTGGAGGCGCCTTCCGAGATTGCTTTGCTGAGCGCCACGCGCTCGGCACAAATGGTTAAACTATAACTCGAATTTTCGATGTTACAACCGGTGAAGACATCGCCATTGCGACATTCCACCGCCGCTCCAACTTTGAACTTCGAGTACGGTGCATGCGCGCGCTCGCGTGCCTGCCGGGCGATCTCAATAAGTTCTTGACTAGCGACCAATCTCAATCTCTCAAACTCAAGGTTAATAAGTAACTCAGCTGACTTTTGCCAGCTCTTGCTGCAATTGCGCGCGGATCTTACCGGCGATGAGGTCGATGCCCACCTCATTATAACCGCCTTCGGGAATGATCACATCGGCATATCGCTTGGAGGGCTCGACAAATTGTTCGTGCATCGGACGCACGGTATCGAGGTATTGCTTGATCACGGAGTCGACCGACCGTCCGCGGTCCTGGACGTCCCGTTTGAGACGGCGAATGAACCTCAGATCGCCGGCCGTATCCACGAAAATCTTGATATCCATCAACGACCGCAACGCGGCATCGATGAAGATCAGGATGCCTTCGATGATCAGAATCGGTTTCGGGCCGATCGGAATCGTTTCATTCCGGCGTGAATGCGAAGCGAAATCGTAGACCGGCATGTTGATCGCTTCACCGGCGCGGAGGGCCTTGACGTGATTGATGAAGAGCTCATTGTCGAGCGCGTCCGGGTGATCGAAGTTTATTTGATGGCGGATCTCCATGGGCATATCGCCCAGATTGCGGTAGTAGACGTCTTGTTGCAGATAAGCGACGCACTCATCGCTCACGTTCTCCAAAATGCGTTTGGCGACGGTTGTTTTGCCCGAACCGGTGCCGCCACAAATGCCGATAATCATGCCGTATACCTACTTCGGTTAACGATCATCAGTTTTTAGTCTTCAATTTTCAGCGACAGAGCCGAAGACTGATAACTAAAAACTGTTAAGACAATCTGCCGCTGATTCGTCTCAGCAGCTCACAAAACTCTTTGCTCACGCGTCGTCCCATCTCCATGACCTCTTCGTGATTGATCTGCCCCTCTTGGATCCCGGCGGCCGTATTGGTGATCAGCGAGATGCCCAGGATCTTCATTCCCATCTGTTTGGCGACGATCGCTTCGGGAACTGTCGACATTCCGACGGCGTCGCCGCCCAGCACCCTCATCATTCTGATTTCAGCGGGCGTTTCGTAGTTGGGTCCTTGCAGAGACAGATAGATGCCCGCGTGGAGCTGGATTCCCATCTCCGCCGCGACCTCTTGCGCCAGCTGGCGATATTCGCGCGAATAGACCTCGGTCATATCCGGGAAACGGTCGCCAAACCTGTGATCATGGCGGCCTCGCAATGGACTGATCAACATGAGGTTGATGTGGTCACTGATCAGCATAAAATCGCCGGCCTTGAAATTTTGATTGATGCCCCCGGCGGCATTGGTCAAGATCAGTTTCCGCACGCCCATCGCGCCGAAAGTGCGGATCGGAAGCGTGACCTCATCGAGCGAATAGCCTTCATAGTAATGAAAGCGTCCTTGCATGACGGCGATATTGTGCGGCATCGACGGAAGTTTGCCGATCACCAATCGCCCCGAATGTCCCTCAACTGTCGAACGCGCGAAATCGGGGATCTCTTCGTAAGGAATAATAATTTTGTCGTCCAGGGTCTCGGCGAACGCTCCCAGACCCGACCCCAGAACGACCGCCACATCAACCTCACCAGCCAGCTGTTCGCGAATGAATCGCGCCGAAGCTTGCGCGCGGTCGAAGATCGAAACAGACATTGACAAGCATTCCTCCAGTTGACCGAGATATTGTCCGCTATTCTTTCACATATGCCACGCCGAGCGACCTCGGTGGAGTCGCGCGGCGAATGAGCCCCGCCAACACGATCATCGTCAGCAGGTAGGGAATCATTTGAATGAATTGATTGGGAATCTTGACCGTCCCCTGCATGCGGATGGCGACCGCTTCGGCAAATCCGAACAGGAGGCAAGCCAGCAGCGCCCCGAGCGGATCCCACTTGCCAAAGATCAGCGCCGCCAGCGCAATAAAACCTCGCCCCGCAGTCATATTCCTCGTGAAGAGCGAGTTCTGGCCGATCGAAAGATAAGCGCCGCCGAGCGCCGCCAGCGCGCCCGAGATCAAGACTCCGGCATAACGCATCTTGATGACGCTGACGCCGGCCGTGTCCGCCGCCTCGGGATTCTCTCCGACGGCCCGCAAGCGCAATCCGAATCGCGTCCGATAGAGGACATAAGCAGTCACCGGAACGAGCAGGAGAGCCAGATAGACCAGCGGCTTTTGATTGAAGATCGAAGCCAGCGCCGGCCAGTTTTCGGCATTGAAGACCGGGACTTCGGGCAAGACCTGATCGCGCGGCAATTGCGGCGTGGCTCCGGTCGAATCGAAAAAAGCTCCCGATAAGAGCGCCGGCACTCCCAGAAAAAGGATGTTGATCGCCGTCCCACTGACGACCTGATCGGCGCGATAGTTGATCGTCGCCAAGCCATGTAAAGCGGCGACGAGGATCCCGGCGACCAACGCTGCCAGCACGCCCACCCACGGGCTCTGCGTGAAGACCGTGACCGCGGCGGCGGTGAAGGCTCCGGCGAGCATCATCCCCTCAAGCGCGATGTTGATCACCCCGCTGCGTTCCGAATACAACCCGCCCAGCGCGGCCAGGATCAACGGCGTCGAGAGCCGGATCGTCGAGGCAATTAGTGTGTAGTTGAAAATGTTCCGGAACATATTTGAAGCTTGCTCTCAAATTGCTCGGCTCTGACGATGACCATGATCGATTGCAGTCAGTGCCACTTTGATAAAGCGGGGACGAATCGAGTCAGCCAACCTCGAAATAGAGCTTCCATCGCGACGAACAAGATGATAATCGCCTGCAAGACCTGGACTAAATCTTTCGAGACTCTATCAGTGAAGATGTCGACGAACAAGCCGCCGCGATTCAAGGCGCCGAAGAGAATTGCCGCCAAGACGACGCCCAACGGATGGTTACGCCCCAGCAGGGCGACCGCGATCCCGGCGAAACCGTATCCTGGCGAGAAATCGTGATAATAGCGATAGCGATATCCCAGGACTTCATTGATCCCGACCATCCCCGCCAGCGCCCCGGATAAGGCCATCGCCAACACGATCTGCCGGCGCACGCTGATCCCGCCGTACTCGGCCGCGAAGGGGTTCGACCCGACCGCGCGAATCTCATATCCCCACTTGGTCCGCCAGAGAAAGAACCAGACGAGGAAACAGACCAACAACGCCAAAATGAATGAGACATTTAACGGGATACGCTGCGGAAAGTTGAGGCCGAACGGCGCGAGCAGCGTATGAAACCGGGCCAAATGTGTCTGCTCCGCGATCTGGACGGTCTGCATAATCGGATCGCCCTGGGCCTTGTAATGATTCTGGGTGAGATAACTGACCAGCCCGATCGCGACGAAGTTGAGCATGATGGTATTGATCACTTCATGCGATCCGAACCGCGCCTTGAGAACTCCCGGAATGGCGCCCCACACCGCGCCCGCCATTACTGCCGCCAGCATCGCCATCGGCATCAAGGCCAAACCCGGCAGCTTCGCAAACGTGATGCCGACCCAGGCCGCGGCGAACGCCCCGATATAGAGCTGCCCTTCAGCACCGATGTTGAGCAGTCCGCATTTGAAGGCCACCGCCACGGCCAGACCGGTGAAGATCAGCGGCGTCGCATAAAAAAGGGTATAGCCCCAGTTGTCGTAGGTGAAATTTCCCAGCGCATCAAAGATCCCGAAAGAGCTTGAGATCAATAATCGATAGACTTTGAAGGGGGCGTCGCCAACTGCAATCACGATGATGCCGCCGATGATGAAAGCGGCAAAGACGGCAATGAGCGGAAAGATCAATTCGCGGAGGAGTTTTTTCATAAGTGATTTGAGCCGAGAGAACAGAGGCTTCGATCAGTGCCCCGGTCCCAGAAAAACAGCATTGAGCATCATGACGTTCAAGCCTTCCATAAACGCGCGATAGTTGGGGTCCTCGGCGAAACCGATGACGTGACCGCGCCCCAATTGGACATCCATGAGATACGCCTTATTCGGCAACTGCTTCTTCGGATCGTCCCACATAAACCCGCTGACCAGGATCTGGTCTTCCGGGAGATAGATGGCGGCATTCGTTCCTCGATCGAGCTTGAGCAGCGAATAGATGCGGTTACCCTCGATCATGACGTTCGTCGTCTCGTGATAACCGAATCCGAGCCAGTGCGTTTGATCGACCTTCACGCGTGCGATCGCGCCCGGAGTCGAACTCGGATATTCATCGGTTGGCTCAATCGCCTCCTCGACCGGATCTTTGAACAGATCTTTTGTTTGCCCTCGCGACTGCTCTCTCGGAAATTCTCTGAGGGGCAGGTATCTGGGGAACTGATCCTTAGGGCCGATCTGGTTTTTAGGCGGCTCGGCCTGATCTCTCTTCTCGGCCTTGATCTCGCTACTTTCCCGTTTCTCGCGCCGCGTCGGAAGCAGCCCGACTCTTTCGTCGGCAAACCAGCTCGTCGCGCCCGCCAGGCCGATGAGGACGCCGCCCCTCTGGACCCAATCACGCAAATTCGTGCCATCGCCCAGTTGCGGGGTATAACTGCCGATCACATCGGGTAAAACGATGACATTATATTTACTCAGATCGGCAAACCGCAGTTGCTCCGTGCGAATCACTGTTAACGGATAACCATAACGTTGCTCAATCAAATAACGGAGCCATCCGGCTGAACTCGGCGAGGTCGGCGTATTGTACGCCAGTGCAATGTGCGGTTTCGGGAGAAAGCGCACACTATCGCTGCCGAAATTCGGCCCCTCCTCAACCCACGACGTATCGGTCGAGTAGACATCGACGCCGTGTTCGGCAGCCAGTTTCGTCATCCGCTCGTAGAGATTGGACGCATTATCTTTCACTTTGACAATCAAAGTTCCCGCGGGGAAATTTGTCCCATTGAGCTTAAACGGCCGATCGCTGCTATAGACACGAAGATTATGCTGAAAGAGATCGGACAGCGCTGAGACCGCCGACTGCGTGCCCCACGGAATGATGTAGGCGAGCTTCGCCTGTCCCCCGCGCAATTGCCCCACCGGTTTCGGAGCTTCCTTCAATAAAGTCGTCCGCACAGATGACGCTTGCTCGGCAACATAGCAAGAAACATCGAACAAGAGCGGCAATGACCATGCCGTCACATCATAAAATTCCTCGGGCTGTCGAAACCTGTTGCGCCGGCGTTGTTCATCGAGGAACTCTTGATCCTGATCCGTATGCCTGTCCATGAGCGTCTTCGCCAATCGTTTCGCGGGTTGGGCCAATGAAACGATGTAGCTTCCGGCGGGAAAATCGCGAGCTTGCACACCGCCGCCGAAATAATCATGCGTCCGCAGATTGTTGAACGCCGCGTCGGCCCGTCTGACCTCGATCCCGGACTGCATCAAGACGGCGGCCAATCGGGCCGCACGATTAGGATCGGACCCCGGCGTGACGATGTACTCTTTGATCGTCTCGTTCTTCCCTTCTTCGACCGCGCTCCGACGATATTCGTAGAAGTGGCGCAACAACGCTTCGCGATTCTTCGTGACATTTTCAATCGTCGAGAGCGAGGCGATGAAGTGATGTTGGATCGAATCGCGATAATGGATGATCGTCTCGTCGTCTTTTTTGGCGAGCAGTCCGCGCACCGATGCCTGTTCATAGGTCATTCCGATCGAGCCATGGAACAACGGCCAACCTTCCCCATACCCCGGATAGAATGAGTCGTAGTCCTCGCGCGTGAAATAATCGAAGCCGAAACGATCAAACCAGGACGCGTTGTTACGGCCGAACTTCCCGAGCCAATCGAATTGCGTCCTCATCAGATTCGGATTCCAGGGCAGTCCGGGCGGCGCAAAATAGTAGCTGTTGTTGGTGCCCATTTCGTGGAGATCGACCACGACCTGGGGAAACCATTCCAGATAGAGTTTCGTTCGGCCGCGAGTCTCCGGCTGGGTCTGCGCAAACCAGTCGCGGTTCATATCGAAGAGATAATGATTGAAACGACCCGTCGGCCAGACCTCATTATGTTCGGCCGATTGCAGATCGGAATCCGCAAAACGCCCGACGTTCTGCCGGAAATAGTTGATAAACCGATCGCGACCGTCAGGATTCTGCAGCGGGTCGATCATGATGATCGTATTCTTCATCGCCGCTTCGACCAGTTCGTCATCCTGAGCGGCGAGGAGATGATAGGCGGTCAGGAGCGCAGATTCCGTGCTCGAAATTTCATTGCCATGAACCGAATGGACCAGCCAGAGAATCGAGGGGAGCGAATTGATCAGCGTGTTGGCCTCGGCCGGTGAAATTCCTCGAGGATCGGCCAGCTTCTGCATCCCGGCCTTGATCTCTTCAAGTCGTTCCATGTTCGACGGCGAGCCGATGACCAAAATGTAGAGGGACTTCCCTTCCCAACTTTCGGCATACTTGATCACCTTCAACCGTTTTTCACAGGCGCTCCGTAATGAATTGACATAGGCCATGGCCTCGTGCTGCATGGTCATCTTCTCTCCCCAATCGTGACCGACTACCGCTTTGAGCGTGGGGATCGAAGCATCGTACCTGGCCCCCGGATAAAATGGGGAAAATTCAATATTTTGTGCCAAAACCGAAGAGCTGAGCAAAAGACATAATGACATGCCCGCAAGCAACGACAGTCCCCGCAAAAGATTCACGCTTTCACTCTCCTTAATCACCGGAACCAATTTAACAACAGATAATCCTGAGGTTTGGACACGCGCCAGAGAAGTACCACGCACCTCGGAGCGCGTCAAGGCTGATGCCGCCCCTCTCATTTGGCCTCTCAGCCAACCTATGATAAACAATCATGACCACAAACGTTTCAAGTAACGCAACTTTCTCGAACGCGTTACGAATCAATTAAATTATTCAGATGGAGAGGCTTAAGATGAAACCTGAACAGTCAATTTCAAAGATAACGCTGCTTGCTTCGATGCTTTTGGTTTTCTTTGTTGCCGTCTCGGCTCTCGGACAGATGCCCAGTCCTCGCAAATCGGCGGAGATGACTCTCGCCGGAAAGAAGATATCTGTCGATTATGGGGCTCCATCAGTTCGCGGCCGCAAAATTTTCGGAAGTCTCGTCCCATATAATCAGGTCTGGCGTTTCGGCGCAAACCAGGCGACCCACTTCAAGACCGATGCTGATCTTATGTTCGGCAATGTCTCCGTTCCCAAAGGAACCTATACCCTCTATGTCTTGCCGACAGAGAAAGGATGGAAGCTGATTATTAATAAACAAACCGGTCAGTGGGGTACCGAATACTCCGAAGCTCAGGACCTCGCCCGTATCGATATGAAATTAGAGACGCTGAAAGCACCTGCCGAGGTGATGACTCTCTCTCTCTCCCCGGCCGGGAAAGGCGGCGTGCTTAAGATGGACTGGGAAACGACCAGCGCCTCAGTCAGTTTTATCGGCAAGTAATAAGGCGCTTAATGATCTGGAAAAGCAATCGGCAAATCCATTATTGAAGAACGCGAAACATGTGCCACCGGCGAAGTTTGTGGCCTTCGCCGGTGGCACATGTTTCGGACGCTTCTTCAAGATCTATCTGACAACCAACAAATTTCTAACAGCGTTTCTCGCGATTCATTGGCTTGGCTCAACCACGCGACGAGCTCTGAGGGCAGAATCAGCCTCCAAACGCCGCTCACCTATCTTCCGGTAATACTCGTAAACATAATCTTTCATCTCGCCATGGCCGAATCTTGAATAAAATTTAAAATTCTTCATCTCTTTGAAGGCCTCAGAGGCATTCCATCCATTCATCTCCATGCGATAGATCGCAATCAGGACTCCGGTTCGATGCCTGCCGCCGGCGCAATGGACAAAGACAGGCCAATTGGTCTGATCGTTGACGATCGAGAGAAACTTCCCTGATTCTTCGAGAGTCGGCGGCCGCTTGGCATTGAGAGGAATGTTGACGTACCTCATTCCGGCTTTTTCGGTCAAGAGATGCGCTATGACCTTGGCATCTTCGCGGAGGTCGATCACCGTTTTGATTCCGAGCGCGGCGAGCTTTCCATATTCTTCCCCTTCGGGTTGTCCGCCACGGTAGAGGTGATCGTTGATCTTTCCGAAATTAGTGACATCGCAGTCTTCGACTGCCTGCTTGTCTTTATTATCTTTATTGTCTTTGCCCTGCGATCCGGCCAGACCGGCGGGCGATAAAATAAGGCTCAGGCAAATTGCTGCAAATATCAGGAAGCATGCACCGGCTAAGTGGCGCTCCCCTCCCAACGGTGAAAGTACTCCTGCTTTCATCAATTACCTCATGAACGATGATTTTCGACCGGCAAGAGGTCGGATCAGACGCGTCTTTGCGACCTTCCGCCAAGTCTTAGAAGATTTCGATCGTTTGCGTTGCAGCCGCACGATCGCTGATTGGGAGAACTGATAGTAGAAATGATCGATCGAATCTGAGGTGCTAAGCCGAGATGCGCGGTTACTGTCCCGGACACCCCGATTCCAAGCGAGGTCCTCAGCCGGCCTCAAGCTGGCCCTTTAACTAGTCGGAAGAATACCGTCTTCGTGGCGCTTATTGCTGAGTCCGCGGTAATAATCGAAGACGAAATCCTTCATTGCCTTGTGTCCCCAGCGAGTATAGAAGTCATATTCCTTCATCTCACCATATGCGCGATTGATATCCCATCCCTGATTCGCCATCCGAAAGACCGCCGTCATGATCCCGGTCCGGTGGCGACCGCCGGCGCAATGGACATAGACCGGCCAGTTTTCCTGATCGTTAATGATCGTGAGAAATTTCGAGGCCGTGTCCGCAGCCGGATAATCCTTATCGCTCAACGGAAAGTTGATATATTTCATGCCGGCACGCTCGGTCATCCCCTTCGCATAATCCCTTGGATCATCCCGCAGATCGATGACCGTCTTGATGCCGATGCCCGCCAGCTGACTATAGTCATCGGCCTTGGGCTGTGCGCCGCGATAGAAGAAGTCGGTGACCTTGCCGAAGTTTTCAACGCTGACTCCCAGCTCCCGATTCGAACTGCTCTTCTCGTTTTTACTACTCTTGTCACTTTTGTGACTGGGGCCGGCTGTCGTCACGATTCCAGTCGCAAAGACCATCGCAAAGACCAGTAACGCACAAGCGATGGCTTCACGACGCCTTTTGACTGACGAGAAAACTCGGCTTAAATCAGCAAACTTAAGCCTTTTGATCATTGATGCAACTCCGTTGAACACGCCTGTCTGAATACAGCGAGAGCTGACCTGACCGCGAACGTATAGCTAAATCAAACTTCGTTATTGTCCTAATTATCCGGGCCCGAACGGCTCGGTTTGTCTTGGGGACGACGCTTTCGATGATAGTCACATCGAAATACGATGTCCAGGCAAATTCAAATTTTCGGATAAATTTTCTGATAATTCCGGATTAAATAATTTTGGAGCTGGCACAAGAAAACTCTCATTCCTTTTTTGCCCGTAAAGTGATGGAATTCAGTGCGTTATCGGCAGCAGCCGCGAGGTATGGATCGTCCGCAAGCGCTGCGGCGCGGAGAGCTTCAAGGACCTTCGTGTCTTGATCTGTTGCGATCAAGCCGAGGGCGCGAGCGGCTTCGCGTTGAACGGCCATGGATTTATCGTGAGTCAGGGCGATCAATAACGGGTCCAGCGCCCGCCGGTCGGCGATCCGGCCGAGACCGCGCGCGGCCTGGCTTCGCGCGAACGATTCCTCCTCTCTCCGGCGCCTGGTTAAAACTTCAAGGAGGGCGCTCACCGCCGAGGAATCGCCCACCTCAGCCAACGCCAAAGCGGCAGCAGAGCGGATTTCATCCTCGTCTTTTTTGCTGATTTTTTTGCCGATTTTTTTGCCGTTAAGAAGCGCGGTCAAGGTCTCCGTCACCTGGGATGACGGGTAACGAGCCAGCGCATAGATGATGGCTTTGCGGACAGCCACCTGCTGTTCCGGCTCTACCGCGGAGATGAGGTGTGGGACAGCGCGCGGATCGTGAGCCAATTCCAGCGTCCGGGCGGCAAGCGCGCGGACGACCGGGGAGGGATCTCGTTGTAAGAGAGCTCCTAAGCTCGAAAAGATCGAATCGCTGACGGAATCCTGACCGGCCGTCAAGAGGGCTCCCAGTTGGACGAGGGCGTCCATTCGCTGTTCCACTTCGCCGGACCTCAATTGGGAGACGAGCCGATCTTGAAGACTACTTTGCGGAGTCTGGTCTTGAGCCTGAGTGATCGATGAAAAGATCAATAGCAGTACAACTAAGAGCATCATATTTTTGAGTATCAGCTCAAGGTTCCCGACGCCGCCTGCGCTCTTTCGATCTGGAAGGCTCGCCTCTCTGTTCCAAGCCGTCGTTAGCGGCGCGCGGAACCGGCGGCGCGCGCTTCGGCCTTTCTTCGAACGGACTCCCATTCAAAAACCTGTCGGGCCCGGCAATTTTCCCGCGCCGAACTCAACGTTGTGAGAAGATCATCATCAGAGACCTCTCGTTGCGCGCGTTCGTGCCGCTTCGTCTCCACGCGTGAGATGAAATCCAGAACTTCTTCGATTTCGCTGTCGCTTAGATGGTTGAGTTTAGAGAAAAGTCTTTCACGGTCGGTCAGTCGCTTGCTCATCGCTACCTCCTTACTGGGCAAGCGACCTACCTGGAATGGAGCTGAGATCAGCTTGCCCGCCTCATTGTCGCGCGCTTCAAGCGCGCCAGCGTCTCGATCATAAGAGGGAGAATTTTTTCAATATTTATTTCAGCCAATTGGGACGGTTATGCTCTCTGAACCGAGCCTAATGATTAAAATATCGCCTCCGTACAATGTGAGAATCGGACAGCGCTGTCATACAACACTTTCATAATATTACAGGACATCTATCAAGTGCAAGACTCAGTGTCGGTTAGAGTTTGTGAGGATCGCGATGATCAATTACATTGGAAACAAGAGATTGACGCAACGCAACTGCCGTTTTACTCTAGTGTTGTGCTCCACCGAGCACGCAGCCCCCATGCGTCCGAAAAGCCCAAGACCAAGATGAAGACCGAAGAACAAGAACCATATACCAGGAGAAGAGATTAAGATGAAATTGAAATTGTTGGTTGTCGCCAGCTTTGCTCTCGCCTGCATACTCAACCTTTCGGGGCGAATGCCGACTGGCCACGCCGCAACAAATGAACAAAAATTACCGGGCGATGATCTCATCATTCCGTCAGTCGACGAGAAATGGGGAGCGGTCAAATTTACACATCAACAACATATTCCATTTTCCGATTGCACCTATTGTCATCACACTAATAAAGGGTTAACACTTGAAAGCTTCAACGCCGGGAAGACAGAGAAGATTCCTTTCTGCGCCGATTGCCATTTCCGGAAGGAGGGCGAGCCCAACACGCCGAAAGGATCGGACGGCAGTACCGAGCTCTGGAGCAAGGAGGCTTATCACATCAATTGCATCGATTGTCATAAAGGCGAAATCACCAAGGTGCCCAAAGATGGAGGTAAAGTCATGAAGCAGGGTGAAGGCCCGGTCAAGTGCGCGGCCTGTCACGAAGTGAAAGGATGAAGCTTGAGCGTTGAGCGCCGAGTGCTTTGCGCCCGGCGCTCAACCTCGATTCAATTGCCCATGAATAAAGAAAACTCCCTATACGGAATCATCGGTCTCCTCGTCGGCCTCATCATCGGATACGTCGGGACGAATTACATCAATCGAACCTCTTCGCCGCCTCCCTCATCCGAAGCGGCGACGGCCAATTCGGGTGAGTTGCCGGCCGACCATCCGCCGACCGGCGACGGAAATGCCGACGCCTCCGGAGGTCAGCAGGGCGAGGTCATGGCCGTCATTCAACAGGCCCAAAACGAACCCTCAAATTTTGAGGCGCAGATGCAGGCGGCGAGCCTCTATCGCCAGATCAGCCGGCACGAAAAGGCGCTCGAGTTTTACGAGCGCGCGCTCAAGATCAAACCGAACGATCTCGATCTGCTCATTAAACTGGGCGATACCAATTTCGATCTCGAGCGATTCCCCGAGGCCGAACGCCTCTATCAGTCGGCGCTCAAGATCAAACCCAATAACCCGACGGTTCGGATGGATCTGGGATTGACCTATTATCTGCGCCAGCCGCGCCAAATCGATCAGGCCATTGCGGAGTACCGAAAAGCTCTCACCTACGACCCGCAACACGAAAAGGTCCTGCAAAATCTGACCAGTGCGTTGATCGAGAAAGGCGATAAGGAGGGCGCGCGCGGAACCCTCAAACAACTTGAAAGGGCCAATCCGAACAATCAAGCCCTCAAACAATTTCAGGACCGACTCAAAGAGTGAAATTCAAAATTGTCCCAAGTACTCAAGATGGCCGGCACCAGCTGCTGACCACCTATCTGATCAATGACACGCTGGCGATCGATGCCGGCGCGATCGCGATTGGACTGAACGTTGAAGAACAGCTCCGATTGCGCTCGATCATTATCACTCATGCCCACCTCGACCACATCCTCTCGTTGCCTTTGTTCATCACTGACTTGTTGGATGAGCTGCGTGAGCCGATTAATGTCTACGCGACACCTTCGGATTTCGAAGCATTACAACAATACATCTTCACTCCCCGGGTGTGGGTCACCCTCGAAACATTGAAGAATCCCTGGACCGACCTGATCTCGTTCCACCCGATCAGGTCCGGCGAGAGCTTCTTTGCCGAAGGGTTGAAGATCACGCCCATTCCAGTGACCCATACCGTACTCACTCATGGTTTACTGGTTGAAGATGAGAAAACCGCACTGCTCTTTACTTCGGATACGGGCACCACCGATCACATCTGGCAAATCGCCGCCAAATGCGATAAGCTCCGCGCGGTCTTCATCGACATGTCATTTCCCAATAGATTGACCGAACTCGCCCGGCTCTCCTGTCATCACTCACCCATGACATTACTCACGGAGCTGCCCAAGATCAAACCGGAGGTCCAGGTCTATTGCGTGCATCTCAAGGTGGCCTATCGAGATCAAGTTGCCGCCGAGATCGCCGACCTCAACGATCCTCGCATCGCTGTGGCTGAAGTCGGACGCGAGTATGAGTTTTGACTGATTGATTACGGAAGATGAGAGCTAACCGGAGGATTCGCAACGGCCGAGCTCACCGCTGAGTCTCGCGGCGTTCGCTCTTCACGGTCTCCGTCTTCTCATTATCAATTTCTTAACGGCCCTTAACGGCCCTTAACGGCCCTTGACGGCCCTTAACAGCCTTTGACGGTGCATATTGATTAGCTATGCCAAGCTTCTATATTCAAACTCCCGGAGGCAGAAATTTCAGCTTCGATCTCAGCAAGCCTGAGGTCTCGATTGGACGCGAGCTGAAGAACGATCTCATCCTCGACGATCCGCGCGTCTCACGGACGCACGCGCTCGCGCGGCGGGTCGAAGATGATGTCCTCTTACGCGATCTGGAGAGCGGCAACGGAACTTTCGTCAACAGCATCCGGATCCCTTCCAATGTCGATTTCAAACTGGCCGATAGCGATCAAGTCAAGATCGGGTCCTGCTCGTTGACTTATCAAAAGAGCGACACGCTGCCGCCCAAGACTCCTTCCGAGTCGTTCCGCGAAGTCCTGCAGAAGACGCCGGACCAGATGCTGGCGACCTCGTCATTCAACGAGTTCACCGGGACGCAGGATGTTCCGCCGATCGTCTATCAGCACGAACTGGACAAGAAAGACCGCATCCTTCGCCTCTTTTATGATCTGAGTCATAAGCTCAGTTCGATCTTCTCCATCGACGAGATCTACGAACAGGTCTTTGAGATCCTTCTCTCCGTGACTCCGGCGTCGCGCTGCTTCATCTTCCGCAAAAACGAGCAAGGCGAATTCGAGCAGGCCGCGGCGAAGATGCGCGGCACCGGTGAGGTCGGTTCTCCGCTGCCGATCAGCCAGACCATCTTCGGTAAAGTGGCAAACGAGCGGATCTCCATCCTCCTCGAAGACGCGCAGCGGAACGATCCCCGCTTCAACTCGAAAAGCATCATCGCCAATGAGGTCCAGTCCGTCATGGCCGCCCCGATCATCGGACAGCGAGGCCTGCTCGGCATCATCTACGCCGATCGCTACGATATGCTCAACAGCTTTTCGGCGGATGATCTCGACCTGCTCAATGCCGTGGCCGTCCATACCGGCATCGCGATCAATACCGTTATCAGCCACGAACGCCTGCAGAGGCAGGCTCAGGCCCGATCGAGTTTTGAACGCTTCTTACCGCGTCAGGTCGTCGATCATATTTTGCGTTCGCCCGACGCCATCAAACTCGGCGGCGTCCGCCAACTGGTCACGGCGCTGTTCGCCGACGTTCGCAACTTCACGACCCTCTCCGAAAGCAGCACTCCTGAACTGATCGTCAATCTCCTCAATCGATATTTTTCAATGATCAGCGAAATCATCTTTCGCCACGGCGGCACGCTCGATAAGTACATCGGCGATGGTTTGATGGCCCTCTTCGGCGCACCTTATGTCGGCGAACTCGATGCCGTCCAAGCCGTCCGGGCCGCAGTCGAAATGCAGCGCGCCATGAGCTCCTTCAACGAAAGAC
>Ga0081539_10002821_pt1 | contig 23217 bp, 29 predicted proteins | sample TabmetS4T2R2_FD_71023 | JGI IMG/M metagenome (GOLD analysis project Ga0081539, IMG submission 71023) | Tabebuia heterophylla rhizosphere microbial communities from the University of Puerto Rico - S4T2R2 | ecosystem: Host-associated > Plants > Roots > Rhizosphere ...
GCTCGGCCAGCTTGACGACGTTGTCGACCAGCTGGGTCGGCGGCGTCACCTTGGCCGTGAAGGCCTTCTGCAGCTGCTTGCCGACGCCGGTCGCGTCCTTGAGGACGCCGCCGGCCATGCCGGCGGCGAAGGCGCCGCCGAAGACCAGCAGGATCGACGGGATGAGCAGGATGGAGGCGGGCGAGCCACCCTCCAGGATCTGGACGGTGAAGACGATCACCAAGGCGGCGACCACACCGACGATGGTGGAGATGTCCATCAGCGTTCCTTCCGGTGCAGCGGGAGCACCTTGGCGTCGTGGTCGTCGTCGGACGACGGGGCGACGGCCGTGGGCTCGGCTTCGAGGCGGCTCGCCTGGGCGATCAGCGAGGCGCGGTAGTGGCGCACCGAGTCGATGAACTCGGGCACGGACTCGGCGATGACGTACTTGGTGCCATCCACCAGCGTGACGACCGTGTCGGGCGTGCAGTCGGCGCGCTCGACCAGGTCCGGGTTCAGGGCGAACACGGCACCGTTGATGCGGGTAACGAGGATCACTTACATCCGTCCTTGGGTGGTGGTGTGGTCCTGGCTGGTGGGCCGTCCGTGGCCCGTCACTGGAAACATCGGCCGCTTGACAGTTGCGGATGAGATCCGCCCGGTCGCGTTACGGGTGCAGCCGAACGGTCAAAAGACAGCGGCCGGTCTATCGGTTGGATTAGCGCTTCATGCTGACGAGCTCCTGCAGCAGCTCGTCCGAGGTGGTGATGATCCGGGAGTTGGCCTGGAAGCCGCGCTGGGCGACGACCAGGTTGGTGAACTCCTGGGCGAGGTCGACGTTCGACATCTCCAGGGCGCCGTTGACCACCGCGCCCATGCCGGCGCTGCCCGGCTGGCCGACCTGGGCGTACCCGGAGTTGACCGTGGACCGGTACATGGAGTTGCCGGTCTTCTCCAGGCCGTTGACGTTCTTGAAGGTGGCCATCGCGACCTGGCCCAGCACTTCCTTCAAGCCGTTGCTGTAGACGCCGATGATCTGGCCGGTGTTGTTCACCGTGTAGGAGAGCGAGGTCAGCGCGCCGGCGGTCTGCCCGTCGGCGTCGAACACTCGCGCGTCAGACAGTCCCGAGTAATTCGTCACATCGCCGATGTCGACCGTGTAGGTGTCATTGGTGTTCGGGTTCGTGATCTCGAAGGTCGACACGTCGGGCCGGCCGTTCGTGAAGGTGAGGCCCGTCAAGGGCGTCGCGTCACTCGGGTCGACGTCGATCTGGGTGCCGGTGTTGGTCGTCGTGTCCCACGGGTAGTACACGGTGTAGTCGCCGCTGGAGGCCTGCTGGAAGTTGACCACGACCGTGCTGGGCGTGCCGAGGCTGTCGTAGACCTTGACCGGGACGGTGTAGTTCTTCGGGTACGTGCCGGGCGGGGCGCTGGCGTCCACGTCGCTGCTCAGGTTGCCCTTGAGCGTGATGTTCTCGGTCGCCTTGGGTGGGATCGTGCTGCCCAGCGGCATCCGGATGTCGTCCGGCTTGGCCGCCGCGTTCACCACGCCGTCCTTGGCGGTCCAGCCCTGCACCGGCTCGCCGGTCGGGCTGACCAGCAGTCCGTTCGCGTCGAAGGAGAAGGAGCCCGCCCGGGTGTAGAGCATCTCGTTGCCGCTGCGCGTGATGAAGAAGCCGTCACCCTGGATCATCATGTCGCCGGAGCGGCCGGTGGTCTCCTGCGAGCCCTGCGCCCAGTTGGAGACCATGCCCGCGTTGCGCACACCGAGACCGACCTGGGCGGGGTTGCTACCACCCTGCCCGTTCTGCGGCGCGCCGGCGGCCCCGATCATCTGGCTCAGCGTGTCCTGGAACTGCACGGTGGACGCCTTGTAGCCGACGGTGTTGACGTTCGCGATGTTGTTACCGGTCACGTCCATCATCTGCTGGTGGGCGTGCAGACCGCTGATGCCGGAATACAGAGAACGCAGCATGGAGTGTTTCCTTTGCCGTTGAGGATTACGGAGTACGTGTCGTCGCGTCGGTCGTCTGGACTTCCATGACCTTGGACAGCTGCACATCCGTGTTCCCGACCCGTAGCATCGGTTCGCTGTCTCCGTTGAGCTTTGCCGCGGTGATGACGCCCGTCTGGTGCGCTCCGAACTCGTCCATGTACGTCACGGTCCGGCCGACCAGGGAGCTGGCGCCGATCAGCTGCTGAGACCTGATCGTGTCGATGAGGCTGTCCAGCTTTTCGACCTGGGTGAACTGGGCGGTCTGCGCGAGGAACTGGGTCGAGTCGGCCGGCTTGCTGGGGTCCTGGTACTTCAGTTGAGCGACCAGGAGCTTGAGGAAGGTGTCTTTGTCACCCAGCGACTTGCTCTTCTTGTCGTCCGCCGCGCCGGCGGCCGAGGTGCCACCGGTGCCGGAGATCCCCGAGGTCGGTGAGGTCATCGCTCTCTCCTGTCGTTTGAAAGCTCGACCTACGCTTCGACCGGTCCGACGGTTTGCTTAGTCGCGAAGAAGCGGGCCCGCCGGCGTGGCGGGCCCGCTTGCGGGAACTGCGTTCGATCACGGAGCGAGCGACAGACTGAACTTTCCCTTGCCGTACCGGTTGATCTCGACCAGGAGATCGACGCGCCGGCCGAGGGCCATCAGGTGTGCCCGGGCGTCCGCGGGCAGCGGGTCGCCGGGGTAGATCATCTGGTACAGCTTGACGTGCGGCCCGCCCTCGCGGTTGAGCAGGCTGGTCAGCACGTTGCAGAGCTCGGAGACGTTCTCGGCGAGATTGGGGAACAGCTGCTTCTCGTCGATACTGTCCTCGGCCGCACCGGCCGGCAGCAGGCCGAGCGCGGCACCGGCGTTGGCCGCCAGGGACAGATCCATCCCCAGTACGCCGTAGATCTGCTGGGCGGCGTCGGTGAAGACGGCGACCGTGGCCGTAGCGATCTCTTCCGCCTTGAGCGGATCGCCGGGAGCGACGGTCACCTCGCGGCCGAGTAGATCCTCGAAGAGGTTGCGGACCGTCAGAGTGCCAGGAAGAACCGAGACGTCGGACATGCCCTGATCATCCCAAAATAGGAGCGAAGACCTCATCAAAACGCTCAGCTGTGAAGGGCTTCACGATGAAAAACAGGGCGCCGGCCGCTTCCGCCTGCTGTTGCATCTCCGGCGTGCACTCCGAGGTGACGAAACCGAACCGCACGTCGTCGCCGGTCGCCCGGAGCTGCCGGAGCACCTCGACGCCGGTCATCTCCGGCATGTTCCAGTCCGAGATGATCAGATCCGGACTCTCCGCCTTGGCCATGTCGAACGCCTGCCGGCCGTCCGCGGCCTCGATCAGATCGTGATCACCGAAGCCGGCCTGGCGCAGGGTCCGCACGACGATCTGCCGCATCACCCGGCTGTCGTCGGCGATGAGGATCTTCATGCGTCTTCCTCTTCCTTGTTGTCGCTGCGGCTCTGCCACATGGATACGGAAACCGGTTCGCCGTCCCAGACGCCGTAGACCCCGCTGATCCGCTCGGCGTTCGGATACCGCGCCGCGGAGTCGGGGGCCAGGACCACCTGGGGCAGGGAGAGCAGGGCACCGGGCGGCAACATGGCCTTGACGTTGCCGCCGACGATGTTCGCGAGTTCGCCGAGCACGTCAGCCAGGTCGTCCTGCGACACTTCGTCCGTCTCCAGGGCGAGGAAGGCGGCGGCGGCGCGGCGGGCCGCGGCGGTGGAGGACGCGTACACCACGTGTCCGGTCCAGGAACCGGTGATCGAGACCGAGGAGTGCACCTCGGAGGGCTGGTTCTCGTCGTAGGTCGGGATCAGCGGGCTGACGCCCTCGGGATCCAGGTACGACATCCAGACCTGTTCCACCATCTCGGCGAGGTCGTTCTCGTTGACCTCGGCATCGACACTCATGAGTTCGCTCCGGTCGGGACGAGGCCCAGCAGGGCCAGTTTTTCGATCATGGCGCCCTCGGTGAAGGGCTTGATGACGTACTCGTGGGCACCCGCGGCGAGCGCCCGGACGATCTGGCTCTGTTCGCTCTCGGTGGTGACCATCACGAGCGTCATCTCACGCAGGCGCGGATCGGCCCGGACGTTCGTGACGAACTCGAGCCCGTTCATGTTCGGCATGTTCCAGTCGATGAGGGCCAGCTCCGGCACCTCGGTCATCTCGTTGAGCAGATCCAGTGCCGCACGGCCGTCACCCGCTTCGATCGCCTCGAAGTTGAGCTTCGTGACGATGCGCTTGAGGATCATGCGCATCGCGCGGGAGTCGTCGATCACCATGGCGCGCATCGCAGCGTCATCCCCTTCTCGCGGCGCCCGCGGGCACCCCGGTACGAACTCGGTAGGCGGAGGTGCGGCCGGCGGCCACCCGCTCGTAGTTGTCGTCGATCCCGATCGTGGTCTCGGCTGCGCCGAGGAAGAGCCAGCCGTCCGGCCGGAGCAGCTTGGCCACGTTCTGCAGCACGTCCCGCTTGGTGGCGACGTCGAAGTAGATCAGGACATTGCGGAGGAAGATCACATCGAAGGGCTGCATGGCGGGCAGCGGCCCGGTGAGGTTCATCAGCCGGAACGACACGTTCCGGCGCAGGGCCTGGGTGACCCGCCAGTGCGCGCCCGCCCGTTCGAAATACTGCACGAGCTGGCTGGCGGGCAGGCCGCGGTTCACCTCGACCTGGCTGTACTCGGCGGCCTCCGCCCGCTTGATCATCTCGGTGGAGATGTCGGTGCCGGTGATCTCGTAGGACCAGCCCGGCGGCAGCGCCTCCTGTAGGGCGATGGCCAGGCTGTACGCCTCCTGCCCGCTGGAGCTGGCGGCCGACCAGAGTCGTAGGTTGCGGACCGCCGACCGGGACTTCACCAGCTCGGGCACGACGACGTCGCGGAGAGCGACGAACGGTTCCCGGTCGCGAAACCACGACGTCTCGTTCGTGGTCAGCGCGTCGATGATCTTGCGTTGATAGGCGGGGTTCGGCCGGCGCTGCAGCTCGGCCAGGAACTCGGAGACACCGGCCGCGCCGACCGCCCGGGCGACCGGTATCAGCCGGGCCTCCACCAGGTACTCCTTCCCGGGCGCGAGGACGATGGACGCCTCCCGGCGCACCAGCTGCGAGACGAACGCGAATTCCGGCGCGGACAGACTCATCGGGCCACCGCCGCGGACCGGCCGACCTTCACTCGGCTGACTAGATGGCCCGCGATCCGGTCCAGCGCCATGACCTCGTCGGCCAGGCCGGCGGCGACCACGGCGCCGGGCATGCCCCACACCACCGAGCTCGCCTCGTCCTGGGCCAGGATTTCCGCGCCCGCGTCTCGCAACACCTTCGCACCACCTCGTCCGTCCTGCCCCATTCCAGTCAATACGGCCGCATATGCCGACGCGCCATACAGAGCCGCAACGGACCGGAACATCACATCCACGGCCGGCCGGCAGGAGTTCTCCGGAGGCGCCTGGGTCAGCTGGATCAGCGTGCTCGTGCCCCGGCGGTGCAGCACCAGGTGGAAGTCGCCCGGCGCGATGTACGCCGTCCCGGCCGCCAGCTCCGTTCCGTCGGTGGCCTCCAGGACGTGCAGCGGCGAGCTGCGGTCGAGCCGCTCGGCGAACATCCGGGTGAACACCGGCGGCATGTGCTGGGTGATCACGATCGGCACCGGCAGATCGGCGGGTAGCCCCTGCATCACCTTCGTCAGCGCGTCCGGCCCGCCGGTGGACGAGCCGATGGCGATCAGGTCGATCCGGCCGCCGGCGGTGGCGCGCCGCGGGCCGGCGGTTCCCGGGGCGGGCGGCGGCGCCCCTGGACGCCCAGGGCGAGACAGCGGCGGCGGGGCGCCGGCCGGGCGCGCCTTGGACGGCACGGCACCGGGACGCGCCGGACCGGGCCGGCCGCCGAGCGCGTGGATCTTCGGGACCAGCTGTTCGCGGACCGCCGCGATCGACTCGCTCACCGAGCCGACGTTGCTCGGCTTGGTCACGTAGTCGGTGGCACCGGCGGAAAGCGCCTCGAGAGTGGCGCTCGCACCCGCAGCCGACAGGGTGCTGAACATGATCACCGGGACCTGCTTGTGCCGCTTGCGAAGTTCCCGTACGGCGGCGATGCCGTCCATCTGAGGCATCTCGATGTCCATCGTGATCACGTCCGGCCGGAGCTGGTCGATCTTCGCCTGGGCCAGCAGGCCGTTCGAGGCCGTGCCGACGACCTCGATGTTGTCGGCTTCGCCGAGCGCATCCACGATGAGCCGGCGCACCACCACCGAGTCGTCTACGACGAGGACCGAGATCACCCCCTCACCTCCTCTACCCGAGCCACGCGGGGCCGAGTGCCGCGACCGCCGGTGCGAGGAGCCGGTGCGCGGTGGCGGTGTCCAACAGATCACGCACCACCAGCGCCTGCACCGCACCGCTGAGCATGTTCCAGACCCCGCCGGCCCGGTCGGTCAGCGGAATCGCGGCCGTGTCGACGGCCTGTACCAACAGCATCTGCGCCGCGGCGGCGGTGCGGACCCGATCCGAGAGATACGCGGCCCAGGACGCCGAGTGAACGGCCGGCGACCAGCCGCCCGCATTGCGGCGGGCGTCCTCCGCCGAGCTCCCGAGGCGCCCGAGGTCCGCGGACCGCAACGAGCGGAGCCGATCGAGCAGGGACGACAGCGTGTAGTGGTGCGGGCCCAGGTCGATCGGTGCGCCGGCGGGCAGCTTGCGCACCGCCGCGACCCAGCCGGCGCCCAGCCTGCGGCGGGTACCCGCGTCCAGCACGTCACGCAGGTAGCTGGCGACCGCCGCGTCGCACAGCAGCGCCGTCGCCGCGGCCGCCGTCTCGGTCTGCTGCGCGTCCCGGCCGACGCCCTGCCAGGTCCACGCCATCACGTCGTACCGCAGGCAGGTGAGCAGCGCGTCGACCGAGCCGATCGGCGCCCGCTCGACCAGCGCGAGGTTGCCGGCCGGATCGTCCTTCGGCATGCCCTTCAGCGAGGGCATCCGCCGGGCGGCGCTCTCCACCTCCACCCAGAGCGGGCCGCGGACGCCCTCGTCCGGGAGCCGCTCGGCGAGCACCGGCAGGTCGGCGGCCTGCAGGCGGAGCCCGCGCAGAAACACCTCGGCGGTGGCCGACCCGCCGCTGAGGCGGGTCAGGTCGAAGCCGAGGACCGGCGCGCTGACCAGGCTGTACATCAGGTGGTGGCGCGGTACGTGTCGACCGCCTGGTTCACGTCGAGGGCGAGCATCAGCCGGCCGTCCAGCTTGAACGTGCCCACGACCAGTTCCCGCGTCGGCCCGCTGAGCGTGTCCGGCGGTGGTTCGAACGTCTCGTCGTCCAGGTCGACCACCTCGCCGATCCGGTCGACCAGCAGGCTGACCGGCTCGCCGTCGCCGCGCAGGATCACGTTCATCACCGGTCCCTGTAGCGCCTTGCGGGCCAAACCCAGCTGGACCCGCAGATCCACCGCCGCGATCACCTGGCCGCGCAGGTTGAACAACCCGCCGACGGCCGGCGGCGCGAGCGGCACGGGCGTGTACTCGTTGTACGAGAGCACTTCCTGCACCGTGTGTACCTCCACCCCGAAGAGCTGGCCGGCCACCTCGAAGGTGGCGAACTGCCGGCTCGCCATCTCAGGCCTCCACCAGCATCTCGTCGTTCTCCAGGTCGGTGTAGAAGTTCGGGTCGGCGGCGAGGATGGCCCGGCGTACGTCGAGAAGCTCGGTCACCCGCTGCTGGATGACCGCGGTGCCGACCAGGCCGTCCTCCTCCGCGTCCCGGCGCGCGGTGGTGGAGTTCTCGGCGATGTCGACGATCCGGTCCACCACCAGCGCGACGCTGCGCGCGCCCTCGCTGTAGACGACCACCGAGACGGTGTCGCCCTCCGGCTCCTCGCCGTACGCGCCGAGCAGGTGGGACAGCCGCACCAGCGGGAGGATCTGGCCCCGGTACTGCACCACCTCGCGGGAGCCGGCGTGCTCGATCCGCTCGCGGGGGAATTCCTCGAGCCGGGTGACCGTGTCCAACGGGATCGCCACGCGGCGCTCGCCGACCGCGGTGACCAGCAGCCGCTCCCCGGTGCCGGTCCCGGCGGCGGCGCGGGCCGACGCCTCCATGTTCTGCCGCTCGGCGTCGGCCGCCAGGTGGCTGCGCCGGGCCAGCGAGGACACGTCCAGGATCAGGCCCACCTTGCCGTCGCCCAGGATGGTGGCGCCGGCGTACAGGCCGATGTCCTTGAACCGGCTGTTGAGCGCCTTGACCACGACCTCTTCGGTGTTCAGGACCCGGTCGACGACCAGGCCGAACCGGCGGCCGTCGGCCTGCAGCACCATGATGTAGACGCCCTGGTCGGCGCCGACGTCCAGGCCGAGCGCGCGATCCAGGCGCACCAGCGGCAGCAGCTTGCCGCGCAGCCGGTAGACCGGCGCCCCGGAGGCGTACTCGATCTTCGTCGACTGGCCGTCGATGAACACCAGCTCCAGCACCGCTACCTGCGGCACGACGTAGCGCTGATCGCCGCAGTCCACGGTGAGCGCCTGGATGATGGCGAGCGTCAGCGGGATGGTGAGCCGCCACACGGTGCCCTCGCCGGGCGTCGAGTCGACGCTGACCGCACCGCCGATGTTCTCGATGTTGGTCTTGACCACGTCCATGCCCACGCCGCGGCCGGACACGTTGGTGACCTTCGCGGCGGTGGAGAAGCCCGGCTGGAACACCATCGCCATGATGTCCCGGCGGTCCATGGTGGGGATCTGCTCCGGACGCAGCAGGCCGTTCTCCACGGCCTTCTGCGCGATCCGCTCGACGTCGAGGCCGGCACCGTCGTCGGCCACCTCGACCGCGACGTGCCCGCCCTCGTGGTACGCGCGCAGGGTGAGGGTGCCCTCGGCCGGCTTGCCGGCGGCGGTCCGCTTGTCCGTGTCCTCGATGCCGTGGTCCACCGCGTTGCGGACGAGGTGGGTCAGCGGGTCCTTGACCGCCTCCAGCAGGCTGCGGTCGAGCTCGGTCTCCTTGCCCTCCATGACCAGCTGGACCTGCTTGCCGAGCGAGTTGCTCAGGTCCCGCACGACGCGTGGCAGCTTCGACCAGATGTGCTCGATCGGCTGCATGCGGGTCTTCATGATGCCCTCTTGCAGCTCACTGGTGATCATGCCGAGCCGCTGCGCGCTGCGCACCAGCGCCGAGTCGCCGGTCTCCATGACGCCGCGGACCAGCTGGTTACGGGCCAGGACCAGCTCACCCACCATGTTCATCAGGGTGTCCAGCAGGTCGACGTCGACCCGGATGGCGCTGTCCGCGATGCTGCGCTTGGGCGCCTGTGCCTGCAGCGCCTCGCTGACCGCCGCCGGCTGGGCCTTGCCCTCCTCGAGCAGGATCGTGCCGAGCTTGCGCTCGTCGCCCTCGAGTTGCTGCTGCAGGGCCGAGCCGACGTCGGACGGCTGGGCCGCGCCGGCCTCGACCAGGATCTCGCCGAGCGGGCGGCGCTGGCCCTCGACCGGCTCCGGTGCCGGCCGCACGGGCATCTCCTCGAGCGGCTCGGGCGTCTCCGCGGCCTCGGCCACCGGTGCCTTCGCCGCCGCGGTCGGTGGGCTCGCCTCCGCGGCCTCGCCGGCGTTCATCTGGGCGTGGACCTGGGCGATGATGCTCTCCACGTCGACGTCGTTCTCGCCGCCGGTCTCCTCGATCGCGGCGAGCAGCGAGCGGACGCCGTCGATCGTGGCGAGCAGGGTGGTGATCGTCGCCGGGGTGACCGGCTGGACCCCGTCGCGCAGCCGGGACAGCAGCGACTCGCCGGCGTGGGCGAGCGTCTCCAGCCGGCCGAACGCCAGGAAGCCACTCGTGCCCTTGATCGTGTGGATCGCCCGGAAGATGCGGGAGATCAGGTCGCGCGAGTTCGGATCCTGCTCCAGGTCGACGAGGTCACGGTCGATCTGGTCGAGGTTCTCGTGGCTCTCCATGAGGAATTCGCCGACGATTTCACCAAGGTCTTCCACGCTTACCTACCTCCTGCTCGGCTTGCGAATCAGCCCTCGCCGCCCGGCCGGCGATAGCGGTAGCCGAATCCGCGGACGGACTCGATGGGTGATTCGTCCGGATCCGACCAGCCGAGCTTTCGGCGCAGCCGGAGAACGGCGAACTTGACGCGCTCCTGGCCGATGCCGGTCGGGTCGTCCCAGGCCTGGGTCAGCAGCTGGTTCGGGCTGAGCACCGCGCCGGCATGCCGGACCAGCGCGTTCAGCAGCCGGAACTCGGTCGGCGTCAGGCGTTTCTCGTCGCCCTTGACGTACACCCGGCGCTTGGTCGGGTCGAGGTGCACCAGGCCGTCGTCGTAGACCTGGCTGGCCCAGCTGTTCTGCCCGCCGGAGGAGCGGCGCAGCAGCGCCTCGACGCGGGCGAGCAGCTCGTTGTTGGCGAACGGCTTGGTCAGGTAGTCGTCCGCGCCGCCGCGCAGCCCGCGGACCTTCTCCCCCTCCTGCCCGTGCGCGGTGAGCACCAGCACCGGCACGTCGGACACGTCCCGCAGCCGCTCGAGCACCTGCCAGCCGTCCATCTCCGGCAGGCCCACGTCCAGCACCACCAGGTCGGGGTGCTCCGCGTACGCCTCCTTGAGGCCGGTGCGGCCGTCGCCGGCATGAGCCACCTCGTAGCCCGCACGGCTGAACAGCAGCCGCAGGGCGAGCGCGATGTCCGGGTCGTCCTCGACGACGAGAAGGCGACTCATCCTCTGCTCACCCTGCCCCATCCCTCGCTCGAGTTCGTTGTCCGGCGTGCGGCCACCACCGGCCACGCCGCGGCGGGCACGAGGAGGTCAGCGTCTTGCTCGGCGCCGCCCGTCCGAACGTGGGCGGCGGAATCAACCGCGCACAGCCACGATAGCGTGATGTCACAGACAATTTACGGACAGTGACAGATTCCCCGCTATTCGATGCCGGCCGGGCAAAAGCGAGGAAGCCGTCAGGCATATCGCCATCCCTTCAGCCTGTCATTTTTCGGTATGGCTTTGCCGGTTTCCGGCAAAGAAGGGACGTACGCCCGAGAAACGGATCCGATATCCCTGGTGGGCGACTCGGCCCCGCGGATCCGGGAGGCATTGTGCTGCGTCAGGTCGTACATCTCTTAACCTCGCAGTGCGGCGCAGCCGCCTTCACCGTGCTCGCCGCGGCTTCCGCGCTGCTGTGCGCGACGCCGGCCGACGCGGCGGTACCCACGCCGCCGTTGCCGCCCGGCGCGCCGGCGTGGGCCCTGACCCCCGCCCAGCTGATGTCCGAGGTGGTCACCATGACCAACCAGCGGCGGGCGGCGAACGGCTGCGGCACGCTCGCGGTGGACCGGGACCTGACCGCCGCCTCCGTTCGGCAGAGCTGGTACATGGCCCGGACCGGTCTGTTCACACACATCTGGCGGGACGGCTCGACCTTCGTCACGCGCTCGCGCGCGGCCGGATACCGCCAGCCGTCCGGCGAGAACATCGCCTGGGGCTACCGGACCGCGGCCGAGGTGATGGCCGCGTGGATGGCCAGCCCGAGCCACCGCGAGAACATCCTCAACTGCGGCGCCCACTCGATCGGTACCGGCGTGGTCTACGGCGCCAACGGCGTCCCCTACTACACGCAGGTGTTCGGCTGGCGCTGAGCCGTTGCGGGGCGCCCGCCAGATTCGGCACATATTGCCGCTCGGGCGCGGCATTACGCACCGTAGTCACCGCTTGGTCCGTTTCGGTGCCGACGGTCGGCATGCCGCTGCGGCCGCCGAGGCGTAGCGTCGGGTATGCGGCCAACAGACTGTCACTTACCGGAACGGTGTCGGCTTGGCGGTCAGCGTTGACGTCCCGCCCCGGGTAGGTCCTAGGCTCGACGTCCGGTACACCTCATCGGCGATCCGGTGGAGCGGAGTGAAGCGCGATGAACAGGCTGCACGCGTCGAAGGACTTCTGGCTGGCGGCCCTGCGCGCCGACAGTCCCGCGCTGCAGGAGGCCGTCGCCGAGACCGGGCCCGACGCGGCGGTGCCGTCCTGCCCGGACTGGACGGTCGCCGCCCTGGTCGAGCACCTCACCTCGCTGTTGCACTGGGTGCGGGAAACCGTGCCACGCGGGGTCACCACCGCGCCGGCCCGCCGGCCGCCGGCGGGCGAGCTCCCGGGCTGGCCGGAGGCGCTGGACGGGCTGCGCCGCGAGCTGACCGGCACGATCGAGACGCTCGAGGCCCTGGAGGCCGACTTCCCCGCGTGGAACTGGGCACCCCAGGCGAAGAGTGCCGGGTTCTGGCACCGCCGGATGGCGCACGAGATCTCGGTGCACCGGTGGGACGCCGAGGCGGCGGCCGGGCGGCCCACCCCGATCGAGACCAAGCTGGCCGCCGACGGGGTGAGCGAGGTGCTCGACACGTGGCTGCCGGCCGGCCGGCGCAAGGGCCCGACGGACGTACAGGGCGTCGTGCATCTGGTCGCGAACGACGCCGGTCACGAGTGGTTCCTGCGGTTGCGGGGCCAGGGCGTCGCGCTGCTCGACACCGGAACGATCCTGGACAGCGACGACCGGCACGCCCGCGCGCACGCCACCGGCACGGCGAGCGACCTGCTGCTGGCGCTGATGGGGCGCCAGACGACGGACCGGCTCGTGGTGACTGGCGACCCCCGCCTGATCGCCGCCCTGCGCACCGGCTGACCAGGGGCAGGAGCGGGAAGCATGACGGGAACCGTCCGGTCCACGTCGGCACGGCCGGCGCTCGCCCCGATCACCTTTCCCGACGGCTTCATCTGGGGCGCGGCCACCGCGTCGTACCAGATCGAGGGCGCGGCGCGGGAGGACGGTCGTGGCCCGTCCATCTGGGACACCTTCACGCGTACGCCCGGCAAGGTCTTCGCCGGACACACCGGGGACGTCGCCTGCGACCACTACCATCGCTACGCCGACGACGTGGCGCTGATGGCGGGACTCGGCCTGCGGGCGTACCGGTTCTCGATCGCCTGGCCGCGGATCCAGCCGGACGGCACCGGCCCCGTGAACGTCCGCGGGCTCGACTTCTACGACCGGCTCACCGACGAGCTACTGGACAGGGGCATCGATCCGGTCGCGACGCTGTACCACTGGGACCTGCCGCAGGCCTTGGAGGACCGCGGCGGCTGGCCGGTGCGGGAGACCGCGGAGGCGTTCGCCGGGTACGCCGAGATCGTCCACGCCCGGCTCGGCGACCGGGTCGCCACCTGGACCACCCTCAACGAGCCGTGGTGCTCGGCCTATCTGGGGTACGCCAGTGGCGTGCACGCGCCCGGCAGACGCGACCCGGCCGCGGCGTTCGCCGCCGTGCACCACCTGCTCCTCGGTCACGGACTGGCGGCCCGGGCGCTGCGCGCGGCGGGCGCCCGGAGCATCAGCATCACCCTGAACCCGTCGGCCGTCTTTCCGGTCGACCCGGGCAACGCCGCCGACCTCGAGGCCGTGCGGATCGTCGACGGCCTGTCCAACCGGATCTTCCTCGACCCGCTGCTGCTCGGCCGCTACCCGGCCGACATGCTGCAGCACATGGCCCGGTTCACCGATCTGGACTACCTCGAGGACGGGGACCTCGCCACGATCAACGCGCCGATCGACCTGCTCGGCGTGAACTTCTACCAGCCCTCGTACGTGTCGGCGAAGCCGGGCGCGCCCGGCTCGCCGGAGCAGCCCGGCAGCGAAGGCATCGCGTTCCGCGCGCCGGACGGGCCGGTCACCGACATGAACTGGCGGATCGAGCCGTCCGGCCTGACCCGGCTGCTGAAGCGGATCCACGACGACTATCCCGGCACGCCGCTGCTGATCACCGAGAACGGCGCGGCGTATCCGGACGGGCCGGGCGACGACGGCGCGGTACACGACGCCCGGCGCGTCGACTATCTCGACGGTCACCTGCGGGCCTGCCATGATGCCACGGCGGACGGCGTAGACCTGCGGGGCTACTTCGTCTGGTCGCTCATGGACAACTTCGAATGGGCGGAGGGTTACGCCAAGCGCTTCGGGATCGTGCACGTCGACTACACCACGCAGCGGCGGGTGCTCAAGGACAGCGCGAAGTGGTACCGGGAGGTGATCCGGCGCAACGGCATCGCCGCGCCCGGAGCGAGCGAGGCGTGACGAGCGAGGGGTGAGACGTGACGACGCGGGAGCGGCCGACGCTGGAGGCGGTGGCGCGGCGTGCCGGCGTCTCCCGGGCGACCGTCTCCCGGGTCGTCAACGGCTCCACCACGGTGGCCGCCGCCATCCGTGAGGCGGTCAACCGGGCCGTCGACGAGCTCGGCTACGTGCCGAACCAGGCGGCCCGGAGCCTGGTGACCCAGCGCACCGAATCCGTCGCGCTGATCCTGCCGGAGAGCACCAGCCGTGTCTTCTCCGACGACTTGTTCTTCCCGGCGATCATCCGCGGGGTCGGCGCCGAACTGGAGGCCGCCGGCCAGCAGCTGGTGCTGATCATGGCGGGTTCGCCGGCGGGCCATCAGCGGGTGGAGCGGTACGCCCTGGCGGGGCACGTGGACGGCGTCATGGTCGCCTCGATGCACGGCGCCGACCCGCTGCCCGGCACCCTGGTCCGGCGTGGCATCCCGGTGATCTGCAACGGCCGGCCGATGGGCGAGCCGGCGGTGCCCTACGTGGATGTCGACCACTTCGGCGGAGTGGCCGCCGCGGTGCGCCACCTGATCGCCTCCGGCCGGCGGCGGATCGCCACGATCGCCGGTCCGCAGGACATGGTGGCCGGGATCGACCGGCTGGCCGGTTACCGCGCCGCGCTCGAGGAGGCGGGCCTCGCCCCACACCTGAGCACCGGAGACTTCACCCGGGAGTCGGGCGTCGCCGCGATGCGCCGGCTGCTCGACGAGGACCCCGCCCTGGACGCCGTGTTCGTGGCGTCCGACCTGATGGCGCACGGCGCCCTGCAGGTGCTGCGGGAGGGCGGCCGGCGGATACCCGCCGACGTCGCGGTGATCGGCTTCGACGACGTGGAGATCAGTCGTTACAGCGACCCGCCGCTGACCACGGTGCGCCAGCCGATCGTCGAGATGGCCCGCACCATGGCCCGCCAGCTGCTCGCCCGGATCGACGGCGAGCCCGGCCTGCCCGGCGCGGTGGTGCTGCCCACCGAGCTGGTCATCCGCGAGTCGGCCTGACACGGTGGACGCCGTTGCCAAGTCTCCCGGTCTCTTTGGGACGCCTCGCAGGCGTCAAAACGGGATAGACCAGGCCACAGCGGGTTCTGTCTTCTGGTCAGGACCGGTGAGGCGGAACTTTCGTCGCGTCGGCGGCGACCTGATGAGGCATCGACACCGCGTGACGCTGGGGTGCCGGCGCCAAGATTGGGCGCCTGACGCTTGCGCCACCGCGCCGACCTCGACATTCCCCGAATCGGCCGGCGACCTTGGTACCCCGTCCCCGCGGGCGGGTGGTCCCGATTCCAAGATCGGGCATTCGGTGGTTCGGCGGGTGCGGTGACCTGTGGCGATGCGGCCGGCCCGGCCGGCGCGGTGGACCTTGGCGTCGTTTCCCCACGCCCACGTGGCCACCCCATCAAGATCGGCAGCAGGGGCAGCCGCGTGCACCGGAGACTTCCCGACCACACCAAGTCCCCGGTCTCTGTGAGGCGCCTCGCAGGCGGGAAAACGGGATAGATCGGGCCACAGCGGGTCTGTTTACGGTCAGGTCTTCACCCTGACGACCCGTGGGTGGCCGAGGACGGCACGGGCGAGCAGGGTGGCCCCGGCGATCGCGGCCGGCATCAGCAGGATCGCGCCGAGCGGGACGAGGAAGCAGGCGAACACGGCGACACCGAAGCCGAGCGCGAGCGGGCGATGCTCGCGGAGCACCGCACGCCGCTGCCGCAGCCACAGCCCCCGCCGCTGGAACGGCACGCCGGTCAGCTCGAGCGCGAGCAGCCAGCCGCCCACCGCGCCGCCGAGCACGGGAATCACGGTCTGCCCGACCAGCGGCAGGAAGCCGAGCACGAAGAGCGGGACGCCGACCAGGACGGACAGCCCGATCAGGCGTACCGAATCGGCCAGGCTCCGGCGCAGTGACGGCCAGAAGGCCACCTCGACCTCGTCGGGCACACCGCCGTAGCGCTCCTCGACCAACCCGGAGATCCGCTCGTAGAACGGGTCGCCGATCAGCAGCGTCACGGCGGTGAAGGTGAGGATGCCCAGCAGCACGGCCACGCCCAGCAGACCGGCGCCGGCGATCACTCGGATCGGGTCACGCCAGACCTGCGCCCAGTCGTCGGCGAACCAGGTGACCCGCGCGGACAGTCCCGGCAGGAGGTCGACCAGCAGCACCAGCGCCGCCGCGTACAGGATGCCCGAGATCAGCGCCGGAAGCAGGCCCAGCCCCAGCAACCTGGGATTGCGCAGCACGATGCCCAGACCGCGAGCAAGCAGGCCGGCTCCCAGAGCGAGCTGCCGTACGGCGGTGAGCGGCCTACCCGGATTCGACTCCACGATCCGGCAGTTTAGGGGTCCGGCGCATCCGGGGCGGATCGCTCCTCAGGATCCGGCGGCGGGCGGTTCGCTCGGGGTGGTGACGTCGGCGGACGGGCTCGACGACGGGCTCGGCGGCACCGTCACTTCGGTGGGCGTCGGCACCGGAGGCAGCGTCAGCGAGGGCGGCGGGGAGTCCGACACCGCCGCGGTCGGTGCCGACGAGGTGGTGCCGGGCAGCGGGGCGACCGAGGTGCTCGGCGGGGCTTGGGAGGCCGGCCCGGCCGCCGAGGAAGTGGCCGGCGCGCTCGGCCGGGCGGTATAGCTCACGGTGGTGACCGGTTCGGCGGTACGGGTTTGCTCGGGTGCCGAACCGATGCCGCCCGCCCCGCCCGCGGTCCCGGTGCCGGACAGCCCGACGGTGGCCGGGCGGGGCGCCGGGGTGGCCAGCGTCCAGCCGACCGTGACGGAGATCGGCAGACCGAACGCCACGAGTCCGAAAAAGACGGATTTGGGGGATAACCGCACGTTGAGAACACCGCGCGAGTGTCCCGAAAGGTTACGGCCGAGTCGGCAGAACGGGCTCGATCATGACCCGAACCACAGCGGGTCTCACCTCACCAGAAACCTTTGCCGTCCGAGAGGTCCTTCAGCCCCGGTCGCACGTCGAGCAGGTAGATGAGCGCGGCCGCGATGCCGATCAGGCTGAAGATGCCGATCGCCCGGCTGAACAGCAGGGTGAGCACTATGCACACGGCGAGGATCGCCGCCCACGCACCCTTCGGCAGGGTGCCGATGGCCTGGAATCCGTCGCCCCGCTGCGTGAGGCAGTGGATCAGCGCTACCGCCTGAATGACCAGCGAGAAGATGAGGACCAGCATATTCAGGTAGAAAGCGACGTCGTCGAAGAAGATCGGCGCGGAAGAGGCCATGAGAAGAAGTCTATGCCGCGGGCCCCGGCGTTCGCCGGGGCCCGCGGATCATGTGGTCCGGCGTGGCTTACTCGCCGGCCGGCTTGGCGACCCGCTTGCGCGGCTTCGGCGCCTCGACGGCCTTCGGCTCCTCGGTGGTCTCGAGGTCGGCGTTGACGACGTCGGCGGCACCGAGCACGCCGGTGCCGACCACACGCTCACCGCGCGCGACGAGCGCGGTGTAGACGGCCACCGCACGGTCCTGGGCGAGCTGCGCGAACGAGGTCGCGACGCTCGCGGCGTTGCCGCGCAGCGCCACGAAATCGGTGGTCGTGGCCTTCTCCCGGAGCTGGGCGGCCTTGCTGCCGGCCTGCTCGTTGTAGGTGCGCAGCGAGGCGGCGGCGCGCTCGCTGAGCTCGTTCACCACCGCGGGCAGCCGGCGCAGCTGCTGGTAGGCCAGCTCACCGGCGCCGGCGGCGGCGTACAGCGGGGCGGGAAAACGGGTCTTGGTCTGCTCGGTCACTTTTACTCCTCGGCGTTCTGACTGTTCTCGGTGGCGTGCCGGGCGTTCTCGTTCCGGAACGTCTCGTAGATCTGCGTGAGAGATTGCTTCTGCGCCATGGTGAGCTCGGGGTCGGCCGCGATCGCGGCCAGGACGCCCTGCTGACCCTCGCTGTCCAGCAGGCCGGCGCGCAGGTACATGGCGGGCGTCGACACCCGCAGCGCGCTCGCTATCTGCTGAAGCACCTCGGCACTGGGCTTGCGCAGGCCGCGCTCGATCTGGCTGAGGTACGGATTGCTCACGCCCGCCCGGTCGGCGAGCTGCCGGAGCGAGATCTTGGCAGTCTGCCGCAAGTCTCGAATGAAGGTACCGATGTCCTGCGGAAGGTCCTTGGGCTCGCCCACGTGACGAACGTATCGCGAGATGCTAGCTGTTGCAAGCAGAACGCTAACTAAAGCTAGCGTGAATCAGCTCACCGGACGGCCCGCACCTCGCCGACCGCCTCACCGCCGCCCAGCACGGGTTCCCGGAACACGGGCACCGGCACGCCGAGCCGGCGCAGCTCGTCGAGCAGGACGGGGGTACGCGCCCGGTGAGCGCCGTCCTCGATCTTGATGGCCACCGCGCCCACCCCCGGGAGGGCCGCCGCCACCACGCCTTCGGCGCCGCCCTTGGCCAGCAACCCGGGAATCGCGCCCATCAGCACCGTGTCGTCCACACCGGTGCCCGCCACCAGCTCCGGGTGAGCCCGCATCTCGTCGGCGACCCGCCGCTCGTGGGTGCCCGGCGCCGCCTCCGTCAACCGCTGGAACGCCCGGGCCAGCGCGGTCAGCGAGATCGCGAAGACCGGCGCGCCGCAGCCGTCGACGCCGACCGCGGCGATCGGCTCATCGGCCAGGTCGCTGACCGTCTCGGCGATCACCACCTGCAGCGGGTGCCCGGGATCGAGGTACGACTCCAGCGGCCAGCCGTTCGCCACGCAGGTGGCCAGCATCCCGGCGTGCTTGCCGGAGCAGTTCATCAAGATTCGTTCGGGACCGCCCTGGGCACGCAACCAGTCCTGGCGTGCGACCTCCGCGGACGGCAACGCGACCGGGCAGCGCAGCGCGCTCTCCGGCAGGCCGGCCGCGGCCAGGATGTCCCGCACCCGGCGCACGTGCAGCGGCTCGCCGTAGTGGCTGCCGCTGATCAGGGCGAGGTCCGACTCGTCCCGCGGCACCAGGCCGGCGCGCAGCATGCCGACGGTTTGCAGGGGCTTGTTCGACGACCGCGGGAAGATCGGAGTGGTGACGTCCCCGCGGCTGGTACCACCGCCCAGCACCGCGACCGAACCGTGATGCACGCTTTCCACGAAGCCGGAGCGCACGACCTCCGCGACGATCATCGAGCCGTCAGTCCGATCTCGGGCCGGGGGCGGGGTGGTGGGACGGGAGCCGGCACGCCGAGCAGTTCGCGAGTCTCGGCCGTGGTCAGCGGCGGGCGCTGCGCCAGCTGGGCGAAGCCGACCGCACGGGCCACCAGTTGCATGTTCGACTCCACCGGAGACCCCTTGGCGTACGTCAGGGTGTCCTCCATGCCGACCCGCAGGTGGCCACCGGCCGACAGCGAGGCGAGCATGACCGGGATCGTGCTGCGGCCGATGCCCGTGGCCGAGAACGTGCTGCCCGCGGGCAGGTCTCGGATCGCCTGCTCGCAGGCGACCAGCGCGGCCGCCGTGCCGGGCATCCCGCCGGGGACGCCCATCACCAGGTCGACGTGGACGTGGCCGCCGGCGGGCAGCCCGTACTTGCCGAGCAGGCGCTGCAGCGTGGTGAGCTGGCCCAGGTCGAAGATCTCGTACTCGGGCACGATTCCCCGCTCCTGCATCCGGCCGTGCAGGTCGACGATGAACTCCCAGCGGTTCAGAAAGACTCCGTCGCCGAAGTTGACCGTGCCCATCGTGCACGACGCCATCTCGGGCCCGGCGTCCAGCACGGCCAGCCGAGCGGCCTCCGGGTCGGTGACCGCGCCGCCCGAGGAGAGCTGCACGATCAGGCCGGTGGACTCGCGCAGGGCGGCCACGGTGGCCCGCAGGCGGCCCTGGTCCAAGGTGGGCTCGGCGGCGGCGTCGCGGATGTGGACGTGAATGATCGAGGCGCCGAGCGCCTCGCATTCCTTGGCGGTCGCCACCAGTTCGTCGAGGGTGACGGGCAGGGCCGGCACGTCGGCCTTGCTGCTTTCCGCGCCGGTCGGAGCGACGGTGATCACGGTCCCGGTCATGCCCTGCATCCTGCCACGAAGAAAGAGTCAGCTCTCCGAGCCGGGTCAGAGGGCATCGATGGCGGCGGCCGACTCCCCCACCATCAGCCGGGCGTCGTCGGCGATGTTCCGCTTGACCACGGCGAGCGCGATCATTCCCAGCTCGTGGTGGCGGACCGCGGTGCCGACGAAGCCGACCTGCCGGCCGTCCAGCGTCACCGGGGTGCCCCGGGCCGGCGGCTGGTCGGTGGCGATGCCGTCCAGATGCAGCAGCACCAGGCGGCGCGGCGGGCGGCCCAGGTGATGTACCCGGGCGACCGTCTCCTGGCCGCGGTAGCAGCCCTTGTCCAGGTGCACCGCGGTGGCGAGGAACTCCGCCTCGGCGGGAATGGTCCGGTGATCGGTCTCCCAGCCCAGCCGCGGGACGCGCCGCTCGACCCGGATCGCCTCGTACGCCCAGAGGCCGGCCGGCGGCACGTCCAGCTTGTGGATCACGGCCGTCTTCTTCTCCCGCGGGATCAGCAGGTCGACGCCGAGGGGGACGCGCCGGGCCAGACCGCCCTCGAACTCGCACACGGCGTAGCGGCTCGTGGCCTGCGCCGGCACGGAGCCGGCGGCGAACTTCGGGCCCGGCACCGCTCCGACCCGCGGCTCGGCGAGGCCCGGGAACAGATCGGCCGCGCCAGGCCCGACCAGCGACAGCACCGCCAGTTCCGCGGAGGCGTCGCGCGGCTCCACCTTGGTGAAGAAACGCATCATCTCCAGATACCGGAGCAGGCCGGCGCCGGCGGCCGGCTCGGTGTCCAGCCAGGCCGTGGTGCCGTCCTCGGTCACGTAGGCGTGCTGCTCCACGTGACCGTGCGGGGACAGCACCAACAACTCCGACGCCTGTCCCGCCGACAGATCCGACAGATGCTGCGTGGTCAAGGTATGCAGCCAGCTCGCCCGCTCTTCACCGGGCACCGCGACGACATCCCGGTTCGAACGGTCCACCAGGCCGACAGCGCTGTCCAGCGTGCGCTGCTCCCGCATCGGATCGCCGTAGTGGGCCGGCACCCCCGCGTCGGCCGACGACGGATCGAGATCCTCGACCATCACCACGGTCATCTCACAGCCCCTTGCAGTCCTCGCAGACCCCGAAGAGCGAGACGTGGCCGACATCGACCCGGAAGCCCCGCTCGGTGAGCAGCCGGTCGGTCACCGGCTGCATCACCGTCGGGTTTACCTCACTGATCGATCCGCATCCACGGCAGACGAGGTGAACGTGCTGATCCTCACCCGCGGCGTGGTAGGTCGGCGAGCCGTGCGACAGGTGCGTGTGGTTCACCAGCCCGAGCTCCTCGAGCAGCTCGAGCGTGCGGTAGACCGTCGTGATGTTGACGCCCGCGACCCGCTCGCGCACCGCCGAGTGCGCCTGTTCCGGCGTGGCGTGGCCGAGCTCGTGCACAGCCTCCAGAATGAGCTGGCGCTGCGGGGTGAGCCGCAGGCCGCGCTCCCGGAGCACGGCGGCAAGCGAAGTGGCGGACACGCTTCGAGACTACGCTGCCCAGGTGCCGGATCGCGTCCTCGTCTCGCCCGCGGAGCTCTTCGGCGACGGCGTCTTCGAGACGATCCACCTGCGCCCGTCCGGACCGTGGCTGCTCGGCGCGCATCTCGACCGCCTGGCCCGCTCGGCCGAGCTGCTCGAGCTGGACCTGCCACCGCGCGCCGAGATCGAGGCCCGGGTCGCCGCGGCCGTGCGCGACTTCTCCGCATCGGAGGGTGCGCTGCGGATCATCCGGACGCGCGAGTCGTTGCACGTCACGGTCGGCGAGGTGCCGCAGACGGTACGCCGCGAGCGCCGCGACGGCGTACGGGTGATCGCCGCCGGCCTCGGCTACGCGGTCGGCCGGCCGCCGCCCTGGTCCATCATGGGCGCCAAGTCCCTCTCGTACGGGAGCAACTTCGCGGCCCGTCGCTGGGCACAGCGGCAGGGCGCCGACGACGTGCTCTGGTTCTCCGCCGAGGGGTACGCCCTGGAGGCGCCGACCGCCTCCCTGATGTGGCTCGACGGTGGGACGCTGTGCACGGTCCCCGCCGGGCTGACCGGCATCCTGCCCGGAATCACCGCCGGACACCTCTTGGCGGCCGCCGCCGGCGCCGGACTGCGCGGCACGGAACGGATGATCACTCTGGACGCACTGGCCGGGGTGGACGCCTTGTGGCTGGCGTCGTCATTGCGCGGGCTGGCCGAGGTGGTCGCGCTGAACGGCACGGCGAGGCCGCGATCCGCGTGGACCGGTCGCCTGCTCGAGCTGCTGGGATACGACTCGGACACCGGATAGCACGCTCACCTGCTCACGGCAGGGGATCAGCCGCCGATGCGCAGGAGGCGGGCGGACATGTGCGGCTGCAGGCCGCTGTCGTCGACGCCCTGCTCGTACGCGTACAACAGAGCGCCGTCGACGATGCCGAAGAGTCGATGTCCCGCGGTCACGTGCAGGCCGGACGGCGTGTACGCGATGGCGTCCGCCTCGATCTCCAGCCGTGTCGTGCCGATCGTCTTGCCCAGGTACAGCTCGGCGACGCCCTCCGGAGAGATCATCGTCGCTTCCACCTCGTCCGACGGACGGCCGTCGACCAGGACGGGCCGCCAGAATCCGGATTCGGTGTTCCACCGGCCGGCCGGCTTCGACTCGTCGTCCAGCAGCCACGATCGAGATTCGTAGCGCAGGAAGGGGCGCCCGTCGTGACTTATCCGGACCTCCTGCGCGAAGTTGTAATCCTTCTCCGCGGGAAAGCCGCCCTGCCCGCGTCCGCGCCAGAGGCCCACGAACGGCAGCAGGCCGAGCAGTGCCGGATGCAGATCCGGACCGGACCGCAGGTCATGCGTGTCCTCGTAGGGATAGCGCTCGACCGGCGGGGCGTTCAGCCACGGCGGCGGGCCCAACGGGTGGTCCGTCTCGCCGCTCACCAGCGCCCCCTCGACACCCGCATCGCCAGATAGCCCAAACCGCCCGCCAGCGCGCCCAGACCGCCGACCAGCAGGCTCACGAACCCGATCTCGGTAACCATGACCGGCCCATCCTATGCTGACCCGCATGGCACGTTTGCTGGTCGTCAAGGCCACCGCCGGCGCGGACGCTCCCGAGCGCTGCTCACAGGCGTTCACGGTGGCCTCGACCGCCGCCGCGTCCGGGGTGGACGTCTCG
>Ga0081539_10002822_pt1 | contig 23214 bp, 22 predicted proteins | sample TabmetS4T2R2_FD_71023 | JGI IMG/M metagenome (GOLD analysis project Ga0081539, IMG submission 71023) | Tabebuia heterophylla rhizosphere microbial communities from the University of Puerto Rico - S4T2R2 | ecosystem: Host-associated > Plants > Roots > Rhizosphere ...
GGGAGCCACCGCCCCTCCCCTAAAAATTAACAAAGGGGAAGGAACAGCCCCTGCCCCTACAGGATTATCCTCGGTTGTCAATTCTGTCAGCCGCTCTTGTTCTCGCGATTCTTTGTGTCGGCGCGAGCGCGCAAGCGCCTTCGGCTCGTGGAAGCTCGTAGAGAAGAAGCGAGAGATGAACTAGGCGCGAGACGGAAGTGAGCGCGGGAAGATGTTTGGACGCGAGTGCGAGTGATGAACGGCGCGCAACTGATTGAAAGAGTCGTCGCCGGCGAGACGCGCGCCGTCGCGCGCGCAATCTCGAAGGTCGAGGACGGCGACGAAGGCGCGTTCGAGTTGATGAAGCGCATCTTCCCGCACACGGGACGCGGCCTCGTCGTCGGCATCACGGGTTCGCCGGGCGCTGGGAAGTCTTCGCTGGTTGATAAGCTCGCCGCCGTTTATCGCGGGCGCGGCGAACGCGTGGGAATCGTGGCGGTTGATCCTTCGAGTCCGTTTTCGGGCGGCGCTATCTTGGGCGACCGAATCAGGATGCAGACTCTCGGACTCGACCCCGGCGTCTTCATACGCTCGATGGCGACGCGCGGCAACCTCGGCGGACTCGCGCGCGCGACCGTTGACGCCGTGGCGATTCTCGACGCCGCAGGGTTCGAGAAGATTATTGTGGAGACGGTCGGCGTCGGTCAGGACGAGGTCGAGATAGTGAAGACGGCGGACGTCTCGGTCGTCGTCCTCGTCCCCGGCATGGGCGACGACATACAGGCCATCAAGGCGGGCATAATGGAGATAGGCGACGTCTTCGTCATCAACAAGGCCGACCGCGACGGCGTTTTGAGAACCGAAAAAGAGCTTGAGGCGTTGCTGTCGCTCGCGCACAGGGCCGACGGTTGGTCGTCGCCGATTGTTAAGACCGTGGCGACGGAGAACAAGGGCGTCGAAGAGTTGGCCGCGGCAATCGAGAGCTACCGCGATTTTCAGAAGGGCGCGGAAGGCGCAAACGAGCGTCGCGCCGCGGTCGCGCGCTGGCGCATACTCGAACTACTGCGTGAACGACTCCTCGCGCGCGCTCTCGAGAAGGACGGCGTCGGCGAGAAGTTAGACTCGCTGGTGAATGAAGTCGCGCAAAAACGGCGCGACCCTTACTCGGTGGTCGAAGAGTTGATGGCAGAGCGCGAATGAGACGGAAGTTTGCGCGCGTCGCGCGCGTTCACAAGCTTGAGATGGACATGAAGGTTGAACACATCGGCATCGCGACGCGGCGGATTGACGACGCGCTGAAGTTCTGGCGCGACGCGTTGGGACTCGAAGTCAAGCACACGGAAGTGGTCGAGGAGCAGGGCGTGCGCGTGGCGATGCTTCCGTTGGGAGAGCCGCGAATCGAGTTGCTTGAGCCGACGCATGAGGCGTCGCCCGTGGCGCGGTTTCTTGAGAAGCGCGGGCCGGGGATTCATCACGTTGCGGTGCGCGTGGCGGACATACGCGGCGCGCTCGCGCGTCTTAAAGATGAGGGAGCGCGTTTGATTGACGAAGAGCCGCGAAAGGGGGCGGGCGGGTGTCTCGTCGCGTTCGTGCATCCGGCGGCGTCGGGCGGCGTGCTGCTTGAGTTGGTCGAACACGTCGAAGGGCCGGAGCATATTTGAAGCATGAGCGCGAGTCTAATTTTAAGTTTAACGGACAGACGCGAGTCTCACAGGTCGTAAACTGAAAGGTAGAAGTTTTGTCTTCAAGTAAGATTTTTTTAGTCGCACTCGTCCTCTTAATTTTCCCCGCAGCAGTTTTTTCGCAACGCGCGCCCGGAGCGCCGGCGCAGGCGCGCGGCGGCGTGACGCTGACGCCGCAGGACATGACGCTCATCGTCAGCGGATTGGAACTGCCGCCCGACGTGAGCGCGCAACTCACGGAGAACCCCGCGGAGCGCAAGGCTTTCGCGCGCGACATACGCCAGATGCTCGCGGTCGCGGAAGAGGCGCGCGCCGCAGGCTACGCGCTCAGGCCCGAACTGAAACTTCAGTTGAGCCTGCAACGCTCGTTCATCATCGCGCAAGCCTACTTCAAGAAGCGCGCGGACGAGGGCGCGACCGCGCCCGAACAGGTCGTGACGCAGGCCGAGATGGACGCGCTATTGAAAGAGCCGGGGCAGGAGGCGCAGGTCGCGCTTTTCCTAGCAGACTACCAGAAGAACGGCCCGAACCACGGCGCGCCCGTGACCGACGAGCAGCGACCGCAGCTTCGTGGACACTGGGCGCGCGTGATGGTGGCGATGCGCAAAGGGATCGCGGCGGGATTGGATCGCCAACGCGCGACGCAACTCAGAGTCATGCTCGAGCAGGCGCGGCTGCTCGCCAACGCTTACTCGACGGAGTTGAAGCCGCGGTTTGCGCCGACCGAGGCGGAGGTTGACGCCTATCTCGCGCGACACCCTGAGTTGAATCCCGCGCTCGTCCGGCAGAAGGCCGAAGACGTTCTACGCCGGGCGAAGGCGGGCGAAGACTTCGCCGCGCTCGCGCGTCAGTTCTCTGAAGACCCGTCGAACAAGGACGAGGGCGGCGACCTCGGCTGGTTCACGCGCGGCGTGATGGTGAAGCCTTTCGAGGACGCCGCGTTCGCGTTGAAGGTCGGCGAAGTGGGCGGGCTTGTGGAGACGCAGTTCGGGCTGCACGTCATAAAGGTCGAGGAGCAGAAGAAGAACGAGAGCGGACAGGTCGAGCAGGTGCGTGCGCGCCACATTCTCATCGGGTATAATGCCGCGGCTCGAAACGGCCAGCAGAAGACGCCGCGCGAGCGTGCGCGCGACGCGGCGGAACGTGAGAAGCGAGAACGCGTGCTCGAAGCTATTGCGGCGCGCAGGCACATCGTCGTCGCGGAGAATTTTCAAGTAGGCGACGCGACGGGCGCGAACGCGCTGGGGGCGCAGACGCCGGGCGAGACGCCGAAGGCAAACCCGCCGTTGCCGTCGAAAGCGCCCGCGAAGACGACGACGCCCATGCCGCGTGGCCGAAGGCCGTGAGCGCGCGCGCGAAGAGTTTAAGAGCAAGCGGGGCGTGAAGTCAGGAACGCGCGAGCGGCGAGAGTTAAAACGTGTGCCGCGTCTCGAACGCCGAGTTTGAGACGACGAGCATTGAGACTTCGAGTTTAAGAGTTGACGGCGATTTTCAGTCACGGATTTTGGAAGCGACGCTAATCGGACTGTCTGGAAGGATGAGTTAATGATTACTTGCGATAAATGTGGGACGCAGATGCTTGAGAATTCGACGACGTGTCCGGGCTGCGGCGCGGAGGTCAAACCCGTCGCGGCGGCTGAGAGCGACGCGCCGAAGGCTTCAGACGCGGCGGAGGCAACGGCTGCGACGGGCGCGGAAGCGTCGTCGGACGCGACGACTGTTGCGAGCGATGAGACGAAGGCCGACGCGTCGGCGAGCGCGACGGGCGAAGCGGAAGCCGCGACGACCGGAGCTGCGGACGATGCTCCGAAAACGACGGCGAGCGCGGCGAACGTTCCGCCGAAGCCTTCAACGACCGCCGCGACGCCCGCCAAACGCGCGACGGGCGGGATGAGCGCGGCGACGAAGGCGCTCATACTCGTCGGCGTCGGCGTGTTGGCCGCCTTGGGGCTTCTGCTCTGGCAGTTCAAGTTTAGCGGCCCGCGCGCGATGACGAGCGTTACGGCGGAAGACCTTTCGACGCTCGTCGAAACCTTCCCGCCGACCGAGCGCATGAAGCTTGCAAACAGCGCGGACGAGCGCAAGAAGCTTGCCGACGAGGTGAGGAAAATCCTCGCCGTCGCGCGCGAGGCGGAGAAGGAGGGCTACTCGGACAAGCCCGAAGTGAAGCGACAGTTTGAAGCGATGCGCGTGTTTGTTACGGCGCAGATGTACGTCAAGAAGCAGCGCGACGCGAACGCGAAGCCCGAAGACATGAGGCCGAAGCCGGAGGAGACCGAGGAGTTTCTCAAAGACCCGGCGAAGGTCAAACAGGCCGACTCGTATCTCGAAGACTTGCAGAAGCTCGGAATGATTCCCGAAGGCCAGCCGATTACCGACGACATCAAGGAACAGTTTCATCAACAGTGGGCGCAGATGAGCGTGCTCGCGCAGAAGGGCAAGGCCGCGGGCGTTGACAAAGACCGGGCCGTCCAACTTCAGATTCAGTTTCAACAGGCCGTCGCGCTCAGTCGAATCTATGAGGCGCAGCTTGCGAAGACGTTAGAGCCGACCGACCAAGAGATTCAGGCATACTTCGCGGAGCACCCGGAGAGCGACCCGAAGGCCGCGCGCGCAAAGGCGGAAGACATAGAGAAGCGCGCGCGTTCGGGCGAAGATTTCGAGAAGCTCGCCAAAGAGAATTCCGACGAGCCGGGCGCGAAAGAAAGCGGCGGCGATCTGCCTTGGTTCGGTCGCGCGGTCGAGGGCGAGTCGCCTTCGCCGGAAAAGTTCCGCGTCGTCAAAGCGTTCGAGGACGCCGCGTTCGCGCTCAAGGACAACGAGATAAGCCCCGTCATCGAGACGCAGTTCGGCTTCCACGTCATCAAGATGCTCGAACACCGAACGCAACCGGACGCGTCGGGCAAGCCCGAAGAGCAGGTTCACGTCCGGCACATACTCGTCCGCCCGAACACGCAGAACCAGAATCCGTTTGCGCCGCCGAAGTCGCCGCGCGAAACGGCGAAGGACGAGATTCTGACTAAAAAGATTGACGCGAAGATTGACGAGATAGTCAAACGCTCCGACGTTAAAGTGCCCGACGACTTCCCCGTGAAGAAGCCCGACATGCCGCCCGCCTCGATGTCGCCGCACGGCGGTTTGGAAGAGGCGCCGCCGGGCGCGGAAGAGAGCTTGCCCGCGCCCACGGAAGGCAACTCGAACGCGGGCAAGCCCTCGACGGGCGCGAAGCCAAAGAGCGCGCCGCCCGCGTCGAAGAAGAAGTAACGCCTGAAGCGAGCGCGGGCCAATCTGCCCGCGCTCCTTCGTTGACTCAACAGTTTCTTCAATGCAGTTTGGCGACTACCGCGTTGAGGTCGTGCCCGGCGGCGAGTTTCGCCTCGACGGCGGCGCGATGTTCGGCGTCGTCCCGCGCGCACTCTGGCAACGCGTCGCGCCGCCCGACGCCGAGAACCGCGTCCGACTGAACGCGAACTGTCTATACGTCGAAGCCGCGGGCGAGCGCATACTCGTCGAGACGGGGATGGGCGACAAGTGGACGCCGCGTCAGGCGGAGATGTACGGCGTAGGGCGCGGTCGCACGCTCGCCGAGTCGTTGCAAGCGCTCACGGGCCGCGCGGCGTCGGACATAACAATCGTCGTCAACACTCATCTGCACTTCGACCACGCGGGCGGGAACACAACGCTCAATGAGAGCGGGCGCGCGGTCGCCGCCTTCCCGAACGCGCGCTACTTCGTCTCGCGCGACGAATATGAGCACGCCGAAAGCCCGCACGAGCGCGACCGTGCGAGTTATCTGCCGGAGAACTGGCGACCGCTCGCCGAAGACGGGCAGCTTGAGTTGAAGGAGGCCGTGTACGAAGTAGTTCCGGGCCTTCGTCTTGAAACAATCGCGGGACACTCGCGCACGATGCAGTGCGTGCGACTCGAACGCGCGGGGCGCACGCTCTTCGGCTTCAGCGACCTCGTGCCGACGCGCGCGCACGTCGCCGCCGCTTGGATTATGGGCTACGACCTCTACCCCGTTGAGACGCTCGAAGCCAAGCGCAGGCTTCTCCCACGGGCCGCGCGCGAAAACTGGCTCTGCCTCTTCTACCACGACGCGGACGCCGCGCTCGCGCGACTCGTCGAAGAAGACGGAAAGCTCTACGCCTCGGAATTTCAATTTTGAAGGAAGACGCAAACGATGACTAAAAGACTGCTCACACTCGCCGCCTCGGCGCTCCTGCTCGCGCTCTGCGCCTACGCGTCTGCTGCACAGGATAAGAAGCCTTCGACGCCTGAGCAGCGCAAGCGCGCCGTTGAGATAGCGACGCTGCTCGAAAACGACCCGCTCAACAAGGATGCGAAGGAGCTGAGTCAGGCGCTCCTCTACTTCCTAATAGAAGCTCCAGATATACACGTGCACATTTGCACCGATGTACTCGGCGACTATAAGAAGATAAAGGGCGACTACGCGCCGACCGTCACGGCGCAGCTTACCTTCTCGTCAGCTAAGTTCGTCATAGAGCATCCCGAAGAGGCGAGCGACATCAACAAAGAATACCTCGCGGGCGTTGAGGGCGTGCTGCGCGCGTACCAGAACATCAAGAAGGCGAAGCCTAAGGTCGTGATAAAGCCGCTCGAAGAGTTGCTCGCGAAGCAGCAAGCGGGCCAGCTCGAAGAGTTTGTGAAGCAGGCCGCGGCGGCTGGTTGCAGCAAACAATCCAACTGACGTGCACGCGGAGATGGACGAATGACGACAGCCAAGATTGGAATCATCGGCGGTAGCGGCCTCTATCAAATGCCGGAGTTGACCGACATCGAAGAAGTCGAAGTCCCGACGCCGTTCGGCAAGCCTTCCGACGCATTCATCATCGGCACGCTCGAAGGACAGCGCGTCGCCTTCCTGCCTCGCCACGCGCGCGGGCATAAGCTTCTTCCAACCGAACTTCCTTTCCGCGCGAATATCTACGCGATGAAGAAGTTGGGCGTCGAACGAATACTTTCGGCGTCCGCCGTCGGCTCTTTGCAGCGTCAATACGCGCCGCTCGACATGGTTATCCCGTCGCAGTTCTTCGACCGCACGCGAGCGCGCGTGCGCGAGTCAACGTTCTTCGGCGAAGGGATAGTCGCGCACGTCACGTTCGCGCATCCCGTGTGCGAGCACTTGGGCGATGTGCTCGAAGAGTCTTGCAAGGCTGCTGGCGTGAACGTCCATCGCGGCGGCACGTATCTCTGCATGGAAGGGCCTGCGTTTTCGACGAAGGCCGAGTCGAACGTCTATCGCTCTTGGGGCATGGACATCATCGGCATGACGAACTTGCAGGAGGCGAAGCTCGCGCGCGAGGCCGAAATCTGTTACGCGACGCTCGCGCTCGTAACCGACTACGATTGCTGGCACGAAGACCACGACGCCGTCTCGGTCAACACCGTCGTCGAAAATCTCAACAAGAACGTGCGTAACGCGCAAGTAATCATGCGCGAGGCCGTGCGTCGTCTGGGCCGCGCGGAGCGCGCGTGCGAGTGCGGCTCGGCTCTCGCTAACGCAATCTTCACGGCGCAGACTCTTTGGCCGCCCGCGACAACGGAAAAGCTCGAAGCCATCATCAAAAAGTACCGAAAAGCCGGTCAAGAGCCTTCGGGCTTGGATTTGGAGTCGGAGACGAAAGAACTGAAAACGAGTTGAGTTCTTGCGCCAGCGCCGGCTCTTTGAAGAGCCGGCTTCCGGCTCGTCTATTTGAGAAGAGGTGTTTTCATGAAGAAATTTTCGTTGACTGTTTGCTGCCTCGCGCTCGCGCTTTCGTTCGCGGCGAGCGGGCCGGCGCGCGCGCAGAGCGGGACGGTCGCGCAGACAGGGCCTGACTCGCCCGTGATAAAAGACATCGAGACCGAAAAAAGCGCGATGCACGAACTGAAGGTCGCGCGCCACTACTTCCACAACAAGAAGGCTTACTACGCCTCCTTCAAGCGCGCCGACGAGTTGATCGCTGGCTACCCGGAGTTTTCCAAACTCGACGAGGCGCTTTTCATCGCCGGGATGAGCAGCATCTATTTGTCTGAAGGGAAGGGAAAGCAACTGCCGCCGAAGTCGCCGCCTGAGAAGGCGCAGGAGTTTTCTCCCGAAGCGCTTCGCGCGAGCGCGCGCGACTACCTTTCGCGCATCGTCAAGAGCTATCCGGCGAGCAGCTTCCGCAAAGAGGCTGAAGAGGCCCTGAGCCGGCTCGACGGCGCGCAGCCCGAAGGCGAGAAGAAGCAGTAAGAATTGAAAAAGCTGTTAGCTGTTAGCTTTTAGCTATTAGCTTATTTGCCTTGCGATAGATGCGCGTCGAACCGGACGCTGAATATCGCCGACGCAGGAAAGCTAAAGGCTAATAGCTAACAGCTAACAGCTTTTAAGGAGAACATTCAAGGTGTCACTGTTGGTTGTCGGTTCTGTGGCGTTCGACACGGTCGAGACGCCGTTCGGTCGTCGGGAGAAGTTGCTCGGCGGCTCGGCGACGCACTTCTCTCTGTCGGCGAGTTTCTTCACGGACGTTCGCATCGTCGCTGTCGTCGGCGGCGACTTCGGCGAAGAGGAGATGAAAGTCTTTCGCGGTCGAAGCATCAACACGGACGACCTCGAACGCATACCCGAAGGCGAGACCTTCGGCTGGCACGGTCGCTACGAGTTCGACTTGAACACCGCGCACACGCTCGCAACACACCTCAACGTCTTCGCCGACTTCAAGCCGAAGCTCTCCGACCAGTCGAAACGCGCGCGCATGGTCTTCCTCGGAAACATTCAGCCGGAACTTCAACTCGCCGTGCGCGAGCAGGTGCGCGGCGCGGAGTTGGTCGCGCTCGACACGATGGACTACTGGATAAAGTCAGTCCCAGAACAGGTGAAACGTGTCGTCAGCGCGGTTGATGTCGTCATCATCAACGACGCCGAAGCGCGGCAACTCGCCGGCGAAGCAAACCTGATTCGCGCCGCGCGCAAGATTCTCTCTTGGGGGCCGCGCACGCTCGTCGTCAAGCGCGGCGAGTACGGCGCGGCGATGTTCACGCGCGACGCGTACTTCGCAATCCCCGCTTACCCTTTGGAGTCGGTCTTCGACCCGACGGGCGCGGGCGACACCTTCGCCGGAGGCTTCATGGGTTATCTCGCAAGCCACGCGTCGGTTGACGACGCGACGCTGCGTCGCGCAATCATCTACGGCTCGGTGATGGCCTCTTTCAACGTCGAGAAGTTTGGCACGGAGCGCGTCCAAAGTCTCACACAGGAAGAAGTCAACACGCGCTTCCGCGACTTCAAGCGCATGACCCACTTCGAGGAAATCCCCTTCGAGCGCGCTGAATGACAAAGGGGGAAGAGGGTAAAAGGGTAAGGGAGAAAGGGGGAAACCAACTGCTTGCGTTCGCCGTGCGCGCACTCCGTCTCCCTTTCCCCCTTACCCTTTTACCCTTTCCACTTTTACCCCTTCCCCCTCTTTTCCCTTTCCCCTATAATGAATCCGGTTCGCCGAAATCATCCGACAACAAGGGGAAAGTATGTTCTGTCCTGTTTGTGAGGCCGAGTACGAGACAGGGGTAACGCACTGCGCCAAGGACGGCGCGGAGTTGGTCGAGCGCGCGTCGCGTGAGCGCGCGGAGGGCGACGCGAGCGACGCGCGCTTCGTGCCGTTGCACAACCTCGGCTCGCCAGCCGAGGCCGACATGGTCGCAGACCTCCTGCGGCAAAACGGCATACGCGCCGCGGCGCAGTCGGGCGGGATGGACGCCTTCTCGCCCCTGCTCTCTTCGACATCGCCCGGCGCAATCGTCCTCGTTGACGAGCGCGACTACGAGCGCGCGAGCGAGCTTTATCACTCATTCTTCGGCGACGACATCACGCCGCTCACCGGCCTCACCGACGACGAAGAGGCGGCTCTGGAGGAAGAGGCTCTGAAGGACGGCGAACTGGATAGCGAGTGAGACGATTGCGGAATGCGGAATGCGGAATGCGGAATTGAAACAGCATTTCTCTCATCAATCTTTCAATCCGCAATCCGAATTCCGCATTCCGCAATCGAAGTGGAGGTGTGGTTGTGGCGGAAGCAAATTCGGCGGCGATTGTCGTGCTGTTAACGGCGGGGAGTCAGGAGGAGGCGTCGCGGCTCGCGGAGATGCTCGTCGGCGCGCACCTTGCGGCGTGCGTACAGATAATGCCGCAGATGGAGTCGGTCTATCGTTGGAAGGGCGAGGTTCACCGCGCGCCGGAGTTTCTTCTACTGGCTAAGACAACAGCCGCCTGCTTCGACGAACTCGAACGCGAGGTTCGCGCGCTTCACACCTACGACACGCCTGAGATTGTCGCAATCCCCGTCACCCACGTCTCCACGCCCTACTTCGACTGGCTCACATCGAACGCCTTCCCCCCGCTCGTCTCGCGCCAAGCAACGGAGTAACAAAGAAGGCAAAAGGCAAAAGGCAAGAGGCAAAAGGCAAAAATAAGAAGGAGGATGAGAGACACGCTGTCCTTCATCCTCCTTTTGCCTTTTGACTCTTGCCTTTTGCCTTCTTAATAGTCGTAGTCGTCCGGCTTCATTTTGCTGAGCGCGTCTTGGCTGCGGACTACGATGTCGACGACCTCGGCGGGCGAGTCGGTGACGTGGAGCAGTCGCAGGTCGTCCGAGGCGATGTAGTTCGACTTGAGTATCATCTCTTCGAGCCATTTCAGCATCCCGCCCCAGAACTCGGAGCCGAAGAGTACGACGGGGAAGTTTCTAATCTTCTTGGTCTGGATGAGCGTCAGGGCCTCGAACAATTCGTCGAGCGTGCCGAAGCCGCCGGGAAAGATGATGAAGGCGTTGCTGTACTTGACGAACATCGTCTTGCGCACGAAGAAGTATTTGAACGAGAGGCCGCGCGTCTGATACGGGTTCGGCCTCTGCTCGAACGGAAGCTCGATGTTGCAGCCGATTGAGACGCCGCCCGCGTCGAACGCGCCACGGTTCGACCCCTCCATGATGCCCGGCCCGCCGCCCGTAATCACCGCGAAGCCCGCGCGCGCGAGCAAGGCGGCGGTTTCTTGCGCGGCCTTGTAGAAGGGGTCGTCGGGGGGCGTGCGCGCCGAGCCGAATATGGCGACGCCGCGCGTCACGCTCGCCAGTTCGTCGAAGCCTTCAACGAACTCGCCCATGATTCGGAACACGCGCCAAGTGTCCGTGTGCGTAAACTCGTCGGCGCGCGGAGTCTTCAGCAGTTGCTCGTCCTGCGTGAAGCCGCCGCGCCCCTGCGCCTCGTTCTCTTCGGTGTGTTTCGTTTCAGCCATAAGAATAGAGGCTAGAGGCTAGAGGCTGGAGACTAGTAAGGCGTGTCTTTCAACTAGCCTCTAGTCTCCAGCCTCTAGTCTCTGCTGTTAAAACGCCATGATGTTGTAGCCGCAGTCAACGTGTAGGACTTCGCCCGTGATGCCGGAGGCGAGGTGGCTGAGGAGGAAGAGCGCGGCGTTGCCGACCTCGCGCGGTTCGACGTTGCGGCGCAGCGGCGCGCGCTCGGCGTGGTGCTTGAGCATCGTCGAGAGATTGCCGACGCCGCGCGCGGCGAGCGTGTTGATAGGCCCGGCGCTGATGGCGTTAACGCGTATGTTCTGCCGGCCTAAGTCTGCCGCGAGATAGCGCGTGCTCGCTTCGAGCGCGGCCTTAGCGACGCCCATCACGTTGTAGTTCGGCACGACCTTCTCCGCGCCGTAGTAAGTCATTGAGACGATGCTCCCGCCCTCTTCCATCAACGGCGCGGCTGCGCGCGCCACTTCGGCGAGCGAGTAAGCGGAGATGTCGAGCGCGGTCAGAAACGCCTCGCGCGTCGTCGCGACAAATTCGCCTTCCAAAGCCTCGCGCGGCGCAAACGCGAGACTGTGAACTACGAAATCAAGCCGCCCGAACTTCTCCTTGACGACGGCGAACGCCGTCTCAACCTCTTCGGGCTTCGTCACGTCGCACTGTATGAGCGGCGCGTCCGTCCCGGCGGTCAGGCTCTCGACGTTCTCCTTCAGACGCTCGTTCTGGTACGTGAAAGCGAGGCGCGCGCCCGCCTCCGCGCAAGCCTGCGCCGTCGCCCAAGCAATCGAGCGCTTGTTGGCGACGCCGAGGATGATTCCGTTTTTATGTTCCAGCAACATTTGCCGAAGACCCCTTCGAGAAGCTTTCCGAAAATTGAAAGAGCGGCGACTTGGCTAACGGCCCGCGGTCGAAGAATTGACCGGCGAGACGCTCACTGGTCGAAGACCTCCATCTCTTGTTTAAGCTCGGCGGCGCGCGAGTTCGTCATGCGCGCGAGGCAGAACGACGCGATCATCGGGCGCATCGTGCCGCCCTTGTAGAAGTCTGCCTCGAATTCGCAGTTCGCGTCGCGGTACTTAATCCAAGCCAATTCCGCCGATTTCAACTGCGCGCGCTGCTCGTCGGTGTCGAGTTTTGCGACGAGGCGGTTGTAAGTCTTGTTCAACTCCGCGTCGGCTTCGACAAACTCCTTATGAGCGCACTGGTTCGCCTCGTACTGCGTCCCAAACTCACCGCACGGCGGCTTCTGTTCCTTCTGCCTGCTCGAAGCCACAGCCACGCTCAGGAGGCACGCGGCGAGCGCAACGCCGAGGATGATTCTCTTAGTCTTCATCTTTTCTTGTCTCAGGCTGCCGCGCTTTCGGGCGTGCCGCTGATGACCCTGCCATAGTCGCCGCTCTCGACCCAACTCAGAATCTCCGCGACGCGCCAGACCGGGAACGGGTGCGAGAGACCTGCGTTGATGATGTCGGCCCAGAAGCGGTCGAGCGCCTTCTCGTCGTAAGTCTTTTGGAACTCGCGCGCCTGAACGAGAAACTGTTCGTAGTCAACGTGCGATGCGTAAGTCCCGCCGCAGAGTTTCATCATCGTGCGACCGATAACGTCGGCGTCCTGCGTCACGAGCAGCGCGGCGCGGTCGCACGAAAGCTCCGCGCGACGCGCCCAAGCCAGCAGCGCCGAGCGCATCGTCACGGAAAGCAGTTGCGCGACGAGCGCGGCGATGGGGGCGGCGGCGATGGCGACGTTGGCGAGCGCTTCGAGGAGACGCGCGGCTGTGATGTAGAGCACGTGCTCGGCGTGTATGTGGCCGACTTCGTGCGCGATGACGGCGAGAACTTCCTCGTCGTTGAGGCGCTCGATGAGTTGCGAATGGAGGACGATGACGGGGTTTTTGACGCCGCCCGTGAAGGCGTTGACTATCGGGTTCTGCTGTACGAAAAGCTCGGGCATGTCAACGCCGAGCGTCGTGCACGCGACCTGCAATTTAGCGTAAAGGTCTGGACACTGCTTTGGCGTGACCTTGACGGCGCTCGCCGTGAAGATGACGCGTATGGCCGACTCGCCCGTCACTTCGAGCAATTTTTTGAGCGCGGTATCAATGCCGGGAATCGTCTTCAAAGCGGCGAGCGCGCGGCTGTCGAGCGGGTGTATGTAGGAGTGTTTGTCGAGTTCGGCAAACTTCTTGTGCGGCGCATCCGATAGCGGCAGACGACAGCGCCCGCAGACGGCCTGACCGCCGGCGGCGCGCTTCGCGTTCAACTGACCGCAGTAGCGACAGCGCACGGTCTCGCCGCCGTTTTCGCCCTGCACGGGTTCAATATCAGCCATCTTTACTTCCTCTCAGAAAAAGATAAACGACTCTTGCGAATCAATGCCGTTAGGAGGCTGCGAGAAATGCTTCTTCCGCCGCCTTGGGCAACTTGATAGATACGAAGTAACTTTCAGGGTAAAGATAATCTTCGCCGGATTCATCAATCACCCTGACGAGCCGGTGCTTCGACGCCTTCTCGTCCGACAACACCTGATAAATCTTCCATAACTCAAGCGAGGCAGGGTAGTCCTCGTTCTGAATGCAAACAGCAAATCGTTGATGAGTGCTCATGGCTTTAATCAAAAAGTTCTTTGACCTTCATTTCCTTCTTGCCTATCCCGTGCGCTTCATACCAGTGAAGCTCTGCGTCACATTCTGTGCCGTCTGCGAGGCGCACGCGCGCGAAGCCTTTGACCTTTCGCCAGCGCCCCGCACCATACATCCTACGAAGCCGCCGAATGTCATGAATCCTGCTGCCTGCGGCAATCGTCTCAACGCCTTCGATTTTGCCGAGCAGTTCAAATACGATCACTCGGTGATGATGCCCTGTTCATCCGTAACTTTCAAGGAAGCCGCCGCGCGTCTGCTTTCAGTGACGGAAGTGACGGACGCCTGTGAAGACCATCGCAAGATTGTGCTCGTCGGCGGCGGCGACTACTTCCGCGTCGCGCACCGAGCCGCCGGGCTGTATGACGGCTGTTATGCGTTGGCGCGCGGCCTCATCAATGCCGTCGCGGAAGGGAAAGAAGGCGTCGGAGGCGAGCACGCAGCCTTCCAAGGACAACTGCGCGCGCATCGCGCCGATGCGTACGGAGTCAACTCTCGACATCTGACCCGCGCCGACGCCAACGGTCTGCCCCGCGCGCGCATAGACGATTGCGTTCGACTTCGTGTGCTTGCAGACCGTCCAAGCGAACACCAACGCCTCCATCTCTTCGTCGCTCGGCGCGCGCCGCGAGACGACTTTCAACTCTTCGCGCGTCAGGCGGCGCGTGTCGCGCGTCTGTACGAGCATCCCGCCCGTGATGCGCTTGAAGTCGAGACCTTCGGGCCGACGGGCCTCGCCCGCGCGAAGTATGCGAAGGTTCTTCTTCGACTTCAGAATCTCGACCGCCGCGTCTTCAAAATCGGGCGCGACTACGACCTCCGTGAAAATCTCCGTGACGGCGCGCGCCGCCGCGTAGTCAACCGCGCGGTTGAAGGCGACGACGCCGCCGAAGGCCGAGACGGGGTCGGTTGCGAGCGCGCGCCGGTAAGCCTCTTCGGGCGTCGCGGCAAGGCTAACGCCCGAAGGGTTCATGTGCTTGATGATGGCGCAGGCGGTCTCGTCGAAGTCGCAGACGAGTTGCCAAGCGGCGTCTGCGTCAACGTAGTTGTTGAAAGACATCTCCTTGCCGCCGAGCAGTTGGGCCTGCGCGACACCCGTCTCTTCTCCGGTATCATAAAGCGCGGCGTGTTGATGTGGATTTTCGCCGTAGCGAAGATCGGAAATCTTCTTCAGCTTTAGGTCAAAGGTGGGCCACAGTGCGTTAGGCTGCGTCTCGCTGGCAACAATCTCATCCAACTTGGCGATACCTTCGGCTACCTTCTGCTTGAATTCTGTCGGCACATCTTGCGTGCTGAGATAGCTAGAGATGAATGAGTCGTAGACGCTCGTGCGGGAGAAGGCGCTCCGTGCCAACTCGCCACGTGTAGCAAGCGAAAGAGCGCCGCCCGTGCGCGTCATCTCTTCGAGCAAGCCCGGATACATCTTGGGCGAAACGACGACGGCCACGTCCTTGAAGTTCTTCGCAGCCGAACGAATCATCGCGGGGCCGCCGATGTCTATCTGCTCGACGGCCTCTTCGAGCGTTGCGCCCTCGCGCGCAATCGTCTGCTCGAACGGATAGAGGTTGACGACGACCATGTCAATCGGTTCGATGCCGTGACTTTCGAGCGCGCGCGCGTGTTCGGCGTTGTCGCGGACGGCGAGTATGCCGCCGTGTATGTGCGGGTGGAGGGTCTTGACTCGACCGTCCAACATTTCGGGGAAGCCCGTCGCGTCCGACACGTCGCGCACGCCTAAACCGGCGTCGCGCAAGGTTTTAGCGGTGCCGCCCGTGCTGAGGATTTCGACGCCGAAGCCTTCGAGCGCGCGCGCGAATTCGACGAGGCCGGTTTTGTCGGAGACGCTCAGGAGCGCGCGGCGTATGCGGCGGAGTCCTTCTGGTTTTTGTTCGTTCATAAGTTCACGGAAGAAGAGAATGGAAGAACAGAGAACGGATTGTAGTTCAATTGGAGGATGAGTGTCATGCGCGTCGAATTAAACACGGAGGCAGGACGGAGGACGCGGAGGGATTTAAGTATTTCAAATTTGAGATTTGAAATTTCAAATCCTCTGCGCAATCTCCGTGTTCTCTGTGCCTGCGGTGGTTAGGTACTTTCCGCTCGACGTTCGCCGAGAAGAAAAGTTGATTCATTGTTTCGATTCGTAAGTGTCGCGCAACTGATGAACGCGGAGTTTGTTGTGTGAAGCTTTGAGTCGCACCTCTACGCGGTGGAGGCCCGTTTGCGGCGGCGCGGCGCTGGCGTGGTAGCCGAGAAGGTATTGCCCGGCGAGGTCGTCGGCGATTGCGCGGAAGATTGGGCGCAGGTCGTATTCGGCGCGCGGGTCGAGCGACGAGCGCGCGTCGCCGACGACGAAGAACTGTCCGCCAGTCTTCTCGGCCAAGTCGCGGAAGCCTTTCGAGGGGCGGCGCGCGACGAGCTTATGGTCGGAAGGCGCGTAGAGCGGGACGTGAATCACGTAGAACGAGACGCCCGTGTTGCGAGCTTCGCTGATGACGGCGGCGGCGAGCGTCGCGCTCGCGTTGTCGAGGCCGTCGCTCAGGAGGACGACGATGCGACGCTCGGCTGGCCTGCGTTCGACTCCGGCGAAAGCGCGCACGGCGGCGAGCGCGGCGTCGAAGATTGCCGTGCGGCGGTTGGGGAGCGCTGACGTTTGGAAGGCCGGACGCGCGCGTCGTAAGTCCGTGGTGAAGTCGAGCGCGAGTTCGGGGCGCTCGCGGAATTGCATGACGGCGACCGTTGAGCGCGGGCCGAAGCGCGAGAAGATTGCGGTCGCCGTCTCGCGCTGCTGCGTGATGATGTCGCGCGTGCTGCCGGAAGCGTCGAGCAGGAAGAGGAGCGCGATTGTTTCCGCGCCTGCGCTGAACATTGTCGGTTCGACGCGCTGGCCGTTGTCGTAAAGGTCGAAGTCCGACTGCGTGAGGCCAGCGACGCGCCGCCCGCGTTTGTCGGTGACGAAAAGGGGAATGGTTACGAGGTCTGTGTTGACGCGAACAACTTCGCCGGCGGGAAGTTCGGGCGAATCCTGCGCGGAGACGGTTGTAAGTGCGAGTTGAAAAATCAGGAACGCGAAAAGCGGCGTGGAGAATAGAAGGCGATGGAGGCGACCGCGTGAGTTTCGCGGTCGAAGGTTCGGGGCGTTTGGAAATCTCATGCCGCCGCGCGCCTAAAGCATGACGCGTCCGAGAAAGAGTATGCTCAGGATGACGACAAGCGTGATGATGATTATTTTGATGAGACTCACAGCCGATTCCTCACGGTCAGAAAGCGCTTGCGCCTTGTTCGAGAAGAGATTTTATCGGCGCAGCGAGCGGTGTGTCAACGTCTGCCGGCTTCATGCTTGAACGGTCGCCTTTGTCGGTTTCAAAAAAACTGTACGCGTAAAAAGGCGCGCGAGTTCCGCGCGGTTGGGCGCGGTCGTTCAGGCATACAAAACGGGCCGCGCTTCATCAAAACGCGCGAAAGTGTTATAGTTCGTCCCACGAATTTCGCGGGGGAAACCTACAGAATTTGGGCCTGAGACCGATACGAGAGCTGGAAAACTTCGCGCTGTCGCGTGCCGCGACGGGCCTCCTTCTGCTCTTTCTCATCGGCCACGCGTTCGTCGCCACCTCGACGCACATACACATGCTCGCGGGCGCGAATGTTAACGCACACTCCGGCACTTTCTTCAGCAACGACGAGAAGACGCGGAACGCCCCGTACACGGGCAAACACGAACAGTGTCTTCTCTGCCGACTCCAACGCGACTTCGTCTCCGACGTTCAGCAGGCGACGCCCGCAATCGCCGCCCCGCGTTTTGAGAGCCTCAAGCACGAAGTCCTTCAAGTTTCGCTCGTCCTCGGCGCACACCTGCTCTCGCCGCCGGGCCGCGCGCCTCCGCCCGTCTAAAACACACTCCCGGTCAGACATCCCGAAAGGCCGCGCCGTCGAACTCGGAATCACTCCGGCGATTCCGTGAACCGGTCGTACGCGCGCGTGGCCGCGACTCAAGAGAGATGCGCGAGCCTTCGTCACAGACCGGCGCGAGTGTGAACGCGACAAGCGTCGAACCTCGCCGGGCCAAAGGGTTCGTTGGAAGAGAGGCATTTCATAAATCTTATAGAGGAGTTTCCATGCAGCGAAGAAGAGGTCTCGTAACTTTTTTATTCATGCTCGCGTTTCTGGCCGCGCCCTTCCGAATCGGCGCGCAGACGACACAGGGCGGCGCGAACGCGCGGGCCGCGTCAACCGCCGGCACTCTGAGCGGCACGGTCACACTCGCGGAGAGCGGCAAGCCCGTAAGTAGCGCCGTCGTCACAATCGTCCAACTCAAGCGAACGGAAGGAACGGACGACGACGGCAAGTACACTTTCACGAACGTTCCGCCCGGAAAGTACGATGTCGTGGCGCACCTCGACCGCGTTCCCGATGTCGTCCAACAGGTTGACGTCGCGGCGGGCGGCACGGCCACGCTCGATTTCTCCATACAGCTTTCGGCGCTCGCCGAACAGGTGACGGTGACGGATTCAGGGGCTGAACTCGTCGCCTCAAGTTCGGTTCAGTCAGTGAGCGTCGTCGGCTCGCTCGAACTCTCGCGGAAGAACACGGCGTCGCTCGGCGAAGTTTTGGATCAGGAACTCGGTGTCTCGAAGCGAAGCTTCGGCCCGGCCTCGGCGCGACCCGTCATACGCGGCTTCGACGGCGACCGCGTGCTCGTCCTCCAAGACGGCGACACTGTGGGCGGACTCGGCGCGCAGTCGGGCGACCACGCCGAGCCTGTTGACGTGCTCTCGCTCGAAAAAATCGAAGTCGTCAAAGGCCCTTCGACGCTCCTTTACGGAAGCGGCGCGATTGGTGGAGTGGTCAACGCCGTCACGGGCCACGAGTCGGCGCACAAGGGCTTCAGCGCGTACGTCACAGGAATAGGCAGCACGAACAACTGGCAGGGCGGCGGTAGCGCAGGCTTCGAGTTCGGCACGGAGCGTTGGCTCTTTTGGTCGAACGGCGGCGGGCAGAAGTCGAACGATTACCTGACGCCGCTTGGCCGCGTTCCCAACTCATACTCGCGCGATGCGAACTTCACGGGCGGCGCGGGCTACTATCCCGGCAAGGGCTTCTTCAGCGTCAACTATCAGTTCGACAAGCGCCGGTACGGCATCCCCTTCAACACGGCTGAGGAAGACCCTGAAGTCGTCTTCCTCAACCCGCGCCGCCACAGCGTACAGTTCAACGGCGGCTTCAAGGACTTGAAGTCGTTCATCGAAGCGGGCCACTTCTCGTTCCAGTACACAGACTACGCGCACGCCGAAGCGAACGCGTTGACTGGTGAAGTCAACACGCAGTTCAACAACAAGACCATCAACTACCGGGGCACGCTCGACCAACGCAAGGAAGGGCGACTCACGGGAACGCTCGGCTTCTGGGGCTTGAACCGCGACTTCGTCTCCTCAGGCGAGGAGGCGCTCGCGCCGCCGACCAAACAGAACGCGTTCGCCGTCTTCGGCGTTGACACGCTCACCTTCAAGCGCGCCTCCTTGCAGTTTGGCGGGCGCGTCGAGAACAATCGTTACGACCCCGCGTTCACCGAGCGACGCGGCTCGCTTCCCGCGCGCGGCTTCACGGGCTTCTCGGGCGCGGTCGGCGTCCGCGTCACGGCTTGGGACGGCGGCGCGCTCACAGCAAACTTCTCACATTCGTACCGCGCGCCCTCGCTCGAAGAGCTTTACAACCTCGGCCCGCACGCCGGAAACATCGCCTTCGAAATCGGCAACCCCAACCTCAAACGCGAACTCAGCGAGGGCCTCGACTTCGGACTCAAGCAGACGAAGGGTCGCTTGAGCGGCGAGATAAACGGCTACTACTACCACATACGCGACTTCATCTTCCTCGCGCCCACGGGCGAGATTGACGATGAGTCTGGACTCATCGTCGCGCAGTATCGTCAAGACACGGCCAACTACCGGGGCGTAGAGGCCAAACTCGACGTGACGCTTCACAAGCTGCTCACGCTCAACCTCGGCTCCGACTACGTGCGCGCAGACCTTGCCGGCACGAAGACGCCGATTCCGCGCATCCCGCCCCTTCGCGGTCGCGCCGCGCTCGACTTCCACTACAACAACTTCACCTTGAACCCTGAAGTCGTCGCGTCGAGCGACCAGAACCGCCTCTTCCCGACCGAGACGCGCACGCCCGGCTACACGGTCTTTAACCTCGCAGGCTCTTATCTGATTGCGCGCCAGCACTACGCGCACGTCTTCTCGGTCAACGCCTTCAACCTCGGCGACCGTCTATACTTCAACCACCTCTCCTTCATCAAAAACTTCGCCCCCGAAATAGGCCGCGGCGTGCGCTTCAGCTACACGCTCCGCTACTTCTAAACCTTTTTCGCCTACTAAAGATGAGGGCGTCGCGGACTGTAAAATCCGCGACGCCCTCTTTCACGCGCGCCGTCTTGCGCACAAGCAGTTCAACGCACCGCTCCGGTTGTGTTTTAATTGCGGCTGTGAATGAGCGAGTCCGTGCGACACTCCGTCTGAGCATCGCGTTCCTGTGTCTTCTTTGCCTCGCGCACGTTGCGTCGGCGCGGGCGCTCGAAGTTAAAATCACTGTCGCCTCCGTCAATCCAGCGCGCGTACGCGTCGAGGGCCGGCGCGACGAAGCTTCGACCGCTTGGTCGTTCCTAAACACCTACGCGGGCGCAACCAATCTCGCCGAGCGCATCGAAAACCTCACGCTCTACGACGAAAGCGGCGCGACCGTCGTCGCGCGAAAACTCGCCCCCGGCGAATTCACAACCGAGCGACCCGCGACGCGCTTCGCATACGAACTCAAACTCGACCCGCCCGCCTTCGTCTCCGATACGTCGCACGTCTCTTGGCTCGCCGCAGACCACGGCCTGCTCATGCTCGGCGACATCCTCCCGTTGACACAAAACGGCGCGCAAGTCGAACTCAGTCTCCCCGTGGGCTGGCGCGCCTCAACCGTCGAGACGAACAAAGCGGAAGGGAAGTTCGACGTGACGGACGCGGCGCGCGCGGTCTTCCTCGTCGGGCGCAACGTGGCGGAACGGCGCGAGCGCGTCGGCGGTATGACGTTCACGCTTGCCACCGTGGGCGACTGGGCCTTCGGCGAAGGCGAGGCCGCGGACGCAGCGACAGACATTCTCAAAAACTACGCCGCGATGACGGGCGGCGTCCCTTCGGAGCGCGCGATGCTCGCGCTCGTGCCGTTGCCGCAAGGAGCGGGCAATCTCTGGAACGCGGAGACGCGCGGCTCTACGGTCGTGCTCGCTTCGGGGCGTCTGCCGTCGAAGGTCGCCGCGCTCGCGCAGTTGAACGGCGCGCTCACGCACGAACTGTTTCACCTGTGGATTCCGAACGGCCTCGCGCTCGAAGGCGAGTACGACTGGTTCTACGAAGGATTCACGAACTACGAAGCGCTCCGCGTCGGCATGGCGCGCGGGCAGTTAACCTTCGCGGATTTTCTTAACTCAATCGGTCAAGCGTTCGACAACTACAAAGCGGCGCGCGGCGCGCGAGAGATTTCGCTCGTCGAAGCTTCAAAGCGGCGTTGGTCGAACAGCGCGGCTCTCGTCTATCACAAGGGAATGCTGGTCGCGCTTCTCTACGATTTGACGCTCATGCGGCAGAGCGGCGGCAGGAGTTCGCTCGCGGACGTCTATCGAGAATTGTTCGCGCGCCATAAGCGCGGCGGAAAAAATATGGACGGAAACCGCGCCGTCGTCGAACTGCTCGCGTTGAGGCAGGGCGTCGGCGAGTTCGTCGCAAAGTACGTCGAAGGCGAAACCGAGATCGCGCTCGCGCCTTTGCTCGAGCCTTTCGGATTGAGAATCGAACCCGGCGGCGCGCGCACACACGTCGGCGTCGCCGACTCGCTCGAACGCTCGCAACGGGAATTGCTCCGCAAACTGGGTTACAATGAGCGTTTGGGTGCGGAGGCGCGCAAGCTCCACGAGAAATTGAAGCGGAGACAGTCGCAGTGATTGAACGCGGACGAGCGTTTGAAGGCTTTGTCAAATCTCTTTAAGTCGCTACGATTCAAGGAAAACTTTTCGGACATGAAGTTCGCAAAGCTTGCGGTAGTTTTCATAACTCTGTCGCTCGCCTGCGCGTGTAGCACGCTCGCGGGCAAAGAGGAGATGGGCGTCGTCATCGCGCGAAACGCGCAGGTTCGCAGTTCGACCGCAGTGGTCGCCGCAGACCTCAAAGAAGTCACGCGCGGCGACGAGTTGGACATACTCGACTCGTTCACCATGCAGGAGACGGGCGAGCGCTGGCTTCACGTCCGAACGCGCGACGCCGAACCCGTCGAGGGCTGGATTGAAGCGCGCAACGTCATCTCGCAGGAGATGGTTAACCGCTCGCGCCAACTCGCCAAAGAGGACGAGGGCATCCCCGCGCAAGCCTCCGGCCAACTCCGCGCGAGCACCAACATACGCTTCTCTCCCGACCGCACCGTCAACGACAACATCCTCATGAAACTCGAAAGCGGCGCGCGCTTCGACATCGTGGGGTGGAAGCGCGTGCCCAAACCTAAGTCGCTTGAGACGACGGAGAGCGACGACGCGCCGAAGGCGGGCGCGGCGGAGCGCGGCGCATCCAAGCGTAAGCGCGAGAAGGACGAACAGAAAGAGCCGGAAGAGCCGAACGAGCTTTGGTACAAGGTGCGTCTGCCGCAGTCAATCTCGCCAGCGCCCGCTGGCTGGGTCTTCGGAAAGCAGGTCGAGCTGACTGTTCCGAGCGACATCATCTTCTACCGAACCGGGCGCGAGTTCGTCGCTTGGCAGAGGCTCGACGGCGACGAGCCGACGCAGCAGACGGGCGCGAAGGACAAGGACGCCGCTAAGGACGCGCGACCGGGCAGTTGGGTGATTTTGGAAAAGAGCAGCAGCGACGACTCGAACAACATTGACTCGCCCGACTTCGACCGAATCTACGTGCTCGGCTACGATAAAGACAGGCAAGAGCACTACACCGCCTACAGAAGTCCAGACCTGCGAGGCTTCCTCCCGATGCGCGTCGAAGGACGCGGCGACTCGAAGACTTTTGCAATCAGAACGCAGAGCGAAGGTGAGTCTAAGGAGTTGAAATTCAGGACGTACATAAACGAGCGGGGGATTCTGAAGGTCGAGTCGCTCGGCGACATTCCGAAAACGAACAAGCCGAGGTAAAGCGAACGGGGCGGGATGGGTGGAAATCACGCCCGACATCTCGCCGATTTTCCCCGGAAAATGTGGATTTTTACGGGTGTTAATAATTCCTCGTCCGCCGGTTGACAATCGGGCTGAAATATTTATAATGCCTCTTTGCCATTGAGACATGGCGGTTGACATCTAAGACACAAAAGAGCGCTTTGCCAAAGCCGCTTCTCTTTCAAAGTCATTCACGGGAAGAGAGCGGCTGTTTCATCGGTCGGTCAAATAAAAACCGATTGGCAACTTGACAAAGGGCTTGGTCTGAGCTAGAGTCACCGTTTCCTCAAGACGACAAAATTTCGTCAGAGGAACAACCGAAACGAATCTCGAACATCTAAATCCAGATTCGCTGAAGGATCGGTCGAGCGATCTTTGAAAACTAGATAGAGCGTGTCCCAAGAGATGACCTTTGAGAGCGACGCTGAACGATAAAGTTCG
>Ga0081539_10002823_pt1 | contig 23213 bp, 22 predicted proteins | sample TabmetS4T2R2_FD_71023 | JGI IMG/M metagenome (GOLD analysis project Ga0081539, IMG submission 71023) | Tabebuia heterophylla rhizosphere microbial communities from the University of Puerto Rico - S4T2R2 | ecosystem: Host-associated > Plants > Roots > Rhizosphere ...
TCAGACTGAACGACGGCCTCAACCACACCAAGGACACACGACCTCGACAGGCGACCACACCCGATTTTCACCCCAGCACGGACGTCCACAAGGACAACCACGACTGAACGCGCCTTTCAGGGCGTCGGGCCTTGGCGGAGCGCGGGCGGCCGCAGGAGGCGGCGTGTCCCAACAGCAACGCCAGACGGCGGAAAGTGCCTTCGTCCAGGCACTGCGCAACGCCGACGCACGGGCGTTGTCCCGCCGGCTGGCCGCCGACCCGCGGTTCGCCACGGAACCCATCGACGGAGTGCCGCCACTGCTGGTGCTGTTGCGCCGGTCCAGGGGCTCGGGGGATCCGGCGGCGCGGCGCGCGTGCGCGCGTGTGCTGCTGGACGCGGGTGCCGACCCGAACAGCTACACGACGCCGAGCTACGGCGGCCGGGCGAGCGCGTTGCTGGAGTGCGTCACGTGCGACGACATCGAGCTGGCCCAGCTCCTCCTCGACCGCGGCGCCACCGTGGACCAGGAGGCCTTCGAGGAGGCCTGCGTGTGCGAGGAGTTCAACGACGTCGACGACAGGCCGTTCTACGACCTCTTCTGCTGTCGCTGACTCACCGGATCGACGCGATGTGGTGGTGCTCGGGGACCACGGTGGACAGCACCGCCGCGATCCGGGCCGTGATGCGCTCCCGGTCCGTCGACGCGATGCTCAGCCAGTGGCCGTCGCGGACCATCAGGTAGCGGCCCTGGTGGGTGTCGAACCAGGTGATCAGGATCGGGGCGCGTGTGCCGGCGAACCCACCGGAGGACCAGGACAGCCCGAACTGGCCGCCGGCGACGCGGCCGGCTGCCAACTCGACCACCGCCTTCGCCTCCGCGCTCGGTAGGCCCGCCTTGACCAGCGCTCCACGCTCGTCCAGCTCGTCGTTGCCCCACGGGTCGGCGCCGTGGTCCGCGCGGTCCTCGTACATCGCGACTGCCCGGTGCAGTGTCTCCACCCGCAGGGTGCGCGGGGCGCCGGGGCCGCTCACGTTGTCCGGCAGCAGATCCACGACGGACTTCGCGAGCGCGGTCGGCCGGATCTCGGTCAGGCCCACCACGCCGCCGTCCAGCACGGCGAGCACGGCCCGCCGGCGGTCGGACGTGGCGAGCGCACGCACCGGCCGGCCCACGTGCGCGATCGCGTCCACCGCGACCTCGTGGCCGGCCAGCAGCCGCAGCAGCTCGCCGAGCCGGGGGTCCGCCAGCCTGGCCAGCACCTCGTCCCGCAGCCGCTCGCGGTCGGCCATCGTGGCGCCCACGCTCGGCACGTCCAGCGGGTAGGGCAGCCGGCCCAGGCCGAGGTGGTGCCACAGCACGTCGAGCTGGCCGGCCGTCAGCTGGAACCGGGTCACGACGGGTTGTCCTTCTTGCGGCCGCCGATCACCGAGGGCGGCAGTTCGTCGCCGGGCACCTCGAACAGGTCCTCGCGCTGGACGTACGCCGTCCTGCGCTCGGTGTCCTCCTCGCCCGGGCTCAGGGGCATGCCGGGCACCATCGGCATGCCGGCGTCCCGGTGCGCGCCGACGACCCCCGAGGCGTTGGGGCCGAAGGAACCCGGCCCGTCCGGGAGCTCCGTCGCGCCGGTCGACCTGCCGGGCCGCAGCTCGGTGTCACCGTCCTGCCGGCCGCCGCCCCGGCCCCGCACGCCCCCGAGACCGCCGGTGCCCGCGCCGAGTCCCCCTGGCAGCGGGCCCCCCGCCGGCCCGCTGCCCTGGTGGGGCGCGACGGCGTGTGGCGACGCCGCCTGCCCCGTGCCCTGCGCGGCGGCGGCCCCGGACGATGCGCCAGGCACCCCGCCGGACCTGACCCGATCGCCGGAGTCCTCGGTACGACCGGCACCACGCATGGCGAAGGCGCCGGCACCCGCCCCGACGGCGGCCGCCGCGGCCACCCCGCCCGGGCCGCTCACACTGCCTGGACCGGCCGGCCCCTCGGGGGAACCCGGTACCCCGAGGGGCTCGACCGGCACCCCCGCGGCGGCGGCCACCATCTCCTCGGTGTGGCCCGGCACGTCCGTCGGTCGTGCCGGCAGCGCACCGGACTCCCCGGTGTCCGCCGCGAGTGCGGTCCGCGACAACGCGGTGTCGCCCGCACGCAAGGTCGCCGGTGCCGCCTCCGCCGGTCGTGCTGGCAGCACACCGGCCTCCCCGGTGTCCGCCGCCGCCGCGAGTGCGGTCCGCGACAAGGCGGTGTCGCCCGCGTGTGGCGTCGCCGGCGTCGCCTCTGCCGGTCGTGCCGGCAGCGCACCGGACTCCCCGGTGTCCGCCGCCGCGAGCGCGGCTCGCGACAACCCGGCGCCGCCCGCACGCGCCACCGCCGGCGCCACCTCCGCCGCCTGCCCGGTCGTCGGGTCGAACGGCGCGGTGAACCCCGGCGTGCCCGCGTCCACGGCCCGCGACTGCCGCTCCATCTCCGTCATGACCGCCACGGCCTGCTCGTGCGCGGCGCGTGCCTTGTCGTTGGCGGCCCGCACGTCCGCCGCCGACGCCGTGAAGCCGGCGATGCCGGGGCCGCTGAGTGTGCCGGTCGCGGCGTCCCAGTCGAACTCGACCGGTTCGGGCATCGCCGCCCTGGCCGCCGCCATGATCCGGCTCTGCTCCTGGATCCGGGCGCCGACCTCGGTCGCGTTCCGCGCGGTCTCGGTCACCCACCCGGCCATCAGCCTGATCGCGGCGCGTGCGGCGTCCGCCGCCACACCGGTCCAGCCGGCCTCGGTGGCCGTGATCCCCCTGTCGATCGCCTCCGCCGACTCGCCGAGGCCCGCCCCGAACTGCTCCCACCGCCAGCCGAGCGCGCCGCTCCTGCCGGGGTCGTTGCCCTGGTGCACGGCGTCGTACAGCTCGCGGTGCGACCTGGCCGCCCAGTTCTGCTCGGAGGTCAACACGAGATCCGTCACGAACGCCTGCCCAGCTCGGTGAAACCGTGCGCGGCCGCGGCGTCGGTCTCCTCCAGCGAGTGGATCGCCCTGGTGACGGCGTCGAGGGTCTGCGCCAGCACGTCCCGGTAGGACGTCAGCACGCCGATGAACGACAGCGGGTCGCCCTGGGCGCGCCGCTCGAACTTCGTGGCCATGGCGTCACCGACCGGGTTCGCACCCAGCGGGGCCCGCTCGGTCAGCGTGTTCACCCGGGACAGCCACGCGTCGACCTGGTCGAGCTGTTCGGCGAGCACCGTGCGCAGCTGCTCGCCGGCCCCCGGCTCCAGGGTGACCTGTCCGGAGTCGACGGTCTCGCGCAGTCCGGCGACATACATGCCCCCAAGCATCAGTCCGCCGGCGCCGCATCGCACCTCCGCGCGACCACGAGATGAACCACGAGATGAACCACGAGATTTCCACGGCCCCGAAATCTCGTGGTCAATCTCGTGGTGGCGCCACGGTGCGGTCCCGGCCGCGTGCGCCGACCATGGTGCGGTGGAAACCGATCAGTGGCTGAAGGACTTCGAGTCGCAGCTCGCCGAGCTCAAGCAGAAGTCCGAGGGCCTCCAGGCGGGCATCGCCGCCGCCGAGACCACGGTGTCCAGCAGGGACGGCACGGTGACGGTCACCGTCGGCCCGAACGGCGGCCTGCGGGGCCTGCGGCTCGGGCACCGGGCCGTCGACCTCGGCTCGGCCCGGCTCACCGCGCTGATCCTGGAGACGGCCCGCACGGCCCAGCGCCAGGTCGCCGCCAAGGTCTACGAGGCGTTCGTCCCGCTCGGCGACGGCACCGAGGCGATGGCGATGTACCTGGACGCGGTGCCGGACGACCTCGTGGTTCCCGAGGACGCGCCGCCGCCCGCCGGGGACGAGGACGGCAGACCCTGGTGAGCACCGACGCCTGGGCGGGCACGGGGGTCCTCGAGGCCTACCACGGCATGATCACCTCGATCGGCGACGAGTCGGCGAGCGAGGCCGACCACGTGCTCGGCGTGGCCTTCGACTCGATCGGCGCGCTCTCTGCCACGGTCGCGGCGGTCCTCGATCCACTCGCGACACTCTTCGCGTCGGGCGTCGGCTGGCTGTTCGAGCACATCTCGTTCCTCCGCAAGCCGCTGGACCACCTGCTGGGGGACAAGGCCGCGATCCAGGCGAACGTCGACGCGACGTCCCGGGTGGCCGCCCACCTCAGGCAGCTGGCGGACGACCACCGCGGGGCGCTGGGCACCACCGACGGGTGGACCGGCGTGTCGTCGGAACGGTTCCGGGCCAGCATGGCCCAGTTGGGCCGGGAGCTGGACGCGCTCGCCGAGGCGGTGCGGACCAAGGCCAAGATCGTCTCGGTCACGGGCACGCTGGTGGTGGTCCTGCGGGACATCGTCCGCGACGCGATCGCCCAGTTCGCCGGCTCGCTGATCAGCGGGGCCATCCAGGCCGCGGCCCTGCTCGTCCCGACCTTCGGCGCCTCCGTGCCGATCTTCATCGGCAAGACGGTGCACCGGGCGGTCGCCCTCGGCGCCTCGATCGCGGCGAAGATCGCGAAGCTGGTCGCCGCGCTGGGCCGCAACACGGCGCGCGTCACGCGCCTGTCGGACGTCATGTCGAAGATCGGCAAGGGCTGGGACCGCTTCGAGAACGTCGCGGACGTCGCCGAGGTCGGTTACGAGAGCAAGAAGGCCGCCGACCGGGTCGACGACGTGGTCGACAGGGGATCCCGTGCCCCATAAGGCTTCCACCGACCCCGGCTTCACGATGCGGCCATCCACCATGGACGATCTGCAGAGCAGGGCCGGCGGCCTGCAGGCGCGGCTGAGCGGCATCGCGGAGGAGCTGGGCGGCCTGCACCTCGATCCCACCGCGTTCGGGCCGGTCGGGCTGGCGGCGGTGCCGGCGCTGAACGCGGCCAACGACAACGCGGTCACCCAGGCGAACCGCGGCGCGCGGGCGTTCGGCGAGATCCAGGCGGGGCTGCGGGCCACGCACCAGACAGTCGCCAACACCGACTCGGCCATCGCCTCAGCGCTGAACAAGATTGACTCAACCGTCGAGCCGCCGGTTGTCCACCCAGTCACCAAACCCCAACAGACAATGCTGGACCGCCACGGCATGCACCCGGAACGCGTCGAGGGCGGCAGCCTGGTCAACGCGATGGCCACCACCCTGCACCCGGACGCGCCGGACGCCCGGCGGTCGTTCGCGGCCACGGCCTCGGGCACGACCGCCGACGAGCTGGCCGCCGCGGCGGGGGTCCGCGTGCACGTCCTGGGGCAGGACGGGAGGTTCACCTCGCACGGCCCGGTCACCGGCGCGCCCGTGCACGTGGTCGAGGGCCCCGACGGGCAGTACCACGCGACGAAGGAGAACGTCCACATCGGACGCCCCGGTGTGGCCTACCCGGGCCCGACCAGGCTCGAGGTGCACGGCTCCCAGCACACCGTGCACCGCGGCGAGTTCGAGATCGAGACCGTCGCGGGCCGCCACCACGTGCGTGTCTACACCGCGGTGGTCAACCCCGCGTCGTTCGACCTGACCGACCCGGCCAGGCCGGTCTCGGCGTTCAAGGACATCCAGCAGGACCCCGAAACCGGCCGGCTGAACATCTCCACCGGCAGCAACGCCCAGCTGTGGGCGGGCGCGGGCCGTCCCCAGCGGGCACTGCAGTGGCTGGCCAAGTACGAGCACACCGACGGCGGCCGCCCCATCGATCCCCGCCGGCCCGACGCGCTCAAACGCCCGGTGCTGCGGTCGTTCCTGGTCCCCCTGGACACCTTCACCAGGATCACCAGCGGCGCGACCGTCGAGGGCGCCCCCGGCGCGGCGTCGCGGACCGACACCTACAACGTCGACCAGCGCGGCGAACCCAACCAGTTCGGCATCGGCGGCGAGCACTTGGCGGAGCTGGTCAAGTACGCGGAGCCGGGCTCGCTCGTCAGCTACCCGTCGAACGCCGCGGAGCCGTTCGCCCACCCCGAGCTGGCCGGGCGGATCACCCCGGCCACCCAGCTCTACGAGCGCCTCGGGCTCGGCCCGGACTTCCGGTCCGACGCCGTCGGCAAGGCCCACGACCCGTGGTTCTCGTGGGTGCGCCAACCCGACGGCTCGTGGCGGTTCGACGGCTTCCGCAACGACGCGCGCCGGCTGCACCAGATCGCGACGGAACTGAGCGAGCACCACGACACCTGGCAGCGGTCCATCAAGGACGGTCCCCGTGCCGAGCGGCTCAACCGGTTCCTCAACGAGGTGGGCCCGGCGTCGGCCGACGTCGGCCGGCTCACCACCGAGCTGCTGTCCAGCGGCTCCGGCGCGTTGCACGCGCACGTCGGCACACCCGCCGCGGACCCGGCCGTCGTCCAGAAGGTGATGCACGACCACGTCGTGCCCGGCGCCGTGCGAGACGCGACGAACGCCGTCGACGGGTTGATCAAGCAGCTGAAGGGGCCGGTCGCCAGCAGGGCGGAGCTGGAGAAGCTGGTCGAGCAGGGCTTCAGGCCGAAGACCGGGCCCACCAGGACGTTCGCGGAGCACGTCGTCGACCGGGCCGTGGCGCAGTTCGCGGCGAAGGTCGAGCAGCACCCGGACCTCGCGCTGCTCACCGACGACAGCCGCAGGCTCGCCGCCGACGCCCTGCGGGACCGGGTGAAACAGGCGTTGACCGCCGAGTTCGGCAACCTGGCGAGCCTGGAGCCGCTGGCCAGGGGCGGCAAGAAGGGCGGCTGGCTCAGCGGACCGCGGCTGGCCGAGTTCGGCGACCGCGTCGCGGCACGCGTGGCCGCGGCACCGGCGCCGGCCGTCGAGGTGACGGTCGACCCCGCGAAGCTCGCCGAGGTGGCCCGGCAGAAGGTGCTCCCGGCCGTCGTGACGGACGCGTTGCACGGGTTCACCGGTCAGGACCTGGTGAGCAGCGGCCCGGACCGGCTGAGGTCGGTGGTGGCGAACGACGTGCTGCCCAGGCTGTCGGCCGACCTCGCGTCCGCCCTCCGCGAGCACCCGTCGATGTCGTTGGCGGACAAGGACTTCCGCGACGCGATGGCCGACGCCGTGGCCCGGGACGCGCAGGCCCGCGCCGAGGAGGCCATGTCCCGCTTCACGTTCCACCCGGTCGACCCCGCCGAGGTCGACGCGTTCATGGCGAAGGTGCCCGGGATCGCCAGCCAGGCCGAGATCGGCGCGGTGATCTCCACCGACGCCGACCAGATCGCGCTGGATCCCAGGACCAGGACGCAGGACGGCGAGCCGTTCCGCAACGCCTACCACGAGTGGAAGACGGGGTCACCGAGCGAAGAGAGTGTCCAAAGCGGACTGTGAGGCCTCGTCGGCGGCGCGGTAGATGACCAGGCGCTGGTCCGGGTCCTCCAGCGAGCACAGCACCTCGAACTGGACGGTGACCGGCCCGGCGGTGGGGTGCAGCATCCGCTTGTACCCGCGCCCGCGCACCTGGACGTCGTGCTGCTCCCACATGCGGGCGAACTCCTCGCTGCGTGTGGTCAGCGTCGTGAGCATGTCGGACAGCGCCGTGTCGTCCGGGTGGGCGGCCCAGGCGGCCCGCAGGTCGGCGATGGACTCGCGGATGATCCGCTCGCGGTCGAGGTAGAAGTCCCGCATCGCCGGGTGCAGCAGGCACAGCCACAGCCCGTTGCGCTGCTCGTCCGGCAGCTCGTCGAGGTCGATGCCGAGCAGCGTGGCCAGCTCGGGGTTCCAGGCGAGGAAGTCGTTGCGGTGGTTGAGGACCATCGCGGGCAGCGGGGACAGGTCGTGCACCAGCCGGGCGAGCGGCCCGGTCTGGTCGGGCTTGTGGCCCCGGCTGCCCGGCCGCTGCCTGGCCAGGTCGAACAGGTAGCGGCGCTCGTCCTCGGTGAGCCGCAGCGCGCCGGCCAGCGCGTCCAGCACCTCCGGCGACGGGCGCAGGCCACGGCCCTGCTCCAGCCGGATCACGTAGTCGACGCTCACCCCGGCCAGCTCGGCGACCTCCTCGCGCCGCAGGCCGGGCGTGCGGCGGGTCCGCCCGCGCACGGGCAGGCCGACGTCGCCGGGGCCGATCCGCTCCCGGCGTGTCCGCAGGAAGGCCCCGAGTTCTTCCGTGGTGTCCACCGTCGTGCTCATCACCCTCGATCCTACGGATGCCTGGGAAGGCCAGTCCCAGGAAAAGCTCTCCCTTACCGCCGCCGGGCCGCCGGCGCAGGGTGGGGGCACACGGAAAACCCGACAAGGAGGCACTTCGTGGCTCTCGACACCTACCGGCTGCTCGGCCGGTCCGGCCTGCGTGTCTCGCCGCTGTCGCTCGGCGCGATGACGTTCGGCACCGACTGGGGCTGGGGCTCCGACCGCGACGACTCCCGCCAGATCTTCGACGCGTACGTCGACCGGGGCGGCAACTTCATCGACACGGCCAACCAGTACACCAGCGGAACGTCGGAGCGGTTCGTCGGCGAGTTCGCGGCGGACAGGCGGGACAGCCTGGTCATCGCCACCAAGTACACGATGCTCCAGCGCCCCGGCGACCCGAACTCGAGCGGCAACCACCGCAAGAACATGATCGGCTCGGTGGAGGCGAGCCTGCGCAGGCTGAACATGGACTACATCGACCTGCTGTACCTGCACGCGTGGGACGCCCTGACGCCGGTCGAGGAGATCCTGCGTGCCATGGACGACCTGGTCCGGTCCGGGAAGGTGCTGTACGTCGCCATCTCGGACACGCCGGCCTGGCAGGTGTCCCGTATGCAGGCCATCGCCGACCTGCGTGGCTGGTCGCCGCTGATCGCGCTGCAGATCGAGTACAGCCTGATCGAGCGCACGGTCGAGCGGGACCTCATCCCCATGGCCGCGGAGATGGGCCTGGGGGTCGTCCCGTGGGGCCCGCTGGGCAGCGGCGTGCTGACCGGCAAGTACACCCGCGCCGACCTGCCCACCGGCGAGGTCGCCTCCGCGGAGGGCACCCGCAGGGACATCGCCGCCGGCAACGGTTCTCTCACCGAACGCGGCCTGGACATCGCGGACGCGGTGCGGAAGGTCGCCGAGGAGATCGGCACCACCCCGTCGAAGGTGGCCCTGGCCTGGACCCTGGTCAACCCGGCGGTGACCTCGACGATCATGGGTGCCCGCACGCTCGCCCAGCTGGAGGACAACCTCGGCGCCCTGGACCTCCACCTCACCGCCGACCACCTCACCGCCCTCGACAAGGCGAGCCAGATCGACCTGGGCTTCCCCCACGAGTTCCTGGCCCGCCCCCTCACGAGAAGCGTCACCCACGGCGACACAAAGATCGAACCCCGCCCCTAAACCCCGCGAGTCCCGCGTTCGGACCCCGCGAGTCCCGCGTTCGGACCCCGCGAGTCCCGCGCTCGCACCCTGCGAGTCCCGCGTTCGGGACCGCCTGGGTGTGTCTGAAAGCGGGACTCGCGGGCGCTGAAAGCGGGACTCGCGGGGGCTGGGGGCGGGACTCGCGGGGTGTCAGGCTGTGGGGTCCACGAAGTGGACCTCGGGGTACTGCGGTGACGGGGCGTCCAGCAGGGGCTGAGGGCGGTGCCGCAGGTGCTGGTCGGCGAAGGCGCCCAGGTACGTGCGCATGATCTCGATCGCCCGGGTGCCGGGGATCGGTTGGGACGGCAGGCCGAGCTCCTCGACCACGAACGCCACGTCGCTGAAGGACGCGTGGTTCATCTCCGGCAGGTGCAGCCACCGCCGCCAGCCGGTCAGGTGGAGCCACGTCCGGTCCCAGTCCGGGCGGTTCCCCGGCGCCCGGTCCTCCCCGCTGACCAGCAGGAACGGCCGCGCCAGGTCCTGCGGAAGCGACGGCTGGAACGACCCGTCCATGTTGAACCCGGCGTCGACCCGCCGATCCACCAGCATCGTCGCCCCGGCGGCCGCGCCGCCGATCGAGTGGCCGCCGGCCGCGATGCGGTGCGGGTCGATCATGCCGCGGTACCGGGCGAGCACGCGGTCCAGCACGAACGAGATGTCCAGCACCCGGCTGGCGACGATCGCCGCGCCGCTCGTTCCGGGGCCGCACACCACGCACGGCGCCACGTGCCCATCGGGGAACGTCACCGCCGCGCCCTCGTAGGTGTGGTCGATGCCGACCACGACGTACCCGCGGCTCGCCAGGTCCTCGGCCACCGTCGTCAACGTCCACCGGGGGAACGCCAGGCCCGGCGACAGCACGACCAGCGGGAACCGGCCGGGCAGCCGGGGCGCGCCCAGCCGTGCGTGAGTGCCCACCCGGGTCAGCGCGTCCGTCGGCACGCCGCTGATCCCGTACAACTCCAGCAGCAGCCGGGACTCCTCGGCACTCGCGTACGGCACGCGGTCGCCACGCGCCGCGGCCGCCGGGTACCACACCGAGACCATCAGCTCCCGCGGTCCGGCCGGCACCCACGGGTCCGTCCGGTCCTCGTCGACCAGGTGCAGCTGGGTCACGCCGACCGGATGCGGTCCGGTCGGCGCCGGCAGCACCAACTCCTCCGTCGCGGCGGCGGCCGGTGCGACGAGCGTCGCGGCCACCACCAGCAGGACAACCATCAGCTTGCGCATCACCATCTCCTTGTCAGGCGGCTCGGCGGGTGATCACGGCGCAGACGCTAGGAAAGCGGGCCGTGCCGGGGCATCGGTCTTCCGCCAGGCCGGCACCCTGACTTTCGTCAGGGGCGCGGGGCCGGTGCGCGTTTGTATCGTGGCCCGGTGCGATTCCGGCGAGCCGACCTGACCTGGACGCCGCTGCTGGTCGCGTCGGCCGGCCTGTCCCTCACAGCGGTGCTGACGTTCGACGGCGGCGGCTGGCTGGTGTTCCCGATCGCCGCGCTGGCCTACCCGGCGGGCCGGCGGATGGCGTCGCTGTCGGTCGCGCTGGGGGTGTTCACGGCCGCGACGTTCGGCGGGCTGGCGTTGGCGTTCTGGCGCTCGCCCAACCTGCTCACGGACTGGTTCGCGATGGTGTTCCTCGAGTTCACCGCGTCGGTGCTGCCATGGTGGGTGGGTCGCTACCGGCGGCTGCGTGCCGAGCAACGCGATCGCGAGCGCGGCATCGTCGCCGAGCAGGCGCGGTTGCGGGAGCGGGCCAGGATCGCCCAGGACATGCATGACCTGCTGGGCCACGAGCTGGCGCTGATCGCGTTGCACGGCGGTGGGTTGGAGCTCGCGGCCGGCCTCACCGACGAGCAGCGCCGGGCGGCCCGCGAGCTGCGTGCCGGCGCCGTCCGCGCCACCCACCGGCTGCACGACATCGTCCGTGTCCTCGGCGCCGCCGACGCCGCGACCGAGCTGCGGCCACCGGACGAGACCATCGACGACCTCGTCCGCCGCGCCACCGCGGCCGGCCTGCGGATCCGCCTCCGCCACGACGGCCCGGCCCCGGACTGGACGCCGATGGTGAGCCAGGCGGCACACCGGGTCGTCCAGGAGTCCCTGACCAACGCGGCGAGGCACGCCCCCGGGGCGTCGGTGACCGTCACCGTCGCTCGAGATCGAGTCGAGGTGGCGAACGACGGCCCGGCGCGCCCGGGTGACGGCCTGGGCGGCGGCCAGGGCCTGATCGGCCTGGACGAACGGCTCCGCGTGGCCGGTGGCCGGTTGGCGGCCGGCACCCGACCCGACGGCGGCTGGACGGTGACCGCGGAACTCCCCAACGGCACGGCCTCCTTCCGGGACGAGCCCTTCGAACTGGGTGGCAGCAGGCGGCAGACCAGGCGGCGGCTGCTGCAGTCCGCCGCGCTGCCGGTAGTCGGTGGCCTGGCACTGATCGCGGCGCTGACCGTCACGCAGGTGCTGACCGTGACGAGAACCGGCCTGGCAGGCGACGAGTACGAGAACCTGCGCCCCGGCCAGTCCCGCGCGGACATCGGGGACCTGCTGCCGCCACACGACATCGGCGTTGTGCCAAGGGTGATCGCGCCCGCGCCGCTGCCGGCCGGTGCGTCCTGTGTGTACTACCAGGCCGCCGACGGCGTGCTGGACCTGAGCACGGACGTGTACCAGCTGTGTTTCGTCGACGACGTGCTGGTGTCGAAGAACCGCCTGGAGCGAGCGTGATCCAGGTACTGGTGGCCGACGACGAGGCCATGGTGCGTGCGGGGGTAAGGGCAATCCTGGCCACCGACGGCGACATCGAGGTGATCGCCGAAGCCGCCGACGGCCACGAAGCGGTGGAGCTGGTACGAGCCCACCGCCCGGACGTGGTGTTGCTGGACATCCGAATGCCCGGCCTGGACGGCCTCACCGCGGCGGACGAACTCGCCGCGGTGGCCCCCGCAACGGGCGTGATCATGCTGACGACGTTCGGCCAGGACCACTACATAGCCCGCGCACTGGGCGGCGGAGCGGCAGGTTTCCTGCTGAAGGCCTCAGATCCCCGCGAACTGATCACCGCGGTACACGCCGTAGCCGACGGCGCGGCCTTCCTGTCCCCGGCCGTGGCCAGACGCGTCATCAGCAACTACCGCGACGTCGGCGCCACAGCCGCGGCCGCCCACCACCGAGTCTCAACCCTGACCGCCCGCGAACGCGACGTCCTGGCCCTGCTGGGCGCGGGCCACTCCAACGCGGAGATCGCCCGCACCCTGTACGTCGTGGAGGGCACGGTGAAGGCACACGTCAGCTCCATCCTGGACAAACTCGAAGCCCGCAACCGAGTCCAGGCCGCCATCCTCGCCTACGAGGCCGGCCTGACCTGATCACAACGGTAAGTGACCACATATTGCCGAAACCCCTCGATCGAGTGGTCCCCGTGGCGATTGATTGCCCGCCGCCGCGAACCTCAGGTAGTTTGATTGTTGGCGATTTCTTTCGCCGGGTTGAATTCAAGGGGGAATTAGGAATGAGGTTCCGTAGTTACGTGCTCGGGTTGTTTGCGGTCGTCGCGGTTGCGGTTGGGGGCGTGGCAGTGGCCTCGCCGGCCTGGGCCGCCGATCCGGCAACAGGAAAGGCGACCTGTCGCTTGGAGGCGAGAGTACCCAAGGTCAGGGGGTCAACTTTGAGCGGTTCCGGTTTGCGTAGTGGCTGTTCGGACACTGTCACGTACTTCTGGGTACGTGTGTACAAGGTAATCGACTATTGGCCGGACGCGGAGAAGGCCGTCACGGGTATTCAGTATGTGCAGAACGGCCAGTTCACCGCCGCCGGACCATGCGACGGTCATGGCTCGCATTACACGCACGTGTCCACCGCGACCGGGATGAGCGGTGACGACGTGGAATCCGGTCGAGTCGAGCTGTGCTGAAAATCGAGGGAATCGTCGCCGGATATGGGCGGCGGAAGGTTTTACGCGGGGTCAACTGGGATCTGCGACCAGGAGTGACCGGACTGCTCGGACCGAACGGTGCGGGGAAAACCACCCTGCTCTCCGTGCTGGTGGGGTTGCTGAAGCCCAAGGCTGGCTCCATTGCGGTGGGTGACGTGCGTTTTGGGTTCGTGCCGCAACGGTTCACCATGGCCGGCGGGATGCGCCTCCTCGACGCGATTTCCTACACCGCCTGGATCAACGGCGTCGCGCGGCACGACTGCGATGCCGCGGCCAGCCGTGCGCTCGCGGCCGTCGATCTCTCCGACAAGGCGGACGAACGCGTGAAAACGCTGTCGGGTGGGCAGCGCCAGCGAGCCGGCATCGCCGCCGGGCTGGCGCACGAGCCGGACGTGCTCGTCCTCGACGAGCCAACGGTAGGGCTCGACGCGGGGCAGCGATGGCGGGTGCGGGACCTCATCGCCTCGATCGGGCGCACCCGGCTGGTAATCGTGTCGACGCATCTGCTGGAGGATGTGTCCCACATGTGTGATCGCGTCGGTGTCCTGACGGGCGGGCGGCTCGTCTTCGACGGCACGGTGTCCGAACTCGAGGCCTCCGACGGGCCGCGGGAACGGCGGTCGCCCATTGAGGCGGGGTACGAACGGCTTCTCGAAGAATGAGACGTACTTGGTGGCCGCTCGGCCCGGCGTCGGTGCTGGTGCCCGCCGGCGCGATCGTGGTCGCGGTGCTGGCGATGACCTGGCCGAGGCTGGATTGGCCGTACCCGCTCTGGGTGCAGACCTCCGCGCAGTTCCACCAGCAGTTCACGTGGGCCGGGATGATCGCCGCGACCTGGGCCTGCTGGTACGCCACCGTCATGCACGCGAAGGACCGCATCTGGTTGCGGCCCAACGCACCTCGACTCGGCGCGCCCGCGGTGGTCCGCCATCTCACCATGCTGGTCGGCTGGTTCGTCGGCGCCTACCTCGTCGCGCTGGTCCCGGTGACGCTGTCCACGCTGGGTGGAATCGGCACACCCGACCCGCTCGTGATGCTGTCCGGCGTGCTGGCCATGGTCGCGGCCACCGCACTGGGGTACGCGCTCGGCGCGGTCGTCCCTTCGGCGGTGGTGGTGCCGCTCGTCGCCATCGGGTTTTACGCGTTGCTCGTCGGCGGCAGCGCCAACGGGGAGCGGCTCGCGGTCGTGGCGCCCGTCCTCAACCTCGAACCCGAGCTGGGACAGCGAGAGTCGTTGCCGTTGCTGGTGTTCCGTGTCGCGTTGTTCATCGTGGTCGCGGTCGCGGCCATCGTGCTCGCGGGAAGGGCGGCGACCCGCGTCCAACCATGGCGGGCGGCCGTCGACGCCGCGGTCTGCCTCGCCGTCCCGGCGGCACTGGTCGCTGCCGCGTTGATCCGTCCACCTGTCGTGTTCGTGGCCGATGCCCACCCACCCGCTTCGTGCACGGAGAAGCGTGGCATCCGTTACTGCGTCCACGCCGAGAACCGTGCCAGGCTCGGGGACCTGGTGCGCGCCGTCGACCCGATCATCGTGCGCTTCGGCACCAAGCCCGCGAACATCGACCAGGTTTGGGACCAGGCCCTGACCTTCCGCCCGATCGACATGGAAAATGCTCGCGGTCTGGAGATCGCCTGGCTCGAACCGGACGGCGCCATCGAGTCGGGGGTCGCCACCACGGCCGCTGGCATCTACGCGTGCGACGACGAGTACACCACACGCCTGGGCCTGATCACGGGCGACATCGACCACTACCTGACGACCGGTGTCCTCGACGGGACCCTGGCGGGGCTGTCGGCACCGGAGATGCGCCAGTGGTTGGCCAAGCACCAGAACCAGCTGTATGCGTGCACCCTCACCCCGAACGACCTACCGGGCGCGGAGGCGCGTTGACCCGCGTGCTCCTGCTCAGCCGCTCCGTCCACTGGGGACTGTCGACCGCGGTCGCGATGTGGTGTCTGGCCGTGCTCATCGGCCGGCGTGCGATCGAGATCGATCTCTCGTTCCCGCCGACGAAGGTGGTGGTCGTGGAGTTGTGCGTGGTCGTGACCGCCACCATCCTCGCGATCGTCACCAGGTCCCGGTTCTGGGCTTGGGACCGGGTCGCGCATGGCGCCCGCTCGCGAGCCGTCGCCGGTGTTGTCGCGGGGTTGGTGATCGTCCTGTCCGTGTTGTGCGTGCCAGTGGTGGTGCCATGGCTTCCCACCGACGCCGCGTGGACCTGGGTAATGGCGAACGCACTGGTGCTGAGCGCGACGGTGCTTTTGTTGGTGCCGCTGCTGACGCCGCTCCTCGCGGGTGCGGTAGTCACGGTGCTCTGGTTCGCGAGCGCGATCGTCACCAACGTCGCGCCCGGCGTCTGGCTGCCGCTCACGAACTACCGTGACCAGGACGGACATTGGGTCGTCGCCACGGTGCTCGTCGTCGCGGCCGTCGTGGCGCACGCCCGCACCTGCGGTATGACCGCGTGGACGCACCGGCAGTCGTAGTGCCCGGCGCTGCTGGCAGCATGGTGCGATGGGGATCAAGGACTTCGAAGCGATCGTGGCGGCTGTGTTGCCGGACGTCGTCGCGCTCGTGCCCCAGGAACCTGCCGCTCGGCTCGGGCGGTGGGAGCCGAAGGGGCACCGGCCGCGGGGTACGCGGGTGCAGGACGCGCTGGACGAGGTCGGGGACCTGCTCGCCGAACGCCTGCTGGGGGCGTTGGAACTGGCCGTCGACCGGCTGACCGTCGACATCCCGCCGGACCTCGTGGCCGGGCTGGAGGGACCGGCCGTCACGCGGTTCGGCATGGTGATGGCGGGCGGCCAGCAGAGCGCCACGAAGCAGGCCGTGGCCATCGTCGAGCAGGTGCACCCAGGCGCCACCGAGTTGGTGACGCAGCTGGTGGTTGCGTTGCGGGACACGGCATCCGTGGCGGACGTGACCGGTGACGAGGCCGCGATCGCCGCGCGGCACGGGGCCGCCTACCTCGCCCTCGCGGTGGTCGTGGCGACGGCGGTGCTGCGGTCGTTGGGCACCGCCGTGGCCGGGGAGACGGCCGCGATCGTCGGTGTGGCACTGGGTGTCGCGGCGGTCGTGTTGCCCGGGGTGCCCAAACCGGCCGGTTATGCGGCGGCCGTGCTGGCCAAGCGGCGTGCCGAGTACCGGCTGCCGCAGTGGTCGTCGGTGACGGCAGCGGTGACGGGGCACCGGTTCCACCTCAGCGAGGGAACGACGCCGGCGAACGTCGACTTCGGCCGCAACGGGCTGGTGGCCGCGACCGAGGACGGTGTGGCCGTCCGCACGGGTGTCGCGGACGGCCAGGTGCGGGTGGGGGTGCGGGTACTGGCCGACCCACCTGCCGACCTGGAGCTGACCGGCTGGGACGAGGTCGTCGAGATCAGCTGGACCGCGCCGGCCGGCGGCGCGGTGCTGTCGGGCACGGCGACCGGCCGGGACCGCTGGGAGTCACCGCCGTGGCCGGGGGACTACCGGGTCCGCGTGCACGCGACCGGCCGCGACGACGGCGAGGACTCCTACCAGCTGATCATGTGGCAGGCCCCGGCCGCGCCCGAGATCGTGCACAGGAAGGCGGACCGGCTCGGCCACCGCTTGCGTGGCGAGCCGGAACCGCCGCCGGTCGTCCACCCCGACGCCGAGTACCGGTGGATCGAGAAGAGCCCGATCCAAGTGGCCGCAACGGTCACCGTCATCCGGGGCCTGACGACGGACGAGGTGATCACCACCTTCGGCGGTGACCCCGCCGCGCCCGAGCAGCTCAGCACGATCGCCCAGCGGCGTGGCTACGTGTCCGTGCTGACCGTGCTCCCGGTCGACGGCGCCGTGCTGGCCGTCGAGGACAACGGCTTCCAGGGCGCCGACCGGGTCACGCTGACCGCGTTGTCCCGCAACGGGAAGGCCGCGAGCCTGTACTGGAACGTGAACGCCAACTACCAGCTCGCGTTCGCCGAGCACGAGGAACTGCTGTTCGCGGGCGACCCGCGCCGCGACCCCGGCGCCCCCCACGTCGACGACATGGACTTCGACGACCACCGCCACCGCCTCGCGAAAGGGCTGACCGCGCTGGCCCGCTTCACCGGCCGCGGCATCACCCCGGCCGACCTGTCCGCGATCTACGCCGCCGACCAGGCCTACGTCCTGCTATGAAAGGCGCTTTCAGGACGTTGAACGCCCTGAAAGCGCCTTTCGAGGCACCGGTGGGTCAGCTGCGGCGCTTGCGCAGGGCGTCCAGGGCGAAGGCGCCCGGGCCCAGGATGCCGATCAGCAGGTAGATCCAGCAGTACAGCGCGGCCGGCTCGCCGCCGTTCGGGATGGGGAACAGGGCGACCGGCTGGTGCACGGTGAAGTAGGCGAACGCCATGGCACCCGAGCACAGCAGCGCGGCGGGCCGGGTCCACAGGCCGACCAGCACCAGCGCGCCGGCGATCAGGTGGATCAGCGAGGCCCAGCCGGCCGGCCAGCTGAGCGCGTCGACGGTGCCGCCCTGGCCGTCAACGCCACCCCAGGCGCCGAACAGACCCACGAAACCGTGGCAGATGAACAGGAATGACACCACCACACGGGTCACACCGAGCGCCACCCCCGGCAGCTTCGCGCTGACGGGCGAGGCGGTCTGGTCGGACGAGGTGGTGGGCAGTGCCGTGGTGGTCATGAATGTTGTCCTTCCATGCGGTGAACTGCGCTTTCACCACCACGTCGAGTGGGCGACGACGGAATCGACAACCTCGTCGAAGAATTTTCAGACCAGGCTCCACCTCTGGTTACTCCCGCTGCCGCACGACCACAGGATGATCTTCGTGCCGTTGGCCGTCGCGGAGTTGGTCGCGTCCAGGCACAGGCCGGACTGGGTGCCGCGCACGGTGCCGTCCGAACCGAGGGTCCACTGCTGGTTCGGCTGGCCGTTGCAGTCCCAGATCACGACCCTCGTGCCGTTGGCCGTGCCCTGGTTGTACGCGTCCAGGCACTTGCTGCCGTTGTAGATGGTCAGCCGGCCCCCGGTGTAGGTCCACCGCTGGTTGTCCTGCCCGTTGCAGTCCCACAGCTGGGCCTGCGTGCCGTTGGCCGTCGCCGAGTTGTTGATGTCCAGGCAGCGCCCCGACTGCTGGCCCACCAGCGTCCCGACCCTGTTGGGCGACTCGGTGCCGGTGACGGTCAGCAGGACCGCCGCGCGGGCCGGCACGTTCACCGTGTGGCTCGTCGTCCTGCTGCCCAGGTCGGTCGCGGCCCACACGTCGCGGACGGTGGCCGTCGGGCCCAGGCCCAGGTCGGCGAACCGGACCGTCACGTTGCCGGCCGACGTGGTGCGGTTGAGTAGCACCACGGCACGGCGACCGGTGCCGGAGAGCACCTTCGAATAAACCTGCCGGCCCGTGGCGTCCTCGGCCACCTTCACGCCCTGCCGGCCCAGCGGGTCCTGGTCGATCGCGATGACCTCGCGGTTCGTCAGGATGTCCCGCGTCTCCGCGCTCATCGTGCTCGGCTTGTGGCCGGCCAGGAGCGGGGCGCCCGAGACGGCCCACAGGCTCAGGTGCGTCCGGTTCTGCGCGGCCGTGAAGCCGGGCATGCCGGCGATCAGCATGTCCGGATCGTTGTAGTGCCCCGGACTCTGCGCGGCCGGGTGCTGCGCCGAGTCGAAGTTCGCCAGCACGCGGTCCATCGACGGGCTCTCGCCCCAGTAGATGATGTCCGTGCTGGTGCGCCACATCGCCGACATGCCGGGTGCCCACGTCCACGGGCTCTGCTTGCCCCAGTTGCACACCGACAGCACCATCGGCCGGCCGGTCTGCGCGGTGGCGCGGCTGATCGCGTTGCTGATGGCCTGGTACGTGCTGCGGGCGTCCAGCCCCTCCGCGTCGCCGCCGCACCAGTCGACCTTCACGAAGTCGAAGCCCCACTGGGAGAACTGCAGGAAGTCCTGGTCGTAGTGCCCCTCGCTGCCGGAGCCCGGCGCGGGTGGGCGGCCGGTCGGGTAGTAGTAACCGCAGCCGTCGCGGCCGGCGTCGGTGTAGATGCCCGCCTTCATGCCCTTGCTGTGGATGTAGTCGGCGATGGCCTTCATGCCGCCCGGCCATTCCCTGGTGTCCACGGTGATGTTGCCGGCCGCGTCACGCGTGCCCTGCCACCAGCCCTCGTCGATGTTGACGTACTGGTAGCCGGCGTCCCGCATGCCGCTCGACACGAGCGCGTCGGTCTGCGCCTTGATCACGTCGTAGTTGATCTGCGCGGCGAAGCTGTTCCACGAGGCCCAGCCCATGGGCGGAGTCGTCACGTCCTGCGCCGAGGCCGCGAGCGCGACGGCCCCGGTGCTGCAGCTCGGCGTCGTCACCTGCGCGGATCCCGGCCCGGACGCGACGAAGCCGAACGTCGTCGTGCCGCCCGCGGCGACGGATCCGTTGTACGGCGCGTTCTTCACCGTGCCGGCGCCGGCGGTGACCGCGCCCCACATGTTGGTGATGGTCTGACCGGCGCCCAACGTCAGCCCGACCGTCCAGCCGCCGATCCCGGCGCTCGAGGCGTTGCGGACGGTCACCTCGGCCTGGAACCCGCCGTTCCACGAGCCGACCACGCTCGGTGTGGCGGTGCACCCGCCGCCGGTGGGGGGCGGCTGGGACGGGTCGCCGATGCTGCCCGGCACCGTCAGCAGCGCGTCGTACCAGGCGGTGGCCATCTTGCTGTAGCCGCCGGCGTTGGGGTGGACGCCGTCGGCGAGGTCCGCCGTGGTCAGCTTCGAGTACATGTCGACCAGGTGCACGCGCTTGCCCGCGTTGACCTTGCTCTGCACGATGCCCGGGATGGCCGCGTTGAACGTCCGCACGGTCTGGTCCGCGAACGAGATCGGGACGATCGTCGCGACGAACAGGTCCGCGTTCGGGGCCTGGGTGGTGATGTGGTCGAGCAGGGTGGACAGCCGGGCCGGCGCGCCGGCCGGGTCGCTGCCGTACATGTCGTTGGTGCCGATGTGCAGCAGGATCGTCCGCGGGGTGTAGGTGCGCAGCCAGTTGACGATGTTGGCGTCGAGCTGCGCGATGGTCCAGCCCGAGTGGCCCTCGTGGTCGCGGTCGCCGAGATTGCTCGGGCCGTTGGCCTGCGAGCCGACGAAGTCGATGGTCCGGCCCGCGGCGACGAGCTTCTGCCACAGGTCGATCCGGTAGCCGCCGGGCACGTTGAAGCCGTCGGTGATCGAGTCGCCGAGCGGCATCACGCGCACCGCCTCGGCCTGCGGCGCTATGTCCGTTGTGGACGGTTCGGCGACGGCGGTGGCCCCGCCGGCCAGGAGGAGGGCGATCGCGGCGAACGCCGCGCGCCAGCGTGCTGCACGCATGGGGAGTCCCATCGTCGACGTTGACGGAGCTGGACCGAAACACAATGTAGCTGCGGGCTCACAGGTGGGTCAACCGCTGCCTGGGCGCAGTTTGTGAACGCTCACCTTAACAACTTGTCCCGTCTGGTCAGGGCTTTGAGTGATGATCTTCTATTCGATGTGAGCGCACACTCCTTGGTGTGACTAAAAACTTCTAGTCGCTATAAATTTAGTGTTACCCTGACGACATGGCACCGGGGTTGCGGGAGCGCAAGAAGCAGCAGACGCGGCAGCGGATCACCGAGGCGGCGGTCCGGCTGTTCGCCGACCGCGGGTTCGACCACGTGCCGGTCGCCGAGGTGGCCCGCGCGGCCGACGTGTCCGAGGCGACGGTCTTCAACTACTTCCCCAGCAAGGAAGATCTCGTCTACCAGGGCATGGCCGAGTACGAGGAGGCGCTGCTCGACGCCGTCCGCGACCGGCCCGCCGGGGTGTCCGTGCTGGACGCCTTCCGCGAGCTGCTGCTGCGCCCCGGCGGCGCGCTGGCCGGCGACGATCCGGCGGCCACCGCCCGGATCGCCACGGTCGCGCGGATCATCGCGGGCAGCCCCACGCTGCAGGTCCGTGAGCTGCGCATGGTCGACCGGCACACCACGGCGCTCGCCGAGCTGATCGCCCGCGACGGCCGGGCCCGCGCCGCGCGGATCGAGCCGTGGGTGGTCGCGAACGCCCTGATGGGCGTGCAGCGGGCCATGAAGGACGCCGTGCACCGGCAGGCGCTGGCCGGGCAGGACGGGTCGCGCATCGCGCGAGACGTCGTCGCCCAGGCCCGCAAGGCGCTCGACGTGCTCGAACGAGGGCTGGCCGGGTACGCGCCCGCCCGCTAGGAAAGGAAATCCCGATGCGTGTCAGCATCAGCGTGACCAACTACTCGTGGCCCGGCGAGCCGGCCAAGCACCTCGACGCCATCGCCAGGACCGCCGACGAGACCGGCATCGACACCGTGTGGGTCGCCGACCACCTGCTCCAGGCCGACCCGACGGCCGACCCGGCGCACACCGAACACCTGGAAGCGTTGACCACCCTGGGTTTCCTCGCCGCGCGAACCGAACGCGTGCGGCTGGGCACGATGGTCGCGTGTGCGACGTTCCGCCCGCCCGCGGTGCTGATCAAGGCGATCAGCACCCTCGCCGTCCTCTCCGGCGGGCGCGCGTGGTTCGGGGTGGGCGCCGGCCACCAGGCCGACGAGGCACGCGCGATGGGCCTGCCGTTCCCCGCGACCGCCCAGCGGTTCGAGTACCTGGCGGACACGCTGGCGCTGGCCCACCAGATGTGGGCGGGCGACGACTCGTCCTTCCAGGGCAAGCAACTCCGCCTCGAGCACCCGGTCAACAGCCCCAACCCGACGACGCGGCCCCGGATCCTGGTCGGCGGTGCCGGCGAGCGCAGGACCCTGCCGCTGGTCGCGCGGTACGCCGACGCGTGCAACGTCTTCGACATCCCGGACGGCGGCGCCACGGTCCGGCACAAGCTCGCGGTGCTCGCGTCGCTGTGCGAGGCGGCGGGCCGGTCGTCCGACGAGATCGAGAAGACCATCAGCACCCGCCTGCTCCCCGGCGAGACCGGCGCCGGCTTCGCGGCACGGTGTGCCCGGTTTGCCGAGTTCGGCATCGACCACGTCATCGTGATCACCCAGGGCCCGTGGACCGTGGAAGGAGTCCGCGCCGCGAGCCATCTGGCGGCGGTGTAAGGTGCGCCTCCATACGTGAAGTTTGCTCATATATTGAGCACGTATGGGAGGAGTGGCGGTTGCCCAGCAAGGAAGCGTTGAAGGCGGCCATACACGCCGCTTTCGACTCGGTGGTCCCGAACGGCCCGAGTTACACGAAGGTGTACGGCGCCGAGATCAAGCAGCAGAACTTCATCGTGTTCCGCAGAACCACCATCAGCAACTTCGCCATCGGTTTCCAGCCTGGCCGGACCGACCTGGTGATCGTGCCGCTCGACGAGAACAACGGCACCGTGACGGCCGGCAGCCCGCTGACCATCACGGACGCCAACCGCGCCATGGTGAAGAAGCGTGACCTGCAGGGCCGTTTCGTGATCAAGACGACCGACGGCCAGACGTTCAAGCTGTCCGTGATCCCGTCCGTCCCGAAGATCACGGCCGCGTTCTACCAGCTGCCCGTCGACCAGAAGGCGGAGTACGACGCCTTCGTCGCCCTGCGCGACACCCTGACGGCGGCCTAGGAACGGTGTCAGCACCCGGCTGGGCGGGGCCAGCCGGGTCAGTGCAGGCGCGAGCAGGGCGTGGCGTCCTTGTCCGCCGCGGCGTCCGCCTCCCAGCGGACGGCGGAGAACGTGGCGTCGAACGGCTGGTCGGTGGACACGAGGAACGGCGTGTTGACCCGCCTGGGGTCGAGCCCGGCCGCGGTGAAGCAGGCCACCGGGATCTTGACCGTCGCCGTCCGCTCCGGCGTGAGGTCCCGCAGCAGGTCGGTGACCGGGACCTCGGCGCCGCACGGGTAGACGCAGTGCACGGCCACCATGGTCGGCGCGACCGGCGGCTCGTGCACGACCACGTCGAAGACCAGCGCTCCATTGTCCACATAGGACGTCAGGTCCCGCGTTCCCGAGCCGCTCTGCAGGTACACCTGCCCGGCCGCACCGCGCCAGGTCACCCGCAGGCCACCGCCGTCGAGGGCCGCCGCGATCGGGCCCTGCTGGGCGCCGGTCGAGCCGA
>Ga0081539_10002824_pt1 | contig 23209 bp, 24 predicted proteins | sample TabmetS4T2R2_FD_71023 | JGI IMG/M metagenome (GOLD analysis project Ga0081539, IMG submission 71023) | Tabebuia heterophylla rhizosphere microbial communities from the University of Puerto Rico - S4T2R2 | ecosystem: Host-associated > Plants > Roots > Rhizosphere ...
CCAGGGCACCGCTGGTGATCAGCCCGACGCCCGCCGAGCCGGCCGGCCCGACCTGGGCCAGCCCCGAGTTGACGGTGCTCCGGAACATCGAGTCGCCGATCTTCTCCAGACCGTTGACGTTGTTGAAGTTCGCGAGCGCCAGCTGGCCCAGCGTCTGCTTGAGGCCGTTGCTGAACACACCGACGATCTGACCGGTGTTCGACACCGTGTACGAGCTGAGGATGCCGGCGCCCGACCCGTTCGAGTTGCTGACCCGGGCCTCGGTCTCGCCGCTGTACTGGGTCAGGTCATGGATGTCGACCTCGTAGTCGCCGAGCGTCAGCTTGCCGGTGTCGTCGCCGTTGGCGTCCAGCTCACCGACCGCCTTGCCGTTGGTGAACGTGATGGGCAGCGAGGCGCCGCCGTTCGGCAGCGACATCGTCCACTCCGTGTCGCCGGTCTTCTCGAAGTGCACCGGCACCGTGTTGGCGGCGCCGTTGGCGTCGTACATCTTGACCGGGATGTCCTTGGTCGCCCCGAGCTTGGCCTCGTTCGAGAAGTTGCCGGTGAACGTGAAGCCGGTGGTCGGCGTCGGCGCGAGGCTGACCCCGATGGGCAGCTTGAGGTCGCCGGGAGTGCCGGCCGAGTTGACGACACCGTCATCCGCGGCCCAGCCCTGCACGATCTGGCCGCTCGGCGTGGTCAGCGAGCCGTTGGCGTCGAAGGTGAACGAGCCGGCCCGGGTGTACAGCGCCTCGCCGCCGCTCTTCACGACGAAGAAGCCGTCGCCCTGGATCATCATGTCCGACGACTTGCCGGTGGTCTGCGCGGCGCCCTGGCCGAAGTTGGCGCTGATGCTGGCCATCCGCACGCCGAGGCCGACCTGGGCCGGGTTGGTGCCGCCGGCCTGGTTCTGCGGTGCGCCCGCGGCGTTGACCATCTGCGAGAGCGTGTCCTGGAACACCGCCTGGCTGGACTTGTATCCGGTGGTGTTCACGTTGGCGATGTTGTTTCCGGTGACGTCCATCATCTGCTGGTGCGCGCGCAGCCCGCTGATGCCGGAGAAGAGGGAACGCAGCATGTCAGCCTTCCTTCGAGGTAGCGGAATCGGAGTTTTGCCGGACTTCCGTGACCTTGGACAGCTGCACATCCGTGTTACCGACCACGAGCATCGGTTCGCTGTCTCCGTTGAGCTTCACCGTCGTGACGACGCCGGTCTGGCTGGCACCGTTCGCGTCCTGATAGGTGACCGTGCGACCGACTAGTCCGCTGGCGCCGATCAACTGCTGCGCCTGCATCATGTCGGCGATCTGTCCGAGCTTCTCGACCTGGGTGAACTGGGCGGTCTGCGCCAGGAACTGGGTCGAGTCGGCCGGGTTGCTGGGGTCCTGATACTTCAGCTGGGCGACCAGGAGTTTCAGGAAGGTGTCCTGGTCGGCGACGGACTTGCCGGCGCCGGCGTTCGCCGTGGTCCTGTTGGTGTAAAGCGAGGTGGCCGCCTTGTCGACATTGAAGTCGGTGCTGACTTGCCCGCTGATCGGTGACGTCATGACGGGTCCTCTCGGTCGTTCGCCTACTCCGAGCAGTTCGACCCGTTGCCCCACCTACTTAGGTCCAATTCGGGTGCTAAGCATTGACATCCAGGCGGCCGGATCGTGCGGCCGCTGCCGGCGCCTTCTCCGGCGTGGCCGGCGGCCCGTTGCCCGTGCTGCCGGTGAGGACCGGGTGACTTCGGGGGTACTGCTGCCGCGCTTGCTCGCCGCCCTGCTGGAGGTCCAGCGAGCAGTTCCCGAAGCCGGACGCGGTCAGCTCGCGCCGGAGGTCGTCCAGCGACTCGCGCAGTGCGGCCGTGCCGGCGTCCGTCGAGCCGGACAGCTGGACGGTGACATCGCCGTTGCGGATCTCCGCGACCACCTGGACCGGTCCGAGGTCCACGGGGTGCAGATGCACGGTGAGGCGGTGCACACCGTCGGCTTCCAGCCGCAGCGGCACGATCTGCATCGCGACCTGAGTGGCCGGTGGTGCCGGTGGTGCCGGTGGTGCGGCGCCCGGCGCGGGCGGTGGCGCGGCCGCCGCGGTGGCCGGGGCCGTGGGCGCGGGCCCGGTCACCCCGGCAAGAGCCTGATCTGGTACGCCGGGAGCAGCGTCCGGTGCCGGCGGCGTGCCTGCGGGGTCCACCGGCGGCGCCGGCACGCCCGTCGTCCCGTTGTCGGGGCCGGCCGACGGTGTGTCTTCCGACGGGCGGTTGGCGGTGGCTGAGTCGGCGGGTCGGGCCGAGTCGTCTCCGGGGCCGGCGGGCGATCCGCTCGCCGTGGTGTCCGGCGCCGTTCCCGTCGAATCGGTCGTGGGCCCGCTGCGGTGTGTCGCATCGGCGGCTGGCAGGGCCTCGCCGGCCGTGTCCTGGGCACGATGAGCTACCACAACGGGGTTGCCGGTCGGGCCCGGCGCGGCGGTCGCATTGCTGGTCCGGCTCTCCGGCGGGACCGCATTGCCCGGCTGGTCGGGGGCGGGATTGGTCGCCCCGCCGGGACTGCCACCCTGGCTCGGCGCGGCTCCGACGGCCGGCGCACTGGTGTCCGCCTCCGGATGGACCGCGTGCGTAGCCGAGGAGTCCACCGGCGGCATACTCGGCCCCCCGCTCGTGCCGGCGCCGGTTACCCGGCCGCCAGGCAGGGTTGCGGTCTGAGGCGCCAACTCGACCGCCGTAGCGGTGTCACCGCCCTCGGTCGCCGGTTGAACGCCGGCGGCCAGGACCGAGGTGACTGTTCCGGCTTGGATGCTCGCCGCGTCAGTCGTTCTCTCGTCCTCCACGGCCGTCCGCCGTGCCGGCCGGGCGTGGTCGCCGCTCGGCGCGGCGGCCGTGCGGTCACTCGCGCTCTCATCCTCGGCGGCGCGGTGCCGGCCAACCCGGTCCTGCGCCGGGTGATGCAGCGCGGTCCGGTCCCGTGCGACGCGATCCTGGACAGCCCGGTCCGTCGTTGTCCGGCTGTCGGGTGACCGGTCGTCCTGCGCCGACCGGCTGCCGAGCTCGGCAGAGAGCGCTGCCCCGAACCGCTCGCGGCCGTTCGCGGACCGGCCCGGCGTCTGCCGCCCGGCGTCCGGGATCGCGGCACGGTCGGTCCCCGGAACGGGCCTCGGCGTGTTCATGCGTTCGCTCTCCCTAGGGTCGGTCAGCCGCCGAGTGCGGCCAGCGCCTTCTGCACCTTGGGTACGTATGCCTGGGTCTCGGCGAACGGCGGGATGCCGCCGTACCGGTGCACGGCACCGCCCCCGGCGTTGTACGCGGCCAACGCCAGCGGCACGGACTTGAACTCCTTGAGGTTGCGGGCGAGCAGTTTCGCGGCGCCGTCGACGGCCTGTTCCGGGTCGAAGGAGTTCTGCACCCCGAGGCCGCGCGCGGTAGACGGCATGAGCTGCATGAGCCCCTGAGCGCCGGCCGGACTCACCGCGTCCGGACGGTAACCGGACTCCACCTTGGCGACCGCGGCCAGCAGCTTGGGCGACACGCCGTGCTTGGCCCCGGCGCGGGCGAACAGATCCGCGTACGGGACACCGGCCAGCGAGCCGGTGCCACTCAGCGCGGCCGGGCGTACCGCGGCGGCGATGCCGACCGGCGCGGCCGCTGCGTCGATGATGCGGCGGATATGCGTGGGTCGCTCGTACACCGATTCGATCTTGACGTGATCGCCCGGCTTCGGAGCCGCGATCATCTTGTTGCTGCCGAGGTAGATGGCCACATGGTCGACCGGCGAGTCGAAGGCCAGGATGTCGCCGGGCCGGGCGTCCGCGAGGCTGTCCACCTTCGTCCCGGCCCGGGCCTGCTCGCCGGAGGTACGCGGCAGCTCGATGCCCAGGTCGCGGTACGCCCGTTGGACCAGCGCCGAGCAGTCCAGGCCCCGGCCCGGGTCGGTGCTGCCGAATACGTACGGCGTGCCCAGATACTTCTTGGCGGCGGAAACCACGTCTGCTCCGGTGGGTCCGCTTGTGGTCGTGCCGGCCGTGGCGTCAGCGAGCGCGGAGGCGAACGCGGTGCCATTGGTGGCGCTGGTGGTCGTGGCGGCCGGGGTGAGTCCGAGTTGCGTGTTGAGCTGGGCGATGCGGGAGAGGACGCCTTCGACGCCGGTCATGCGCCGCTCCGGTCGTCATCGGCGCCGGCCGGGTGGCGTGCCGTGGCGAGATCCGCGCGCCGGGCCGCGATCGTCCGTACCGCATCGGCCAGGTCGATGCCCTCGCGCTCGGCGGCCACGGCGGCGGCGGCGCTGCGGCGCTCGGCCTCCCGGTTGGCCGCGGTACCCGAGCCGGTACGCATCGGGTTGACACGCTGCTCACGGAGTGCGTCCACGCCCCGCGCGGCGTTCCGGGCCTTGGTCGTAACCGCAAGCTCGTCCAGGTCGGCCTGGGCGCTGGCGAGGTCGTGCCGGCGTGCCGCTTCGGCGTGCCTCTCGGCCAGCATCTCGACCGCCCGGCGGCGCTTCGCCGCGTCGGTGAGTTGGGCGATCCTCTCCCGGGTCAGTTCCTCGGCATCGGTGACCATGCGGTGGGCGCCGGACAACCCTGCGGCGAGCGACTGCCGCGCCACCATCGAGGCGACCATGGCGCGGGCCGTGCCCTCGGTCGGGGCGTCAGCTCCGGCGAGATCGAGTTGGCGCCGCTTGACCAGCTGTTGCGCCTCGCGTATCTCCGCGCGCGACTGGATGACCGCCCCACGGGCCGCGTCTTCCTGAGCCCGGCGGGCACGAAGTACGGGTCCGAGCCGGAACAGCCGGTTCACGTCGTCTCCTTCCGGGGCCGGGTGCGTCCCTCTTCCGGTTGCTTCGTCCCGCCGCCGCGCCCGCTGAGCCCCTGCACCCAACCCGCACCACGCCCGCCACGCCCCGTCCCCCGCGATCTTGGAGTTGTGGTTGGCCATATGGGCGCTTTGTGCCCCTCTGTGCCAACCACAACTCCAAGATCGCGGGTCGGCCGGCGGGGGTGGTCAAGCGGAGGCGATGAGGGTGCGGAGACGGGCCCAGGCATGGTCGGCGGTGACACGTTCGTCCAGATCCTGCCGGAGGAACGCGGTGATCTGCGGCCATACCGACGAGGCCCGGTCGGCCTCCGGATTGGTGCCGGGTACGTACGCGCCGATCTCGACGAGCTCCCGCACCTCCCGATGCGCGGCCATCAGCCGCCGCAGCTCGGTGGCGTCGGCCCGCTGCTGCGGTGTTGTGATCTTGTTTGCGACACGGGAGATCGAGTCCAGCGGCTGGATGCTGGGAAAGTGGCCCGCCGTGGCCAGCTTGCGATCGAGGACGATGTGCCCGTCCAGGATCGACCGCGCCGCGTCCGCGATCGGTTCGTTGTGGTCGTCGCCCTCGACCAGGACCGTGTACAAGCCGGTGATGCTGCCGTGCGCTCCGGGCCCGGCCCGCTCCAGCAGCGACGCCAGCATGGCGAACACCGAGGGCGGGTAGCCCCGCGTCGCCGGCGGTTCGCCGACCGACAGTCCCACCTCCCGCTGCGCCATCGCGGCACGGGTCACGCTGTCCATCATGAGCAGCACGTCGGCGCCGGTGTCCCGGTAGTACTCGGCGATCCGGGTGGCCGCGGCACCCGCGCGCAACCGCACCAGCGGCGGCGTATCGGACGTGGCGATGACCACCACCGACCGGGCCAGGCCCTCCGGGCCGAGGTCGTGCTCGATGAACTCTCGCACCTCACGACCCCGCTCGCCGACCAGCGCCACCACGTTGATCTCGGCGGACGTCCCTCTGGTGATCATGCTCATCAGGGTGGACTTGCCGACGCCGGAGCCGGCGAAGATGCCGATCCGTTGCCCACGCCCGCACGGGACGAGCGTGTCCAGCACCCGTACGCCCAGGGACATGGGCGCGTCGACCAGGCGGCGTTCCATGGCCGACGGCGGTGCGGCCTCGATGCTGACCATCTCGCCGCGGAGCGGCGGCCCACCGTCCATCGGGCGGCCGAGGCCGTCCAGGATGCGGCCGCGCAGATCCGGGCCGACGGCCACGCGCAGCGGGCCACCCGTGGACACGACCGGATTGCCGGCGCCCAGCCCGGCGATCGGGCCGAGCGGCAGGCAGGACAGTCGCTCGCCGTCGAGCGCGGCGACCTCGGCGAGAACGGCATCGGAACCCTCGCCGATCTGGAGCAGCTCGCCGACCCGCGCCTCCAGCCCGCTCACCGTCACGCGCAGGCCTACGGCCCCGGTCACCTTGCCCTTGGTGAGCGGCCGGGCGGCGGTGAGCGCGGCGTCGATCCGGCTGCGGAACACGTCGGTCACAGCGCTACCTTTTCGTTCGCGACTGCGGGGCTCGCAGGCTTCGCTTGCTCACTCCTCGCGCTCACAGCCGCAACGCCTCTCGCGCTCGCCGTACCGCGGCCGCGACCGAGGCGTCCACGGTCGTGGTGCCGGTCTCGGCCACCGCGTCGCCGGGCCGCAAAGCGGGGTCAGGCCGCAGGTGCACCGGCCGTCCCTCATAGTTGTAGTCGGCGTCGGTTGCCGCGCCGACGAGTTGCCGAAAGTCCTCCGGATGCAGGCTCACCACGATGTCGCCGTGCTCCGGAGCCGCGTTCATGGCCCGGCGCAGCGCATCGGCGCCGCGGCCCTCAGGATCGTCGACAGCGCGGCCGACGATCGCCTCGGCCAGCTCGAACGCGTGCGCGAGCACCGCCTCCTGCAACTCGGTCATGGTGGGCATGAGCTGGTCCTCCAACCCGGTGACCGCGCGTCCGAGCGCGTTCACCGCTTGGGCTAGCGCCGCGGCCCGTCGCTGCTCGTGCGCCTGTTCAAGAGCCCGCGCCCGATCTGCGGCCGCGGAGGCCTCGAGCGCGGCGGCGCGCTGCCCCTGCGCCCAGCCCTCGGCATAGCCGGCGGTCCGGGCTTCCTCCTTGGCTCGCTCGACCGGTGCGCTGTCCATCGGTACGCCCCGTCGCAGGTCGACGGCGAACCGGGCGGCCGAGGCGGACTCGGCCACCGATCCGCGCAGCACGGGCGCGTGCTCCTCAGGCGATGAGCTCATCCGCCTCGCCCCCGCGCTGGATCTCGATCTGGCCGGAGTCCTCCAGCGACCGGATCACCGAGACGATCTTCTGCTGCGCCTCTTCGACCATCTTGACCTTGACGGGCCCGAGCAGGTCGATCTCCTCGAGCAGGTTTTCCCGGCCGCGTTCGGAGAGGTTGCCGGTGACCTTGTCGCGGACCGCGTCGGCCACCCCCTTGAGAGCGGTGGCCAGGTCGGACGGCTCGACCTGGCGCAACACCAGCTGCACCGAGCGGTCGTCGAGGTTGACGATGTCCTCGAACATGAACATCCGCCGGCGAATCTCCTCGGCGATCTCGGGGTTGCGGGCCTCGAGCGCCTCGAGGATGAGCCGTTCGGTGGTGCGGTCGGCGCGGTTGATGATGTCGACCAGCGGCTGCAGGCCGCCGACCGTGGACAGCTCGTCCGGCTGCAGCACGGTGGACAGCTTGCGCTGCAGTGCCAGCTCGACCTGCCGGATCACCTCGGGCGAAGTGCGGTCCATGACGGCGATCCGGTGCGCGACGTCGGACTGCACCTCGGGTGGCAGACCGGACAGGATCGAGGAGGCCAGCGCCGACGGGATGTGCGCCAACACCAGCGCGATCGTCTGCGGATGCTCGTACTGCACGTACGAGAGGAGCTGCCGCGGGTCGGCGTGGCTGAGGAAGTTGAACGGCATGTCCGTCATCGACGCCTGCAGCCGGTCCAGGATCAGGGTCGCCCGCTCCGCGCCCAGTGACGCCTCGAGCAGCTCCCGGGCGTACGCCATGCCGCCGGCGCCGGCGTGCCGGGTGGTCGCCATCGCGTAGAACTCGTCGATGACGTCGCCGACCACGTCCGGTTCCAGCTTGCCGAGCCGGGCGATCTCGGCGGAGATCTCCTCGACCTCGGACTCGCTCATCCCGGCGAGGACCCGGCTGGAGTACTCCTTGCCCATGCGTACCAGCAGGATCGCCGCCTTGCGCAGGCCGGTCATCGACGTCGTGTGCAGCGCCGGTGTGGTCAACGCGTTCTCTCCTCGATGGGTCAGCGACCGGCGGCGAGCCAGCCGCGCAGCAGCGCCGAAATTTCGTCCGGCTGGTCCTCCACCATCTGCTCGATCTCCCGCTGGCGTTCCTCGATCGCGAGATCGTCAGGACTGGGTCCGGGCAGCGCCGGCGACGGGATTGTCGCGTTCAGCTCGGCGAGCCGCTTCTGCTCCAGCGCCGCCTGCATGGCCTCCAGGTGCGCCAGCTCGGCCGGGGTGAGTGCCTTGCGCTTCTTGTTGCGGCGGCTGGCCCGCCAAGCCAGGAACAGCAGGATCAGAACGACCAGCGCCATCGTGCCCGTCTTGATCAGCGAGGTCTGCTTCTGCGACTTCTCCGCGGCGGCGGAGGCGGCGAGCGCGTCCTTGGCGGAGGTGGCCGCACTGGTGTCGAACGGCATGGCGCTGACCGCGACCGTGTCCCCGCGGGTGGCGTCGATGCCGGCGGCCGCGCTGACCAGCTGCTGCACCTGCGCCGGGTCGACGGTGCCGGCGGTAGTGCTGTCCAGCAGCACGGCCACGCTGAGCTTCTTGACCGCGCCGGGCGCGGCCTTGCGGGTCTCCTCGACCGAGTTGAGCGTGTTGTTGCGGGTGGTGCTGCTGTTCTCGTACTGGTTGGCGCCCGAGCTGCTGGAGACGCCGTTGGGCACCTGGATGTTGTCCGGGCCGAGGACGCCGCCGGTGCCCGTACCGTTGCCGTTGTACGCCTCCCGGCTGATGCTCTCCGACAGCGCCGGCAGGGACGGGTCGGCCGAGTAGGTCTTGGTCTTCGTCTCGGTCTGGTCGAAGTCGAGCTGCGCTGTCGTGGTCACCACGGCGTGGCCGGGGCCGACCACGCTGTCCAGCATGTTCTGCAGCGACGTGTTGAGGCGGTTCTGGTACGCGACGGTCTCCGAGTCGCCGCCGCTGTCCCCGCCGGTCGCCACCGCGGCGCCGCCGCCAGTGGAGAGGATCTTGCCGTCCGCGCCGGCCACGGTGACCTGGGTGGGATCCAGCCCCTCGACGCTGGACGCCACGAGGTGCACGATCGCCTGCACCTGCTGGGTGGACAGCGGCTTGCTCGGCGACGACTGCACCAGCACCGACGCGGTGGTCTTGCTCTGCTCGTCCGCGAACACGTCCTTCTGCGGCATGACCAGGTGCACGGTCGCCGCCTCGACACCGTCGATGGACTTGATGGTGGTGGCCAGCTCGCCTTCCAGGGCCCGCTGGTAGTTGGTGTGCTGCATGAAGTCGCTGGTGGTGATTCCCTGCTGGTCGAGCAGTGCGTACCCGGTGTCCGAGTCGCCGGGCAGCCCTTCGCCGGACAGCTGCAGGCGCAGCGCGTTCACCTGGTCCTGTGGGACCAGGATGGTCTGGCCGTTGTTGGCCAGCTGATACGAACTGCCGGACTTCTGCAGTGAGTCGACGATCGCGCTCGCGTCCTTGGTCGACAGGTTGTTGAACAGGATCGAGTACGTCGGGGTCGACGCCCAGTGCGCGAAGAAGTATCCGCCGATGATCAGTGCGACGATCGCGACGATGGTGACGGCCTTCTGGCCCGGGGTGAACGACTTGAATCCGTCGGTGACGCGGCGTACCGGCGCGGGGAGGCGGTCCGTCATGTCAGGCCTGCATCCTCATGATTTCCTGAAAGGCGTCCACGGCCTTGTTCCGGATCGCCATGGTCAGCTGCAGCCCGAGGTTGGCCTCGGTGGCGGCCATGGTGTACTGCGCGGGATCGGTCAGGGTCCCGTTGGCGACCTGGACGGCCAGGTTGTCGGCGTTGGTCTGCGCGGCCTGGACGCCCTCGAGGCCCTTGGAGAGCAGGCCGGCGAAGTCGGTGTTCGGGCCGGTGGTGGCCGCGGTGCCGGTCGTCGAGGCCGCAGGGCTGACGCCGGCGACGCCACTGAGGCCCCTGATCGCGCTGATCGGAGAGGTCATCGGAATCAGCCCTTCCCGAGGTTGATGGCGGCGGTGTACGAGTCGCGGGCGCGGTCGACGACCGCCAGGTTTGCCTGGTACGCGCGCTGTGCCATGATCATCTGAGCCATCTGCCCGCCCAGGTCGATGTCCGGGCGGCGGACGTACCCCTCGGTGTCGGCCATCGGGTTGTCCGGCTCGTACGTGAGCCGGCCCTCGGCGCTGCCGTACGCGATGCCGCCGACCTGGGCGCCGTTGCCGTCCTGCGCCTCCTGGGCGACGACGTACCGGGCCCGGAACGCCGGCTCGGACGTGCGGCTGACGTTGTCGATGTTGGCGATGTTGTCGGAGACGGCGTCGAGCCACTTGCGGTAGACCGTGACGCCGGTGCCCGCCACGCCGATCGCGTTGAACGTGCTCATCGTCAGGCTCCCTTGATCGCGTCGCGCAGCATGCCGTACCTGCTGTCCATGGCGCGCAGCGTCAGCTGGTACCGCATGGTGGTGTCGAGGTGCGACAGCGTCTCCTCGTCGAGGTTGACGTTGGAGCCGTTGAGCCGGGTCGGCTCCAGCGACGTCTGCACGGTCGGCGTCACCGTCGCCGGCGCCTTGCCGGAGGCGACGGCGCTGCTCAGCGCCTCCTCGAACTTGACCTTACGGGCCTGATACCCGGGGGTCTCGATGTTGGCGATGTTGTTGGCGATCGCGGTCTGCCGGGCGGAGAGACCGGCGACCGCCACGCGCAGCGCGGACGACGACAGATCGTCGAACACGGCGGCTCCTCTTCGTCGCTGTGTCGTGACCGCCGATCCGTGGCGTTCGTTGAGCGATCCCTGCTCGTACCCTCCGATTCGGCCCGGAGCGTGATCCGCTGAGTGTCAAACGGTTGCCCGCACGTTGCTTGCTCTCTCGTCGCGCTCACATGGCGCAGTCGAGGTACACGGGACGGTTGACGGCTTCACCGGTCTCGATCCGGGCCGCCATGGCCTGCTGCTGCCGGGTAGAGGTGAGCCGGCGGCCGATCTCCTCGGCCGCGGCCAGCTGGCGAGTCAGGATCTCGTCGGCCCGCGGCTTCAGCTCGAGCGGGAGGGCGCCCAGGTCCTGCGGTGCCTGCCACGGGTCGGCCGGCGGCGTCTCGGCCATCCGGTGCCCCTCGGCCAGCATCGCCTCGGTGGCCGCGACGTCCATCTCCAGCTCGTCGAGCGCGGCCGTCCAGGCCCCGCGCCAGCCCTCGGGTTTCTTCGGGTTCTCCGCGCCGACCGAAGGTCCAGGCGCCGGTAGTGGCATCTCTCCCGCCCCTCACGCCCCGGCGGCCGCGGCTGCGGCCTCCCGCCACGCGTCGCGCAGTGGCTCCACCAGCCCGCGGCACGCCGCGATCTTGTCCGCGTCGCGCTGGATGTTGGCCTGGATCAGCTCGGTGAGCAGGAACCCGTACAGGCTGGCCAGGCCGGCCGCTCCCGCCCAGGCCTCTACGTCCAGGGTGGCCCGCAGCTCGAGGATGATCTCCTGGGCGTGAGTGATGCGTTCGTTGGCCTGCTCCCGCTCGCCGGCGCGCACCGCCTCCTCACCCTGACGGAGGTCCATGACCAATCGCTCGTACAACATCACCAACAGCTTGCCGGGTGACGCCGTGTTGATCGAGTCCTGCAGGTAGCGGTCGCGCAGATGCGGAGCGGTCATCGGTTTCCTCGCTGGAGGTGGGCGGTACCGTCGGTCAGCCGAGGCTGGCGATCTGGCCGGACAGCCAGGTGGACTGCGATTTAAGGTTGGAGAGGGCGGTCTCCAGACTCGAGTACTGCTTCTGCAGCGCCTCCCGCTTGGCGGCCAGCCGGAAGTCCCAGTTGTCGATCTGCGAGTTCATCGAGTCGATCTCGTTCTTACGGCCCGTGATCACCGCGGTGACGGTGGCCGACTGCTTGCCGGCAAGACTCTCCACCTGGTCCGCCAGTGCGATGCCCGCGGTCTGGATGCGCGACGGGTCGGCGTTGTATGCGGCGGTGAACGCGTCCTTGTCGAAGGTCAGCTGGCCGCTGCGGTCCAGCTGGATTCCGAGCTGACTCAGGCTGCCGAAGCTGATCTTCGAGGCCTTGTCGTTCGCGTCGTTCGGGTCGTTGACCCAGGCGGGATCGTCCCAGCTCAGGCCCTGGCTGACGAAGCTCATGATAGAGCTGCTCATCTCCCGGACGGTGAAGTCACCGGTCAGTGCGGAGCCCTTCTTGGTGGCCGGGTCGTACGCGGTCTGCTTGCTGATCTCGCTCAGTGCCGCGTTCGCCCCGTCGACGAGCGCCTGGAACTTGGCCGCGATGCCCGAGACGTCGGCGGCCACGGAGACCGTCACGCCGGTCTCCTCCTTACCGACAGTCAAGGTGACGCCGTTCATCAGGCCGGTGAACGTGTTGGTGGCGCTCGAGACGCTGTAACCGCCTTCCGCATCGGTCCCGCCGACCTGCAGTTCAGCGTTCTGAGCCGGCACCGCCGTGACCAGGCCGACGCTCTCCAGGCCGGACACGGTGAAGGCGTTCGCCTCCCCGGTCTTCATCCCGGTGAGCTGCAGGACGTTCTGCGCGGCCCCGGTGGTGACCACGGTGGCCTTCACGTTGATGCCGGCGGCGTTGATCGCGTCGGAGATGCCCTGAGCCGTCTTGTTCTTGCTGACGTCGACGGTCACCGGCGTGGCGCCGCCGATCTGGACGGTGATCGAGTCCGGCACGTCGAGCGCGGCGGTGGGGTCGACGCGCGCCGTCGAGATCTGACCCTTGGCAAGTTGCACCACGTCGAACGAAATCGTGCCGGTGGCGTTGTTCGTGCCGCCGGTCGCGGTCGCTATCACGGACGTCGAGCTGGACGTCGGCCGTACCGCCCGCCAGGTGCTGAGCTGGCCGAGGTCGTCGGCGGCGGATTTGAGCGCGGAGAGCTTGCTGTTCACCGACTGGTAGGAGGTGACCGCCGTCTGCGCGGTGGTCACCTTGGTCTTCAGCCGGTCCTGCGGGGCGGCCTCGACCTGCATGAGTGAGCTGATCAGGGAGGAGGTGCTGAGACCACTGACGAGGCCGTCGACGGAGCTGGTCACGGAACGCCTGCTTTCCTGCCGAGAACAGATGTGGAGCGGGGGTGACCGGCGCCGTCAGCCAGCCACCCCCACCTATTCGGTTGTCGGAGCGGGATTCTCAGTCGATCAGCCGGAAATCCCGATCAGCGGAGCAGCGAGAGCACGTTCTGCGAGGCCTGGTTGGCCTGCGACAGCATCGACGTGCCGGCCTGGGTCAGGATCTGGCTCCGGGTGAACGAGACCATCTCCTGGGCCATGTCGGTGTCCCGGATCCGCGACTCGGAAGCCGACAGGTTCTCCACCGACACGTTCAGGTTGTTGATCGTGTGCTCGAACCGGTTCTGGTACGCACCCAGGGTGGCCCGCTGGTCCGACACCTTCTTGACGGCGGCGTCGAGGGCGGTGATCGCGGCATTAGGGTTGGTCTTCAGATCGAGCCCCTGGGTGCTCAGGTCCGTGGCGCTGATCGCGTCGATGGCGATGTCCATCGTCTCGCCCGAGTTGGCGCCGATCTGAAACTGGCCGGTGTTGGCACCGGTGGCGACGGCCGACGACTTGCTTGCGGCGCCGGTGATGCCGGTGATACCGCCGCCGCTGCCGTCGCTCACCGCGAAGCCCTTGGCACCCGTGAACGTCGTGGTGTACCCCTGCTTGTCGGTAGTCAGGTCGATCTTGACCTTGACCTCGTCGCCCTTGTAGCCGTTCTGCTTGAGTGCGGACGTCAGCGCGTCGTTGTAGGCGTTCTCGACGTCCTTGGCGGAGGCGTTGGAGCCGATGGCGCCCGTGGTCACCGTGATGGGAGAGCTACCTAGCGACTGGCCGTTGATGGTGTCGATCTGGAACGTCTGCGCACCCGACGGCAGGGTCGCGGTGGCCTGGGTGGTGGCGGACTGCTGGGCCCGTCCGAAGGAGCCGTCGAGGAGCTTCGACTTGCCGAACGAGGTCGTCGACCCGATCCGGTCCAGCTCGTTGTTGAGCTGATCGAACTCCTTCTGCGCGGCGTCCTTGGCGGAGTCGTCCTGGGAGCCGCCGTTGGCGGCCTGCACGGACAGGTCGCGCATGCGCTGCAGGATCGAGGTCACCTCGTTGAGCGCGCCTTCCGCGGTCTGCGCGACGCTGATGCCGTCCTGCGCGTTGCGGACCGCGACCTTCAGGCCGCCGACCTGCGAGCGCAGGCCCTCGGAGATGGACAGGCCGGCCGCGTCGTCCGCTGCCCGGTTGATGCGGTAACCGCTCGACAGCTTCTCCAGCGACTTCGACATCTGGTTGTCGGTCACCGACAGATTCCGGTAGGCGTTCAGTGCGGCGATGTTCTGGTTGATGCGGAGACCCATGGGATTTCCTCCTTGAGAGCGGGTCCATGTCGGCTCGTCCGTGAGCCGTCGGCTTCAGCCTGGTTATCGGCGGGTTGCCAACGGTCATGAGCAGTGTGCGAGAACTTTTCAGGCTTTGCGGGTCAATGCGAGATTTGCCGTATAGACCGCCTCACCAAACTGCAACCCGATTGCTAAGAGACGGGTGTGCCGTGCCGACGTGTCGGGGTGAACGGGGCAAGCGGCCCCGGCGGAAAGGCGGGGACCGGCGTGAGCCTGACCGACCTGTCCAGCATCCTGTGGCGCTCGCGTGAGCTTCTGGAGCTGTTGTTGTTCAAGCTCGAGGAGGAGCAGCTTCTGCTCGCCGCGAACCGCTCCCGCTGGCTGGCGCACGCCACCCGGGAGGTCGAGGTCGTACTGGACCAGATCCGGCAGACCGAGGTGGCGCGGGCCGCGTACGCCCAGGCCGTGGCGCTGGAACTGGGTCTGTCCCCGGAAGCGTCGCTGGGCGAGCTGGCGGACGCCGCTCCGGCGCCCTGGTCGGAGCTGCTGCATCAGCACCGCAAAGCGTTCCTGACCCTGACGTCGGAGATCAGTGCCATGGCCGACACCAACCGGGAGCTGCTCACCGCGGGCCAGCGCGCGGCTCGCGAAACCATGCTCGCGTTCGCCGGAACCGTGGAAACGTATGGCCGGCAGGGCCAGACCGTCACCGGCGGCGTGCGCCGCCCCAGCCTGGTGGATGAGGCGATCTGATGGCGAGCAGCTTCGGGAGCATCAACACCGCCCTGACGTCGCTCTACGCACAGCGTCGCGGGCTTGACGTAACCGGCCAGAACATCGCGAACGCGAACACCGAGGGATACAGCCGGCAGCGGGTGGTGATGCAGTCCCAGGTAGGTTCCATCACGCCGGCCTTCTACGCGACGACCGAGGGGCTCGGTACCGGCGTGGCCGTCGCCGACGTGCAGCGGTTACGCGACGATTATCTGGAGAATCGCGGCCGGACCGAGCACGGCAACAGCGCCTACCTGGCCACGCAGTCGGCGGCCTACTCGGCGATCGAGGACGTCTTTTCCGAACCGAGCGACACCGCACTGCAGGCCCAGCTGCACGACATGTGGGACGCCTGGAGCGACGCGGCCAACAACCCGCAGCTGCCCGCGGCCCGGTCCGCGCTGCTGCAGCAGAGCGGCACCGTCGCCGACGGTCTGAACAGCGCGCACGACTCGCTGGCCGGCCAGTGGGGCCAGACCCGGACCCAGCTCTCCGCGTACGCCGACGAGGTGAACACAGCGGCGACCACGGTCGCGCAGCTCAACGACAGCATCGTCCGTGCCAAGGCGACCGGCGTGGCGGTCAACGAGCTGGAGGACCGGCGCAACCTGCAGGTGCAGCACCTGTCCGAACTGACCGGGGCGACCGCGTCGGTCCGGACCAACGGTGCGATGGATGTGTTCGTCGGCAACTCGACACTGGTCAGCGAGTTCACCACGCGCCGGATGACGGTGACCGGCGCCTCCCGGCTCGAGGATCAAGCCGCCGACAAGGTCACGCTGCAGTGGGCGGATCCCGCGGCACAGGTGGCCGCCGGCGGGACCATGGGTGCGATGGTGGACACGCTGACCACCACCATCCCTACCATCTCCGACGCGCTGGACGACGTCGCGAAGAGGCTGGCCGACACCGTCAACGCCGCGCACGCCACCGGATTCAGCCCGGACGGCAGCACCGGTCTCGACATGTTCGTCAGCCGGACATCGGAACCGATCTCGGCCGGCACCATCACGGTCGGCATCACCGAGGCCGACAAGGTGGCGGTCTCCTCCGTCGACCCCACGATCGTCGTGCCGCCCGCCACCAAGGGCACGCTGAACAACGCGGTAGCCGAGACACTGGCCGGCAAGGGCGCTGCTACCGAGGGTCCTGACCTGCGCTACCAGTCGATGATCGGCAAGTTGGGGGTGGACGCGCAGGCGTCCACCCGCCGGTCGGAGATCCAGGCGACCGTGACCGAGCAGGTGGACGCCGCCCGGGAGGCGCAGTCCGGGGTGAACCTCGACGAGGAGATGACCAACCTGCTGACCTACCAGCGCGGGTACGAGGCGGCATCGCGCGTGCTGACCACCATCGATTCCATGCTCGACCAGCTCATCAACCGCACCGGCCTGGTTGGAAGGTAGGTAACGCATGACATCGGGCAGGGTCACCGAGGCCAGCATCCACACCCGCGTGCTGGCGAACCTCCAGCGGAGCATCGCCAAGGGCCAGAAGATCCAGGATCAGCTGTCCAGTGGCAAGCAGCTCAACCGGCCGTCCGACTCGCCCACCGGGACGGTGGCGTCGCTTCAACTGCGTGGCGAGGTCCGCGCTGCGCAGCAGTACGCCCGCAACGCCGACGACGGCCTGGGCTGGCTCGGCTCCCTGGACAACACGCTGACCAGCACGTCGACACTGATCAACCGGGCGCGTGACCTGACCGTACAGGGGCTCAGTTCCGGTTCGATCGACAGCCAATCCCGGGAGGCGCTGGCCGTCGAGATCGACAACATCAAGGACTCGATGATCGGATATGCCAACACGACCTACCTGGACCGGCCGGTGTTCGGCGGCACGACCGCGGGCGATACGGCGTACCAAGCGGACGGCACGTATGTCGGCGACAAGACCAACTTGAACCGGAAGGTCGGTCCGGACACCAGCATCCCGGTGACGGCTGCAGGTCCGACGGTTTTCGGCACTGGCGACACCCAGGTCTTCGCGGTGTTGCAGAAGATCTCGGACGCTATTCGAACCGGGGACACGGATGGGCTGACCAACCGCCTCGACGATCTCGATGGCGCGGCAAGTCTGGTGAAAAAGACTCTTTCGGAGGTAGGTGCCCGATACAATCGGATTACCCAGATGAAGCAGTCAGCGCAGGATCGAATACTCTCCGTGACGTCGCAGCTGTCCGATGTGGAGGACGTTGACCTGCCCAAAGCGATCATGGAGATGCAGCTCCAGCAGACCTCGTACCAGGCCGCCCTGGCCGCCTCGGCCAAGGTGATCCAGCCTTCGCTCATCGATTTTCTGAGGTGACCATGAGTACTCGCACTGCGTCCCGACCGATAGGGGACACCATGACCGACCACTCGCTGGGCCTGCCGACCATCGACCTGGCCGTACCGATGCCGGGCTTCCCGCGACACCGGCAGTTCGTCCTGGTCCGCCTGAACGACGAGGGCCTGCTGTACGCGTTTACCTCCACTGATGACCCTGAGCTGCGATTCCTGGTGGCGCCCCCGGAGCCGTTCTTCCCGGACTACGCCCCGGAAATCGAGGACGAGGTGTTCGCCGCCCTGAACACCACCGATCCCGACCGTCTCCTGTTGCTGGTCGTCATCACCGCGGGAGTCAACGAAACGACCGCGAACCTGCTCGCGCCGATCGTGGTGGACCGGGACTCCCGACGTGCCGTACAGGTGATCCTCAGCGGCAGCGGAATGCCGGTCCGCGCCATCATGAACCGCACCTACTGACGCGCAGCACACCAGGCGCGGTCGCGACGCGCGACCGCGCCTTCGTCCTGTCCAAATAGGAGGGCACCGACGATGCTCGTGCTGACAAGGCGGGCCGGCGAAAGCGTGATGATAGGCGACGATGTCGTCATCACCGTGCTCGAGGCCCGTGGTGACGTCATCCGGCTGGGCATCAACGCTCCCCGGGACGTGCAGGTGCATCGGGAAGAGGTGTGGCGCGAGCTGCAGGCGGCCAACCGGGCGGCCGCGTCACCGACCGAGGACGCGGTCCAGGCTGTGAACCGACTGCTGAGCCCGCCCGGCACCCCCTGACCCGCCGGGGATCAGCGGATGATCACTCCGCGAGCCCGCATGAACGGCACCGGGTTCTGTGCGTTCGCCCGCGTCGCCGGCGCGGCCCAGTGCACCTCGAAGTGCAGGTGCGGACCGGATGACGAACCGGACGTCCCGACGTATCCGATGACCTGGCCCTCGGTCACCGTCTGGCCGACGACGACCGACGGTCGGCGGACCATGTGGCAGTAGCGGGTCACCCAGCCACCGGCGTGCTGGATCTCTGCATACCAGCCGCAGCCGCTCAGGGTCCGGCTGCCGTCGACGTCGCAGTTGTTCGTCGACACGTTGCACACGACGCGGATCACCTGGCCGGCGGCCGCTGCGTGGATCGGCGTGTTGCGGGCCGCGCCCAGGTCTACGCCGTCGTGCGACGGCCGGTCCCCGGTGCGGTAGCCGCTCACCACGCGTGCGGCAACCGGCAGCATCCATGGCCCTGGCGTGGCCGGCGGCTCCACGACGGTCGTCGAGGTGCTGCACACCGGAATCCTGTAGTACGCGCGGACGATGTATCCGTCCGAGACGAAGCTGTTGTTGGTCAGGCGATCCCAGATCCGGGTGGCGCGGACCGTGCCGTTGACGTGCTCACCCACGACCTGGCAGACAATCGCGACGCGGCCGCCGTTGGCCACCGTGCCGGTGCGGGCGCTCCCCGACGAGGCGCCGCTGCGCATGTTCAGCGGCGTGCCGCCGGTCTTGACGGTGCCGACGCCGGCGGCTGGTGTCGCCGCGGTGGCGGCGTCCGCTGTCACGGTGACGCCACCCACCATGCAGACGGCGGCGAGCACGACTCGGGCGGTACGGCCTCTCATCGATTCCCCCTTCGGCACGCGAGGCGCGAGGAATGAGTCCGGCACGCGGATTGCGTGTGGCATCAGGACAGGCTGCCGAGCGGGAGATGCCGGCGCGGTGCGCCGCAAGTGCAGGACGGTTGCGGCCCCAAATCCACCAAAACGGCGTACCTGCGACCCGGGACGCTGAAAGATTGGTGGCGTCAACGGCACGGCATCGCCTCGCCACCAAAGGAGACACGCATGTCCCGTTTGGCAGAACTCGGCGTCGCCAAGCGCCTGGGCCTCGTGGTCCTCGGCGGCATCGTCGCCCTGGTCGCCCTCGCGGTCATCGCGGTGTCCGGTCAGCAGGCGCTGGACCGGCAGGCGGACACGGTACGCCAGCTCGAAGCCGGCCTCGGAGCGATCAACCACCTGGACACGCGGCAGAGCGAGCTGAAGGTCGACGCCTACCGGTCCATCCTCGGCCAGAATGTGCTCGGTGACACGGCCGACGACGTGCAGGCATCCACCGAGGCCGCAGACGCTGTCATGGCCGTCGGCCTACCCGATGACCTCATCGCCGATTTTTCGGCCCACCGCAGCGACTTCACTGCGTTCAGCGCGTTCATCACCGATTTCGTCAAGGCGGCGGCCGCGGATGCGAACGCGGCCCGGTCCCGGCTCGACGAGATCCAGGAACGCAACCACGCCACCGACGACATACTCGGTGCGCTCTCCGACCGGGTCACCGCCGCCGTCGACCGGGAGGTTGCCGCGCAGGAGCGGACCATGCGTAACACCCGCCTGTTGGTCCTGGGTGTGGGCCTGGCCGGGCTGCTCCTCCTGATCGCGTTCGCGGTACCGCTGGCGCGGTCCATCCTGGCGCCGGTACGGCGGCTGGGCGAGGTGATCGAGGCGTTGGCGCGTGGCGACCTCACCCAGCGCAGCAATGTCACCGGCCGCGATGAGCTGGGCCGGATGGCGGTCGGACTGGACGCCGCGCTGGACTCGATCCATCAGTCGTTGCGCACCATCGGCGCCAACGCCGACGCGCTGGCCGGCTCGGCCACGCAACTGTCGGCCGTCGCGGGCCGGATCGCCGAGGCCGCGCACGGCACCGACTCCCAGACGTCCTCCGCTTCGGCCGAGGCCGAGGAGATCTCCCGGAACGTCCAGACCGTCGCGGCCGGTTCCGAGGAGATGGGCCTGTCCATCCGCGAGATCTCCAACAACACCACGGAGGCCGCGCAGATCGCCGCCGTCGCGGTGAGCGAGGCGGCCCGCGCCACCGAGACGGTCCGGCAGCTGGGCGAGTCGTCCGTCGAGATCGGTAACGTGATCAAGCTGATCACGTCGATCGCCGAGCAGACCAACCTGCTGGCGCTCAACGCGACCATCGAGGCGGCCCGCGCCGGCGACGCCGGCAAGGGCTTCGCGGTGGTGGCCAGCGAGGTCAAGGACCTCGCACAGGAGACCGCCCGCGCCACCGAGGACATCGGTGCCCGGGTGAATGCCATCCAGCAGGACACCGGCGGCGCGGTCGAGGTGATCAGCCGGATCAGCGAGGTCATCGCGAAGATCAACGACTACCAGACGACTATCGCGAGCGCGGTCGAGCAACAGACCGCCACCACCGCCGAAATGAGCCGCAGCATCGCTGAGGTGGCGTCGGGCAGCAGCCGGATCGCCGCCAACATCGCCGATGTGTCCACCGCCAGCGCCAGTTCCGTGGAGGGCGTGAACGAGACACGGCGGGCTAGCACCGAGGTGGCCCGTACCGCCGAGGAGCTACGCGGCCTGGTCAGCGCGTTCAAAATCTGATATTGCGGCGCGGAGAACTGGCCAAAAGAGCTGCGTTGCTACCGGCGCCTGGACCTTCGGTCGGCGCGGAGAACCAGACGAAAAAACCGGATTGCACCGGCGCGTGACCTCTGGCCACAACAACGCCTACCGACTGTTGAGCCCAGACGGGACGAGCCCGTCGCGGACGATGGTCGGGAGCGGTCGTGGGCGCAGAGTCGAAGTCAGTCGTCGTGGGCACCGCCCGCGCTCTCGACCTCACGGTCGACGGGCACGTGCACACCGGATTCGCCGCCGGCCGGGACAGCGTCGGCGTCCTGGTGTCGGCCGGCGATCGGGCCGGGCTCAGTGCGCTTACGTTCGCCGACCAGGTCGGCCCCGAGACGACCTGGCTCCCCGCGTACGCGGACGCTGTCCGGCGGGCCCGCCGCCGCACCGAGCTGGACCTGCGGATCGCGGCGGAGATCGAGGTGATCCGGCAGGACGGCTGGCTGGCGTGGCCGCCGGACCTCGGACATCTGGAAGCCGTCTCGGTGGCGGTGTCCGGCTTGCCGCTGGCCGCCGGGCTGCTCGGCCCCCGGGATGTACGGTCGCTGCTCGGCGCCGGTGACCTCACCGCCCTGCAGGTCGCCGAGATCGTGGTGACCGCCACCATCAAGGGGCTCGAGCGGGCGTCGCGATACGCGCCCACCCAGCTGGCCCGCCCGCTCAGCCTGCTGAGCCAGGTCGGCGTGGACGAGGCCGCCGTGCCCCGGGAGAGCATCGCGGCGCTGGCCGCCGTCTGCCGGGAGACCGGCACCACGGTGGAGATCAGCGAGGCCTGGCGGAGCCCGTCGCCCGCGATCGTGGCGGCACTGCGTGAGGCTGATGTGTCGCTGGTCGCGGTGAGTGACGCCCGGTACGCCGCCGAGGTCGGCAACTGGCAATATCTGCGCCGGCTCTGAGCTGACAGCGCGGCTGCGCCGCACCAAGAAGGCGAAACCGAACGCGAAACGTACTCAACTCCGTACGCTCTGTCATGTCAGGCTTCGTACTGCATGGGGGAGATGGGATGAGCAGGGTTCGGCAGGCCATCGACATCAGCGCGCCGCTGCACACGGTGTATGAGCAGCTCACCGCGTTTGAGAACTACCCGCAGTTCATGACCGGGGTCGAGCAGGTCACGCCGGTCGGCAACCACCGGACGCACTGGGTCATGGACGTCGAGGGCAAGCGGCGCGAGTTCGACGCCGAGATCACCGAGCTCGCCTTCGACAAGCGTGTCTCGTGGTGCACTATGGACGGTCCGCGGCTCGCCGAGACGCTCACCCTCCGGCCGCTGGACGAGACGCATACACAGTTGGTCGCTCAGCTCGAAGCCGACATCGCGTTCCTGATGCCGAGCGACCGGCACGGCCAGGAGACGCTGAGCCGCCGGCTGAAGGCCGACCTCAGCGCGTTCAAGGGCCTGGTGGAGGGTGGCCGGGTGGGCGGTGCCCAGTGGACCGGGGACGCCAGCTCGAAACAATTCTCCGGCTACTCCGACATGGGTGCGAACGCCGACCTGTCGACTGCCCCGGGCATCCGGAGCGCCGCGGACCTCGGCGGTGTGCTCGAGCCCGGGCGCCGGATCGGTGGGCGCGGACCGATCAGCGGCGGTGCGGCGGGCACGGCTCCGATGGGCGGCCGGATGCCCGGAAAGCACCTGCGCGCCGACGGGATGATGCACGAAGAGGAACGTGGCAGCGCCCGGGACTTGTAAGAGGGGCGAAATCTGCACTTGCCAAAACGCAAGACGACGGCCAGGTTAACGGGGTGCAACGCGTAGACCTCCAGGAAATTCGCGAGCGAACCTACAAGAAAGTGGACGCATGGTGGACCGTCCTCCTGGTCGATCCGCTCGCCGTCCGGCTGGTGCGGCTCGTGGCGCCGTACCGGGGGATCACGCCGAACCTGTTGACCACGTTCGCGACCGTGCTCGGCGGCGGCGCCGCGGTGTGCTTCGCGCTCGGCGACCGCGCTGGGCTGATCGCCGGGGCGCTGCTGTTCCACGCGAGCTTCGTGGTGGACTGCATGGACGGCAAGATCGCGCGGCTGCGTGGCACCGGAACGCTGTTCGGCGCCTGGTTCGATTTCATGTTCGACCGGCTACGGGTGATCGCCTGCACCGCCACGCTGTTCGGCGCCCAGTACTACCGCACCGGGGACGAGCTGTACTTCTGGCTGGCCGTCGGGGTGGTTGCCGCGGACCTGTTCCGGTACCTCAACGGGTCCCAGATGGCCAAGATGCGGAACGCGATGAGCAACCAGCTCGCCGAGGCACGCGGCGAGCTGGTCGCCGTCCTGATCGAGGAGGTGTCGCCGGAAGAGGCCGCCGACGACACCCCGCGGACGGCCGCGGCGCTGGCTCCCGGCAACCGGCAGGGGACCGCCTATGCCCGGCTTCGCGATTGGTTGCAGACCCGGCGGATCCGAGTGCACCTGGTGAGCGGTATCGAGTTCGAGATGGCCG
>Ga0081539_10002825_pt1 | contig 23207 bp, 14 predicted proteins | sample TabmetS4T2R2_FD_71023 | JGI IMG/M metagenome (GOLD analysis project Ga0081539, IMG submission 71023) | Tabebuia heterophylla rhizosphere microbial communities from the University of Puerto Rico - S4T2R2 | ecosystem: Host-associated > Plants > Roots > Rhizosphere ...
GTCCTGATCCCGGAACTCGCATCGACCCGAACAATCCGGTCGTCAAAAGCGGCAGCCAGGTATGGCCTAACATTAAGCAGCCGTTTCGAAGTCAACCTCGCGCCATGGCGCTCACGGCCGACGGCTCTAAACTGTATGTCACCCTTCCCGGTAGAGAAGGATATCCTGATTGGCGTGTCGCAGTTGTGAATACTGCCGGTAGACGCGTCACGAAGTGGATCGATCTGAGACCGAGTGGAGTTAATCGCGGCCTGCGACCAATCGGTATCAAAGTGTCTCCGCTCAATACCAGTATTTACCCCGCTCAATATGTCGTGGTCCTGAATCAGTATGCAAACTTTGCGAGCGTCATCGACACCACCAACGATTCCGTACTCGGTACCTTTGAAACGGGTTTCTACGGAGAGAAGGCGCTCTTTAATGCGACTGGAACGCGACTCTACGTCACCGATCGCTTCAAGGACGCCGTTCATGTATTTCGCGTCGATGCGGGACCGTTCTTCACGCAAATAGCCGAGGTGCCAACCGGTAACACTGAACTTGAGCGAACGAATCCTCGCGATCTCGATCTGAGCGCCGACGGCAAGACGCTTTACGTCGCTAATACCCTCGGCCATACCGTGGCTGCGATCAATGTTGATGGCGATGCAAACTCCCTCGTGAAGGTAATGCCGGTGGGTGGACTCTCAACCGACGTGAAAATCGCCGGGCGCTGGGGAATTGTCAGCGGGCAGGAAACCAATACGCGACTGAACGAGCCCGAGAGCGGTCATGGCGTTCCAACCAAAAACGCAAACGGCACCGCCATTCGTAACAACGGCCAGCCACTTGGCTATTTGCCGATCATGACTGATGCAACCAAAGCGACAACGTTCGATGATCTTGGAAGTGAGTTGAACATCTTCGACACGACGTCAAATCTGTTTGTCTATCGCTACGTCGACGAAGGTCGCGATATCTCGCAGCTTGTCACGCCGGGCCAGTTTGTAGATCTCCACGATCACTCGGCCGCGCAAAAGATCGTCAAGGGTAGTGGTCCGGAACAGATGACGATCAGAGGCAATCTGCTGTTCGTCACGATGACTAATTCGGACAAGGTACAAGTGTTTCGGATCAATGTGAATGCAAGCGATCCCTCGCAAGTACTCACACCCCTCGGCATCGAGTTCACTGGTGGTATCACGCCACAGGGAGTGGAAGCTTCACCGGATGGACGTACGATCTACGTCGCTAATCTACAAACTGAAGATGTCTCGTTTCTCGCGGTTGACGCCAATGGCAATTTGCAACGCCAGGGATTCCTGGCCGTGGGGGTAACACCATCAACTCCCGATCCCGTAAAAGGCAGTAACGGACAGGGATTGTTTGCGACTGACGAAGAGAAAGGTTTGCGCTGGTTCTTTTCGTCTGCGTATTCCGACGACGGTCACAAGTCGTGCGGTTTCTGTCACTGGGACGGACGGCAGGATGGATGTCAATGGAACGTTGCGGCAAATGCCGTGGGCGGCGTGAAGGTTTGTCCGCAAAACAAGGATATCTCCGACAATTGGCCCGAATGGTATGAAGGCTTGAATAACGACTTCATGGCCTATGCTTCTGCGTGTAACGGCGAAGTTCTTTTAGGTGAGCGTGCTCCGACGCCGCTCTTCCCGCAAGCCGATCAGGCTGATCGCATGAGAGCCCGAGAGGATTTTGTGCTGCGGAAAACTGAAGAAAACTCGCGCGCCATTGGTCGTTCAGATCTGAGCGGAAAGGCTTTCAAGGTCGGTTACAACGACATGGCTTATTTACAGATTCTCTGGTCGCAGAATGAACGGAGGTTATTGCCGAATCCGCTCGCCCAATTTCCGGATCTTGATCAGGCCGCAAAGATTGCGCGCGGAAAACAGATTTTTTCCACCAAGGTGGCCCAGGGTGGCGCTGGTTGCGCCGACTGTCACCACAACGGGAATAAGTTTACTAACGGAGTTCTCGATGATACGTTCCAGGACTACAACATTCACGAGCCGGGAGTAATCAGCGAGTCGACTGTCGATGGTGACGGTCCGTTCTTCCGGCCAAACAACGACTACTTCTTCACGGCGTTTTTACCACCACAAGACGTCGGCACTCCGCAGAATTTCAGTAGTCGCAACACAAAACACCTGCGGGCTTTTTGGGACAGCGTGCCGCGTTGGCTTCATTACGGATTTGCGCACACCGTGCGCGAGTTGTTGTTACCGCCTGATTCGCCGTTGCTGTTGCCGGGCGAGCGCGGTTTCAATTTCCGTACTGTACGAACTGATCATCGTCGCGGCGCGAACAATCTTCCGACGGAAGTCCCTATAACTGTCGCTGACCGCAACGGCGGTTTCGCGGGCGACGGCATGGGGCCGATCTATGTGAGCCTCGATAGCCCATTTGTAAACGGGCCAAACGGACGGCCATTGATTGATCGGCTTGGTAGCGATAATCTGGCGCCACTTATTGTGGGTGGTCAAATCAATCCAGCGCTTGCAGCCAACAACGTGAGAGTGATAAAGGATACTCACGGGAAGACCTCGCAGCTATCGGCAGGTGATCTTGAGGCGTTAATTCTTTACTTGCTTTCGTTGGATGCAACTCCGAAATAATTTGACGGCGAGGCGGCGGTGACGTGCTGAATCGCTGTTGGGGCGCGGGGTTTGAAACCCGCGCCCTTCCTCTTTACAAACCTTGCGCCTTTGCGCGTTTGCGTGGGAGTTCTTTGCCGCGCTTGTTGAGCACACACACAATCAATCTATATTTGCCCTCGACTGGACCGTGGCAGCCGGTCGTGGGAACCGGCTGCTGAAGTCCAAGTACTCAGGAGAAAAATGTGTCGCCCGTCAGCAACTCGCCCTCAAGTACAGCAATCTGAGCATCAACCATTCCAAACACGTTTCGCTCACCGCAATGAGTAAAAGCAAAGTGTTTGGCGGTGTGTGCAAGTGTTTGAGGGTCCGTCGCGTTTTGTAGCGTTCCCATGAGCACGAACAATGCGGCTGCCGGTGCATCACCCGCGCCACAGATTATTTCTGCCAATGCTTCAATCTTTTCTCGACTCGGATCAGCTTCGTTGGTTTCCTGTGTTTGCGGGAAGTCAGTTGTATCGATGATCCTTTCGCCCACACGGGCGCGCCGGACGAGATCAGGAAGCAAGGGATCGTTGATCTCCAAAGCGTAACGGACAATGTTTCGCCACTGTGGATCGATCGATGTGTCGTTTATTACTGTCTGCGCGCGACGTCTGAGAGCATCGCTGATTGTGATTTGAGTTGTTTCGGTTTCGTGAGGTGTTTCGCGCACGGTTGCGCTAACATGAGTGGCCATGGTCTTAATCCTTTCTTGGAAAAGGTTGAGATCTAGGGGCGGCTTTGTGTTATGGCACAAGTCGTCCCGCTTCTTTTTTGGAGGCGTGTTGCCACCATACCACAATTATTTTCGCTTGTGTGATTAAAGTTTTATTCGTCACAACTCACATAATCGACCCGAGCGGATAGCCCCGAATCACCGCTGGAACGACCATGACTGGCTGAGTCCGTGTTGCTTGCAAGCAGGAAGCGGCGCTTGCTGCGATAGGTGTAATTCTGCACTTTAGCGTAATGTCGAACCAGCGGGTAATGGGAAGTGCGAACAGTTCGTTTACTACGCCGTCGTTTGGCTACGGGTTAGCCAGCCGCATGGATCTAAAGCGGTTCCTGCCATGCGAGGCGAACTTCAGGCAAGACATCGGTTTCGGCAATCTCTTTCCACTTCGCGAGTACTTCAGGGCATGATTCCAGCTTGTTCCCCAAAACTCTATACAAGGCTGCGGCCAAATGTGTTGACGCCGCACGGTAATCAGGTCGGTCTTCTACGCGCACTATTACGTGGCGCTCATCCAATTCGGCTCGCTCTTTTTCGGTTGGTAGTTTTGTATCACTCAGCAGGTATTCAAGTCCACGACTGAGCAACTCAACGAAAGAAACGGAGAGAACAGTTGGCATCTGATCAATGATCAATGAGGTCTGCCCGATCGCTGCCAACAATGCCGGTTCGCGTCTGAGAGCAATCTTATTACCGAGTTCAAGAACCAGATCCGAGGGCGGTTGAGGCAGTGTGTCATAAGTGCTGTATAGTAACCACCAATATAGCGCGAAAACAGCATAGCGTGATTCAATCTCCTCGCTGGAACTGAGCGCAATTCTCAACCGATTGATGACCTCCGGCAATCTTTCAGAATCGATGAATAGTAATAGCGGTTGAACAAGAAGCGTCGAGTAACCGTAGGTCTCAGTATCGTTAACGATCCCCAGAATGTCCGCCTTGTAACTGGAGGGTGCCGCCTTCACGTTCGGTACTACGACCTTTCCCAAAAATTCGACCAATTGGCGAATCGAATCCACGCGCTGATCGTAGATGTCTGCCACTCCGTTCTGTTTCTCTCTTTCAATTGCTGCTTTTTGATTTGTCCACCACTCGCGAGCTTGGCTGAATAATGACATGGCTTGCTCTTCAGACCAGGTGAATAGACGGACCACGTCTTCATCTGACGATCGAGGTGAAGTGGTGGCAGCAATGAGTTCTTCGAAATAGTGAGAATCACCAGGCGAAAGACTAAGAATTTTCTTTTGCAACTCTCTGCGGTAATCGTCGGCGGCATTTGGCGGAGGATATCGCAAAAGCACCCACAGATAGATACTTCGATTTGCCGGAAGGCCTACTTCGTCCAAGCGGGACCATAACGCTTCGCGAAAGGCCATAGTTTCGTCTGGGGATAGCGCATGCACTTCATCCACAAACAACAATCGATGGATAGCCCTTTCGCGTGCCGCATCTGTTCCGTGTCTTACGAGGTTGATTAGATGACTAATTGGAGCAGTCCAAGTCGTTCGATCAAACACGTCATTTGAAGTCAGACGTTTGGGCCATTCGAGCGTCTCAAAAGGATCTCTTACGAGAGCTGGATTATCACGTTCATGTCCTGGTTCAGTCGCAATAGGCAAGGCTAACAGAAATCCTAACTTGTCTAGTAATTTCGCGCGCGGAAGCGCAAAAGTGATTCTCTTCAGTAGCAGATCAGTTGTTTTTCGGTAAACAAACGAATGCTGACGGAATGCTGATGATTTATACATGTCTATGGCAAGAGTGAATAGCGACTCTAGATCTTCATCAGAAAGCCGGAAGGTCAATCTCGAGACGAGTTCAGAAAAGGTCTCAAGATTACGAGTAAGGAATGTTTCACCGTGCCGCGCCTGTCGCGGATCTGCGGAAACCGCATTTACCGCCTCTTTCAACGCTTTCACAAACAGATCAGTGAACTTAGCGACTTCGGCCTGAGTCAATGAGGCGACGCGAACCCGATCAAACCATTCCGAAAGGAGTATGTTTTTATCGGAGCGCACCATGGTACTCAAAGCCAATAGGGGGAAAAACGGATAGATAAGGCGAGCGGCGATTGCGCCTTCTTCGCTAGCCATATGAAGTGACCCAACGCGCATAGGAAGCGCGGCATCCTCAAAGAGCCTCAGATAGCTAAAAGCATTCTTTGTTCTAGAAAAAAGTGAAGGTCCAGATTGAAAATGTGTGGTGCGGCTCATTGGGTCAAAATCGGTAGTCTCTCGTCGTCCACTTCGGGAGTCGTTCGCAATGACCCGAATCTCCGACTGTAGCGTATTGCGCTCAAACCACGGATCAATTTCGTATGCTTTCAACTCATCCCATCGTTGTTGTAGTTTGTGTGACGTGTCGGTTCCTTGCGGTCGGTCTAACATAGAAAGCTGAAGCATAAGCCAGGCTTCTTGGGATAATAACTCATAGTCGATTACATACGGCTGCATTGCCGAGCGGACATCATTAAGCAGCTGTTCAGCGATTGAACTTGCTTTTTCGACCTGTCCAAGTTCAGCTAATAAGGCGGCGCGTCTAGCTTCCCAAAAACTGGATTGATGAGAAGGCCATTCTTCGAGAAGCCCTAGCGTGCCATTCTGATCGAATTGAAAAAACCGGAAAGTGCATTGTTCGTGATACCACCGCGCCTCCCATTCGGGCTGGAATCGTGCAATCGGGCGCAGCAACTCGATCCACCGTTTGAACGAATCTCCATTTTGGTACTCACGCGCGTTCCTTGCGAGTGCAAAGACTAGTTCAACCCAACAATGAGAAATTCGGTCCCACGGCAATGTGAAGTGATCTCTTGAAGCTGGGTTGTTCGGAGAACTTAACGAAGAGAGCGATTGCGGAAATGGATTTATAGACTCTATCACGGACTGAAAAGCGACTACCCAATCATCATCAATCGGTGTGAGACACCGCTCAGCTCTCCAGTTCAATTCATACGCAAGAAACAAATTATCCGGGAACTTCAAATGTGACAAAGCCTTGATGATTCGCGGACTGAAGATTTCAGTGTCACGCCATAAGCCGATTCTCTTGTAGTATGGCGTGATGAGCCAACCTGGATAATCCTCACGTTGAGAACTCCACAGGCCGCACAGCTTTGCTGCCGTCGCATCGTCTAGAGGTGATAACGGTGAATTGTCGAGTTGAAAGTCATCTTCCAACTCCAATAGCTCAAGACTTGGTAAACCAAAACCGGAATCCCACCGTTCCTGCTTTACTCGTCGTGGCCATGAATTCCTACTAACCGGTTCACCATTCTTCAGATAGCGAAGAAACCATTCGATGGCTAAGCGATGTTTTAGTTGTATATCAGTCGTATCGACATTCGAAACAACTGAAGTGAGGTCAATTGGAATGACTCTGCGATTCTCTAACAATCGCTTCTGAGGTTCGGTCAGCTGCAACAGTCCGCACAAATAAATGGGCGGACGGGAACTGCCTAAGTAGTCGCGAACCCAACCGCTCCAGTAGATGAAATTCGGATCATTGCCGGAGAAGCCAAGCAAACAGAACGCATTTTCCATTATGGACTCTTGGACAATGTTCACAAATGGAGGAAATAATCTTGGAAATGTCCTGTAGTCTTCATCTGTTATGATGAACGGCCGGTGAGATGGAAACGTGCCGTGAAGCTTTATTATTCTCGGCTTCATGCTCCCCGGAATATTCGATGAATTGTAAATGACATCGTATTTGCGATTGCGAATGCGCGGACGTGTTCGCTCAATCAGCGTGTCATAATTCGTCGTAAAAACATCTGACCACGGAAGTCCGAGCAACAGTTCGTGGATTTCACTTGGAACATACTTATCGTCTGAAACCGATCTAATAAGTAAATCATCGAGTGCTTGCCGGCCAAAAACGATTTCAAATTCACTTGCTAAATTCATTATCGCCGTACCACCAGTCATGCGAACTTTCAATCGGCTACGTTCCGATTCTGACATCGAGTTCGCTGGATACAACGTCTCGAACATTTCCACGGCGATATCTTCTAATAGCGGGAGACGACGTCCTGTCGGGATGATTGATCGTGCGTTTCGGCTGAAGCCCGCTCCTACCATCACGGCGGCCTTGCCAATTTCGCGACTGCTCCATAATCGCTTACGGATTTCATCAATGTGAGCCTGATCAGGTATGAGAGTTCTATTCATTAGTAAAGGAGTCGATCGGATACTAAATAAAGAATACACGAGACCGCAATCTTCGCAAGCGGCTCCGCAATCGTAGAGCTCGCCCGCCAATTGCAGCGTCTCGGCTGTAACTGCTGTGCCAAATCAGTCTCCGCTCACTTCAAAAAAACGTATTAGAATTCGAGTCCGGATTGTGGTGTTCGCTTTGAGGTTGCGGCAGGGGGATCGGAGTTGACAGTTCGCAGAATCTTGGAAAGGATTACGGCATTCACATATACAAGATATTTAATGAATCTTGCTAATCGTAAGCCTGTAATCCAATTTAGAGTTTATAAGCTTTGCGCCGCTGCGCCTTTGCGTGAGTAATCGCCTTCGAGGTCTGTGATGAGGTCGGTTAAGAGCGTCTCGACGTGCTCGCCTTCGAGATAAGTCTTGCCGAGCATCTTTGTGATGCGCCGGTCTTTAGTCTCGCCTTTGACTTCTTTCAATATCGCGCGGGCGAAGGCGGCCACGACTTTCCCGTCAAATTGCGTCCCACTGTTCTCGCGCAGGTCTACCACGACGTCTTCAAACGAGCGGCGCCGTTTATATGGGCGATCGGTCGTCATTGCATCAAAGGAATCTGCAAGCGAGACGATCTTGGCGCCCATCGGGATCTGCTGGTCCGTGAGCCCATCCGGATAGCCACGCCCATCGAGACGCTCGTGATGATGCTTTGCCATCAACGGTATGTCGGCGTAGGGGTGACGAATCGGCGCGAGGATCTCGTAACCGGCATTGGGGTGGCGATTCAACTCGCTCGAGTTCTTGGCATCGATGCGGTAAGGCGCGTTGATGATGTCGCGGTCGACGATCAGCTTGCCGATGTCGTGTAAGTAACCGGCGATCTGGATGCCTTCGACCTCTTCTTCACTCCAACCCATCTCACGCGCGATGATCTCGCTGTAGCGGCCGACACGTTCTGAATGGCCCTGTGTATACTTGTCTTTGATATCGATTGCCGCCGCAAAAGCCTGCACGGTGTCGCGATAGATCGCGCGCAGATCTTCGTACAACTTGCGGTTCTCTTCCGCGCGCTCGGCGAGCTGCTCGAGCAAGCGATGCGTGTGAATCCCGACACCGATGTGACGGACCATCGCGCGAATCGTCTCGAAGTCGTCGTTGGAAAATTCTTCGCCACTCGCCTTCCCGCCGAGCAGGACCAGGCCCGTGACTTCGCCACGCACGATCATCGGCACAACGAGCTCGATTCCCTCATTCGTGAGTTTGTCGCGGTATCGACTTAGAAAGATCGTCGAGCTGTTCTTCACGAGCGACTCGCTGATCTCGCAGCCAAGGAACGACTCCATGTCCGCGTTATCAATGTCAAACCCATGCAACGCCTGATCGCCCAGTCCCCAGATCGCGACGCAACGCAACGGTCCAGGACCAGAACACTCGACGACCGCACCGCGCCGGAGCGCAAGCGTTCCGAGCAGCAGGTGCATCGACGTGCGCACCATCTCGGTGAAGTCGCCGGTGCCGGCAATCTCCTGGCCCAGATCGGCCAGAGCTCCGAATGTGTGAATTAACTTCTGGGTCGAAGGCTCCATTTAATCAATGGACTACGGGAGTAGTAGTCTCAAAACGCGCAAGGCTCGATAGTGCTTCTCGTTCGTCTTTCGCGAGTAGAACATGGCGGGTCAGTCCAAGCATCTCGAACAGCTCCACTGTTTGATTGTTGACATCGGAAAAGACGATCTGCGCGCCGTTCTTTTCAGCGATGTCGATGATGCCGAGGAGAATTGAGATTCCGATACTGTTGACGAGCTTGGTGTCGCTGAAATCAATCACGAGCGCGCGGCAACCACAGTTTAGTTGCCGGCGACATTCGTGCTCGATCTTTTCCCCGGATAACTTGTTCAGGTAGTCGCTAGCGTAAACAACAGCCGTGGTGCCAACACAGTGCGAGCGTACTGGCCCTCCACTTGGTGAATCCACTCGATCGGCTCCCTTCTGTGCCGCAAGGGGGACACAAAAGTTAATTAAACTGTTTTTTACTTACGGAGGAACTAAATGCTTGTTGCTAAGTGCCTTTTTGCGGTCTGAGGTACTTGGTCATGCGCAAGCTGGTGCCGTCATCGACCCGTTCAAACTCGACTTCATCCATGAGAGTTCGGATGAGTTTAAGTCCCCAACCGCGTCTTTCTTCTGCCGCTTCTTTTACTTCTGTTCCGCTCTTCGTGCCGTTTAGATTGGCCGGCACGATGCCGCGACTCGAAATTGTGATGGTTAATCTATCACTTTCCACGCGAAAACGCTGATAAATTTTTCGATCCGGGCTGAAACTGTGCTCCGAAGCGTTGATGCAGGCCTCGACTATGGCCGTTTTTATCTGGTTGATGGCCTCGGGCCGGAAGGTCAGCCGCTTCGCGATCTGCTCGGCGGTGTTGGCTGCGATCAGCTCGTTGTCCTCACCCATCGGGACGACCATGAGAAACTCGTCCGGCTCTGCGGATTGTACAACCTCGCTCGGTACGGTATCGCTCAGACGTGACGCGAGTAACTGTAGTTGCTGGCGGCTCGAGCAATACGCCTTCCGACGTTCCAGCAACTTGTGCGCTTCTTCAGAAAAACCTTCGTTTGAGATCAGCCAGATTTGACAACGGCTGAAGCCGAGACGCTCAGCCATGTTTTCAAACCGATCACACCAGGCGCGCGCGATGTTCGCTTCGACTTCGAGCTTCGACTCGATGTCAGCCGCGAGCCAGATCACTTCGCGCGCGTCTGAGTAACTTCCCTCTTCGAAGGTGTGGGCGACGAGGCAGTGGTCCTCTTCACAGAGCTGTCGCATGTCGCTCATGAAAGCCGAACCGGCGGCGAGGTGGATTGTTTGTGGAAGTTTGATGAACTCGGTTTCAGCTTCCAGGCCGGCGATGATGGTCTCGCTTTCAGCGCCTTTGTACTTCGTGCTGAAGCCGGCGTTGTTGAAAAGCACGGCCGGCACTTGCTGGCAATTGAAGCGCGAGATCAAATCGCGCAGGCCCGCATTTGCGACTTGCTTGTAATGACGGGCCATCGTGTGTGGCGCACGCTTGAGAGAATCGGCGAGCATGTCGGCGACGACGAGCGCGCGCGGCTCGGCGAGCACGTCAAGTCGATAGCGGATCTTCAGATAGTCTTTCCAGGCTTGTGGTCCAGCACCGGCTTCGACTGTGGTTTCATCCCAGTTAACAAACTCCTGTACGTGCAGGCGGTGCAGGACGTCTTCGAGCTCAGATGCGGTCATGTGCAGGCGTTTACGCCAGATCTCGAATGTCGATGTCTGTTCTTCACCGGCTGCGGCTTCCCAGAGCAGGCGGATCAGCAGGTGTCTGGTGTCGAGCCGTGGCGAGATCTCTTCGAGTAGATCGGCGAAGTGTCGATGGATGTGACCGCCGAACAGCTCGTCGACGTAGAGACGTTCGCAGTCGAGATACGAGAGCAGGGCGGCGCGTTTCTCGCGTGCAGCCTGGAGAAAGATGTTGATGAAGAAAGGACTGCCGGCAAACTGTTGGACGATCAGATCGCGTGCGGCTTCGCCGGTTGCGACTTGCTGGCGCCGTGCGACGTGTTCGACGAGTTTTCCTGCTTCCGTTGGATCGAGTTGTTCGAGGCGGAGGATGTCGAGACGCTCGAAATTACACTCTGCATCGTGAGCAGCTTCGAGTATCTGGCGACGTAGTCCTGCAAGCACGAATGAGAAACCGCCGCGGGTAAATACTCTGAGTATCTCAGTGCCCAGTACGACCGCGCCGTTGAGATATTCCGCGAGTTGGGAGCCGTCGAGCATAACGAAGGCACGGCCACGCACGGCGGGAATTCTTTGCGGCGCACCCAGACAGAAACGCACGAGGGCCTTGTCGTCGTTGCTGAAGCGCAGGCGGTTGTACGATTGGACCAGTTGCTCGATCCATTCGAGATCAGCGGCTGGCGCCAGCTCGACGAGCTCTTGCAGGGTCAGTGGTGCTTCGGAAACCACAGGCTCGTCGCGACGGTAGGCGATGTACTGTTGGACGAACGTATTGAGAAACTCGATCGCGGCACTGACGGCAGTCGTCTCGTTGCGCGTGATTGCGAAGTAGATCGGGATAACGTCCGAGCGGCGATTGAAGATCTGATCGTAGGTTTGGCGCAGGAGCTCCGAGACGCCCGCGGAGGGTTCCATGAGCACGAGTAGACCGCGGCCCGCGTTGGCGCGTTCCGCTTGGGCCATGATGCGGTCGAGCTCCGCCGTACGGCCGACGAAGTCCTGCTGGACCACGCGGCCAAGAACACGGCGGAAATTTTCGCTGCGGCTGCTCATCTCAACACAGTCATTAGACAGGATTTACAAGCTTGTTTCAGGATTGACATGTAAATCCTGTCAAATCTTTTTAATCCTGTTAACGACTACCGTTCGCTTTCTCGCTCCCCATAGAATTCGATCCGATCTTTCCCATGACTCTTCGCCTGGTACAGCGCACGATCAGCGGCGGCGATGATGTTCTCCGGCGTGTCAATGTTCTTCGAGAACGTCGAGACACCAACACTGATCGTCACATGCCCGAGCGGCTGCGCCTTCCCATGCGGAAATTCCGTGGTCGACACACGCTGCCGGATGCGATCCGCGATCACACCCGCTTCGACCATTCCCGTCTGCGGCAACAAAATACAAAACTCCTCGCCACCATAACGCGAAGCCACATCAACCGCTCGCAACGCGCCCTTCAAACAATGCGCCGTGATCTGAAGCGCCACGTCGCCCGCCTGGTGACCATTCGTGTCGTTGTAAGCCTTGAAGTCGTCGATGTCGATCATCAGAAAACTCATCGGATAGTCGTAACGCTTCGATCGATTCAACTCTTCCGCAAGTCGCTCTTCCAGATAACGACGATTCGTCAGTCCGGTGAGCGAATCCGTGATCGACATTAGTTGAAACTCGGTCGCGCGTTCCTGCCACTCAGCACGTTCGAGCGCCAGCGCCACCTGTGGTCCGATAATTTCAAGCAAACTCAGATCGACTTCGTTGTAAACACCACCGCCAGACTTGTCAGTCACATTTAACACGCCGACCTTTCGTCCACCAATCATGATCGGATAACTGATGAATGAGTTTGTCTTGTAACGGCGCTCGGGTGGCGCGGCCTTGCGTCCAGCGATACGAAGATCGGCGACCATCACCGGCTTGCCTGTGTCGATGACTTCGCCTGAAATTCCCTCACCGACGCGCACTGCCGCCATTGATTGCGGATCTGCGGTAAAGCCGCTGGCTGCTTTCAGGATCAACTGGTTCGCAGTTTCATCGAGGATCATGAGCGAAGCGCGCTCAGACTGAAGTAGCTCCTTCGAGTTACTGACGATCGAGTTGTAAGTCTTAACCGGATCGGTGCAGCTTATTCGCTCGAGAAAGTGTTGCAGTGAGTTGGTGAAACGCTCGCGATACGCGAGCTCACGACGTAAGCGCTCGATCTCGCCGTGAAGATCCGGTGCGGTCTCTTTAACAGGGGTTGTCTCAGCGGCTTTGTGCTCCACGTGTCCCGAGCCATTTGACGATACTGCGGGCAGCCGCTGCGTTGCGCGATCGATTCGATCTGACAATTCTTCGAGTCGTTGTCGTTCAGAGAAGATGATGTTTGCAAACACTTCGTCTGAAGCGATGTTTTGCAGATCACCTTTGCGAAAGCGCTCCATCACCTGTTGGTAGTCCGCACTCGTTACGAAAGCTCGTCCACCAATCACTGCCAGATTCCGCCGCCCTGCTATCTCAACCGGTTTCGCAAAGCACGAGAGTCCCGCGTGACATTTGTATTCCACGGTACCGCCGGCTTCTGTGGCTCGCGAATGAGCCGCGCCGCAGTACGGATCACAAAGCCCGACGTGTTGCCGAGAGCTTTGAAACGTGCGGCAGATCGAGTTGTTGTTTGAGACAGCCAAAGCCGGAGGTTGATATCCGTCGACCAATAACAGCGCCAGTGACGAAGACTCCGCGAGCGAATCCTGGATCTCCAGCCATGCGGGCGGGGCGTCTTCGCGGCGTTCCTGAGTGTTCAGGTCAATCGGGGGCTTCTTAACCATTGGGGCTCTGGGCTGGGAAAATCTTCCCTTATTCTTAAACGGTTAATAGCCACAATAAGGCAAAAATGCACAAAAAATTAGCGAGACAGAGGCTAAAAACCACGTGTTTTGTGCGATTTTTGGCTTTGTGGCTCACTCGAGGCCTGGTGCCGCACCAGAAGCAACGTCCTCGATATGAGGTTGCGCCGGACTGATTCTAATACAAGCAGCAAAATGTGACGGTTTGATCTCGACCAACTGAGGAACCACCTCCTTGCATACATCGATCGCGTAGGGACAGCGCGTGTGAAAAGGACAACCCGAGGGGGGATTGATCGGCGAGGGCACATCGCCCTCCAGCATTATACGCTGCCTCGTGGCTTCGACCTGAGGATCGGGCACGGGCACTGCCGAGATGAGCGCCTTCGTGTAAGGCATCAACGGTTCTTTGTAGATCGTCTTCGCTTCCGCGATCTCGACGAGCTTTCCCAGATACATCACGGCAACGCGATCTGAGACGTGCCTGATCGCGCGCAGGTCGTGTGAGATAAAGAGGTACGTTAGGTTCTTTTCGCGACGAAGCTTTTCGAGCAGGTTCATGATCTGCGCCTGGATCGAAACATCAAGCGCAGAGATCGGTTCATCAGCAACGATGAAATCGGGATCGACTGCGAGCGCGCGAGCGATGCCGATGCGCTGCCGTTGACCGCCGGAAAACTCGTGTGGATATCGTTTGATGAAACGCTTGCTGAGACCGACTGTCTCGAGCAGCTCCTGCACGCGTTGCTCTGCTTCCCTGCCGCGCGCGAGTCGAAACGTCTCGAGCGGCTCGCCGACAATCTGGCCGACCGTCATGCGCGGGTTCAACGACGCATAAGGATCCTGAAAGATGATTTGCAGGTGCCGGCGTTGTTCGCGTAATTGTCTTTGCGACAGGCGTGCGAGATCGCGATCGCGATAAAACACGTTGCCTGCGGTCGGTTCGGTGAGACGCAGTATCGCGCGTCCGAGTGTCGACTTGCCGCAACCTGATTCGCCGACGAGTCCGAGAGTTTCCTGTTCGTAGATTTCTAGTGAAACGCCGTCGACAGCTTTCACGACGCGCTTCTCCGGGTTCGTGCCGAAGAGTTTGTCGAGTGGTCCGCCACCGCCGAGATCGAAGTGTACTTTGAGATCTCTGATCGAGAGCAGTGTTGAGTTGTTAGCGCTCATACTGGTGTACCGCCCGATTCGCTATAGACTTCGCGTGCGAAATGGCAGAGCGAGTGGTGATCTGCGTTGAGCTGCACGAACGGTGGAAACTCACGCCGGCAGATGTCCTGGGTGTAGTCGCAACGCTGCGCAAATGGACAACCGGGTTTCAGGTGCGCGACGTCGGGTGGCAGTCCGGGAATCTGGTACAGCTTGCCCTGTTCGGCTGTCGGATCCGGTACCGAACGCAGCAGTCCTTTCGTGTACGGGTTGCCGGGAACGGAAAACAGTTCCTTCGTCGGCGCCTGTTCGAAGATCTTACCGGCGTACATCACGATCACGTGATCCGTCATACCGGCGACAACGCCGAGATCGTGAGTTATGAGAATCACGCTCGTGCCGGTTTCGCGTTTGATCTTTTTGATGAGCTCGAGTATTTGCGCCTGGATCGTGACGTCGAGTGCTGTCGTTGGCTCGTCTGCGATCAGCAGCTCCGGTTCGCACGAGAGCGCCATCGCGATCATGACGCGCTGGCGCATGCCGCCGGAGAACTCGTGCGGGTAGCTGTCGGCGCGTTCGCGTGCGTCGGGGATGCCGACTGTTTCCAGCATGCGGATGGCGTGCGCGCGGGCTTGTGCTTTGGTGTGGCCGAGGTGCAGCTCCGTCATCTCCATTAGCTGTCTGGAGATCTTCATGAACGGGTTGAGCGACGTCATCGGATCCTGAAAGATCATGGCGATGCGGCGGCCACGGATCTTGCGAAGCGCGTCGTCACGAAGTGATAACAAGTCCTGACCGTTGAAGAACACCTGGCCCGAGACGATCTTTCCCGGCGGACTGGGGATGAGGCGAATGATCGAGAGATTCGTGACCGACTTGCCAGAGCCTGACTCACCAACGATGCCGAGCGTCTCACCACGCTTGAGCCGGAAGGTGATGTCGTCGACGGCTTTGACGATTCCGTCGTCGGTTTCGAAGTAAGTGCGGAGGTTCTTTACTTCGAGCAGGTTGCCGTTGGGGCCAGAGGTCATAGAGTTATTTGACAGGATTTACAAAATTCAGAACAGATTTACATGTCAATCCTGAAAAAATCATGTGAATCTTGTACCCTCATACCGTCCTCATCTGCGGGTCGAGAGCATCGCGCAATCCATCACCGAGAAAGTTCAACGAGAAGAGCGTCAGCGCCATCGTGACGCCCGGGAAGATCAACTGCCACGGAAAGATCGCGATGTTTTGAATTCCATCCGCGGCCAGACTGCCCCACGAAGCAAGCGGCGCCTGCACACCAAAGCCGAGAAACGAAAGAAACGCCTCGGTCAACATGATCTGCGGAATCGTCAACGTGGCGTAGACGATCACCGGCCCCAGAGTATTCGGCACGAGGTGTCGAAAGATGATGCGCGCATTGGAAACGCCAGTCGCTCTTGCCGCGAGTACAAACTCCTGGTTCTTCAACGACAGCACCTGCCCGCGAACAATCCGCGCCATCGTCAGCCACGACACTGATCCAATCGCGATAAAGAGCAGTATCAACTGCCCGCGCGGCGTCTGGCTGCGAAACATCGACAGCAGCACGATCACAACGATGACGTACGGCAGCGAGTAGAGCACATCAACAATACGCATCATCACATTATCGACGCGCCCGCCCACATAACCCGCAATCGCTCCATAACTGACGCCGATCAATAACGACACGAGCGTCGAGAGTATGCCGACGAAGAGCGAGATCTGCCCGCCCTGTAACACCCGCGCTAGCTGATCGCGCCCGGCGTTGTCAGTTCCCATCGGATGCGCCCACGAGAACTCACCATCCGGACCCTGAAATGGTGGGAACGAGCGCGTCAGTTTCAGATCGTGCGAAGGGATGTAATCAGGTGTAAAACCAAAGACACGCTTGATCAGTGTCGGTCCAACGATCGAAGAGATCGTGATGATGACCACTACTACGAGCCCAAAGACGGCGAGCTTGTTTTTGAGCAGACGACGCCACGCATCGCGCCACAGCGAAGTGCCGTGCACAAACCGGCCCGTCTCCTCGGGCAGCAAGTCCGCTTCAGCCACGGCCATCTCAGGCCCGATGTGGATGAAATCGTCGTGTTCTGGTTTCTTTTCAGTAGCCATCACTGGTACCTCACGCGCGGATCCAGATACGCGTAAGCAATATCAACCAGCAGATTCATCAAAAGGAGCGTTATCGCAATAAACGCGACGATGCCGATGATCAGAGGCTCATCGCGATTGAGTGATGCCTGGATGAAGTAGTTCCCCAGTCCCGGCAACGCAAAGATTCTCTCGACGACGACAGTTCCCGTTAACAGAAACGCGAGGGCGGGTCCCGTGTATGAGATCACCGGCATCAGACCGCCACGCAACGCATGACGAATAACAACCTCGCGCTCGCTCAATCCCTTCGCGCGTGCGGTGCGAATGTAGTCGGAGCGCAGCACTTCGAGCATTCCCGCGCGCGTGAGTCTCGCGATGTAAGCCATGTAGAGTGCCGACAGCGTCACCACCGGCAGGATCAGATTTTTACTCGGAAAGCCGCCCCAGCGAGACGATGGCAGCCAGTAAAGACCGAGGGAAAAGATCAGGACGAGGATTGGACCAAGCACAAAGTTCGGCACCGAGATGCCGAGCATCGCGAGGGCCATCGAGCCGTAGTCCCACTTCGAGTTTTGTTTCAGTGCCGCGATCGAGCCGAACGTGATACCCACGACGAGGGCAAGCAGGTAGGCGAGGATTCCGACTGCTGCTGAAACCGGCAGCGAGCGTTTGATGATCGTGTTTACTGACTGGCCCTGATACCTGAGCGACGTACCGAAGTCGAGATGACGAATGATGCTCCACATCGTCTTCCCGTATTGCTCGTACCACGGTTTATCGAGCCCATACTTCTCGCGAATGACTTGCTCGATGGCGGGAGGCAGGGGTTTCTCACCCGAATAGAAGTTTCCGGGGGCGAGTTTGATCAGGACCCAGGTGATCGAGATCACCACGAGGATCGTCGGGATCGTTACGAGGAGGCGTCTGACAATGAACCGAAACATGCGTTAATCACAAACCGTGTTCGGCGCGCTTACTCAGCGGTCAAACTCGGCGTGCCGTAATCCCACTTCGCTCGATCGCGTTCGATGTAAATATATTTCCACGCGAACAAAGAGCCGGGATTCGGATACATGCCTTTCACGTAAGGTTTTTTCAACCAATTCACTGATGGGGTGTCGAGCGGAATAATTGGCTGATATTCGAGCATGTAAGCTTCCGCCTCAGCCAGCAACTTATAACGCTCTTTCTGATCGAGAGTGCGATTGGCCTTATCCAGCATCTCGATGTATTTCGGATCCTGCCAGCCCGTGCCGCTCTCGCCGTCTGTGTAGAAAAGGCTCAGGAACGTGTACGGGTCCATATAATCGGCGCCGAACGCTCCGCGCGCAAAACCTTTGTATTCAAGTTTGGAGCGTTCCTCCAGAAAGGTCTTCCACTCCATGTTTCGGAGGCCCACTGTGATGCCGAGATTTTGTTTCCACTGCGCCTGCATCCATTCGGCTACAGACTTGTTTGCGGCCTGCGTGTTGTAAACAAACTCGACCTGGTCCACTGGAAACGTTGGACACGAAAAACTGCCGTCTGAGTTTTGCACCACTGGATAACCCGCCTCGCCGAGTAGCCGGCGGCCTTCCGCCGGATTGAACGGTGCGCCTTTAGGCTGTGGGTAACCGGGAAACATTCCCTCGGGGGTAAATGCAGTAAGCGGTTTTACGATCCGGCGCCAGCTTGCATAAGCTTCCTTATCGATCGAGAGATTGAACGCCCTTCTCACCTTCGGATTATCCAACGGTGGTTTAGTGGTGTTCATCATCAGGTAATCGATCGCAGCCTCCGCCCGGTCCATGTAGTCTTTCTTCTGTCTAATGATGTGCAGCCATGGATTTGGCACGGCATGGTTGAAGAGCGCATCAAGCTCGCCCACCTTGTAAAGATTCATCGCGGTTGCGTTATCGATGATGGGAAAAAAGTGGAGCTCGTCCAGCCTCACCGTCTTCGCATCCCAGTACATCGGATCGCGTTCGAGTATGATCTTGTCGTAGGGCACCCAAGTCTTTAATTTGAATGGACCACACGTCACGATGTGCTCCGGCTGCGACCATTTGTCTCCCCATTGCTCGACCACTTTGCGCGGTACGAGGCGGAAGACCTGGTACGCGAGTAGATCCAAAAAGAACGGCGCTTGTTGCTTCAGGTAGAGGCGCACTGTGTACTTGTCAACCGCTTCAACACCGAGATCCTCCCCTTTCACGGGAACGAGCTCTTTGCCCGCCACGGCAGCTTTCAGTTTTGGGTCTGCTTCAAGCTGCTTTGTGCGCGCCTTCTCATCACCCGGCAGCGTCAGACGCAACGGCGCATGCATCTGGTGATGAAAAGCAGTGTCCGGATCGGGAGTCGTCTCGTTTGGATCGGGAAGATACTCGCTCTTCGCCGGATCGATGGGACTGCTGCCAATCGATTCATCAGGCGGGTTCTCCTGAAAATCCCTCGCGATCAGAAACTGGCCCGTTTTCGGATCGCGTACAAAAACGCGGCCCTGATTAAAAGCCTCGGCGTTTTTCAAGTAGGAGCCAATGGAGGCGTTGCGAGAAGCAGTCTTCTTATCAAGTGCACGACGGAAACTGTAGACGAAGTCATTCGCGTCGATTGAATCGCCGTTGGACCAGCGGCCGGTAGTGCGGAGGTGAAACGTAAACTCGGAAGAGTCGTTATTGATGTGCCAGCGTTCTGCTAAAGCGGGGTCGGGCTTGAGAGTTTTCGGATTGTATTCAACGAGGCCTTCGTAAAGCGCCATGTAGATTCGCGCTTCTGGCTGACCGTTACTGATATGGGGATCGAGTGTTTCGGGCTCGTCGCCGGTGACGTAGCGCAGGATGTCTCGTGACGGCGGAGTCGTCGTCCCCCAAAACTCTTCATTAGTGGAGGCGACTGTGCATGAATACGTCGAGAACGCCAGCGACGCCACCAAGACGATTCCAACAATCTGTCTGAACTTGCCACTAAACATCGGGGCACCTCCGACTCAAAGGCCAAATCACTTTGTGTTCAGCGCGAGTTTATGAGGAAAACCCGCAAGACGAGACGAGTGGAAGTTAGCACGCGATGAAAGCTTTAATCAAGAATATCCCGTGGCGCCTCCTTAGAGTGCGGCGGCCTGGCGCCGCTTTCCCCACGCGCGGAGCGCGCTGACATTGAGGACAAGATTGACGCGCTCCGCGCGAGACAAAAGCGGCGCCAGGCCGCCGCACTCCAGGGAGGTGCACAATTCTCTTGTAAATCGTTTCTACAACTTGACGGCGTAGCCGAGCCCGTCGCCAACGGGTAAGACTTCGGCTATCAATTGTGGATGGTTGATGAAGTATTGATTGAACTCGCGCAACGCGACGGTCGAGCTTTCGGTATCGCCGGTCGCAACCTTTCCGCCCCACAGCAGATTGTCTACGACGATGACACCGCCGGTTCGTAGCCTCGGCAGTCCGAGATCGAGGTACTGTGAGTATTCTTCCTTCAGCGCATCTATGAACAACAGATCGAAGGTCTCTTCGAGCTGCGGCATCACCTCCAGGGCTTTGCCTCGCTCGATCTCGACACGATCCAACACTCCCGCGCGTTTCAGATAATCGGTCGCCGCGCGAATCATCTCGGCGTTTGGTTCAATCGTGACGACGATACTATTCTCACCCATGCCACGCGCGAGATGGACCACCGTGTATCCGATCGCCATTCCGATCTCGAGCGCCTTACGCGCGCCCGAGATGCGCGCCGTGATCTCCACAAACCGCGCCACCTCCCGATCGGCAATCGGCACGCGATGCTCCGCAGCGTAGGCTTCCATCTCGGCCAGCAGCGGATCGTTCTGAGTCAGAAGCCGGTCCAGGTACTGCGCCTGCTCGGGTTGAATGATTGCGTCAAACTTTGCCTTCATGTTTTTACGTCAACTGTCGGGATTATCCTGCGCGTCGCCAGTCACTGAGACATAGCGACGACCGAGCCCGAGCTGCCTCAACTTATGTTGCAGCGACTGCCGGTGCATGTCCAGAATCTCAGCCGCTCGGGTTACGTTTCCCTGAGTGTACTCGAGACAGCGGCTGATGTAACGTCGCTCAAACTCGCGCCGGTCTTCGCGAAAGTCGGCCGTGAACGGCACTCTCAAGCCGTCGGTTTCCGTGTCGCTCGCTTCGACGATTCCATCTTTCGAGATTCCCGCGGTGATCTCGTCGGGCAGATCTTTCGGGGCGATCTCGTCGCCGTCGGCCATGATCACGGCGCGGTCGATCGTGTTCTTCAGCTCACGCACATTGCCCGGCCAGTTGTACTCCATCAGTCGCCTCAACGCGCCCTGGCTGAGTGAACGCTGCGGCAATTCATAGCGCTCGGCAGCAAGACGCATGAAGGTCTCGACTAACAGTGGAATGTCTTCACGACGGTCACGCAGCGGCGCGATTTCGACTGTCACAACTCGCAAACGATAGAACAGATCCGCGCGGAAGTTGCCGTTCGTGATCTCCTGTTCAAGGGGGCGATGGGTGGCGCTTACAATTCGAACGTCAACCGGAATCGATTCGTTTGCACCGAGACGCTCGATACGTCTTTCTTCGAGCGCGCGCAGCAGCTTCGCCTGCACGTTCGAGCTCATATCGCCAATCTCGTCGAGGAACAGCGTGCCGCCGTCTGCCTGCTCAAACTTCCCTTCCCGCCTTGCGGCCGCGCCTGTAAACGCGCCTTTTTCGTGGCCAAACAGTTCTGACTCGATCAACTCGGAAGGCAGCGCGGCGCAGTTGACTGCCACGAAGGAAGCGTTGCGTCGCACGCTGTTGCGCTCGTGAAGCTCGCGCGCCACGAGTTCCTTGCCTGTGCCGGATTCGCCGCGTACGAGCACGGTCGCATCAGTCTCAGCGACCTTGTCGATCATCGCGCGCACTTTCTGCATCGCATCCGAGTTGCCGATGAGTGCGCCACGCTGCGAACGCTCGACTTCGATCCGTCGACGCAGTGAATAATTTTCGCGACGAAGTTGAATCGTCTCCGCAGCGTTTTTGATTACGAGTCGTAGATCGTCAAGCTCGAACGGCTTCGAGAGGTAATCATAGGCGCCGGCTTTGACGGCCTCGACGGCCATGCGTTCCGAGCCGTGCGCGGTGACGATGATCACGAGCGGTGCATTGCCGTTTGCGTTTTTGAGCTCGCGGAGAAAATCGAGTCCGCTGAGTCCGGGAAGATTCACATCGAGGAGGAGCAGGTCCGGTTCGTTTTGTTTGAGTAAGGCCCGGGCGGCCTCGGCGGAACCTGCTTCAGTGATGTTGTAGCCAAAGGTGGAGAGGGCGCGCCGCATGCCGTAACGTGCGGCTTCCTCGTCGTCAACAATCATCAATCGCAACGCGTCTTTTCTCACTTCCTGAGTAGTTTAGGGCCGTGCGGCCCTAAACTCCTAGCGCGTTGCGTGCCACAGATCGCGCGGCTTATTTGTCGGTTCGCTTTGCGGCGACGACGAGGATGATGGCGTCGCCCGATGGGCCAATGTTGAGCGTGCCGACGATCACGGGTTCCGATTCGCGCATGCTGATGTCGGTCGAAACTCCGGTGTTCTCGTAGGCCACGACGGGAGCCACCGCGCCGTTCGCAGCGACTGCGCCGGTGGCAGTCTGGATGGGAATGCGAGCACCGAAATTAAATCCCAGCATCTGGACCACTGGCTGATTTGCGGTGTTACGGACGAGCTTTACTTGCCGCACTTTGAACTGGCTGAAGCTCGGCGTCATTGCGGTCGCAGCGCCGGTCGGCGCGCTCAATGTCCCACCGACCCAACTCAGATCCAGGCGGCCTTCATTCTTGACGCGATTTATCATCGTAGCGGCCAGACGATAATTCTTGAATGGTAGCGACGCGCGCAACTCCTTCACGACCGGCTCGAGTGATGCGGGCAGTTTGACGTTATCAACATCCTGGTTCGTGCCGATAATCAGGTAGAGTTGCGTTTCGAGATTTGCTTCGTCAGTGGCTTCCTGTGCGTAAGCACCCACGCTTGCGGCCATCAGGCACAATGCCAGCAACGTGATGCTCAAGATTCGTTTCTTCATGCGCGTTCGTCTCCTTCGGGTTGAAAGTCAACGCTTCCACGCGCGCCCGGAGCGAAAGTTCCGGTTAGACAGGATTACATACAAGATATACGGACATATCCTGTCAATCTTGTGAAATCCTGTAATCCTGTCTAACGTCTATCTCTAAATCCGGACGCGCAATTGAAACAACGCGCCACCACCATTTCCACTAACAAGCACTGCAGTTCCCCCAACCTCCTGCACACGCTTGCGTACGATCGCCAGCCCCAATCCCGTCCCGCGCTGTCGCGTCGTGAAGAACGGCTCCCAGATTCTCTCCCGCAGATCGATGGGCACA
>Ga0081539_10002826_pt1 | contig 23206 bp, 20 predicted proteins | sample TabmetS4T2R2_FD_71023 | JGI IMG/M metagenome (GOLD analysis project Ga0081539, IMG submission 71023) | Tabebuia heterophylla rhizosphere microbial communities from the University of Puerto Rico - S4T2R2 | ecosystem: Host-associated > Plants > Roots > Rhizosphere ...
AACAAACAGCCGTGAGTTATTCGACGCAGCATCCAGCACACTGTTACATCATTCGTGGACCATTGCCAAGGTGCGCAATTAAATTGTCAGTGAAACAACACGCCCAGCGACAATCGCACAAAGTCACGCGTACCGGTGGTTGAGTCATTAACGAAGACCGGGTTGTAGTCCATCATCGCTCTAAAGCTGACTCGCTTTGAGGCGCGAATATCGAGACCGCCGCCTAAGGCCATCGCAAAGCTGTTGTCGGTTTTTTTCAAAAGCAAATTGAAGGTCGGACCTGGCGTCGTGAAAGTTGCGCTGGTGTGGGCGACGCCACCGAGCAAATGTGCGAACGGCGTGACGCGCGTGTGGTTGCGCGCCTTGAACTCCGGCCCAGCCAGAAAATTGTAAACGCGCGACTTGAGCTGAGCGTCTTGCGTGACCGTGGTGCAGGTAGGTGTGCAAGCAGTAATGGGGCCGCTGCCGGACTCATCGTTGAAGTGGGCTGAGAAGTCACCTTTAATGCCGAAATGCTTACTGAAGTTTCGGATGAGCGAAGCTTCAAATCCCGTGTTGGTGCCGTAGTCGCCCGTAATTCTCCTATCGGCGCCAAAGCTAATGCCGCGACTGTTGGCCTCACCAAAAGCCGAGTAACCTACGAAAACTTCACCCTTGGGATATTCGTCCGGGTTCGGCTTTTGCGCCGAAGCTACCAGGGCCGAGCACAGCAGAAGTGCGGTACTGAATGCCAGGCGAATGAGCAGGTTCTTATTAATTGGTTTCATTGATGGTCTCCTTATGTTTACACAGTTAACCGCGGCGCTGGAGTAGACATACGGGGAGAGATTGTTCGACATATCGAGGTCGCTAATTGGTGTTAACCGTGTACTGTTCGAGGTTATTAGTATTCGAAAAAAATTATTTTGAGTTAGACTTGAAGGGCAACGTTACGCATCAAAGCTTCATTCGTTACAACTATGCACTCGGGCAAATTTTAATCGATGGACCACTAGTTGAAGGCCGGTAACTATGCTCGCTATTTGCTCACGTAATCATGCCTGGCTGGTAACGGCGAGCCTCGTCCTTTTCATCGCCTCCCTTACATCTGTACGAGCACAGACGGCTGATGACGTCATTGCCAAACTGTCGCCGTCGCTGAGTCCTGATGAGGCAGAAATCCAGAAGTTAATAATCAGAGGCTACGAAGCTTACGCCACGAAAGCTGCACCGGCACTGTTATCAATGTTCAGCCAGCAGTCGCCGTATCTTGATCAGTTCAAGGCTTTCCTCACAGAAGAGAATGCCGCTAACCAAAACGTCAGGCATGGAATCAGTATCAATCGCTTCACCAATGTATTGATTGATGGCGATAAGGCCACCGCCCATCTGGACGTCACGATTCATGCAGTTAATAAGGACACCGGCAAGGAAGTAGAAGGTCCTGGCCGGCTGGCCCACACTTTCCGCTTCGTTAAAGAAAACGGAGTTTGGAAAATCTGGCAGTTCATAGACACAGCCGAAGAGATCACCGCTGAGTTGTTGGCGGCCCGGACCGATGAAGAGCGCGCGCTGGTGCTGAAACGCAACGAGCCGTTTACCGATGGTTTGCTCAAGGGTTTGTCGAATGTCGCGGCAGAAACGTTGTACAAGAAAGGCAACGACGATCAGGCAGCGATGATCCTCAACATCGTTCTGACGATAGCCCGGCGGGACAATTCATTACTGGGAACGGCCAATGCGCTTATTGGTCTCGGAGATGTGTATGCTGTCCGGGGTGACTACCGGCGTGCCGCGGACAATTACCAGCAGATGATGACACTTATGGAAAGCCTCGGCCACAAAGAAGGTATCGCGGTCCTCTCCATAAGATTGGGAGACATCCATTACTATCAGGGTAACTTTCCCCCTGCGTTGGACTATTACCAAAGCAGCGTCACTCTTTATGAAAAACTTGGCAGTACGGAGGACATCGCCCACCCGTTACTCCGCATGGGGGACGTCTACTTTGCTCAGCACGACAACACGCGGGCGCTGGAGTATTACCAGCGAAGCCTGAAGATTTGTGAACAGACCTTTGATAAAGGTGGTCAGACTTTCCTGCTGAACCGAATTGCCGAGGTTTATGCCGCACAAGATCGCTACGAAGAGGCTGATGATTTCTACCGGCGCAGTCTGAAGCTTCAGGAAGAGCTGGGCATCAAGTCGATCACGGCAACCACCTTGAACGGCATGGGAAGTATTCGTTACCGGCAGGGTAACTACAGCGAAGCCGCAAGGCTCTCAGCTCGCGCCGCTGAACTCGCCAAAGAGGGCCATGCACCAGAGGTCTTGTGGAAGACGTTGACCTCGCTGGGCGGGGCTTATCTCGCGCTCAAGCAGATCGATCGCGCACAGCAATCGTTCGCCGAAGCAATCGCTATCTTGGAAAAAATGCGCGGGCAACTAGTGGGGAGCGAGCGAGACCAACAGCTCTTCTTTGAGAGCAAGACTGTGCCTTATGTTGAGATGGTCGGGCTATTGATTGCTCAGAACAAAGTAACCGAGGCGTTTCAGTACGCGGAGATGGCCAAAGGCCGCATGCTGCTCGACGTGTTGCGCCACGGCCGGTCAGACATCTCGAAAACGATGACCGCTGAAGAGCGCGATCACGAGAAGCAGTTGAATGCCACAATAACGGCGCTCAGCTCTCAACAGCGCAAAGAGATTTCGCTGGCCCAGCCGGATAAATCACGGCTCGCCTTGCTGGATACGCAATTACAGAAAGCGCGGCTTGAATACGAAGCATACGAAACGCGCATCTATGCCACACATCCGGATTTAAGGGCCGGGCAAGGCGGGTCTGAACCGTTGTCTTTGAACGAGGCAGGAGCCCTCATAAACGATTCGCAAACCGCGCTGTTGGAATACGTGGTCACACCGAATCGGACCTACCTCTTTGTTCTCACAAAACCCAACAGCACAGATCCGGTGAAGTTGAAGGTCTATCCGATAGCAGTCAGCGCTCGCGAACTGACCACCCGAGTTGCTGACTTTCGCGAAAGATTGGCCGGCAACTCGGCTGATTTCAAAGAACCGGCCAGGAGCTTATATGACCTCTTACTGCAACCGGCGCAAGCTGAGTTAGACGGACGTGAAGCAATCTGTATCGTCCCGTCCGAAGGACTTTGGGAATTACCGTTCCAGGCCTTGATATCGAAATCAAATAAGTACGTGCTCGAGGATCACGCATTGTCTTACGCGCCCTCGCTCAGCGTTTTGCGCGAAATGAAAAAGAAGGCCGCGCAGCGCGTTACTGATCGCAATGTCAACTCGGATGGTTTGCTGACGAAGGTCAGCACGACAGCTCCTCCAGCTTCACCGCGGCTGCTGGCAATCGGCAATCCATCATTGAGCGGCCGCACGGTGTCGCAGTTGGCGTCCACTCGAAACGAAGGGTCGTTCGATTCTCTGCCGCAAGCTGAGCAGGAGGTAAAGACACTGGGTGAAATTTACGGCGCGGAGGAGAGCACGATTCTGATCGGCAATGCGGCGCGCGAAGAAACCTTCAAAGCCGCTGCTTCTAAGTATCCCGTACTGCACCTGGCGGCGCATGGTGTCCTCAACGACGTGAATCCGCTCTACTCGCGCCTCTTATTGGCGATTGAAAGCAACAGCGAAGATGGTTTCCTGGAGGCGCGGGAAATCATGAAGCTTGACCTTCACGCCGACCTGGCGGTCTTGTCGGCTTGCCAGACAGCGCGCGGCCAGGTCGGTTCGGGTGAAGGATTAATCGGAATGTCCTGGGCCTTATTTATCGCCGGCACTTCGACCACGGTAGTGAGCCAGTGGAAGGTCGACTCTGCCGGCACTACTCGGCTGATGATAGATTTCCATCGCAACCTTCAATCCAAGAGTGGACCATCCCAGACCCGTCCCGCCGCAGCTCTGCGAAGGGCGGCAATAAAACTGATGGCCGACCCCAAATACAGCCATCCGTTTTTCTGGTCGGGATTCGTGGTCGTGGGTAATGGGATCTAACGGTTGCGCCACTCCTGAACAGTGCGCAACAGCTTCGTGGCAACCGGGGAATTCGGATTTTCTCTCGCTAGTATTTGCAGTTGGCCCTCGGCCTCAGCCAACAATCCAAAGCGCGCGTATGTTAGACCCAGAGTGAGATGTGAGATCGGTCTATGCTGTTTCAGCCCAGTTAACTCGAGCAGCTTCTCCGCTTCCAGTACTTTGAATTGGGCTCTGGGTGCGGGAGCAACCGGCGACCTCACTTCTTGCCCGTTCCTGACGGCCACCACTTCCCACGAATAAATCATCCCTCTACGCAGTGCCGGTGTGGTCCATTGCGTGGCTGTCTGCGGAGCGCTGCGCGTTACGCGATTGAAGTCGGCGTCAAACACTGAAACTGTGTAACTCTCGGCTCCCGCCAAAGCTTGCCAGCGCAAGTTAGGTTGATCCGTCGCGATCACTGTTCCGTACGGACCAAGCAAGCTGAATTTGTTTTCTCCGGCAGTGGGATCCATGAGGGTGATTGCAGGGGCGGTCAACTGATCCAGCACCGCTGGCTTTGACAAGTTTTTGGTCGTAAGCACACTTCGCACGAGCGCGCTGCTCGCTTCCGGGAGTTCCTCCAGGCCGATTAGTTTACCGCTCTTATCCAACTGAACCTTGCGGCCATTGTCTTCCAAACTCAATGCTACTGCGAGCTGATCGGAGGTCGGGCCCTTCGGTGCTTCGGCTTGTGCGGGCGTTGGCGAACCGCTTGCTGATGTGCTCGACGGAGTTTGGGTTGCGTTCTCTTGAACGGTCTGATCGACGACGCGTGAATGCCGACGCTGCCACACGACAAACACCAACACCAGACATGCCACAACCAACAACGCGGCCGCGGCGCGGGCTGGCGTAAACTGAAAAGCCGCACGCCATCCGGGGGAGAATTGTTGCGCCGCGATTGGTGAGCTTGCTGTGAGCAATTGCACTGCCTCGCTGCATTGATCGCAGATGTCGAGGTGACTTTCAAAGATTACTCTATCGGCCTGGTCGATTGACCCGTTGGCGAACGCCCTCATTTCCGCATTCGACAGATGAAAAGGTTCGTCCGAGCCGTGCGGCAGCAGAGCTTCCGTTAACTCACTGTAGACGAGCGCTGTATCTTCGGCTGGTAGAATTCGACGCAGGCACGATTCACATTCAGCAACGTGCGAATCAATTCTTTCCCGTTCTGCTGGCCCCACAGTCCGCTCGCGGAAAAGACTAACCTCGGTTTCGCTCAGATGATCGGTCATTCGTCGTCCGTTTTGCACCCGCTGTTTACTTAAACCGTACTTCTCTTCCAATTCTTACCAATCGCGTTTGCAATTTCTCGGCTTTGCCTCAAAAGTCAGAGATCCCTGTTGGACAGAGTCAGTACCACCTGCGGTAGCGGGTGGGTGCGTAGCCGTGCGGCGACTGACCTTCTCAATGCAAGCGTAAAGGCTGCGCACCCACCCGCTACCGCAGGTGGTACTGACTCTGTCCAATGCTGGATTCGACTTTTGAGGCAAAGGCAAACTTCTCACTTCTCTTCGAGCTTTCTCATTCTTCGCGCCAGCCGTTCTCGAGCCGTTTTGCGCAGGTTAATGACTTGCTGCCGAGTGATGCCGAACATTTGCGCAATGCGGAGATCATCAAGCGGTAACGCACTCCATAATCTCTGAAAATCTTCGTAAGGTATCTCCAATAATCGGGCGAGCTCCTCTTTAGAAGCGACCCCCACGAAAGGTAGAAACGAAATCATTCCCCCGTCCCTCGAATCTCTGAGGTTAAGCAAGAGAGCTGCTCGTTGGAGCACCGGCAATTGACACACCTCAAACCAAACCTGCTCAAAGAACAACCGCTGCTCGAGGGCCAAATCAACCCTGGGTTCTGAACTCGTAAACTGTTCATCTCTCTCATAGCTATCAATCGATTCGGCTGGCGGATCGTGGATGTGCCATGTTTCAGCCGCGATTTTTACCACTTCATCGAAAACTATCGGTCCACCGGAGCGCTCAAACAAGACACCCAGGAATTCATCAGACTTCATCTGGGCCGCACTCAGTTTGCCGTCTGTCGGAGGTGTAATTGATTCAGCCGTCTCGGGTGCTTCCGCTTCGGATTCGGTTTCCCTGCGTCCGCTGAAACCTGCATACCATCGCTTATCTTCGCCTTGCCACAAAGCAAATCGCGGGTTCTGTCGCAAACGGCGGCGCAGCAAGCTTTTTAGCCGCCACCGCTGCGGATGCTTCTCGCGAAAATAGTCTGCACACGCAGAGTAGGTTTTGATAGCGACAAAGTCGGAGAAATCGGCGATTGCCCCTTTCTTTGGATTCTGTCTCAGGGCTCGCAAGGTCGAGATAATCGAGGCCCGCATATCGCCGGCTATCTCCAGCGCGTCCTGGTTTTGCTGAGTGCCGCGTCCATTGAGGGACACTCGCAGCTTGCTTCTAAGTATTTTCTTGATAATTGGGTCGGCGTGTTCATCGATGATCGCGCGCAGCAATTCATCTGAGATCGATTCCGACTTAGCAGTCAGGAAAGGAGCCAGAATCGAGTCGGAGCTGTCGTCTTTGGGGTCGTGCTGCATAAGAAAAGGTTTGCGGGCGCAGCAGATATTTAGACGCATGAGAAGCTAAAGTCAAAGAAGTGACAGTAGAACACTCACGTCTTTCGATACAGGAATTTCGGCGGGCGCGAACAATACGCGAACATCGAGCACCCTAAAACGGCCGCGAGCATCCTGGACCAGCCTAAATCACTTATGTCATAAGCCCTTCGGCGTTTCTGTGGGTAGTGCATCAGTTTAAATTACGCCGAAGGCGTTCGCTAATTTCAGCCCAGGGTTCGAGCGCAGCGAGAACCCTGGGTAGCAGATAAAAACGAGGCCTAAAACCCTGTAAGGGTTCGCCTTGAGAGGAACCCTTTCAAGAGTTCGATTTGTTTTCATTCTGACTCCCAGGGTTGTCGCTGCGCTCCAACCCTGGGCTGAAATTAGCCAACGCCTTCGGCGTATTGATCAAGATTTCAAACTGAGGCGCCACCCTTCAGTGACATCCATTGATTTCAAACCACTCGCTAAATGTTACTTTACCGGCAGCGGTTTCGCGGCGGTGGTCTTCTCGACAAACAATAGGGCATCGTACAGTTTTGGAGAGAGTTGTTTGAAAAGGAAGTCGGCGGCGGATGCCTCAGCGTAACCAGCGCCTATGCTTCTGGTGGCTCTGGGTTCTTTGAACCAATCTGCCACTCCACCTTGCTTTGGCAATCGTCGAAGATCGATGGCCGCTATCTTGAGACCTGCGGATGCTAGTATGGCATCCATACTTCCCTCCGGCGCCGGATCAATATTGAAGTTTCGCAATCCTTTTTTAGAAGGAAACGGCATCTCCATCGCCTGGAACGAACCCTGGTTAAAGGCAAAGCCGAAAACGACCATCTGAGTACCAAACATCTTACGCAGCGACGCTCCCATGGGATCAAATCCGAACTCACCGCCCGTCGCCACGTGGCCGTTGTGAGCCCAGAGCACGATCTTCGCGCCAGGATTTTGGTCCAGGATCCATTTGATATTGTCGGCCATGCTCTGATCGCGCGAGACTTCGTTTGCCTGCATCTGCATGCTTTGCAACACGACTCGCGCGTTTTGAATAGCCCACTCAACATCGTGCGCCGTCCTGCCCTTTTTCGCGTACGTCTCACGAGATGATTCCAGATGTTGCACAATCTCCTTCCACGCTGATGATGCGAGTTTCGTATCACCGCCCGTTGCTTCATTCGCCGACCCTGAGCGCTTCATCCGAAGACTCTGCTTGCCATCGTGGAAGGTCTGCGAATCCAACTCAACGCGATAGCCATTGCCGCCTGTGTAAAATCCTCTTGGGACTGAAGACTCGAAATCCAGGTCAAAGTCAGTCTGGTCCATATAGGGTGTGCCGTCCAACTGAACAGAAAGCCCGTCAAACCAAGCCGTGCCAGACCCGGTAAGTATTGCTCCAAAATTAATGTTCTTAGCGTCGGCGGCCACTGGAAGTTCAATGTCGTAACGCTTCCAGTCTGTGGTCCCGACGACGCCTCGGTCCTGCATGTTGTCGAATGCGAGTACGCCCGCAGCACCATCCACGCGCCACCACAATCCCGCGAAACCATCAGCGACGTCTTCCGTTTTGATATAGCCACTAAAACGAACGCGCTTGCTTGCCGAGTCCTTGACCGGAAACTTCGCTGTCGCAATGCCGAAGGGTGCACCAGGGCCGGATTTTTTGATGAGATCGATCCCACGGCGAAACGTGGCGGTGTAGTCCTGATCGACACTGGCGATAAAGTCGCTAACGATGCCGGCCGCGACGTCGGGAGTTTGCATATCGAATCCCGTAAACTCGACGCGTCCCTTGCCTGACTTGTTGAACTCTCGCATCCATTGGACCATGTCAAGGACTTCTTCCGTGCTCCAGGTCCAGAAATACATTCCCTTGATCAGCGCTGCCGGATCACCTTTTCCGTTTAGAACGTAGTCGTTCAGACGATATGCTTCCGGCATGTTGGCTTCGATTGAGAAGATCGTGAAGCCCTTTTCGGTAGCAAGAAATTCCAACAGGCGATGCTTGAGCTGGAAGAACTCGCGCGTACCATGAGTGGCTTCGCCCAGTGAGACAATGCGAGCGTTGCCGATTACCTTCTTCAGCGGTTGCATGTCGGCGAAACCATGCCTCGCTTCAACTGTGTTCAGGGGAATCGCGTTCGCGGCCAGCCAGCGCGTGGTAGCCCTGGCGTTGGCTGTTTCCTGCGCTAGTCGAGCGCGAGCCTCTGCTGGAGTGAGCACTCCTTCTTCAAAGTTCAAATTAGCGGGTTGTGCGCGTTGTTTAGTAATCTGTCGCTCACTCTCTTCTTTCATTTGCTCCGGAGTCAGCATGTTCGTGAGCGGCACTTCCTGTCCAACTATTTCGAACTGAAAGTCGTCCACCCATCCCTGTCCTGAACCAATAAGAAAAGCACCGAAGGCAATGTTGATTGTGTTGGTGGGAACATCCAATGTGAGCTCAAACTTTTTCCAGTCGCTCGTTCCCTTGACGGCCCGGCTGTCCATGTTGTCAAAGCCGAGCATGCTCTTCGCACCGTCGAGACGAAACCATAGTTGCAGCGCATCGGCATTTTCTGATTTCAACCACGCCGACATCCGTATGCGTTTTCCGTGATAAACGTCAGCGGCGAACACTTGCATGAAGCCGCCGAAGCCCTCTTTTGGTGTAGCAGCAATCGACTTAATGCGAGCACTCGCGCGACCGCTATGCTTCACGGTGGTATCAACGCTGATCTCGTAATTCTGGACGTTGCTACCGTTGCTAAACCAGCCCTTTGGCTGATCGGGGCTGAGCGTAGCCGTTGGACCTGCGTAAGCTATCGCTCCGAGCGCCAAACCGAGCAACACAATTGCGATACAGTATTTGTTTGCGGGAAACCGGGAGAGTAAGAGTCTGTTGTTTTGAATTTTTGACATGGTGAGAAGTCCTTTCGTAATGCTTCAAACAGGAAGGCGGTCAGGAAGTGGAAGACTACTCTATAAATGCCAAGAGCGCCAGGAAAAAACCCGAGGTCTTGATCTCGGAGAGAACTATACGCGCGCACAATACGCGTATCTGGAGCACTGCATAGAGTTGGTGACTACTTCTTTCGCTTGCCTGTCCTTCGTGATCGGCGGCGTACTGGCGTCCGAAACCGTATTAGATCAGGGTGCTTAGTGTGGATCATGTGCGCTATTCCCTGATAGGTTCTGCCCAACAACTTTGCCGCGTGAGTTATTTTTCCGTCGGATTGAATGAGCGCCTGCTTAATTAGTTCGTGCTCGTATTCCCATAGCTTTTGGTCCAGGTCGTGCGGCTTCGCGAAGAGAATCTCAACCGCTTCGTCCCGGCTCAATTCTCTGCGCACACTGGCGGCTAGTTTTCCCGCCGCTGCATTCAATCGTGAAAGCACGTCCAGACTCTGCGAGTCGGCCAGCCACTCACGCGCTTGCTGATATGCTGCCTGCAAAGTATCCGGTGACAGGCGATCTATTTCCTCGATCATCGTGAGGACCGCGAGTCCTGCTCTATTGAGTGCGTCTGCTTCGTGCGCGACTTCTATCGCTCGTTGCAAGATGGCTTGCGCGCGAACCTGCTTTTCCAAACGCGCCAACGCAGTCGCCTGTAGGATTAGCGCATCTGCCAGCCAACATCTATGCCCGGCTTTTTCTAATTGTGTTACTGCTCTGCGGGCCGCACGTTCGGCGTCTTTGAATCTTCCCTCTGTGATTAGTAGTTCGGCGCGGGTGCTGTCAAACTGTGCCGCGAGGGTTCGATGCTTGAAACGAACGACTATCTCTCGCGCTTGATCAAGATGCTTATGGGCTTCTTTGAATCTACCGAGCTTTGTAAGCACCACGGCTTCATTGTTTTTGATGCTCGCCCGATACACGTGATTCTTTGTTAGCTTCACTAGATGTTCTGCGGCTTTGTATTCAGTCAGTGCCCGTTGAAAATACTCAGGCTGCTTTTCCGCAGTGCCGATTGTTCTCCACGTGATCGCAAGCTCATTGTGATATGACGCTTTGACTTGCACAGGCACATTCCTGATCTTCGTAAACACATCATCATTGTCCGTGAGGATCTTTAGTGCGTCGTAATGTCTCGCAGCCGAGTGCTCGACATCTACCAGCTTGAGAAGTGTTCGCGCTCTCTTGAGTCCTTTAGGCGGCAATCGTTCCAATGCCTCATTCAGCATGATCCGCGCTTCGTTTACCTGACCTTCTCTCCAATAGCAATACGCAATCTCTGACCATGCTTCGGCTGCTTCCCTTTTCAGGTTATGCGACTCGTAATAGGTGATGCTCTCAGTAATGAGATTCCGAGCGGTCTCTTGTGCGTCTTTGATTTGATTGCGATTGCCGATCCAGCCAGTGAGAACGCCAGCGCAAAAAAGAACAGCGGCCGCAGTCTCCGATTGCAGTCCTTCCGTGTTGGGCCGTGCGCCAATTCCACGCCACAAAGGACACATGATTTCAAGAGCGCTCTGCGGGGTTTCGCTATATCGCTGTTCCAAAGCAATCTCGCATCGGGACAGAGCTTCCTCATCACGAGACAGATGCGCGGTGTCTAGCTTCGGTGAGGCTAACCTCAAGAGATAGACCTTCCTTTTAGGGTTTTAGTGGGAGGAAAGACTGTACGGGCCGGATATTAAACTCACAGCCACAACTCTGCAAGAACCACTGCAACAACGTCTATATCCGGTTTCCTATTTTTGATACAAGTTAACTTGCATCCTCAATCGAAGGAGACTTAAAAGATGAAACGCTTTGTATTGGCTGTCGCTCTCTCGGGGTTATTGTCTGTGACCGTTCTGGCCGGTGAAGTACCCATCAACGGAGCGCCCGCGCCCGCGCCGCCACCGCCAGCAACAACGGCTCAGTCTGCCAGTGTGAGCACGTTATTAACTAACGTGGTACTCACGATCTTTACGCTGATCGGTCGCTAAATCAGGATCGCTCTCACGTGAGTCTTGCTGCCATTAGGCGGCGCGGGTGAAGTGTGCACGGTGGTTCTATATCAGGCTTCTTCCGATGATCCATTCCTCGAATCAACTTCGCGGCGCGATATAACTCCGGCGCGCCTTGATGACCAATTTGTCTTGCGATTTCTGTCGAACGGGATCGACGTCGAGTTTCAATTTACGTGTCGTCCCGTCCCGCTTCTTGTTAGTGGAGACAAACGCCGGATTGTAGCGGCTGCGCAGGTGATCGATCAGCATCTGAAAGGTCGGGCCGAGCTTTTTAGGTTTGTCCGCGAATACTTCACCGCCGGTCTCGTTCGCCAAATATTCCAAGTCCATGTAGCTGGCGGCGACAACTTTGTTCACGCGAGTAGAAAATTTCTGAAGGGCATTCTCGACTTATTGGATTATGACTCTGGGAATAGTGGCGCAAATTCACGGCATCCAGGAGCTTCTTGCCCGAGGCCGTGTCGAACGCGATGCCAATCCGGTCATATCGCCTGTTTTCTCTCTATTCTATTTTGGCAGGCTTTTTCGAGAGAAGGTCGTTTTTGTGATACCCGTGACGATTTGTGTTAAAGTTCGCGCGAGAATCCTCGAATTTCTTAATACCAGTGCTTGAGGATAGAATGACCGCCAACGTTCTGGAGATCTGATGCCACGGCTGAAGGCATTTGAAAAGTATGTACAAGGACTTGAAGATATAGCTGGTGAATCTCTTGTCTCTGCGATATTACGTTCCGAATTAAATCAACAAATCACACTTGCTCTAGACGGGGGTTCGAGTGCGACACTTCGAAAAGTAGTGTCGTCGAAAGTACGACAGCGCCTTGGTGCATTTTTTACGCCCACGGCGTTGGCTGATCAAGCACTGGATTTTTTCGATCAACCAATACCGAAGGATGCCCTGATAATGGATTGTGAATGTGGGGCTGGAGACTTACTTCTCGCTGCCGCCCGCAGACTTCCGCTATCAGAAGATCCCATTAGCACAGTTAAGCAGTGGGGAGAACTTCTTGTAGGATGTGATCTTCAATCTGAGTTTGTTCGTGCCACGAAGGTCCGATTACTTCTACAGGCAATTGCCCTTACGGATTCAGAAGCTGACCAAACGATTTCCATCCTTGACGATTGCCTTCCCAACATTAAAGTTTTAGATGCAAGAAAGCTTGTGTCAGAGTTCGAACGAGCATCACACATCGTGATAAATCCTTCGTTCGCGCGCGAAGCATCACCAAAGCAATGCGTTTGGGCTGAAGACAAAGTGTCTGCTGCTGCGGTAATTCTGGATTTATGTGTAACTCACGCTAAGCCTAGCACTCAAATCGTCGCAATTTTGCCAGACATTCTCCGCTCTGGTAGCAACTATCATCGATGGCGTAAACATATCAGTTCGCGAGCGAAGATTGAAAAGATCAAAGTGATCGGAAAATTCGATGCGTGGACTGACGCTGATGTTTTCCTTCTTAAACTCAGAGTGCGCTTGAAATCGAGAAAGGATGGGACCGCGATCTGGTGGAAGCAAAGAAAGGGCAATCGGTTGAAGGTCGGCGATCTCTTTGAAGTCGAGGTAGGTCGGGTTGTACCGCATCGTGATCCTGAAGATGGTCCACTCAATCCATATATCTTTCCAAAGATCCTTCCACCGTGGGAGACAATTAGAAGTATTGATAGTGAGAGGCGTTTCACCGGCAAAACGTTTGAGCCCCCATTCGTTGCCATAAGACGAACATCTCGATCGAACGACCAATTTCGCGCGGTCGGCACTATCATACGTGGAGACAAAAAGGTTGCCGTTGAGAACCATTTGATTGTCTTAACACCTAAAGATGGACTTCTGCGAACGTGTCGTCAGCTTCTAGATGTTTTGAAACTACCAAAGACAAACACTTGGCTCAATGAGCGAATAAGGGCACGTCATCTTACCGTGCCTGCCATAAATGAAATTCATTGGCTACCTAAAACATGACAAGAGTTCATCTCCGCTTTGCTACTGACATCCTCAAACGATTCGGCGAGGAGCTGAACCCCAATCCAGATCAGGGAATTCTGGAGTTGGTCAAGAATGCATATGATGCCGACGCGCATTACTGCCACATCACGCTCACTGATATCGAGAGTCCTGGCGGGACAATCGAAGTCAGCGATGACGGTGATGGTATGGATGATGAAGATATAGAGAACGGCTGGCTCGTTTTAGGTCGATCTCCGAAGTCGGCGAGTGAGAGAACAAGGTTGGGTCGGATCCCAGCTGGAAGCAAGGGCCTGGGCAGACTTGCTGCGCTGCGAATGGGGGCTGTTGCAACGCTGAGAACCTTCCCCAGAAACAATCCCTACAAAGAATATGAGCTTGCAATCGATTGGTCGAAATTCGAGCAGGCTGACGTGGTTGAGGATGTCACGCTCACGCTTCACTCTAGAACCCAAAGCAATTTATTAAATCATGGATCGGTTGTGACGATGTCAGGAGTTCGATCTGGATTAACTAGGGGCGATGTCAAAAGGCTTGCACGAGGTCTTTTGCTTCTCGCAGATCCATTCGGAGAAGACAAGATTGGATTCCACCCAAAATTGAAAGCTCCCGAGTTTGTCGATCTTGAAAAACTGGTTGAGAGCAAGTACTTCAATGATGCTGAGTTTCATTTAGAAGCTGTAGTCGACGGAAAGGGCCGCGTCTCTGCCAAGGTCACGGACTTTAAAGGTGAAGAATTATTTTCAGCAGACCATCAAGAGATAAGATCGGAATCGAAAGATTCTTATCGGTGTCCTCCCTGCAAATTTGATTTATGGATCTTCATACTATCGAGAGACAAGTTCATAACGCGCGCAGCGACCCAGGATGAGGTAAAGGTGTGGCTTAAAGAGTTTGGTGGCGTTCATATCTACGTGAACGGTCTTCGTGTCGCACCCTATGGTAATCCTGGAAATGACTGGCTCGATATGAACTTGAGGAGAGCGAGTCATCCCGAGCATGTACCGAGCACGAATACTTCGATCGGCAGAATTTCCGTGACCGACTTAAATGATTCGCTCCTCCAAAAGACCGATCGTTCGGGATTAATCGAGGGGGACGCCTTCCACGAATTACGCGAAATGGCACAGCAAGTCTTAGCGTGGATGGCTCGGGAACGGATGCGCGCCTGGCAACTAATTCGAACTGAAGACCGAATTGAGGCACCTAAAAATGTGGATGACGCAAAAACGCAACTCACGAATGCGTTGCGGCGTCTTGCACCAGCAGTACGAGAGAAAGTAACGAGACCTTTCGAAGCTTATGAGCGAGCTCGCGATAAGGAAGCTCAAGGTCTACGTAAAGAAGTTCAGCTTTACCGCACGTTAAGCACAGCCGGCATCGCAGCTTCCGTTTTTGCGCACGAATCCAGAAATCCGATCAAACTAATCCTTCAAAACACCCGTCAGGTGGTGAGACGTGCGCGCGAACACCTTGCAAAGAGCTACGACTCGGTGCTTGACAAGCCTCTCTCAAGAATCTTGCGACAAAGTGAAATGCTGAGTTCCTTCACCAATCTGACACTAAGTTTTATCGATCATGAAAAGCGGAGGGTAGGCAGAGTCAATGTCCATGATCGCATCACAGAGGTTCTAAAGGTCTTCGATACGCTATTGAAAGAACGACAGGTTTCAGTGTCTTTGAAGTTGACGTCCGGTAATCCCTACTTGCGCGGTACGGATGCGGCGATGGAATCCATCTTGACTAACCTTATCGTTAACAGCTTACAAGCATTTGAAACAATGCCGCCCGGCCCACGGAGAATTCAAATCAGTAGCGAGATTCAAGGAAGCAAATTAGTTTTAACGGTTTCGGACAGTGGACCTGGCATTAAAGAAATTAGTCTTAAGAATATCTGGCTACCCGGCGAAACTACACATGCAAACGGAACGGGCCTAGGCTTGACCATCGTTCATGATTCTGTTCGTGATCTTGGAGGATTCGTAACTGCGCACGCAAAGAGCGAATTGGGTGGCGCTCAATTCGTTGTAGAACTTCCCATTCTAGGAGCCTGAAGATGGCAATAATAATTGAAGGGAAAACTCTCGAGCTCGTAAGGATAGCTGATGATAGCGAAGACAATCGTGAAACCCTAAGTGATGACTTACGTGATGCTGATTTTACAGCTGAACCATTAGACGGTCCGTTCTTGACTTTACAAGATCTCCTTAGGGCCGTTACCGAAGGAGCAGACGCTGCAGTGTGTGATCACCATTTAGCGCCGCGCAACTACGCTCCGTGTACCGGCGCCGAATTGTTGGGCCGTTGTTATGACTTAGGTTTTCCAAGTGTCTTGGTTACCAAACGCGAAAAGTCAAATATTGATCAAATCAGGCCTTTTAGGTCCAAGATCCCAGCATTAATCCCTACTGAGGATGTAAATACGGACGCGATTATAAAGGGTTGGGAAGTTTGCATTGGTGAGTTTAATCAAAAGTTCATTCCTGCACGACGATCATGGTCCGCTGTCCTTCGCGTTGACTATGTCTACACTTCAGGCCAACAAACAGAGGTCGATGTGATTTTGCCGGCATGGAACTCCGATGAGATAGTGAAGCTCTCTCTTGAAATGTTTCCAGAGAATATTCGGAAGCACGTTCGACCCGAGGAACGATTTTTTGCCAAAGTGAATCTTGGAGCAGAAAATCAATATGATCTGTATTTCGAAAACATCGATTATCGAGGCAAATGAACCGATCAATCAGTCTCGCAATCTTAGATGTTGGGCATGGGAATTCAGCTGTGTTGATGGACACGGACGGAGTTGTTGTCATTGATGCTGGACCGGGCTCTGCTCTTTTGGAATATTTGCGCGAAGAAAACATAGACAAGCTCGACGTGATCCTAATCTCTCATGCAGATAAGGACCACATAGCAGGTCTCCTCGCAATTTTAGGCTCTGAAAACCTGGAGATTGGCAGAGTACTCCTCAACAGTGATGCGGCAAAATCGTCGATACTGTGGGACGATCTACTTTACACGCTATCTAAGGCGCATTCAGTTCGCGATTTAGATTTCAACATAGCCCTCACAGTCAGAGATACAGGAAGCTTGGATCAAGGGAGTGTTCATATAGAAATCCTTGCGCCGACACAATATCTCGCCGGGCACGGTCCTGGCAGTAATGATCGCAAAGGACGTAAAGTTACTACGAATTCAATAAGTGCAGTAATCAGGCTCGTTTATGAAGGGGAACCTGTTGCACTTTTCGCTGCCGATCTCGATGGCACGGGACTTGAGAATCTGATTGAAGAAGGCCTAGACTGCAGCGCTCCAATTCTTGTTTATCCCCATCATGGTGGACTAATTGGTAGCGGTGATATCAATGAATTCGCTGATAAACTTTCACGCCTCGTAAACCCGGATGTCGTAATCTTCTCGATAGGGCGAAACAAGTACAATAATCCGCAACCCGACATTGTTCGTGAAGCGAAGAAAAACAATCCGAAGTTGCGAATTGCTTGTACTCAATTATCAAAAAGATGCTCTTCCGAAGTACCTAATGATGAGCCCAAGCATCTCACAAACAAATTCGCACAGGGTCGAGCGACGCGACACTGCTGCGGTGGAACTTTTCTCGTCGAAATAGGAAACGGCCCAACACTGCTTTCGCCTTCCATCAGTGCGCACTCTGAATTCATATCCACGACAGTTAAAACCCCTCTCTGTCAGGCATGAGGGACTTGCTCCAAGACTTTCTGTCAACCAAGACACTTTCAACAACCAACGCGAACTTTTTGTGCTATAGTGCGACCACGCCTCCACACACAAAGAAGCGGGCCGACTTGTGCGGCTACACGAAGTCAGCCCTAAACAATTAACCTTCTCAAGAAAGGCTAACCGTTATGTCTACGCATAGTAGCGCACAAGCGCGCCCGGAAACACCCCACGCAAGTAACTCATCACTAACAACACAATCAGCGATGCTGTCAGACGTCGGGCGCAGGCGCTCATCAATGACAGGACCATCGATACGAGCGCACGAGCGTTCATCCGTTACACTTTGGAAATTGATGATCCATACCTTGCTGAACTCGTCCGCCGCGTCGAGGCGGGTGAAAGCATCGTTCACAATACTCGCGATCTTGACGAGCTCGACGGCGGGAACGAAAACAAGGCAGATTGCCGTCCTCGAAAGCGAGCTGCTCGTTAACAAGGACGCTCGGAACCCAATCAGCACCGAGCGCTGTAGCGCCGGGTCAACCACGCTCGGTACGGCCTACTCGGCAATCGGTAGTGGGGGGTATTAGTGTGTTGCAGCGATTCACGCAGCGATTGGTTAGAGCGGGGGCAAGCCCCTCTTCCTGACTTGTTCTATTCTCAGTTGCGCAAATCGTCTAATGGACATTTGAATCAAAAAATAGAACAAGTCAGGAAGAGGGGCTTGCCCCCGCCGGTTGAAAGTAACCAGCAACACACTTTAATACCCCCACTAGGCGGCAATCCTCGTGTTTGACGTGATCATGTTTGAGCGAAGAAGTTTCCACCCGAAGCTAATCGAAGAACTTGACGTGATCACTTTTCTGCAAGTCATGACTGAACGCTGACACGTTATGCCTGCTGCCAGTCTTAACGTGCAAAGAGGCATTCATGACACGTTCAAACTCGAGCATGACACGTCTCAAGGCAAACACGTCAAACTTTCCGGAGAACTTCTTAGCCTTCGCAAAAAACTTCCCTGCCCTCGCGAAAAACTCCCTCGCTTTGTAGAAAAACATACTCGCAAATCCATTTAGACAAACTTTGCTGCCACGATCAGGAACATGATTAAGACGGTGATCTTTGACGTCGACGGAACACTCGTCGACACGGTAGACATGCACGCCGAAGCGTGGCAACGGGCGCTGAAAGAGTACGGCAAGGAAGTCGAGTTCTCCGCTGTCCGCTCGCAAATCGGCAAAGGCGGCGATCAACTGCTGCCCGTTTTCCTCTCGCCGGAAGAACTCAACGAATTCGGCGAAGAGCTCGAGAAACGGCGCGGCGAGATTTTCAAACAGGATTATTTGCCAAAGACGAAGGCCTTCCCGCAGGTGCGCGAACTCGTTGAACGCATCCAGCGAGACGGCAAGCGAGTCGTGCTGGCTTCGAGTGCGAAGCAGGACGAACTCGAACATTTCAAAAAGGTGACGAACATCGCGGACTTGCTCGAAGGCGAAACCTCAGCCGACGACGCCGAGAAGTCTAAGCCTGAGCCGGACATCTTCCTCGCCGCCCTGAAGGAAGCCGGAAACCCTGAGCCAAGCGAGGCGATAGTCGTCGGCGACACACCCTACGACGCAATCGCGGCAGCAAAGGCGAGCCTCAAAACTATCGGTGTCCTCTGCGGCGGGTTCCCGGAACAGAGCCTCAAAGACGCAGGCTGCATCGCGATCTACAAAGACCCGGCGGACCTGCTCGCGCGCTACGAAGAATCACCGATTGTGAAGACGTAAACTGAGCCCATCCGTGTCTGGAATGATTCTGAACTGTCATAGTTTCATGGCACGGCAACGACCTCCAGCACAGATCATCAAAGGCTGTTCATTGGCAGGAGGAAGTTGAGTGCTACAGGAAGTTTCCATTGAAGTTCCGCCGACCCCGCTACGCGTCGGCGCGGACGAACGCTTTACCGGGCGCGGGGTGACCATCGCCTTTCTCGACTCAGGCTTTTACCCGCACCCCGATCTCACGCAACCCAAAAACAGGGTCCTGTGCTACACCAGCATAATGCCCGGCGACGACTCCGAAGCGGCGTTCCGCACGCCTGATCTATCGAGTTGGCACGGCACGATGACGTCGGTTGTCGCTGCCGGCAACGGCTACCTCTCGGGCGGGCGCTACCGCGGCGTGGCTCCGGAGGCCAACGTCGTCCTCGGTAAAGTCGCGGGCCAACATGGCCTCCACAACGCTCATATCCAACGCGGTATAGAGTGGGTGATCGAACACCGCGAGAAGTACGGAATCCGCGTTCTGAACATCTCGTGCGCCGGCGACGAGGAAGCTTCGTACCTGACGGACGAACTCTCGCGGTGCGCCGAAGACGCGGTGCGTGCCGGTATCGTGGTCGTCTGCGCGGCCGGCAATGAAGGGTACAGTAGCCGTCCAGGCATCCTGCCTCCTGCCTCGACTCCCGCCGTCATTACAGTTGGCGGCCTGAACGACAAGAACACGTTGAACCACCGCGACAACGAAATGTACCGCTCATCTTACGGACCGACAGTTGACGGCGTGCAGAAGCCCGAAGTGCTCGCGCGGCATCTTCGTGGCCGCGCCGATTCTGCCGGAGACGAAGATGGCCGCTGAGGCCGAGTTGCTGGCGAAGCTTAAACTCTCTCGCCGGACGAACTGCTGTGTGAATTGCTGGCAGCGCAACCGGGCATCTGCGATGAGTTGGACGCGGTGTGCGGCGCACCCGCCGAAATCATCCGGCACGTGGTCGAAGCGAAGATCGGCGATGAGAACATCATCGCACGCAGCTACAAGCACGTGGACGGGACCAGCTTCGCGGCACCGATCGTGTCAGCCGTCGTCGCGCAGATGCTTGAAGCAAACCCAGCGCTCACGCCACAACAGGTTAAGCGCATTCTGATGGAGACAGCAGAGCGGCTGCCTAATGAGCCGATTGAACGGCAGGGATCGGGCGCCGTGATTCCCGCGCACGCCGTCGCCTATGCGCTGAGCCTGCGGGGTTAGCCGAAAATTAGCCACAAAGAAGCACAAATAAGCAGAAACTCATTTGCGCCTTTTGTGCCTTTTTGTGGCGTAAACTTTTATAGAATTACTTTGGAGACTGAGTTGCTGCCGCCGTTAGCGACCCAGAGGCTGGTGCCGTCGAAGATCACGCTGGAAGGAGACTTTCCCACCTTGAAAGTATTGATGACGGCCCCGCGTTTAGGCTCAATCTGCATGACCGAGCTACTGCCATAGTTCGCAACCCACACATAGCCGTTTACAAAGGTGATTCCGACTGGTCCATCACCGACCCCGATCGTATTCAATACCGCGCCGTCAGAAGCTCGTAGCTGCGTGACGCTACCGCCGTAAAAGTTCGTGACCCAAATGTTTGTGCCATCGAAGGAAATGCCGGAAGGACTCTTCCCTACTCTGTAGGTTCCAATTTTGACACCATCGCTTACGCGCAGCTTGGTAACGCTGTTGGCGTCGTTGTTTACCACCCACATATCGGTCCCATCATAGAGCAGTCCGGTTGGCCTCAAGCCGACTTTAAAAGTGCAGCTCGCGCCGTCACTCAAACGCAGCTTGGTAACAGTATTCTCACCTCCGTTCGCCACCCAAACATCCTTACCATCGAATGCCAGTCCTTCCGGTTGTTGGCCCACTGCAATCGTCGCCACCAACGAGCCATCCTTCGCGAGAAACTTCATCACGTTATTGCTCATTTTGTTTGCGACCCAGACGTGTGTGCCGTCGTAAGTGAGCGCAACCGGTCGGATGCCGGTATCAAATGTTCCCAGGTTCAAACCGTCGCTGGCCCGCAACTTCATCAGACTGTCGCTTTGCTGGTTTGCAACCCAAACGTTGCTGCCATCAAACAGTAACGCTTCGGGACGAGTCCCTACGGGAAAGTCCATTGACTGAGGAATCGTTATTGGATCTTGCAGGCTGCCTGCGTGCGCCAGCTTTTTAGGAACCTGCAAGGGCAGGAAAAGCAGAAGGGACGACACAAAGATTAGCGAACGTGTAGCCAGGTAATGTTTGTTGCTCATTCGTGTCATCCCTTCGAGGTCATCCACAGATTACTCAGATGCCAAAAGGAATCTGCGTAATCTGTGGATAAAGATTTATTCGGTAAATCAGCTTACCTTAACCTTGTGAATATGCGCGTCCTTGTCTTTTGGATCCATCCATAGAATCGACTCCACGATCCACGGCGGGTTGGCTTGTCCCGGACACATGGCCCACCACTGACGTGGCTCATTCCCGTATCGAATCATCCCGATGTGATTCTTCAGATCCTGATCCAACTTCGCTTTGGCGTCGGAAAATCCCAGTTTACGCCGCAGCACCGTGATCTCCTCAGGCTTTCCGGTTAGTAAAGTCCATCCTGGTTTGATCTTGTGCATCTGAACGTAATGCTTCAGTGCCTGCGGAGTGTCCTGTTCCGGTTTCAACGAGATCGAATACATAAAGATCTCGCGGCCGATGCGTTTACCCAAAAGATTCTGCACGCGCTTGAGGTTCTGAGTTATGGGAACGCAAATTTCCTCACATTGCGCATAAAAGAAGTTGATTACGACAATCTTATCCTTAATTAGATCGTCGTAGAACCACACTTTCCTGCCTTCGTGCGTAGTGAGCTCGAAGTTGGGAAAGTAGCGAGCCTGTAACTTTTCTCGAGGGCCGATGGCCTTCGGAGCCTTATCTAATTGACCATCAGCGCGGGTAATTACGCCGCCAACAAGTGGGGCGAGAGGGGCCACTGCCAAACCCGCGAGCACTTTTCTTCTGCTTATGTCTGACATTTTGATCTCCTTTCCTGGCCAGTAGCGGTTTAGCGGAAGCCACAACTGCTCTCGTTATTGTCGCCCACGTCGTCGATGTCAAACCGCAACATCATCGCGTGGTCTTCGTGAATAGTGTTGTGGCAGTGCATCGGGTAGCGCCCCACGAAGTCGCGGAACCGGAAGTAGATCTTTACGTCGTCATTCTCGCCGAGTCTGATGACATCTTTACGGCCGCGCTCGATCAGCGTAGGCGTGTTCCGGTTGCGCTCGAGAACCTGGTGTTCCTCAAAGTGAATATGGATTGGGTGCGACCAATCAAAGCCGCCCTCGAGCTGCCAAATTTCGGCGGTGTTGCGTTTGACCCGGAAGCGCACGTTGTTGCAATCGAAAAGTTTATCGTTAATTACCCATTGCCCGTTACGCCGGTCAAACTTAAAGCACCGCGTGATCCGCTCAGTGATGCGTGTTGGTACCTGATAGAAAGTCGGGTTAGTTGCAGGATTTACGCTGTTGTCGGTCACCGGATCGGAAACCACGCGGAACTGCAACACCTTCGCTCCCTGGCCCGCGGCCAGAATGTTATTTGTCGGTCCGGCGCCGTCGCACTGCTCGAGTCGGTTTTCGAGGTGAATGATGCTTCCCGCCGCGAAAGAGGAGAAGTCGACAATCACGTCCATGCGCTCAGCCACAGCGATGAACAATCCGGTAGTAGTTTGCACCGGGTTCTTCAGTAAATTTCCGTCATTGGAGATGATCCAGAACGGATGGTTCGTCAGATCCGATTTGGTCAGATAGAACCGGTAGAAGCGTGATGGACCACCGTTAAGCCAGCGGAAGCGATAGCGCCGGCGCTTGACTTCGAAAAACGGCTGAATCTTTCCATTGACAAGGAACTTATCTCCAAGGATGCCGTCGCGGTTAGCGAGGTCGAAGGCCAGCAGGCCATCATCCGGATCGAAGTTTTTGTCATTGAACATCATCGGAATGTCGAAGTTTGGAAAGCTGGGAAGGCGAAATCCGGTTGTTTCATCGCCAGTGTCAAACTGATTAAAGAGAAGATAGAAACCAGCGAGGCCTTTGTAGACATTTTGCGCCGTGAAGTCCACGCGGTGATCGTGATACCAGAGCGTGCTCATCGATTCGTTGATGTCGCCGTTGGGTGGATGGCTCGACGCGAATCCAGCCAGGACATTTGGATAGTGCTGGTCGTACCATTTGTTCTGACCGAAGAAGTCACAGGGGA
>Ga0081539_10002827_pt1 | contig 23201 bp, 26 predicted proteins | sample TabmetS4T2R2_FD_71023 | JGI IMG/M metagenome (GOLD analysis project Ga0081539, IMG submission 71023) | Tabebuia heterophylla rhizosphere microbial communities from the University of Puerto Rico - S4T2R2 | ecosystem: Host-associated > Plants > Roots > Rhizosphere ...
CCGCCTGTGGTGGGGCGTCGTCGATCGCCGAACGCGTCGCCGCGCTGCTCACCGCCGCCGACGCGGCGGAGCGCGCGGGCGATGCGCTCGACGAGGCCGACCGTCACACGCACGAGGCCGGAGCCGTCCGAGCGGCGGCCCTCGCCGCCGTGTCGCGCGCGGGCTTCGCCGACGTCGACGCGCTGCAGGCGGCACTGCGCACGCACGAGGAGCAGGAGCAGCTCGAGGCCATCGTTCGCGCGTGGGACGACGGCCTGGCGACACGGCAGGCGGCTGCCGCCCGACCGGATCTGGTCGAGGCCGCCCAGCACCCCGCGCCCGAGGTCGCCGCGCTCGAGGCGGCGGCGGTCGAGCTCCGTGCGATCGCCGAGCGCGCGGCTGGCGAGCTCGCGGTGGTCCGTCGACGACACGCCGAGCTGCGCGGCCTGCGCGAGCTCCTGGACGCCGCCCTGGAGGCTGCCGCGCCGGTGCGCGATCGCTTCGAGCTGGTCCGCGAGCTCTCCGACCTCGCGAGCGGCGGGATCGGGAACCGGCTGCGCATGCGGTTGAGCGCGTACGTCCTCGCGGCCCGCCTGGAGGCCGTAGCCGAGGCGGCGACCGTCCGCCTCAGCTCGATGACCGGGGGGCGCTACGCGCTCGAGCACGCCGACGACGACGCCCGCGGCAATCGCCGCGGGGGGCTGGACCTGCGGGTGGTCGACGCGTGGACGGGGCGTGACCGCGCGCCCTCGTCGCTGTCGGGCGGCGAGACGTTCCTGGCCAGCCTCGCGCTCGCGCTGGGGTTGGCGGACGTCGTGACGGCCGAGGCCGGCGGCGCGCGACTGGAGACGCTGTTCGTGGACGAGGGCTTCGGCACCCTGGACGACGAGGGGACGCTCGACGAGGTCCTGTCGGTGCTCGACGAGCTGCGCGACGGCGGTCGGGCCGTCGGGATCGTCTCGCACGTCGCCGAGCTGCGCGCGCGCATCCCGGCGCAGCTCCGCGTCGAGCGCGGGCGCAGCGGGTCACACGTGGTCCGACCGGCCGAGCCCCTAGCGGCGTAGGAGCCCGACCCAGACGCGGGTCATCGCGTCGACGATCGTCTCTGCGGGCACCTCGGGGTGGTCCGTCGACCACAGGACGAGGTGCGCCATGCCCATGCTCATGAGCTCCGCGAGCGGCTCGAGCTCGGCAGGCGGCAGCTCGCGCTCGCTCAACATGCCGATCATGGCGACGAGGACGTTGCGGGCCTCGTCGTGGACCTCCGCTCGGAACGCCTGGACCTCCTGCCCGCCCCCGGTGTCGCGAAAGAGCATGCTCCAGGCGTACGTGTGCTCGGAGACGTAGGCGAGCCAGGCCCTGAGCACCGCGCGGACGCGCTCCTCGACCGTCCCCTCGGCGGGGATCGCGCCGGCGAACGTCGAGAGGTCGTCGCGATGGCGTTGGAGCAGTGCCAGGTACAGCGCGCGCTTGTCCGCGAAATGGCGGTAGACGATCGGCTTCGTCACGCCGGCGGCCGTGGCGACGTCGTCGAGCCGCGTGCCGTCGAAGCCGCGCGCGCCGAACAGGAACCCGGCGGCGCCGAGGATGAGCGATCGGCGCTCGGTGCTGCGAAGTCGCGGTTTGCGCATGCTGTTACTCAAGAGTAACTTATGCTGACATGGAGACCATCCACGATCCCATCCACCGCGCGTCCTACGCGTTCCGCCGCGAGGGAGACAACCTGTGGGTCACGACGTGGCTCGACGACGGCGGGCATCTCCCCGAGCACTTCCATCCGACGCTTCAAGAGCACTGGGAGGTGCTCGAGGGCACGGTGCGCGTCAAGCTCGACGGGGAGTGGCGCGAGCTCACGAAGGACGACGGGCCCGTCGCCGTGGCGCGCGGCATCCGGCACGAGCTGCGCAACTCGAGTGGCGAGCCCGCGCACCTGCAATGCAAGGTCCTGCCCGCCGGCGATCTGGAGGCGTTCCTCACCGAGAGCGCCCGCGCGGCGCGTGAGGGCCTCTACAACCGGCACAGCCTGCCGACGAGCCTGCGCGGCGCCGGCTGGATCGCCCGGTTCGCCCTGCGCTTCCGGCACGAGACCGTGATGTGCTCGCCTCCGCCGGCGGTGCAGCGCGTCGTCCTCCCGCTCCTCGCGCGGATCGCCCCTACGCCGCGAACAGCGTGAGGTCGGGCTCGCGCTCCCCGCGCAGTACCGCGAGATCGACCTCGACGCAGTCGATGCCGCGGGCCTGGGCCAGCGTCCGGGCCTGCGGCTTGACGATCTGGGCGGCGAGGATGCCACGGCAGTTCGCCATCGCGGGGTCGAGACGGATGCGCTCCAGGTAGCGCGTGAGCTGCTCGACGGCGTCGATCGTGCCGACGCGCTTGATCTCCACCGCGATCCACCCGTCCTGCGCGTCGCGGCACATGAGGTCGACGGGACCGATGTCCGTGGGCCACTCGCGCCGGACGAGGCGGAACCCCTCGCCGCAGTGCTCGGGAGCCGCGGCGAGCGCGACCTGGAGATCGGCCTCCACGCCGTCCTTCTCGAGCGCGGCGGCCTCGCCCATGTCGTGCGTCACGTCGCTGAGGACCTCGACGATGCGGATGTCGAGACGATCCTCGGTCGACCCCGCGTGCTTGCGCACGACGATGAGCCCCTCGGACTCCTCGACGACGGTCGGCGGCGTCATCCAGTTCTGGGGCTTGTAGCCGCCCGTGTCTGCATGGACCATCACCGACCCGTCGGCCTTGAGCATGAGCAGGCGCAGCGCCTCGGGCAGCACCGCGGAGACGCGGCCGGAGTAGCGGACCTCGCAGCGGGCGACGATCAGACGCACCGTGCGGAGGCTACGCATCGCGCCCGACGGACGCGAAGAACCCTCCTGACGATCCGACGCACGCCCGGCGCGGCCACGGCGGCCGCGCCGGATCGGTGCGGTCGTCAGTACCACTTGCCCCTTGCGAAGCCCCCGAAGGCGATGAGTCCGATGAGGACGATGATCAGGCCGACCCAAAAGCTCCAGACGATCATCAGGACGATCCCGACGATCACGAGGATGCCACCCAGGCTGATGCCGCCCACACTGCCACCGCGACGCTCTGCGGCCATGTCCCCCTCCACGGGTGTTGGTGTCGTGAGGCTGTCTCCCCGTCTGCGCAGCCACGCAACCCCTTGCCGCTTTGGTCATACGTAATACGCTCGATCGCGATGCGGGCGCACATCTTCGACATGGACGGCACGCTCCTGCACGGCACGACGGCGCCGCTACTGCTCGCGTCGGTCCTGGGCAGCGTCGAGGCGCTCCGCGAGATCGAGGAGCGCTTCATGACCGGCGCGGCGACGCCCGTCGACGTCGCCCGGGACCTCCACGAGCTGTGGGGCATCGTCGCGCCGGAGGTGGCGCAGCAGGCGTTCGCGGCCGCCCCGCTGCTCGCCAACGTCCGCGAGGTCCTCGCCGACATCCGCGAGCACGACGAACGGGCGTGCCTCATCACGATGTCGCCGGACTACTTCGCCGAGCAGTTCCTGGATTTCGGCTTCGACGCGGTGTACGCGTCGCGCTTCCCGCGGTCGGCCGAGGCGCCGCTCGACGAGACGGCGATCCTGCATCCGAAGGACAAGCCGCGCGTCGCCGAGCGGTTCTGCGCGGAGCACGGGCTGTCGCTCCAGGAGGCGATCGCGTACGGCGACTCCATGTCGGACGTCTTCCTGTTCGACGAGGTCGGCGTGCGCGTGTCGGTGAACGGAGACCACCATCTCGCGGACCGGTCGGACATCGCCGTGCAGGGAGGGGACCTGTTCGTCGCGTACCGGGCGGCGCGCAAGCTTCTCGATCGGACCAGCGGCTGATCGGCCGACCGAGCGATCGGCGATCGAACGTATCCGCTAATCTATTGGCGAATGCTATTACCGTTCGGGACGGAGCTATTGGCCGGACTGATCGCCGAGCTCGACCGCTGGCGCGCCGAGCTCGACGCGCGCGTGGTACCACGTCGGTGGAGCGGCCGTCTGCGCCGGGCGATCGAGGCGGAGGCCATCGCGGCATCCACGAGCATGGAGGGCGTGCCGGTGACCGTCTCCGACACGCTGCGCATCCTCGGCGGTGATCCTCCGGACGACGTCGCGCCGCGCGACCGGGCGTTGGTGCTGGGGTATCGCGAGGCGATGCAGTTCGTCCAGCGGCGCGCGGACGACGGGCATCTGGAGTGGAATCGCGAGCTGGTCGTCGGGGTTCAGGATCGCTCGCTGGCCGGCAACTACGCGATGGGCGCCGGCCGACTCCGGACCGGATCGGCGTGGATCACCAACAAACGCTCGGGCGAAGTGGTCTTCGAACCGCCGCAGCATGAGCTCGTGCCCGACCTCGTCGATGAGATGTGCAGCACGATCCGAGCGAATCCCGGCTGGCACCCGGCCGTGCTTGCCGCCTGGGTCCATGTCGCGACGGCTGCGATCCATCCGTTCGCGGACGGCAACGGGCGAACGGCTCGGGTGCTCGCATCCCTCGCGATGTCTCGGGGTGGATTTCGCCACGCAGCATTTACCAATCTCGAGGAGTGGTGGGGCAAGCATCCCCAGTCGTACTACGACGCGTTCGGCTGCCTAGGGCGCACCTTCAGCCGGGAAGCAGACGTCACGCCGTTCATGCTCGTTCACATCCAGGCCCAGGTCAGCCAGGTCTTGGCGCTTGCGCTGCGCCAACGGGCGGAGGGGCGACTCTGGACGACGCTCGAGAACACGTTGGAGGACCTCGGTCTGCCCCCGCGCCTGGCCAATGCGCTCTACGACAGCTTCTTCGGTCGCGAGGTCACCACCGCCTACTACCGGGACCTGATCGACGCCAGCCCGGCGACAGCGCGGAACGATCTCCTCGCCGCTGCGGCGGCGGGCCTTCTCCGCGTTGAGGGGAGAACCCGAGGACGCCGCTACGTGCCGGGCCCCCGGCTGATGACGAGCATCGCAAGCGAGCTTGGCGACGTCGAACCGGACGCTCAGGCGATCATCAACGAGCTCGTGCGCCGGTCCGCTGGCGCGATGGATTGGTTCGCCGATGCGCCCACGTCGTCGGGCGAGGGCCAAGCGCCGCTGTCAGGGCTCGGCTGACCGCTCGCTTGGCCCGGGCCTCTACGACCTGGCTCTCGTTCGGGGAAACCGTCGGACACGACGAGGCGTAGCGCGGCGTCGTTTTGGCGATGCTGGCGAAGCTGTCCGTGCTCTGCGTCCCACGCGCCGGAATCCAGCGCCATGCCGAGTCCGGCGACACGCGCGGCCGTGCCGTTCGTCGTCGACACGTGGAGCCAACAGCTCACCGCCCGGGCCGCCACACCGTTACGCAGTCGCCCTCGACGCGCCGCAGGAACTCGCGCGTGCGCTCGTCCTCCGCAGCAGTCAGCCTGCGATCACTGAAGAAGTGCGGGCTGATCTGGCGGCCGCATTCGAGGTAGAGCGGATACGTCTGGTTGAGCAGTTCGTCCTGCTCGTCATCGGGGACCTGACCTCGCGTGATCAGGAGCACGTCGATGTCGGAGTGCATCGGCGAATGCGCGGGCCACATGTCGCCCCGAGCCGCCGATCCGAACAGGCGCACTTCGCGGAGATCGTCTCCAAGTCGCGCGCGCGCAAGCTCGCAGAAGCGCCGCAGGCAGTCGCGCTCGAGCTCGTTCATCGCCTCCATGCGACACAAGGTACGTCGGCCACGCATGATCGCGCGTGGCACCGGAACGCTCATCGATAGGCAGGCGGCAGGGTCGAGCTCGGGGAGGGGAGTTCGATGTGAGGACCTCATGCAGTTCGGCGTCGGGCGCAAGGCGACGCGCGCGGCGGCTTAGAACGGCATCTCCAGCACGTGCTGCGGGCCGAGCCGTCCGCCGTAGTACATGCGGCCCGTGTCCACGAACCCCGCGCGCAGGTAGGCACGGATCGCGCGCGGGTTGGACACGTTGACCGTCAAGGCGAGCCGCGTCGCGTCCGGATAGCGCTCGCGCGCGAACGGCGGCAGCGCGCGGAGCATCCTCGTCCCGAGGCCGCGACCCTGGCTGCTCGCATCGACGTAGACCCCGCGCACCCCCACGACGCCGTCGCCGGGCGCGTACGCGCGGACCTCGGGGCCGACGTCGAGCATGAGGAACCCGAACGGCCTGCCCTCGAGCAAGGCGACGACGCCGACGCGCCCCGGCGTGACCTCGGCGGCCGGAAGCGTGTCGCGCGCGGCACCGGAGAACGGCTCCTGCTCCGGAAACGGCGCGAGCGCGAGGACCTGCTGGCGCAGGGCCGCCGTGACCTCCGAGAGCGTGACCGACACGGAGCCCGAGGCTACTTCTACTCTGCGGCGCGTGGATCCGACCATTCCAGCCCGTGAGCTACCCGGGGGCGGGCGCATGCCGCTCCTCGGCTTCGGCGTGTTCAAGGTGCCGCCGGGGCCGACGACCGAGCGGGTCGTGCGCGCCGCGCTCGACGCCGGCTACCGCCACATCGACACCGCCGCGCTGTACGAGAACGAGGAGAGCGTCGGCGCCGCGCTCCGCGCGAGCGGTGTGCCCCGTGAGGACGTGTTCGTCACCACGAAGCTCCTGCCGCCGCGCGCGCCCGTCCTCGGCCGCGACGCCGGCTCGCTGCTGGAGGCGAGTCTGGAGCGACTCGGCCTCGACTACGTCGACCTCTACCTCGTCCACTGGCCCAACCGCTGGCACAAGAGCCAGTGGAAGGCGCTGCAGAAGGCGCGCGAGCGTGGGCTCGCCCGCGCCGTGGGCGTCAGCAACTACGGCGTCTCCCAGCTCCAGGAGCTCATGAGCTGGGGCTACGGGACGCCCGCCGTCAACCAGGTGAACTTCAACCCCTTCACCTTCCGCCGCGCGCTGCGCGAGTTCTGCGAGGAGCGGGGCATCGTCTTTGAGGCCTACGCCTCGCTCACGCAGTCGCACCGCATCGACGACCCGACGGTCGCGCGCATCGCCGAGCAAGTCGGGCGCACACCCGCGCAGGTGCTGCTGCGCTGGGCCGTGCAGCGGGACGTCATCGTGATCCCGAAGTCCCTCCGCGAGGAGCGCATCCGCGAGAACGCGCGGATCTTCGACTTCGAGCTGTCGGTCATGGACATGGGCGCGCTCGACGCGCTCGACGAGACGAACGGAACGGGGGAGGCGCTCTGATGCGGGTCGTGGAGGTGGCGGAGTTCGGCGGTCCGGAGGTGCTCAGGGTCGCCGAGCGGCCCGACCCCGAGCCCGCTCCCGGCCAGGCGCTGATACGGGTGCGCGCAGCGAGCGTGAACCCGACGGACCTGTCCGTCCGCGACGGGTCCGTCGTCCATCGCAACCCGGCCGTCAAGCCGCCCGCGATCCCCGGCTGGGACCTCGCCGGCGAGGTGGTCGAGGTCGGCGACGGCGTGACCGGCCTCGCGCCCGGCCAGCGGGTGGCCGGCATGCTGTACTGGCCGGCGACGGGCGGCGCGACCGGCGCGTACTCCGAGCTCGTCGCGATCGACGCCGACTGGGCCGTGCCGATCCCGGATTCCCTGGACGACGCGATCGCGGCCACGATCCCCCTCAACGCGCTCACGGCCGACCAGGCGCTTGGCATCATCGATCCGCAGCCGGGGACCACGCTGCTGGTCACCGGCGCGAGCGGCGGCGTGGGAGCGTTCGGCGCGCAGCTCGCCGTCCAGCGCGGCCTGCGCGTCATCGCTCAGGCTGGCCGCGACGACGAGGACTTCGTGACGTCGCTCGGCGTCGAGGAGGTCCTCCCGCGCGATACGGACCTCGCGGCCATCGACGAGGTCGACAACGTGCTGGACGCCGTCCCACTGGGACCGGCCGCCGCGCGGCGGCTCGCCGACGGCGGCACCGCCGTCTTCACGCGCGGCGTCCGCGAGCCGCCTCCCGAGGGCAGGCGCTTCGAGGTCGTGCTGGTCAAGCCGGACCGGGACGCGCTGCGGCGCATCGTGGCCGACGTCGCCGACGGCCTGCTGACCACGCGCGCGGCGCGCGTGCTGCCGTTCGAGGAGGCCTCGCGCGCCCACGAGCTCGTCGAGGCGGGCGGCAACCACGGGAAGATCCTGCTGGCGCCGTAGGGCTAGGCGGCCGGAAGGACGCGCGGCAGCGCCGTCCGCAGGCGATCGAGGAGATCGGCGACCTCCTCGTCAGGCGCCAGCGCGAGCGCCCGCTCACACGCCTCGACCGCCTCGCCGACGCGATCCGTTCGCGCAAGCGCGTGCGCGAGGCGTGACCAGGCGACCTCGCTCTCCTCGTCCAGCCGGACGGCGTGCTCGCATGCGCTGACCTCGCCGCCGAGGTCGCCCGCGAGCTGGTAGGCCAGCGCCAGGTCGAGCAGCCCGTCGACGCTCGGCAACAGGCGCCGGGCGCGCTCGAGCGCCGTGATGGCCCGGTCGCGATCGCCGAGCCGGAGGCGCAGGCGCCCGACGCGCTCCCAGGCGTCCGCATCGCGGGGAGCGCGGTGTACCGCCCGCTCCGCCGCCTCGGCGGCCAGGTCGACCGCCCCCATGTCCTCGTAGATGCGTGCGGCGAAGCGATGCGGCGTCGGCCGGTCGCGCTCCACGCGCGCCCAGTCGCGCACTGACCGGCCCGCGGCGGGCAGGTTCCCCGCCTGCCAGAAGGCCAGCGTCATGAGCCGCAGCACGGCCGTGTTCTCCGGCTCGGCGTCGCGCGCGTAGATGAGCCGCTGCGCCGCAAGCTCCGGGTTGCCCTCGGCCATCGCGTGCTGCGCGGCGGTCATGAAGCGCTGGACGCGGTCCGCCGCCGGATCGGGCTTGGAGAAGTCCACGAACTGCAGCGAGCCGGCCGGCACGGTGCGCACTCCGGGGGCGAACTTCACGCGCGCCCACTGCTGCACGTCGTCGCCCTCGCCGGTGAAGTAGATGCCGCTCACCGTGCCGACGCCCCATTCGGGATACGAGTTGCACCGCGCGTAGCGGTGGACGACGGAGTGGTCCGGCATGCGATCGCCGAACGGATCGTTGACCCTGCGATCAGCCGCCGCCGCGCGGGCACGCTCCTGCGCCTCGTAGTTGCGCCGGCCCGCCTCGGCCCGTGCGGCACGGGCGGCGGCGGCGCTCACCTTCACCGCGTTGCGGGAGACCCTGCCGCCGCGCGATCCCTCCGCCAGGCGCTCCAGCTGGTCGGCCGCCTCGTTGACCGCCTTGAGATGGCGCTCGTGCTCCATCTGCTTGCCGGGCGGCGCGATGTCGGGGTGCCAGCGCTTCGCCATCCGCCGCCGCGCCTCCTGCACGCCGCGCTTGTCGAACGGCGGCTCCAGCTCGAGGAGCAGCAGTGCCTGCTCGAGATCCAGCACCTGCGGCATGGCCCCTCAAGGTAGCGATCGAGGGCTACTCGATGAGCCGCCGCCCCATCCTCCAAACGGCCAGCCGCCACATGAGCCCGCCGAAGGCGACGACGACGCCGAGATGGACGAGGTCGATCCAGTCCAGGTTCCCGAACACCGAATCGCGGACGAGCTCCACGCGGTGGTGCAGCGGGTTGCCCTGCGCCAGGACCTCGGCCCAGTCGGGCAGCCCGCTGAGGGGGAAGAACGTGCCCGCGACGAGGAACTGCGGCGTCAGGACCGCGCTAACCACGTAGTTGAAGTTCTCGATCGACTCGAGGACCGCCGCGACGAGGATCCCGAACGACGCCCAGCCGAAGCCGCCGAGCGCCGCGACGGGAGGCACGAGCAGCATGCCCCAGCCGAGGTCGAGGCCGAACGCGATCGCCACGAGCATCGGGACGCACCCGTACGTGCCGGCGCGCGCCGCGATCCACAGCGCCTCCGCGGTGACGAGGTCCTCTGGGTCGACGGGCGCGGCGAGGATCGCGTCGTACGTGCGCTGGAACTTGTACTTCACGAACGTCCCGAACATGGCCGGGAACGCGGAGGAGAACAGCACCGCCGTGGCCACCGTCCCCGTCCCGACGAACTCGACGTAGTCGTAGCCGGCGACCGTCGAGACGAGCGACCCGACGCCGAACCCGAACGCGAGCAGGTAGATCGTCGGCTCGACGGTCGCGGAGAACGTCGTCGAGCGCCAGTACGAGGAGAAGTTCACCATCTCCCGCACGAGGACGCCGGCCAGCGCCGCGCGGTCGAGGCGCCCGGGGCGGCTAGTCAATCTCCTCTCCCGTGAGCAGCACGAACACGTCCTCGAGCGTCGCGGCCCGCCGCTCGCCCTCCCACCTGCCGTTCGCGTCGAGGATCGACACGCTCGTTCCCGTGCGACGCGTCCGCAGGCCATGCGCCCGAGCGTCGGCCTCCACCTCGGCGAGGCGCGCCGGCGGCCCGTAGACCTCCAGCGCCTCGCGGCCGGCGTGCTGGGCGACGAGCTGAGCCGGCGGGCCCGACGCGACGGCGCGACCGTGGGACATGATCGTGACGGTGTCGGCGAGGCGCTGGGCCTCCTCGATGTAGTGCGTCGACATGAGCAGGGAGACGCCCTCCCCCCGCAGCGCCCCCAGGAGCGCCCAGAGCTCCTGGCGCACCTGCGGGTCGAGGCCCACCGTGGGCTCGTCGAGCAGCACGAGGCGCGGGCGGTGCACGAGCGCCCGGGCGATGAGGAGCCGCCGGCGCATGCCGCCGCTCAACTCGTTGACCTTCGCGTCGCGGCGGTCGCTGAGCCGCGCGATCCCGAGCGCCCGCTCGATCGCCTCGCGGCGCTCGCCGCGCGGCACGCGGTACAGGTACGTGAAGACGAGGAGGTTCTGCTCGACGGTGAGCGTCACGTCGAGGTTGTCGAGCTGGGGCACGACGCCGCACAGCGCCCTCGCCGGCTTGGAGTCCCCGGGCAGCCGATATCCCAGGACCTCCAGCTCGCCCTCGTCGGCGATCGCCTGGGCGGTGAGCATGCGCATCGTCGTCGACTTCCCGGCGCCGTTCGGGCCGAGCAGCCCGACGCAGGAGCCCTCCGGCACGTCGAGGTCCAGGCCGTCGACGGCCGTGATCGGGCCGTAGCGCTTCGTCACGCCGCGCAGGCGTATGGCAAGCCGGGACACACGCAGAGGATGCCAGCCGTCAGCGAGCGCGCAGCGCAGCGACCAGGAGCAGGGTCGAGGCCGCGTAGTTGATCGCCGGCTCGCTCGTCACGAAGTCCGCGCCCCGGTCCTCGTACACCCCGGCCGGACCGTCGAACGCGTTCGGCGTGTAGGCGATCCCGCGCTCCCGGAGGACCGCGCGCGTCGTCGGCCCGCCGACGACCGCGCCGCGCAGGACGTCCGGCCGCAGGGCGGCCCAGTGGTGGAGGTGCTGCGGCGGCGCGGAGCCCAGGCCGGCGATGAACGAGGCGCCCCAGGGATTACGTCCGAGCAGCCAGTCGCGGGCGTCGGCGGCGAGCGCGCGCTCGCCGGCCATCGCAAGCACGGCGCCGGCCCCGCCCTGCATCGCCGAGGTCCCGAAGTCCAGGACGCCGACCGTGCCGAGCGCGTGGCGCCGGGCGCGCCGCGCCGAGAAGGCGGCTGCGCGGCGCAGGAACCGGCAGCCGACCCGCTGTGCCTCTGGGCCCGGCGGGCGGGCGCCCGCCGCCCCGCACAGTTCGGCTGCCGCCAGCGCGCCGACGGCGTCCCACGAGGTGGGCGCCGCCGGCTCCGCGCCTCCGAGCCACGTGATCGCCTCCTGGGTATCCTGCGCCGTCCCGCCGGCGCGCCGCAGCTCGATCGCGCCGAGCGCCATGTCGTCGCGCCCGCTCGTGCTGCGGTACGGATCGGCCGGGAGCCGCGGCGCCAGCCCGCCCTGTGCGCGGCCCGCCTCGTACCACGCGCGGGCGGCGGCGACGAGCTGCGCGCGCCGTGCGGCGTCGGTCTCCACCTGCGCCGCCAGCGCGAGCGCCGCGGCCGTGCGCCCGCCGGAGTCGTAGCCCACGCCGGTCAGCGCCGGGCGGACGGCGAGCGGGGCGAGCGCAGAGACGTCGTCCTGCGCGGGGTCATAGCCGAGGGTCGGATCGCGGTCATGGTCGAAGAAGATGTCGCCGACCTGCGAGACGAACACGCCGCGCGCCGGATGGGCCTTCAGCAGCCAGCGCACGCCGACCTGCGCAGCCGCGATCAGCCGCGGCGCGTCGCGTGGCGACAGCCTCGCCGCCAGCAGCATCGCGACCACGCCGTACGCGGTGGTCCCCGTGAACTTCAGCGTGTCCCCAGCGTCCATCCATCCGCCCGTGAGGTCGACGCGGCCCACGCCGGCGATCACCGCGTCGTTGGAGTGCGACGGGGCGTGCGCCGGCGAGGGCTCCGCCCCGTCGGACTCGACCGCGAAGAAGCCGAGGACGGCCGCGATGAGGCTGCTGCTCGCGGTCCCGGCGCCGGTCACGACCCACGCGCGCGGCGACGTGCGTCCCGCGACCCGCACGCGGTAGGAGCCGGACCTGCGGACCGCGCTGAGATCGGCGACGGCGGCGTACCGCCACGGCCGCGCGCTGCCGCGGGCGCGGCGCAGCCGTCCGCGCAGCACCACGCGGCCGGACGCCGACGTGACCGTGAACGACCGTCCCCCGAGGCGCCGCGAGGACAGCACGACGGCGCGCTTGGCATCGCTCGCCCGGCTCGGGCCGCCCGTACGGATGACGTCCGCGGGCGCAGCGCTCGCGGCTGCCGGCGCCGCGGCGCCCAGGGCGACGACCCACCCGAGCACCGCGCAGCGAGCACGCGCACCCATGAGGTGCGGACCCTACAACTGCGGCTACCCTCGACGCCGTGGCCCATCAGTACGTCTTTCAGATGCACCGCCTCACCCGGTCCTTCCCGCCGGACAAGGAGGTGCTCAAGAACATCACGCTCGCCTTCCTCCCCGGGGCGAAGATCGGCGTGCTCGGCTACAACGGCGCCGGGAAGTCGACGCTGCTGCGGATCATGGCCGGCACCGACACCGAGTACCGCGGCGACGCGATGCTCGCGCCCGACGCCACCGTCGGGCTGCTCGAGCAGGAGCCGCAGCTCGACGAGTCCAAGGACGTGCGCGGCAACGTCGAGGACGGCGTGCGCGAGATCAAGGACATGCTCGAGCGCTTCAACGAGCTCTCGATGAACTACTCCGACGAGACGGCCGACGAGTTCGCCGCGCTGCAGGAGCGCATCGACGCGGTGGACGCCTGGACCATCGACTCCCGCCTCGACCAGGCCATGGACGCCCTGCGTCTCCCGCCTGGCGACGCAGACGTCGGGAGGCTCTCCGGCGGAGAGCGCCGTCGCGTCGCGCTGTGCCGGCTGCTGCTGCGCGCGCCCGACCTCCTGCTGCTCGACGAGCCGACCAACCACCTCGACGCCGAGTCGGTCGCGTGGCTGGAGCGCCATCTCGCCGAGTACGCGGGCACGGTCGTCGCCGTGACCCACGACCGCTACTTCCTCGACAACGTCACGGGCTGGATCCTCGAGCTCGATCGCGGGCACGGCATCCCCTACGAGGGCAACTACTCGAGCTGGCTGGAGCAGAAGCAGCAGCGCCTCGCCCACGAGGAGCGCACCGAGAAGGCCCGCCAGCGGACCATCGCCGCCGAGCTGGAGTGGGTGCGCCAGAACCCGAAGGGGCGCCAGACCAAGCAGAAGGCGCGCCTGCGCAACTACGAGGCGCTGGTCGCCCAGGAGCGCAACGCGAAGCTCGACCAGGTCCAGATCCACATCCCGGCCGGTCCGCGGCTCGGCGAGGTCGTGGTGGAGGCCGAGAGCCTGCGCAAGGGCTTCGGCGACCGGCTGCTCATCGAGGACCTCTCCTTCTCGCTGCCGCGCGGCGGCATCGTCGGCGTCATCGGTCCCAACGGCGCGGGCAAGACGACCCTCTTCCGCATGGTCACCGGCGAGGAGCAGCCCGACGGCGGGAGCCTGCGCCTCGGCGAGACCGTCGAGCTCGCCTACGTGGACCAGTCGCGCGACGCGCTCGATCCGAGCAAGACCGTGTGGCAGGAGATCTCCGGGGAGCAGGACCAGATCCAGGTCGGCGAGCGGTGGATGAACTCGCGCGCCTACTGCAGCGGCTTCAACTTCAAGGGCTCCGACCAGCAGAAGTCGGTGGCGAAGCTGTCCGGCGGCGAGCGCAACCGGGTGCACCTCGCGAAGCTGCTGCGCACGGGCGGCAACGTGCTGCTGCTCGACGAGCCGACCAACGACCTCGACGTCGACACGCTGCGCGCGCTCGAGGAGGCGCTGCTGGCATTCCCGGGGTGCGCGGTGGTCATCTCCCACGACCGCTGGTTCCTGGACCGCATCGCCACGCACGTGCTCGCCTTCGAGGGCGACTCGCAGGTCACGTGGTTCGAGGGCAACTTCGAGGCCTACGAGGAGCACCGCCGCGAGCGGCTCGGCGCCGAGGCCGAGCGGCCGCACCGGATCACGTACAAAAAGCTCCAGCGCGCCTGAGCGCCTACTTGATGCCGATGACCATCGAGTCCGGTCCGGCCAGATGCTCGACCCGCGTGGTGCGGAAGCCGACCTCGCGCATCCAGCCCTGGCAGTCCGCACCGGTGTAGTCGAACCCACCGGGCACCTCGATGAGCATATTCAGGCTCATGAGCAGGCCGAAGGCGTTGCTGCGGCGCTCGTCGTCGATGATCGCGTCGAAGACGATGAGCGCGCCGCGGTCCGGGAGCGCGTCGTAGGCGCGGGCGAGCAGCGCCAGCTTCCGCTCGAGGTCCCAGTCGTGCAGGATGTGGCCCATGGCGAGGACGTCGGCCTGCGGCAGCGGGTCGGCGAAGAAGTCCCCGGGATGGAAGCGCAGGCGCTCCGAGAGCCCGAAGCCGGCGACGTAGTCGTCGAAGAGCGGGCCCACCGGGGGAAGGTCGAAGCCGCCGCCCGAGATGTGCTCGTGCGCGAGGGCGACCGTGACGGGCAGGCCCCCCTCGGCGGTGCCGATGTCGACGAACGTCTCGTGCTCATGCCACGGGAACCTGGCCGCGATCGCCCGTGAGGCGCCCGTGCTCAGGCCGGTCATGGAGCGCATGAACTGTCGCAGCCGCTCCTGGTCGCCGTAGAGCACGCCGAAGAAGTCCCCACCCGTCTTGATCTCGCTCTGCGGCTGCCCCGTGCGGAGGCCGTCCGTCAGCGAGGCCCAGAACCCGTAGAGGCGGTCGTTCGCCATCTCGAGCAGCCCGCCGATGTACGCAGGGCTCTCGCGATCGAGGAACAGCGCGGTCGCGGGCGTGTCCACGTAGCCGGCCTCGTCGCGCCGCAGCATGCCGAGCGCCACGAGCGCATCGAGGAAGTCGAGCGTTGCGCGGGGGTGCAGCCCCAGCCGGAGCCGAAGCGTCTCGGCATCGAGTGGCTCATCGGCCAGTTCGGTGAAGACGCCCAGCTCGACGGCGCTGAGCAGCGTCTTCGACGCCCAGAATCCCAGCCCCAGCTGGAGGATCGGCGCCGGATCGGGCGCGGCGGCCCCGATGGCAGCTCGAGGATGGTCCTGCGAGACGTTCTCCACGGCTCTGCTCCTTGGGTGGACGGGCCTGAGGGCGCTTCGGCACCCCCAGCGGCGCCACTGACGCTACGGAGAGCCCGTCCGCCACGAAACCGGGAGAACCCTAGGGTTGGGGCCGTCCGTCCCCCGCCTTGGCGTAGCCCAGCGCCCGCTCGATGCCGGCCGCGTCGTCCACGACGGCGTCTGCGCCCTGCAGCTGCTCGGCCGAGAACGGGCCGGTCGTGATCGCGACGACGCGAGCGCCGTCGGCGCGAGCGCAGGCGATGTCCCGGGGAGTGTCGCCGATGATCACCGTGCGCTCTGGCGGGTGCGGCGTGCGTCCGTCGCCCGCCCTGCGCCGGGCGATCGCCGGCAGCTCGGTGCGGTCCTCGTGGTCGGAGCCGAAGCCGCCCTGCCCGCGCTCGAACCGGTGACCCAGCCCTGCGCGCTTGAGCTTGAGCCATGCGATCGGCTCCAGGTTGCCGGTGACGAGGCTGAGCCGGACGTCCGGGCGCGCCGCCAGGCGGTCGAGCAGCGTGCCCATCCCGGGGGCCACGGTGCTCGAGAGGTCGGCGGGACAGCGGCGCGAGAACGCCTCGGTCGCTGCGATGCGGAGGTCACGCAGGCCCTCGTCGATCCGCCGCGCGGTGACGCCGAGGCCGAGGAGGATGTGGCGAGCGATCTCCAGATCGGTGCGACCCCCGGCCATGACGTCGACGCGCGACGGATCGTCGACGCCGTAGACCTCGCGAATGCCGTCGTGCAGCGCCTCGCGGTGCTCCCGCGTGGCGCGCAGCAGCAGCGTGCCGTCGATGTCGAAGAGCAGCAGCGTCGTCTCGTCCATCTCCGGAATTCTGCCTCCTACCCGAACGGGTGGTCTTGCGGCGGCGACTGATCCGCTCCTGCGGTCACGTCGCAAGAGGGACGTTCTCAACCCGAGGAGGGCCACATGCAGATCCCCGACGGGGTCGCGCCGCGGGCCGGAGCCCGCGATGTCGCGACCGCGGTGAACACCCTGCGCGCCCGCGGCCTGCGGCTGTCCGCCGCGCGGCGCGTGCTCCTGGAGGTGCTCTACGGCGCCGACCGGCCGATCACCGCCGAGGAGATCGCCGCGGGGGACGAGGGCCGCCTGCCGCCGTCGGACCTCGCGTCCGTCTACCGCAACCTCGAGCGCCTCGAGCAGCTGGGTCTGGTTCGCCACGTGCACCTCGGGCACGGGCCGGGGCGCTACCTGTCGACCCGCTCGCGGTGCGAGTTCGTCGTCTGCGAGGACTGCGGCGAGTTCGTCGCGGTCGAGCCCGAGCGGCTCGCAGCCGCGCGCCGCGCGGTCCTCGAGGCGACCGGCTACGAGGTCCGCTTCGCGCACTTCCCGGTCGTCGGGACCTGCCCTTCGTGCGCCGCCTATCGCGACGAAGTCGCACCTGCGGGCGAGTCGCAGAAAGCGGCTGATTGCAGGGAGAATTATGCATCCGGCAGCGGCGGCCGCGCGTAGTTAGCGGCGCACGGCAACCGTCCCAAGGAGGACCCATGCGCAAGCTCCCGACCATCGCCGCGGCGGCCGTCGTCGCAGCGGCGGCTTCGGCGGTGCCGGTGACCGGGGTGTTCGGCTCCAGCCACCGAGAAGCGCCGCAGATCATGCTGGACCCGTCCGCGGACAACACGGACCTGTATGCGTTCACGGCGCCGGACGCGCCGGACAAGCTCACGATCGTGGCGAACTGGATCCCGCTCGAGGATCCTGCGGGCGGGCCGAACTTCGGCAAGCTCGATCCCAAGGCCCGCTACCACGTCAAGATCGACAACACCGGGGACGGCGTCGAGGACGTTGGCTACCACTGGCAGTTCACGTCGCGCTTCCGCAACCCCGAGTCGTTCCTCGCGTACGTCCCGCCGGTCCGGTCGATCGACGACCCGAACATCAACTTCGTGCAGACGTACGACCTGTACAAGGATCGCTACGAGCACGGCGAGCTGGTGTCGAGCCGTCTCATCGGCGATGACCTGCCCGTGGCGCCCGACAACACCGGGCCCAAGACGTTCCCGAACTACTCCGCGGTCGCCGACGGGGCGGTCAAGTCCCTGCACGGCGGCGGCAAGTCGTTCGTCGGCCCGGTCGACGATCCGTTCTTCGTGGATCTCGGCGCCATCTTCGACGGCGTCAACATCGACAAGCCCGGGCGCCCCGGCATCGGCCTCGGCAACCAGGGCGGCGGCAAGGACGACGTGGCGGGCTACAACACCCACGCGTTCGTGCTGCAGGTCCCCAAGCCCGAGGTGACGCGCAACCACCAGGCCGTCTCCGGCCCCAAGGCGAGCAACGCCGTCGTGGGCGTCTGGGCGACGACCGAGCGGCGCCGCCTGCAGGTGACCGACCGCCTGAACCCCGCTGAGGCGGCGACGGCCCGTGCCCGCCGGCACGCTCACAAGGCCAACGAGTCCAGCCCGTGGGTCCAGGTGAGCCGGCTCGGCAACCCGCTCATCAACGAGGTGGTCATCCCGCTCGGCCAGAAGGACAAGTTCAACCGCACCCGTCCGGCGGACGACGCGGCGAACTTCGGCAAGTACGCCGTCAACCCCGAGCTCGCGCGGACGCTGAACGCGCTGTTCAACCTCGGCATCAAGGAGACGGGGCGGACCGACATCGTCACGGCGCTGCTGACCGGCGTGCCGGGCCTGACGCAGATCGGCTCCAACCCGGTGCCCGCCGACACGCTGAAGGTCAACCTCGGCGTGCCGCCGACGGCGAACCCCAACCGCTTCGGCGTGCTGGCCGGTGACACCGGCGGGTTCCCGAACGGCCGCCGTCTCACCGACGACGTCGTCGACATCGAGCTGCGCGTCGTCGCAGGCGCGCTGCTGCCCGCCAACCAGGGCGGCAAGCAGCTCCCGCTCGGCGACGGCGTCGATCAGAACGACAAGCCGCTGCGCGCGACGTTCCCCTACGTCGCGAACGGCACCTCGGGCTTCGACTCCGATCTGAAGCGGACCGAGCCCGCCCACGCGCCGGTGCCCCAGCCGCCGGCCTGATCCATCGCCACGAGCCCCGGCCATCCGGCCGGGGCTCTCGGCCTTCCAGGAGCGACATGTCCTTCCCCCTTCCCGCACCCCGCCGCCTCGCCGTCCTGGCCGCCGCGCTGGCGCTGGTGACCGGGGCGCTGTTCGCGCTGATGCGGACGCCCGAGCCCGCCAACGCTCCGGGCGACGGCTCGGCGGTCACGGTCGCCGGCAGGTCCGCGAAGGCCCGCATCGCGTCGCTCGAGCGCACGGTGCGGGAGTCCCCGCGCAACGTCGAGGCGGCGACGGGCCTCGCTCAGGCCTACCTGCAGATGGCGCGGGAGACCGATGACCCCTCCTTCTACGCGCGCGCGGACGCGGTGCTGTCGCGCGCCCGCCGGATCGCGCCGGCGGACGCCGGGGTGCTCACCGCGACCGGCACGCTCGCGCTGGCGCGACACGACTTCCGCGGCGCACAGCGCGACGGCGAGGCGGCGCACCGCGCCGCGCCGGACAGCACGCTGCCCGACGCCGTCCTCGCCGATGCCTACATCGAGCTCGGCCGCTACGACGACGCGGCGCGCACGCTGCAGCACATGGTGGACGCCAAGCCGACGCTTGCTGCCTACGCCCGCGTGTCCTACCTGCGCGAGCTGTCGGGCGACCTGCCCGGCGCGGCCGAGGCGATGCGCCTCGCCGTCGCGGCGGGATCCGGCGCCGCCGAGAACGTCGCCTACGTGCAGACGCTGCTCGGCGACCTCGAGCTTCGCCGGGGGCGCCGAGCCGCCGCGGAGCGCTCCTACCGCGAGGCGCTCGCCGTCCTGCCCTCCCATCTCCGCGCCCAGGCGGGCCTGGCCCGCATCGACGGCGCCGCCGGGCGCCTGGGACCCGCCATCGAACGGCTGCAGCGGATCGTCAACCGCCTCCCGCTCCCCGAGCTCACCGTCGCACTCGGCGAGACGCAGCTCGCGGCGGGACGCACGGCCGAGGCGCGCCGGACGCTCGCCCTCGTCCCCGCGCAGGAGCGCCGCGAGCAGGCGGCCGGCGTGAACACCGACGTCGACCTCGCGCTGTTCGAGGCGGAGCACGGCGACGCGCGGCGTGCGGTGTCGCTGGCACGTGCGGGATGGGCAGCGGCGCCGAGCATCCGCTCTGCGGACGCGCTGGCCGCGGCCCTGACCGCCGCCGGTGAGGGCGACGAGGCGCTGCGCTGGGCACGGCGCGCGCTCGCCACGGGTTGGCGCGAGCCGGCGGTGCTCGAGCACGCCGCGCGAGCCGCCCACGCCGCAGGCGAGGATCGCCTCGCGCGGCGCTGGATCACGGCCGCGCTCGACGGAGCCGACGCGCTGTCCCCCTGGCGCGCCGCGCGCGCTCGGGCGCTGCAGCGCGAGCTGTGAGGCATCGGACGCAGGTGTGACAGCGTTCGGCGTGTGGTGGAGGGCTTCTACGACGACCTGGCGGAGGACTACCACCTGATCTTCGCCGACTGGGAGCGCTCGATGGACTACCAGTGGGGAGTGCTGGAGTCGCTCCTGCGCGACCACGACCGGCCGGTGCGCCGCGTGCTCGACGCGGCGTGCGGCATCGGGACGCAGGCGCTGCCGCTCGCTCGTGCCGGCTACGACGTCACGGCGACGGACGTCAGCGCAGCGGCGGTCGGGCGGTGCGCTCGGGAGGCCGCCGGTCGCGTGGCACATGCCGGGCGAGACCGGCTTCTACCAGCCGATCGTCAGCGCGCGAAGGCCGTCTGCGCAGACAGCGACTTGGCGAAGGCCGCGATGAGGCGCGCGCACGCGTCGATGTCGGACAGCTGCACCATCTCCACCGGCGAATGCATGTAGCGCAGGGCGATCGAGACGAGACCTGTGGGGATGCCTGCGCGCGCGAAGTGGATCGCGTCGGCGTCCGTGCCCGTGCGGCCCGCCGACGCCTGCACCGAGAACGGGCTGCCCTCGCGCTCGGCAGCCGCGTAGAGCCCCTCGAAGACCAGCGGGTGGATGATCGAGGCGCGCTCGATCACCGCCCCGCCGCCGAGCTCGTGCTTGCCCTGCTCCTTCACCTCGATGCCCGGTGCGTCGGTCGCGTGGGTGACGTCGACGACGATCGCGACGTCCGGCTCCAGGCCGAACGCGGTCGTTCGCGCGCCTCCGAACGTGATCTCCTCCTGCACGGCGCCGACGGCCGCGACGTCCCCCGGCGCCCCGCCCGCCTCGGCCACGAGCCGAGCCGCCTCGAGCGCGATCCAGGAGCCGAGCCGGTTGTCCATCGAGCGCGAGATCACGCGGTCCCCGAGCAGCTCGACGGGCTCGCCGGCGATCACCGCGACGTCGCCGATCCGCACGGTCGCACGGGCGGCGTCGCCGTCCGGCGCGCCGATGTCGAGGTGCAGGTCGCGCATCTCCGGGACCTTCTTGCGCTCCTCCTCGCGCAGGAGGTGGATCGGCTTCTTGCCCACGACGGCCGGCACCGCGCCGTCCCGCGTGAGCAGCTCGACGCGCTGCCCGACCAGGATCTGCGGATCCCACCCGCCGACGCCGGCGATGCTCAGGAAGCCGTTGTCGTCGATGTGCGTGACGACGAGGCCGATCTCGTCCAGATGCCCGACGATCGCGAGCATCGGCGCCCCCGGCTGCGTTCCTGCAACGCGGGCGATGGCGGAGCCCATGACGTCGACCGAGACGTCGTCCGTGAACGCCCTGCCGAGCTCGCTGAACGCGGCCGCGGGGGCGCGCTCGTAGCCCGACGGACCTGCTGCGGTGAGGAGGCGGCGAAGGCCGTCGGCGAGTGGCATTCGCGGCAATCTAGTGGGTGCCCGGTTCGGTTGAGCCCCCGAAGGGTTGTCGTGCGGACGCTCGGGGGACAGCCGTACCCCCAGCTGTCGCGCCGCCTGCAAGGCTTCCGGTGTGATCCGCGTCCTGATCGTCGACGACCATCCGGTGGTCCGTGCCGGCCTGGAGGCGATCCTGCGCACCGAGCCCGGGCTCGCACCGGTCGGCAGCGCCCAGGACGGCCCGGGTCTCTGGCGGCTCCTGCGCCGCACGCGGCCAGACGTCGTCGTGCTCGATCGCAACCTCGTGCAGGAGGACGGGCTGGAGATCTGCCGGGCGGTTCGCGCCGAGCCGGCCGCGCCGGCGGTGGTGATGTACACCGTCGATCCGAGCGACGATCTGCGCGAGCAGGCGATGGAGGCCGGCGCCGCGGCCGTGGTGGACAAGGGCGCCGATCCGGGCATCCTGCTCGACGCGCTCCGCGTTGCCGGGCGACGGCGTGCTCCGGTCGTCGACGCCCCTCCGCCCAGCCAGTAAACCTCCAATTCGCGGCCGGGTCCGGCTGCAGACAGCCCGCGAGCACTGCGGGTTAGCACATTCCGCGCCTTGGCTATGGCGTCGGCACATAGCCGAGAGGAGGACCAGATGAGCCAGACGACCGTCCACGACGGAGGGACGTCCACGGCCCAGGAGAAGGTGCAGGACGCCGCCGGCCAGGCTCGCGAGAAGGCCCAGGAGGGCGCGCAGCGCGCCCGCGAGGGACTTCGCGGGCAGCTCGACCAGCGCTCGACGCAGGCCGGCCAGCGGGTCAGCTCGCAGTCCGAGGACATCCGCACCGTCGCGCAGCAGCTGCGCGAGCAGGGCAAGGAGGGGCCGGCGAAGCTCGCCGAGCAGGCGGCCGACCGCACGCAACGGGTCGGGCGGTGGCTTGAGGACTCCGACGGCGACCAGATCCTCGGCGAGATGGAGGACTTCGCGCGGCGCAATCCCTGGGCCGTCGCGCTCGGCGGGCTCGCCGTCGGCTTCGCCGCCTCCCGGGTGCTCCGCGCATCGAGCTCCGAGCGCTACCAGCGCAGCGGCGCGGTCGACCGTGGCATGACCACGGGTCTCCCGCGACCGGAGCCGTACGACCCTCCGAGATACGACCCGCCGGTGGCCACCACGCCGAGCGTGTCCGGCGAGAGGCTGTCATGAGCACGCCGCGCGAGCAGTCCGTCGGCGACCTGCTCAAGCAGCTGTCGCAGGAGACGTCGACGCTCGTCCGGCAGGAGATGGCGCTCGCGCGTGCCGAGCTGACCCAGCAGGGCAAGCGGGCGGGACTGGGCGCCGGGCTGCTCGGCGGCGCCGGCGTCGCCGCGCTCCTCACGCTCGGCACGCTGACCGCCTGCATCATCCTCGTGCTGAGCGAGTGGATGGACGCCTGGCTGGCCGCCCTCATCCACACGGTCGTCTGGGCCGTGATCGCGGGCGTCCTCGCGCTCCAGGGCCGAACCAAGGTCCAGGAGGCGACGCCGCCGGCAGAGCAGACCGTCGAGACTCTGAAGGAGGACGTGGAATGGGCGAAGACCCACAGGCCATCCGGCGCGACATAGAGGAGACCCGCGAGCGCATGGGCGAGACGGTCGATGCGCTCGGCTACAAGGCCGACGTGAAAGGCCGGGCGAAGAACGCGGTGAGCGACAAGGTGGACACCATCAAGGAGAAGGTCGGCGGTGCTACGCCGAGCGCGGGCGACATGAAGCAGGGCGCGCGTAAGGCTGGCGGCATCGCCAAGGAGAACCCGCTCGGGCTTGCTCTCGGGTCGGTGGCCGTGGGTTTCATCGCCGGCATGGTCGTCCCCACCACCCGCGTGGAGGACGAGAAGCTCGGCCCGAAGGCGACCGAGCTGCGCGAGAAGGCGATGGACGTCGGCCAGGAGGCCGTCGAGCGCGGCAAGCAGGTCGCGCAGGAGGCTGCGGACAGCGCGAAGGAGACCGTTCGCGAGAGCGGTCAGGAGCACGCGCAGCAGATGCGGGAGCAGGTGTCGAGCTCTTCGTGAGCTCCGCGTTCGGGCGGGGCTGGAACGCCCCGCCCGATCACCCTCAGTCCGCGCGCAG
>Ga0081539_10002828_pt1 | contig 23198 bp, 20 predicted proteins | sample TabmetS4T2R2_FD_71023 | JGI IMG/M metagenome (GOLD analysis project Ga0081539, IMG submission 71023) | Tabebuia heterophylla rhizosphere microbial communities from the University of Puerto Rico - S4T2R2 | ecosystem: Host-associated > Plants > Roots > Rhizosphere ...
CGCCGAGCGGCGTCGCACGCACGAAGTCGCGCGGCCGCTCCTGGGTGTCCCGCCAGCATCGTGCGCCGCCCATCGCAAGCGCCACGATCGCGAGCGCGAATACCACGCCGAACATCCACGCCATCACCGCGTGCGGAATCACGGCGTAGAAGGCGCCTTCGGCGTCCGAATGCGCGGCAAAGAACGCGTCGCCTCGCGTGACGACGCCGGTCACCGCCAGCACCAGCGCCAGGCTCGCCGCCGTCGCGACGCTCGTGACGAGCCCGTTGCGCGCGAAGAGTCGCGCGAGCGCAGCGGGCCAGGCGTACTTGCGATAGGAAGCACCGCGGATCTCGGCCAGCATGCGCGGGAAATTCAGCGCGAACTCGTGCGGAGGCGCGTACTGGCACGCGTAATAGCACGACCCGCAGTTGTGGCACAGGTTCGCGAGATACGTGAGATCGCCTTCGGTGAAATCCAGCCGACGCTCGAGCGCCGGGAACACCGCGCAGTAGCCTTCGCAGTAGCGGCAGGCGTTGCAGATGCGCGCCATGCGCGCGCCTTCCTCGACGAGCGCAACGGGGATGCCCTCAGGCGGCGACATGGCGTGCGGCCTCCTGGCCCGCGATGCGTCCGAACGTGGTTCCGATCGCCATGCCGAATCCGGCGAGGTACCCCTTGCCGAGAATGTTGCCGGCCATGATCTCCCCTGCGGCGTACATGTTCGACGCGGGCGCGCCGTGATCGAGCACGATCCGGGCGTGCTCGTCGACGACGACGCCGAGATACGTGAACGTGATGCCCGGGCGCAGCGGATACGCGAAGAATGGCGGCGTGTCGATGCGCCGCGCCCAGTGCGTCTTCGGCGGCGCGAGTCCTTCCGTCGCGCAGTCGTCCAGGATCGTGTGATCGAACGTGCCCGGCCGCACCGCGGCATTGAATTGCGCGATCGTGGTCTCGAGGGCTGCCGCATCGAGCGACAGCGCGATCGCAAGCTCGCGAACCGAGGGCGCGCGGATCGGCGGATACACCGGCGGCATGAACTTGCCGATCGATTTCGCGTCGATGATGGAATAGCCGATCTGATCGGGCTGCCCGGCGACGAGACGACCCCAGATCGCGTAGCGTTTCGGCCAGAAATCCTCGCCCTCGTCGTAGAAGCGCTGCGCGTCGCGGTTCACGACGATGCCGAGCGAGACCGCATCGACGCGCGTGCAGATGCCGCCGTCGAACTTCGGCGATCTCGCGTCGATGGCCACGCAATGTCCCTGCGTCGGATCGCCTATCGTGCGCGCGCCGGCATTCATCAGCATGCGCAGCACGTGGCCCGTGTTGTACGGCGTACCGCGGATCAGGAAATTGTCCGCGATCGGTCCCCACGCCTCCTTCAGCCACTCGAGGTTCGATTCGAACCCGCCGGCCGCGGCGATCATCGTGCGCGCCACGATGCGGTGCTCGCGCCCGTCCCGCGTCACGCGCACGGCGTTGCATCGACCGTCGTCGATCTCCAGCCCCACGACTTCGCTCTCGTAGGCGACGTCGACGCCCAGCGCCTGCGCGGTGCGGTAATAGGCGTTCACCAGGGCCTTGCCCCCGCCGAGGAAGAATGCATTCGTGCGCGACACGTGCAGCGTCCCGCCGAGCGACGGCTGGAAGCGTACGCCGTGCGCCTGCATCCATGCACGACACGTGGCAGTGTCGCGGATCGTCATGCGCGCAAGGGCCTCGTTCGTCTGCCCGCCGGTGACCTTGGCCAGGTCCTGCCAGTATTCCTCTTCGGGATAACGATCGGTGAGCACGTCCGCGGGCGCGTCGTGCATGCAGCGCACGTTGCGAGTGTGTCGACTGTTGCCGCCGCGGAAGTCGCGCGGCGCGCATTCCAGCAGGAGCACGCTGCATCCCGCCTCGCGCGCCGTGATGGCTGCGCACAACGCGGCATTGCCGCCGCCCAGCACTGCCACGTCGTAGCGCTTTCCGGGTTCCATGAGGCGCATGGTAGCGAATGCGGGATGGGGGAAGGTGCGGTTGTGCGACAGCGCCGGCGCATGCCGCCTCACGCACCCGTCACGCCGCGGCGCATCGTGTCGAGCACCTCGCGCCGGAAGATCCTGAGCACCGGGTTGTCGTTGTCCTTGCGATAGCAGAACACCATCTCGACCGGACGCGCCGGCTTCATCGTCACGCGGCGCAGCAGCACCCCTTCGAACTGCAGCCGCGCTGCGCTTTCCGGGATCAGCGCGACGCCCACGCCCGCATCGACCAGGGCAAGCATGGTGTGGATCTGCGGCACGTAATCGACGATGTCGGGGTTCACGCCCTCGCGATCGAGCGCGGAATGCACGAGCTGATGGAAATAGCTCGCCTCGTAAGGCGAATACGATACGAGCGCCTTGCCATGCAGCGCACGCAGCGTGGGCTCGCGCGGCCAGGCTTTCGCCTGGCGTGCCGGAAGGGCGAGCATCAGTGCCTCGCGCCCGAGCAGGACGGTCTCGAGCTCGCCGTGCGGCGCATGCGGCCGCATCAGGCCGACGTCGAGCTGGCCGGCATCGAGCGCGTCGAGCTGTTCGCTCGTGACCATCTCCTTGAGGGTGAGGGAAAGACCGGCCACGCGCTGGCGCAGCCGGCGCACCATGTCGGGCAAGAGGCCATAGCCGAACGTGGCAGTGAAGCCGATGGCGATGGCACCCTGCTCGCCCTTGGCGATGCGGCGCGCGGCCGCCGCCGCTTCGTCGGCAAGGCGCAGGATGCGTCCCGCCTCCGGGAAAAAAGCCCTCCCTGCCGCGGTGAAGCGCACCACGCGACTGGTACGCTCGAGCAGCGGCGTGCCCACCTGGTGCTCGAGCAGGCGGATCTGACGGGAAAGCGGCGGCTGGGTCATGTTCAGACGCTCGGCAGCGCGCCCGAAGTGCAGCTCCTGCCCGACCGCCACGAAGCAGCGCAGCTGGCTCAATTCGAACATGATTCAACTCCTGCATGGATCGAGTCAACGATTGGTTTGATTGTGAATCAATCCCGGCCCACAATCACGCCTTCGGAGAACAGTTTCGGAACATGGGCACGCGAACGTCGTCGACGCCGATCGTCACCGGGATGCAGGTGGTCCCCGTCGCGGGCCGGGACAGCATGCTGCTCAACCTGAGCGGCGCGCACGGGCCGCTCTTCACCCGCAACGTCGTCATCCTGCGCGACAGTGCCGGAAACACCGGCGTCGGCGAAGTTCCTGGCGGAGAGTCGATCCGCGCCACGCTGGAAGAGGCGCGCAGCCTTGTCGTCGGCCAGTCCCTGGGCGAGCACAACGGCGTGCTCAATGCGATGCGCCGGCAATTCGCCGGTCGCGATGCCGCCGGCCGCGGCCTGCAGACGTTCGACCTGCGAACCACGATCCACGCCGTCACGGCCGTGGAATCGGCCTTGCTCGATCTGCTCGGCCAATTCATGAACGTGCCGGTCGCTGCACTGCTCGGGGAGGGCATGCAACGCGAGCGCGTCGGCGTGCTGGGCTATCTCTTCTATGTCGGCGACCGCCGGCGGACGGACCTCGAATACCGTGCTGAAACCGAAGCGGACGAGCCTTGGTTTCGTCGGCGCAACGAAGAGGCGCTCACGCCGGAAGCGATCGTGCGTCTCGCCGAAGCCGCGCAGGTGCGCTATGGTTTTCGCGACTTCAAGCTGAAGGGCGGCGTGCTCGAAGGCGACGCCGAGATGGAAGCCGTCGTTGCGCTGGCCGAGCATTTTCCCGACGCACGCGTCACGCTCGATCCGAATGGAGCATGGTCGCTGTCGGAAGCCATCCGGCTGTGCCGTGACAAGCGCGGCGTGCTTGCATACGCCGAAGATCCCTGCGGCGCGGAGAACGGCTACTCGGGGCGCGAGGTGATGGCGGAGTTCCGGCGCGCAACCGGCTTGCCCACCGCGACCAACATGATCGCGACCGACTGGCGGCAGATGGCGCACTCGATCCAGCTGCAGTCGGTCGACATTCCTCTCGCGGACCCGCATTTCTGGACGCTGCAGGGCGCGGTGCGCGTGGCGCAGCTTTGCGACATGTTCGGCCTCACGTGGGGGTCGCATTCCAACAACCACTTCGACATCTCTCTTGCCATGTTCACGCATGTCGCCGCCGCGGCGCCGGGCAAGGTGACCGCCATCGACACGCACTGGATCTGGCAGGACGGCCAGCGCCTCACCAGGGAACCCCTGGTGATCCGCGATGGCATGATCGACGTTCCGCAGCGCCCCGGCCTCGGCATCGACCTCGACATGGCCGAGGTTCAAAAGGCGCACGATCTCTATCAACGCATGACGCTGGGCGCACGCGACGACGCGGCCGCCATGCAGTATCTGATCCCGGGCTGGACGTTCGACAACAAGCGTCCGTGCCTCGTCCGATGAACAGCCCATGAATCCGACACCCTACAGCGCATTCCCCAACACCTTCAGGCGCGAGCTGCGCGCCGGCAAGCTTCTCGTGGGGTGCTGGTCGTCGCTCGCCAATCCCATCACCACCGAAGTCCTCGGCCTCGCCGGCTTCGACTGGCTGCTGCTCGACGGCGAGCATTCGCCCAACGACATCGGCACGTTCATCCTGCAGCTCATGGCGCTCAAGGACAGTTGCAGCGCACCGGTCGTGCGACCGCAGTGGAACGACACGGTGCTCATCAAGCGTCTGCTCGATGCGGGGTTCTACAATTTCCTGATCCCGTCGGTCGACTCGGCCGAGGAAGCGCGAGCGGCGGTCGCGGCCACGCGCTATCCGCCGCAGGGCGTGCGCGGCGTATCGGTGTCGATGCGCGGCAACCGGTTCGGTACGATCAAGGATTACCAGCAGACGAGCAATGACCACGTCGCCGTGTGCGTGCAGATCGAGAGCCCGCAAGCCGTGGAGAACATCGACGCGATCTGCGACGTCGAGGGTGTGGACGCGGTGTTCATCGGTCCCTCCGATCTCGCCGCGAGCTACGGCCATCTCGGCAAGCCCGACCACCCGGAGGTGCAGGCAGCAATGCGAACGATCGTCGATCGCGCGCGGATGCATGGCACGCCGATCGGCACGCTCGCGCCGGTCGAGGCGGACGCGCGCCGTTTCATCGAAATGGGGGTCACGATGCTCGCCGTGGGCAGCGATCAGGGCGTGTTCCGCGCGGCGACGCAGGCGCTGCGGGACAAGTTCAAGAGCGAAGCCACGCGCGGCGCGTGACCGAACGAAGGTGCGCGATGCAAGCGCCGCGTGACCTGCTGCGCCGCATGTTCGATGCGGCCATCGCAGCGGCGCAGCCCGCGCGATGCGTGCCGCGGCACCTGCCATCGCCTCCGCGTGGACGCCTGGTGGTGATCGGCGCGGGCAAGGCATCGGCGGCCATGGCGCGGGCGGTGGAGGATCACTGGACGGGCCAACTCTCCGGGCTCGTCGTCACGCGCTACGGCTATGCGGTGCCGTGCGAGCGCATCGAGATCTTCGAATCGGCGCATCCGGTGCCGGATGCGGCGAGCGTCGAAGGTGCACGCCGCGTGCTCGAAACCGTCAGCGGGCTGACCGCGGACGATCTCGTGCTCTGCCTCATGTCCGGAGGCGCGTCATCGCTGCTGGTGGCGCCGATCGAAGGCCTGAACCTTGCCGACAAGCAGCTCGTCAATCGCGCGTTGCTGAAGTGTGGGGCGAGCATCGGCGAGATGAACTGTGTGCGGCGCCATCTCTCCTCCATCAAGGGCGGCCGGCTCGCGGCGGCGTGCCATCCTGCGAAGGTGATCACGCTCGTCATGTCGGACGTTCCGGGCGATCGCCCGAGCGACATCGGTTCGGGACCAACCGTCGCGGATCCGACCACGTGTGCCGATGCATTGGCGATCGTCAAGCGCTATCGCATGGAGCTTCCGCGCCACGTCATCGAGGTGCTCGAGAGCGGCCGCGGCGAGAGCATCAAGCCCGACGACGCGCGTCTTGCACGCAACGAAGTGCATCTCGTTGCCACGCCGCAACTCGCGCTGGAGGCGGCTGCGGCGGTGGGCCGCGAGGGCGGCATTCCCGTGCACCTGCTTTCCGACCGCATCGAGGGCGAGGCGCGCGACGTGGGCAAGGCGATGGCGGGCATCGCGCTGCAGGTCGCACGCTACGGCCAACCTTTCGAGCCGCCCTGCGTGCTGCTCTCCGGCGGCGAGACGACCGTGACGGTGCGCGGAGAGGGCCGAGGCGGGCGCAACGTGGAATTCCTGCTGTCGCTCGCCATCGCGCTCGACGGCCAGCGCGGCGTTCACGCCCTCGCCGGCGATACCGACGGCGTGGATGGGATCGAGGAACTCGCGGGGGCGTACATGGGTCCCGACACCCTGGCGCGGGCGTGGGCGAAGCGCATCAATCCGAAAGATGCGCTCGCGAACAACGACGGTCACGGATTTTTCGAGGTGTTGGGGGATTCGATCGCGACCGGGCCGACGCTGACGAACGTCAACGACTTTCGTGCCGTGCTCGTCGGCGCGGATGCGAAGCAGGGCGGGGAGTAATCGCCTGTGGCCGACGCGGCGAACCGCACCTCGGACGCATCGCGCACGCCGGTCGTCATCCGGATGCACGACCGTGACAATGTAGCGATCGTGGGCAATGACGGCGGCTTGCCTGCCGGTACGGTGCTTCCCGACGGCATCACACTGCGCGAGCACGTGCCGCAGGGACACAAGGTGGCGCTCGTGGACCTGCCCGCGCGCGGCGCGGTGGTGCGATACGACGTGCCGATCGGTTATGCCGTTCGTGACATCGCGCAAGGGAGCTGGGTGCACGAGCGTCTGCTGGACATGCCGGCCTCGCGCGGGCTCGACGACCTGCCGATCGCTACCGCGCCACGATCGGCGATGACGCCGCTCGACGGTTACACGTTCGCGGGTTATCGCAATCCCGACGGCTCCGTCGGCACGCGCAATCTGCTGGGTATCACGACGACGGTGCAATGCGTCGCCGGCGTGGTCGATTTCGCCGTCAGGCGCATCAGGCAGGAGCTGCTGCCGCGCTTTCCCAACGTGGACGACGTGGTGGCGCTCGAGCACACCTACGGTTGCGGCGTGGCCATCGACGCCACCGACGCGGCGGTGCCGATACGTACGGTGCGCAACATCGCGCTCAATCCGAATTTCGGCGGCGAGCTCATGGTGGTGAGTCTCGGCTGCGAGAAGATGCAGCCGGAGCGGCTCCTGCCGAGCGACGTCATTCCGATTGCGCAGGCATCCGGCGTCTCGGACGTGGGGCTCACGGCCGAGCCCGAGCTCGACGTGGTGGTGCTCCAGGACGAGCGCCATGTCGGCTTCATGTCGATGATCGACTCGATCATGGCGAGTGCGCTCATCCATCTCGAGCGCCTCGACAGCCGGCGCCGCGAAACCATTCCTGCAAGCGAGCTCGTCGTCGGCGTGCAATGCGGCGGCAGCGACGCGTTCTCCGGCGTCACCGCGAACCCCGCGGTCGGATTCTGCACGGACCTGCTCGTGCGGGCGGGGGCGACGGTGATGTTCTCGGAAGTGACCGAGGTGCGCGATGCCATCGATCAGATGACAGCGCGCGCGGCCTCGCCGGCGGTCGCACAGGCCATGATCCGGCAGATGGCGTGGTACGACCGTTACCTGCAACGCGGCGGCACCGATCGCAGCGCGAACACCACGCCCGGCAACAAGAAGGGCGGACTCGCGAACATCGTCGAGAAGGCGATGGGCTCGATCGTGAAGTCCGGGTCGGCACCCATCTCGGGGGTCCTCGCACCCGGCGACAAGCTCGACGGAACGAAAGGCCTGATCTTCGCTGCCACACCGGCGAGCGACTTCATCTGCGGCACGCTGCAGCTCGCCGCGGGAATGAACGTTCACGTGTTCACCACGGGTCGCGGCACGCCGTACGGTCTCGCGGAATGTCCGGTGATCAAGGTTGCGACGCGGAGCGATCTCGCGCGCCGCTGGCACGATCTCATGGACGTGAATGCCGGCCGCATCGCGGAGGGTACGGCTTCGATCGAGGACATCGGCTGGGAGCTCTTTCACCTGATTCTCGACGTCGCGAGCGGCCGCACGACGTGCGCCGAGAACTACAAGCTCGCCAACGCGCTCGCGCTTTTCAATCCCGGGCCGGTGACGTAGCGCAACCACTCGTTCCCGAACGCACAACTCATGAGAACGATTCGCCTCCTCACCGTTGCCGCACTGGCGCTCACCGCGTCGTTCGGAACGATCGCGCAGACCTATCCTTCCCGACCAGTCACCATCGTCGTGCCATTTCCGCCGGGAGGATCGAGCGACGCGATCGGCCGCGCGATCGCGCAGAAGATGACCGAGCAGTTCGGCCAACCGGTGGTGGTCGACAACAAGCCCGGCGCGACGGGCGCGATCGGCGCCACGATGGTGAAGAACGCGGCGCCGGACGGCTACACGCTGCTCGTGTCGTCGCTTGCGGTGTTCGTCGTCAATCCGCACCTGCAAAAAACCCTGCAGTACGATCCGCTCAAGGATTTCGACCTGATCACCGTCGCCGTGCAGGCGCCGAACGTGCTGGTGTGCAATCCGTCGGTCGAACGCAGGACGGTTCAGGATCTCGTTGCGCACCTCAAGAAGAACCCCGGCAAGGTGACGTTCGCGTCGTCGGGCGCGGGCTCGTCCGACCATCTGACCGCGGAGCTCTTCTGGCAGCAGACGGCAACGAGCGGCGTGCACGTGCCGTACAAGGGCGGCGCGCCCGCGATCTCCGATCTCATCGCGGGACATGTCGAATGCTCGTTCCAGAACCTCAACGCCGTCGTGAACCAGATTCAATCGGGCAAGCTGCGCGCGCTCGGCATCACCAGCAGCAAGCGCTCGCCGTTGCTCCCGAACGTGCCGACGTTGAGCGAAGCCGGCGTGAAGGGCGTCGACGTGTATTCCTGGCAGGCGATGGCGGCCCCGAGGGGTTTGCCCGCGCCCGTGCGCGACAAGATCCACAACGCTGCGCTCGTCGCGCTCAAGGACCCGAAGCTCGCGAAGACCATGACCGACATGGGCTTCGAGATCGTGGCGAACACACCCCAGGAGTTCGCGAGATTCCAGGCGGGAGAGTATGCGCGCTGGAAGAAGGTGATCGAGACCGGGCGCATCACGATCGATTAGATCGCGCACGTCGTCGATCGTGAACTGTCGAGCGTGCCCTGCTGCCTAAACATCCGATCGACTGGAGGGAGAGTGCACATGCGCAGACGATTCGGCAAACGTTTCCTGTTTCTGCTCGTTCTCCTGGCGTTGCCGCTGACGGTGCTCGCGAACGGCTACGGCGGCGGGCGAGGCGGCGGATGGCACGGCGGTGGTGGATGGCACGGCGGCAGCGGCTGGCGTGGCGCAGCTGGCTGGCATGGTGGACACTGGGGCGGCGGTCGCGTGTTCTACGGTGCGACCTTCGGGTGGGGACCCGCCTATTACGGCTATTACGCGCCGCGCATCTACTATCCCGCGTACGCGCCCGTTCCGGTGTACTACGCGGCGCCGGTCGTAATGGTGCAGGAGGAGGTCTACCGGCCTTCCGCGCTGCCTGCGCGCGCAGTGATGGACCGCTCGCAAAGCCAATCCGACACGCGATCGGCGGCGCCGGCGTACCGCACGGCACCGCACGCGAGCAGCGAGCAGATGCCTTCGCAAGGCTCGACACGCGCGAAGGCGGACCGCAACTAGGACATCGCCCCGGGACTCAGCCGAACAGCCGGCGCGCGGTGTCGGCAGGCGAGTCCACCTTGGCAATATCGCCGTGCGCGGCGATGATCCATTGCGGCGCATCGCGCTCGAGCTCGGCGGCGAGCCACTGCTTGAGCGCCTTCTTGTCTCTGACCATGAACACCGGCGCGATGTTGTTCATGCGCAGTCCGGGAGCGCTGCGACTGAGGCCGAAGATCGCCTTGGCCACGATGTTCGACGGCAGCTCGGGCATGTTGAACACGATGTCCGTGACGTACCACGCGCGGCCGCGCGCGGTCGTCGCGCGAACCAGCACTTCGCCGGTCTTGTAGAACGGCATGTCGACGAGCTCGAGATCCGGGCCGGCGATGGCGCCGATGTCTGCGAGCGATCGGATGCCGTGCAGGTTCGTCTTGCGCTCGACGCGTGTGACCGACTGCGCGGGCGCGAAGATCTCCGCCTCGGGAAATCGCGCCTTCCATTCGGGAATCCCGAGGTAGTGAAACGCGTTCGAGGCGACCAGCGCACGCACGGGCCCGCGTGCGGCGAGCTCGTCGAAGGCATGCGACGGCACATGGCGCGGCGGGCTCACGACGACGAATCCCTGCGCGCCACGCACTGCGAGCGCATTCGCCATTGCCGGACCGAACGAGTACGCGTACGTCAGAACCGGCGTGCGCTCGTCGAACACGCTCCATGTCGAGGTCGAGGGCGGCATCGCGCGTACCGTACGCCATCGCGTGCCCGTCCGCAACGCCAGGTTGACCCGTCTGCCGGAGTCGGGGACACTTCGACGCAAAAGCTTCGGCCATCGACGAACGGGAGGATCAGCATGCAACAGCAGAAGCGACGCCACGCGATCACCGGGTTCATCGCCGGAGCGCTGCTGGCCACCGTGCTGGCCGTCGCCGCGCCGGCGCTCGCGAGCAGGAAGGACGACACCATTCGCTTCGCCTACGACCAGGCGCCCGAAAGCGTCGATCCGTTCTTCAACAACGTGCGCATCGGCGTGATCATCGGCGCCAACGTGTGGGATACGCTGGTCTACCTCGACCCGAACACCGGCGAGTACAAGGGCCTGCTCGCCAGGAGCTGGAAGCAGATCGACGACAAGACGATCGAGTTCGATCTGCGCGAAGGCGTCAGATTCCACAATGGCGAGGAGTTCGATGCGGACTCCGTCGTGTACACGCTGAATTACGTCGCCGATCCCGGCAACAAGGTGGTCACGCAGGCGAACGTCAACTGGATCGACAAGGCGACGAAGCTCGGCAAATACAAGGTGCGCCTCACCACCAGGCAGGTGTTCCCGGCGGCCATCGAGTACCTCGCCGGACCGGTCGTGATTCATCCGGCGAAGTACTACGCCGAGGCGGGGCCGAAGGGCCAGAACAGCAAGCCCGTCGGCAGTGGTCCGTACCGCGTGAGCAACTATCTGCCCGGGAAGTCGATCACGCTCGAGAGGAATCCGAACTACTTCAACGATTCGCCGAAAGGCGCCGCCCGGATCAACAAGGTCGAGATCCGTTTCATCCCCGATCGCCAGACGCAAATGGCCGAGATGCTCTCCGGCAATGGCGATCTCATCATGTACGTGCCCAAGGACCAGGCGGACCAGGCGGCGAAGATGCCGAGCCTGCAGGTCGTGAGCGGCGAGACCATGCGCATCGCATTCATGCAGCTCAACTCGCTCGACAGCACGCCGACCCCGGCGCTCAAGGACCCGCGCGTGCGCAAGGCGATCACGCATGCGATCGATCGCGAATCGATCGTGAAGAGCATCGTGGGCGCGGGCTCGCGCGTGCTGCACTCGCAGTGCTATCCCTCGCAGTTCGGTTGCACCGACCAGGGCGTCACGCGCTACGCCTATGATCCGGCGCTCGCGAAAAAGCTGCTCGCCGAAGCCGGGTTTCCCAACGGCTTCGAGACCGAGATCTTCGCGTACCGCGAGCGCAACCAGACCGAGGCGATCATCAATTACCTGCAGCAGGTAGGTATCAAGGCCACGCTCAATTTCTCGCAGTACGCCGCCATGCGCGACCAGATCCGCGCCGGCAAGGCGTCGCTCACGCACCAGACCTGGGGCTCGTTCTCGGTGAACGACGTCTCCGCCTCCATTCCGGTATGGTTCGGTGGCGAGTCCGATGACATCACGAAGGACAAGCAGGTGCAGGAGCTTCTGACCAGAGGCAACACCTCCGTGGACCCGAACGTGCGCAAGCAGTCGTACCAGCAGGCGTTGAAGCGCATCGCCGACAACGCATTCGCGGTGCCGCTGTGGACGCTGCCGGTCTATTACGTCGCCTCGAAGGAGCTTTCCTTCAAGGCGTATCCCGACGAGATGGTCCGGCTGTGGGAGATGACCTGGAAATGAGGATCGTGGCCGCCGCTGCATAGCCGGCTTACCGCAACGTGGGCGGCTACATTTTCAAGCGGCTCGGGCTCGCCCTCGCGGTCGCCGTTGCCGTGTCGATGATCGCGTTCCTGCTGTTGCGGTTGTCCGGGGACCCCGCGATCGCGATCGCGGGGGAAGGAGCGCGCGCGGCGGACATCGAGCTCGTGCGCAAGACCTACGGCTTCGATCGGCCGCTGCCCGTGCAGTACGTCGACTGGCTCGGCAAGACCTTGCGCGGCGATCTCGGCGAGTCGATCTATTTCAAGCAGCCCGCGGCGCCGCTGATTCTCGCCAAGCTGCAGGTCACGATGGTGCTCGCACTGTGGTCGATCGTGTTCGCGCTGGCGATCTCCTTGCCGCTGGGAGTCCTGGCCGCGCTCTATCGCAACAGCCTGATCGACCGCATCTGTCTCGCGCTCGCGGTGTTCGGGCAGGCGCTGCCGAATTTCTTTTTCGCGCTGCTCCTGATCATGCTGTTCTCGATCACGCTGCACTGGCTGCCGGTGTCCGGAAGCGACAGCTGGCGGCATTTCGTGATGCCGACGATCGCGCTCGGCTATTACGCGGCGCCCGCATTCATGCGCCTCTTGCGCGCCGGCATGATCGAGGTAATGGACGCCGATTACATTCGCACGGCGCGCGCAAAGGGGCTGCCTGCGCGCACGGTGGTCTTCAAGCACGCGCTGCGCAATGCGGTCGTGCCGGTGGTCGCACTCGCCGCCGTGCAACTCGGCTTTCTGCTCGGCGGGTCCGTCGTGATCGAGACCATCTTCGCCCTGGATGGCCTGGGGTACCTCGCGTATCAGAGCATCACCTTCAAGGACTTCCCGGTGATGCAGAACATCGTGCTGCTGCTGTCGGTGATCTACGTCGTGCTGACGCTCGCCTCCGATGTCGCCAATGCATGGCTCGATCCGCGCATCCGGGTGCGCTGATGGCCTCGACCGCCCTCGACGCTGCCACCGCGATCGTCGAACCTGCCGGCACGGTCGTTGCTGCACCGGGTTTCTGGCGGCGGGTGTGGAAGAACAAGGCGGTCGTGGGCGGCTTCGGATGGTTGTTGCTGATCGTGGCGATCGCGCTGCTCGCGCCGTGGATCGCGCCGTACGATCCGTACGCGCAGGATCTCGCGAATCGCACGGTCCCGCCGTTCTGGTACGACGCCGGCAGCTTCGCGCATCCGTTCGGCACGGACCCGCTCGGGCGGGATTACCTTTCTCGACTGTGCTACGGCGCGCGCATCTCGCTCCTGATCGGTGCGTCCGTGGCGATGATCTCCGGCTTCATCGGCACCACGATGGGCATGCTCGCCGGCTACTTCGGCGGCAAGGCGGACCTGGCGGTGAGCTTCATCGTGACGACCCGTCTCGCGATGCCGGTCATCCTGGTGGCGCTTGCCACCGTGGCGCTGCTGGGCGGCTCGCTATGGGTGGTCATCATGGTGCTGGGCCTTCTCAAGTGGGATCGTTTCGCGGTCGTGATGCGCAGCGCGACGCAGCAGGTGCGCTCCCTCGATTACGTCGCCGCAGCGCAGGCCGCCGGCGCGTCGACGAGACGCGTGCTGCTCGGCGAAGTGCTGCCGAACGTGTTGCCGCATCTGATCGTGGTTGCGACCCTGGAGGCGGCAAGCGCGATCCTGCTCGAGGCGGCGCTGTCGTTCCTCGGGCTGGGTGTGCAGCCGCCGCTCCCCTCGTGGGGTTTGATGATCTCGGAAGCGAAGACATACATGTTCTTCTCGTTCTGGCTGATCGCGATCCCGGGCGCCGCGCTGGCGCTCCTGATCTTCGGGATCAATCTCGCCGGCGACGGGCTGCGCGACCTGCTCGCGCCCGACGGACCCACATGAGCGCCGTTCCGAAGGCGAGGCCCGACGATACGGTGCTCGAGATCGAGGACCTGAGCGTCGACATTGCGACCCCGCGTGGACGGCTGCGCGCCGTGCGCGAAGTGTCGTTCCATGTCAGCCGTGGCGAGACGCTGTGCATCGTCGGTGAATCGGGCTGCGGCAAGACGCTGACGTCGCTCGCGGTCATGGGGCTGCTGCCGGCGGTTGCCTCGCGGCGCGCGCGCAAGCTGTCGCTGCTCGGTGAGGATCTGCTCGAGGCATCGCCCAGGCGCGTGAATGCGCTGCGCGGCGATCGGATGGCCATGATCTTCCAGGAGCCGATGACGGCGTTGAATCCGGCGTACACGATCGGCAACCAGCTGACCGAGGTTTACCTGCTGCATCGCGGCGGCGGCATCGCGAGAGCGCGCGAGCGCGCGGTCGAGCTGCTCGGAAAGGTCGGCATGGCGTCGGCCGCAGAGCGCCTGCAGCAGTATCCGCATCAGCTCTCGGGCGGGTTGCGGCAGCGCGTGATGATCGCGATGGCGTTGATGTGCGGCCCCGAGTTGCTGATTGCCGACGAGCCGAGCACGGCGCTCGACGTGACGATCCAGGCGCAAATCCTGCGGCTGCTCGCCGACCTGCAGAAGGACCTCGGCATCGCGTTGGTGCTCATCACGCACGATCTCGGGGTGGTCGCGCGCATCGCGGATCGCGTCGCGGTCATGTATGCCGGTGAGATCGTGGAAGAGGGAACGGCCGAGCGCGTGTTCGCGGCACCGCGCCATCCTTACACCCGCGGGCTCATCAGCTGCATTCCCATTCCCGGTCGCACGGCGACGGGCGGCCGGCTCGGCACGATCGCAGGCGTCGTTCCGCACCTGGTCGGGGAGATCCGCGGCTGCACCTTTCGCGAGCGTTGCCCTTATGCGCGCGCGGAATGTGCGGCGGAAGTCGCCGTGCGCAGCATTGGCGAGCATCGCTGGCGTTGCGTGCACGAGGAGTTGCCGGCGTGACCCTTCGCGATGACGCACCGATGCTCGAAGCGCGCGCGGTGACGCGCACGTTCCTGCTGGGCGCGAACTTCTTCCGCCGAGGGCGGCCGTTGCACGCGGTCAACGGCGTCGATCTCGCGATCCGTCGGGGCGATGTCCTCGGCATCGTCGGCGAATCCGGGTGCGGCAAGTCGACCCTCGCGCGCATGCTGCTCGGGCTGCTCGCGCCGACGAGCGGGCGCATCATGCTCGAGGGCGAGGACCTCGGCACGCTGACGCGCAGAGCGATCGCGCGCCGTGTGCAGCCCGTGTTCCAGGATCCGTATTCGTCCCTCAATCCGCGGCGCAGTATCGCCTCCATCGTGGCGCTGCCGCTCGAGGTGCACGGCATCGGCACGGCTACGGAGCGGCGCGCGCAAGCACTCGACATGCTCGATCGGGTGGGCCTGCCGAAGCGCTACGGCGACCACACCCCGGGTCAGCTCTCGGGCGGACAGCGCCAGCGCGTGGCGATCGCGCGTGCCCTCGTGATGCGACCGGAAATCGTGATCTGCGACGAACCGACGTCGGCGCTGGACGTATCGGTGCAGGCGCAAATCCTGAATCTGCTCATGGATCTCCGGCGCGAGCTCAACCTCACGTACGTGTTCATCAGTCACAACCTCGCGGTGGTGCAGCACATTGCAAGCCAGGTTGCCGTGATGTATCTCGGCAGGATCGTGGAGCATGCCGACACCGTAACGCTGTTTCGCACGCCGCGTCATCCCTATACGCAGGCGCTGCTCGCTTCCGTGCTGACGCCGGAGCCGGGCCTGGGCGTGCCCGACATCGGGTTGGGTCTTGCATTTCCCGATCCACTGAATCCGCCACGCGGCTGCACGTTCCATCCGCGATGTCCCCATAGAATGTCCCGATGCAGCAGCGTCGTGCCGATGCTGACGCACGAGCAGGGCGGTGCGGTCGCCTGTCATCTTTATCCGCCATCGGGGCAGGCGCAGGCCGCCTGATGATCGCCGTGAACCGCGCCAAGGAACAATCATGAGCCGCACCGCTGCCATCTCGCGCGCCGAACACCAATTCGATTCCGGCGCATTCAAGGCCGTCCTCGGGCGTCGCATCGCGATTCCGACCGAGAGCCAGAATCCCGATCGCGCGCCGATGCTCGCGCAGTATCTGCACGACGAGATCGAGCCTGCATTCCAGGCGATGGGCTTCGAGTGCCGCACGCTCCCGAATCCCAAGGGCAAGGGGCCGTTCCTGTACGCGCAACGCCTCGAGGATCCGCACGCACCCACCGTGTTCGGCTATGGTCACGGTGACGTCATTCGCGGGCTCGACCGCGAATGGCTGGACGGCCTGTCGCCGTGGCAGCTCACCGAGCGCGACGGCCGCTGGTATGGCCGCGGCATCGCCGACAACAAGGGCCAGCACACGATCAACATGGAAGCGATGGCGAACGTTCTCGCCGAGCGCGGACGCCTCGGCTTCAACGCGAAAGTGCTGATCGAGATGGGCGAGGAGATGGGCTCGCCCGGCTTGCGCGAGGTATGCGAGCAGAACAAGGCGCTGTTCCACGCCGACCTGTTGATCGCATCGGATGGTCCACGCCTGCGCGCGGATCGACCGACGATATTCCTGGGGTCCCGCGGCAGCTTCAATTTCGATTTGACCATCGAGGCCCGCAAGGGTGGCGCGCACTCCGGCAATTGGGGCGGATTGATCTCGAATCCCGGGCTCCAGCTCTCGCACGCGATCGCGAGCATCGCGTCACCGACGGGTCAGATCCGGGTACCCGAGTGGGTCCCGGGTGAATTGCCTCCCTCCGTGCGGCGCGCGCTCGCCGATTGCGAAGTCGACGGCGGTCCCGAGGGTCCGGTGGTCGAGCCCTGGTGGGGCGAGCCGGGATTGACGCCCGCCGAACGCGTTTTCGGCTGGTGCTCGTTCGAGGTGCTCGCGTACAAGACGGGCAATCCGGAGACCCCGGTCAATGCGATCCCGCCGCGCGCCTGGGCGCGCTGTCAATTGCGCTTCGTGGTCGGCATCGATCCCGCGAACATCCTGCCGGCGCTGCGCCGTCACCTCGATCGTCAGGGGTTCCCCATGGTGCAGATCGCCGCGACGCGCGAGGAGATGTTTCATGCGACGCGCATCGATCCCGACGATCCGTGGGTGCAATGGGCTCTGGATTCGATCGCGCGCACGAGCGGCAAGAAACCGGCCTTGCTCCCCAATCTGGGCGGTGCATTGCCCAACGACATCTTCACCGACGTGCTCGGCTTGCGCACCATCTGGGTGCCGCATTCGTATCCCGGCTGCTCGCAGCACGCGCCGAACGAGCATCTGCCGCCCGAAGTGCTGCGCGAGGCGCTCAAGGTGATGACCGGGTTGTACTGGGATCTCGGGGCCGGGCACACGCCCAACACACCGTCGTAGCGTCGAGCTACCGCTGTAGCTCGTAGCGCAGGACCCAGTAATAGTCCAATGCCTGATAGTCCACGGCACGAGCGTCGCGCTCGACCAGATCGCGAAGCTCGGCCTCGCCCGGGAAGTTCTTCAGCACGCGGGTGATCGAGCCGTTCTCGAGGCGCCGATCCTGGAACGTGTTTCCTTCGCTGTCCTGCGACGCGATCGGCGTGCTGCTGCCTTCGACAAACCGATTATCGAGCAGCACGACCGTGGCGCCGGGACGAAGACACCGGTGCAGGTCGGACAGGAACGGCACGAGCCGCGACTTCCGGACGTGCGAAATCCAGAAGCTCGCGAATGCCGCATCGAACGAACCCGCCGCAAAAGGCAGTTGAAACGCGTCTGCCTGGACGAACTCGACCCGCACGCCATCGCAGCGGCTCCGTGCGATCGACAGCGTCGCGGGGGTGATGTCGAGTGCCGTCACGGCAAGGGCCCGCGCGGCGATCAACCGGGTCCAGTAGCCGGTGCCGCACGCGACGTCCAGCACGCGGCGGCCGCGCAGGGCAGTGGGCAACTGGTGCTCGAGCGTGCGCAGATCGGGCTGTCGCTCGGGCTTCGCGTACACGGCGTCGTATTCCGGCGCACGTGCCTGGTAATACCCGGCAAGCTCGGATGGCTGCGTCATGCCGGAAGTCTACGGTGTACGCGTCGTCTCGTGCGAGCGGCGCCCCTCGCGTACACTTTGTCGCGGCAGCACACGATGGAGCAGGCATGGGGATCGAATTCCTGAGGTTCGCGGATGCGCCGCCGCCACCTGCGACGGCGCCGTACAGTCACGCGGTGCGTGCGGGTGAATACCTGTTCGTGACGGGGCAACTCGGAGTGGATCCGAAGACCGGAAAGCTCGTCGCGGGCGGCATTGTCGAGCAAACGCAGCAGGTGATGCGCAATCTGGAGATCGTGGTGCGGAACGCGGGCGCATCGCTCGACCGCGTGGTCATGACGCGGATCTATCTCGTGAACTTCGCCGGCGATTATGCGACGGTGAACGCGATCTATGAATCGTATTTCGAGCAGGCACGCTATCCGGCGCGCACGACCGTGGGCGTGACCAATCTCGCCCTCGGCGGCCTGGTCGAGATCGATCTCGTGGTGCACGCGGCATGAGCGCGCCCATGGACCTCACCCGCGCGCGATGCCTGCCCGAGGACGCGCCGCGCGCGACGCTCGTCGGACGCGCCTGGCTGCCGTCGGCCGACGGTCCCGCCGTGATCACGATTCGCGGCGACCAGGTTTGCGACATCTCGCGCGTTGCGTCGACCGTTCGCGATCTCCTGGAGCTCGATGACCCGGTGAATGCGATTCGCGCGTGCCGCGATGCGCCGGTGATCGGAGCGGTGCATGACGTCCTCGCGAACTCCGACGAGCATGCGCGCGATCGGAATCGGCCGTGGCTGCTCGCACCGTGCGACCTGCAGGCTATCAAGGCGAGCGGCGTCACGTTCGTGTCGAGCATGCTCGAGCGTGTGATCGAAGAGCAGGCGCGCGGCGATCCGGCCAAGGCGGAGGCGACACGACGCTCGATCGTCTCCATCATCGGCGACGATCTCGCCGCCGTGCGTCCGGGCTCGCCCGAAGCGGAACGGCTCAAGCACGTGCTGATCGAGCAACGCGCCTGGTCGCAATACCTCGAGGTCGGCATCGGACCGGACGCCGAGATCTTCACCAAGGCGCAACCGATGTCGGCCGTGGGTTTGGGCGCGGACATCGGTCTGCATCCCAAGTCGCACTGGAACAATCCGGAGCCCGAGATCGTGTTGGCCATCGACAGCCGCGGGCGCACACTGGGCGCCACCCTCGGCAACGACGTCAACCTGCGCGATTTCGAAGGCCGCAGCGCGCTCCTGCTCGGCAAGGCGAAGGACAACAACGCGTCGTGCGCCATCGGACCGCTGCTGCGATTGTTCGACGAGCAGTTCACGATCGACGACGTGCGGCGCTGCGATCTCGCGATGCGCGTCGACGGCCCGGATGGGTTCGTGCTGCACGGCGCGAGCTCGATGTCGAAGATCAGCCGCGATCCGCTCGATCTCGTGACGCACGCGATCGGGCCGAATCACCAGTATCCGGACGGTCTCGTGCTCTTTCTCGGCACCATGTTCGCGCCGACCGAGGATCGCCTCGCGCCGGGCGAGGGGTTCACGCATGTGGTCGGAGATGTCGTGACCGTCACCACGCCGTTGCTGGGTGCGCTCGTCAACCGCGTGGACCGTTCCGACGCGATCGCGCCGTGGGCGTTCGGTGTGGGGGCTCTCATGCACAATCTCGCCAGGCGCGGCTTGCTGCAAGGAGCCACCTCGTAGCCAGTGATGGCGTTCGATGTTTGCACGCGCGAATGTGAGAATCGCCCACGCGCGCCGGCGATCAGTGGCTCATGTGTGCGACCACGCGCCGGCGATGCGAGCCGTGCCGATGCTCGAAGAGATAGATGCCCTGCCAGGTGCCCAAGGCGAGCCGGCCCTGGGTGACGGGCACCGACATCGACACCGCGGTGAGTGCCGCCTTGATGTGCGCCGGCATGTCGTCGCTGCCTTCGACGGTGTGCCGCACCCAGGTCATGGCCGGACTGCCGGAGGGCGGCACGAGCCGGCGGAAGAATTCCTCGAGATCGCGCCGCACGTCGGGGTCCGCGTTCTCCTGGATGCACAGCGAGCACGACGTGTGCTGCACGAACAGCGTGAGAATGCCTTGGGTCTCGCCGCTCGCCGCCACGAAGTGCCGAACGTCGTCGGTGAATTCGTAGAGGCCGGGACCATCGGTCTCGATCGTCAGAATCGTCTGCATGTTCTCAGGTGTGCGCCGGCGGTCTCGGGATCGGGTGCATCGTCTCGAATGCGCGCGCGGCGCGCAACACCATGGCGTCATCGAACATGCCACCGACGAATTGCGCCCCGATCGGCAGGCCTTCTGAGGTGAATCCGCAAGGAATCGTGCACGCAGGCTGCTGGCTCAGATTGAACGGGTAGGTGAACGGCGTCCAGCCGAGCATCGTTTGCGGCGACATCGGCACGCTCGCGGGTGGGCGCACCGGAAACGCGGGTATGGCGACCGACGGCGTGAGGATGAGGTCGTAGCGTTGCATGAATTGGCGCAGATGTGAGCCGAGCGCGCTGCGCCGCATGTGCAGTTGCTGTGCCTGCAATGCCGTCATCGTGCGGCCGATCTCCGCCTGGGCACGGAAATCCGGATCGGTGCGCGATTGCTGCGCCGGTGACAGCGTGTTCCAGAGTGTCCAGCTTCCCAGGAACCACAGACCGGTGCTGATCTCGAGCGGATCGTCGATGCCGGGATCGATCTCCTCGACACGTGCGCCGAGATGCTGCAGGTCGCGCGCGACGCTCGCGATCGCCGCGAGGACTTCCGGATGCACGTCACGTGCGTAGCCCAGCCGCGGTGAATACGCGACGCGCACCCCGGCGAGATCCCCGTCGAGACTTGCCGTGTAGTCGTGCGCATCGAACGGCAGCGACGTCCAGTCGCGCGCGTCGGGGCGCTTCATGATGTTCATGACCGTCGCCGCATCGCGCACGTTCATGGTGTGCGGACCGATGTGGGCGACGGTGCCGTACGGCGAGGGCGGGTACGCGGGAACGCGGCCGAAGCTCGGCTTCAAGCCGAACGTGCCGCAAAACGCGCCCGGAATGCGCACCGAGCCTGCACCGTCCGTGCCGATCGCGATCGGGCCCATACCCGTAGCGACGGCGACGGCGGCACCCCCCGACGAGCCCCCGGATGTGCGATCCGGGTTCCATGGATTGCGCGTGATGCCGGTACGCGGGGAGTTCGTCTCACCCTTACATCCGAACTCCGGCGTGGTGGTCTTGCCGACAATGACGAGACCGGCCTCGCGCAACCGCGCGGTCACCGGCGCGTCGACATCCCATGCCTGGTTCTCGTCGACGCTGAAGCTGCCGCGCAGGGTCGGCATGCCGCCGGCGAGAATGAGGTCCTTGATGGACACCGGGACGCCATCGAGCGGACTTGCCGGCTCGTTGCGCTGCCATCGCCGCTCGCTTTGCCGCGCGCTCGCGAGCGCGCCGTCGCGGTCGACGCGCACGAACGCGTTCAAACGGGGATCGATGGCATCGATGCGTCGAAGCACGGCCTGCAGCACCTCCACGGGGGAAGCCTTGCGCGTGGCATACAGCGCGGCAACGTCGCAAGCGGCCGTGTCGGCGAGATCGGGTGATCCGGAGTGGGTCATCGTGATTGCGCGGCGTGGGCGAGGATCGATGTGTCATCGTACCTGCAAGGCCCGACGGACGCCGGGTATTGCAAGGCGATGCCGGGGTCGGGCTACAATGCCCTTCACCTCAGCGTCGGCCTTGCAGTCGATTCACGAGCGCGCAACGAACGGAGGAGGACCGGTAATGGACTGTCGCACGCTGTTCCGAACCCTGATGGTCGCGACATGCACCGTCGCATCGTTGGCGATCGCGCCCGCCGCATTCCCGCAGCAGAAGGTCCTCAAGTTCATTCCGCAGGCCGACTTGCGGATCCTCGACCCGATCACGACCACGGCTTACATCACCCGCAATCACGGGTACATGGTCTACGACACGCTGTTTGCGACCGACGCGAATTTCCGCGTGCAGCCGCAAATGGTCGACAAATACGAAGTCAGCCCGGACAACCTCACGTACACGTTCACGCTGCGCGACGGCCTCAAGTTCCACGACGGGCAACCGGTTCGCTCGGCGGACTGCATCGCATCGATCGAGCGCTGGGCGAAGCGCGATGCCCTCGGCCAGAAGCTCGCGGAAGCGACGGAGAGCTGGAAGGCCGTCAGCGACAAGACGTTCACGCTGAAGCTCAAGCGGCCGTTCTCGCTGGTCCTGGACGCGCTCGCCAAGCCGTCGTCGAACGTGCCCTTCATCATGCCGGAGCGGATCGCCAGGACCGACGCCTCGACCAACATCAGCGACGCCACGGGGTCGGGACCCTTCCGGTTCGTGAAGGAGGAATGGGTGCCCGGAAGCAAGGTCGTGTACGTGAAGAACACCGATTACGTGCCGCGCAAGGAGCCTCCGTCCTGGGCCGCGGGCGGCAAGGTGGTGAAGGTCGACCGCGTCGAATGGATCTACATTCCCGATTCCGCGACGGCAGCGGCCGCGTTGAACGCGGGTGAGGCCGACTGGTGGGAGCAAATGCCACCCGATCTCATTCCGGTGCTCGCGAAGAACAAGGCGGTGAAGGTGGAGAACATCGACCCGTTGGGCTCGATGGGGCTCCTCCGCTTCAACTTCCTGCATCCGCCGTTCAACAACCTGAAGATGCGCCAGGCGGTCCTGTACGCGCTGGATCAGAAGGACTACGTGCTCGGCGTCGCGGGCGACATGAAGAACGGCCGCGTGTGCTATTCCTTCTTCACCTGCGGCACGCCGCTCTCCAACGAAGTGGGCGCGGAGCCGATGAAGGGCAAGCGCGATCTCGACCGGGCGAAGCAGCTCATCAGGGAGGCGGGCTACAAGGGCGAGAAGATCGTGATCATCTCCGCGACCGATCAGCCGATCGTGCATTCGCAATCGCTCCTCACGACCGAGCTCTTGCGCAAGCTCGGTCTCAACGTGGAATTGCAGGCGGGCGACTGGGGCACGCTGATCACCCGCCGCACGTCCAAAGAGCCGGTGGAGAAGGGCGGATGGTCCATCTTCCACACCTGGCTCGTCGGGCCCGATCTCACCTCCCCGGCGACGAACTTCGCGGTGCGCGGCTCCGGACAGGCGGCATGGTTCGGCTGGCCCGAGGACCAGACGCTCGAGAAGCTGCGCGATGCGTGGTTCGGCTCGACCGATCCGGCGGCATCGAAGAAAGCCGCCGAAGACGTGCAGAAGGAGGCGTTCCAGTTCGTGCCGTACGTGCCGACCTC
>Ga0081539_10002829_pt1 | contig 23195 bp, 20 predicted proteins | sample TabmetS4T2R2_FD_71023 | JGI IMG/M metagenome (GOLD analysis project Ga0081539, IMG submission 71023) | Tabebuia heterophylla rhizosphere microbial communities from the University of Puerto Rico - S4T2R2 | ecosystem: Host-associated > Plants > Roots > Rhizosphere ...
GAGGCGTTGTCAGGAGAACCCGCGCTGGTGGTCGTCGCCAGTCATCACGACGAGATCTTTCGCGAGACGACGCTGCCGGATGTCCTCCCGGCGCCGGACACGGTGATCGTCAATCCGCTGTACAGCATCGACGTCCGCGGGAGCGAATCGGTGCTGACGCTGACGTTCCCGACTCCCGACTACGAAGAGGAGTTCGCTGCAGCCAAGCGCTATCTGCCGTCCACCGTCACGATTCCGGGAGACGTGAGGCAGGGAATCGATCGGTCAGCGATCGGCGAGGACCGCTACCGAGAGCTGTGCCGCAATCTCGTGCTCATCGCGGCGCCAGAACGGTACGCGTAGGGAGCGTCAGTTCTTCCCTCGACAAATCCCTTCTTCTTTTGGCCAAGGAACTCTGTGTCTCTGTGCCTCTGTGGTTCGTACAGAGTGACGATCACTCGCATCAAGTACGCCGGCAATCAGTGTTTCAGGTCGGCCACCGCGTCGTAAGGCCACTGCACGTTCAGCTTTCGTCCGACCCACTGTTCGATGACCACGTCGGGGTGTTCGGCCTCGACAATCGCGGGGTCGAAGTTGTACTGCCACAAGTACACAGCACGGCTGAAGTGCTCTGAGAGGAACGGGATCAGCGCCGACGCAAACGAATCGCGGAACATCACCAGGCGCGGTCTCGTACGATCGGGATGGACCGTGACCACGCGCGCGTCCATCAGGTGAGCGCTGGGAACCGCTGGTTCGACCACCGTGGCACGGCGCTGCTCGTGCGGCAACAGCTGCAGGTCGTCTTCGGTCAGCTCGTCCTTCAATCCCAGCATGCCGGCCAGATCCATCCCCGCGGTGACGACGTCGCGTTCGGCGAACGCCGATCGAGGAATGGGCTGCAGGCCCGGCATCTCGAGACGCTCGAGGATCTGCTCGTAGCCGATCCAGGCGCCGAGGTCGTTCCAGTGCGTGTCGGTGCGGTGGTACAGGCGGTCGCGGCTGCGTTCTCGGAGCAGCGCCGGCCGCAGATCGACGACGTCGACGTCGGAATGCGCGGCCATGTAACGCACGAGCTGATCCGTCCGTGAACCGTCGTGCAGCCGGTGAACAGCGGCCGGCATCAGCTCCGGATAGACCACGTGCTTGTCGGGCGCGATCACGAACACATAGCGGATGCCGCGGCGCGCCAGCCAGTCGCGCGTGTGCTCCAGCGTCTGTCGCCACTGCTCGAGCTGTACGTCAGTGAACGGCGTTGCATCCACGAAATCCTGCACCGCCCCATCGTCGGCATAGAACAGCCAGCCGTCGCGGCCGGTGATTACCGTCGGCGACGGCGACACGCGCAGGGCGTGAAATCGCAGCGCGGCCTGCCACTTCACCAGATGCGTGCGGAACGAGAAGTTGTCTTCGAAGTACTTCGTGAAGGCATCCGGGAACGCCCGCAGTGATGCGAGATCCAGGCGGAGATTCGGGAACGGCGCGAGCGTCCGGTTCTCGCTCACAGCATCCGGCCTATCGATTCCGGCGATCGTGGCCAGCGCCGGAATCGTGATGGTCAGCGCGAACAGCGCAACGAGCAGACGCTCCCAGAAACGATGCAGCGGACCCATCAGAAGCGGAAATAGATGAACGGGTTATAGGTGCGCGCGGCGCTCAGCATCACCGATGCGGCGAGCAGCGCGAAGAGTCCCGCCACCACCGCCGCCGACGGCGCCCACGCCAGGTGGACACCATCGCCTTCTCCGTGCGCGCGCAGCCGTTGCGCGATTGCCGGCGCGATTGGAGTCGCGGCGATCACTCCTGCGATCAATGCGACCACCAGTTCAGGAGTGAGATACCACGTGACGTCGTAGATGGTCGGCTGCGGGCGCGCGAGTCCGCTCATCGCCGTCAGCACCCCAAGCGCGCCGGGCAACGTCTCCGCGCGGAAGAAGACCCAGCCGATCATCACGACGATCAGCAGATAGGCGTGCCGCAACGGGCTCGACATCGACTGCACGCCGCGCGCGAGCCCCAGACGTTCGATCACGAGGAACGCACCGTGGAACAAACCCCAGATGACGAAGGTCCAGCTCGCACCGTGCCACAAGCCGCACAGGAAGAACACCGTGACGAGGTTCACGTACAGCCGTGACGTTCCGGCGCGGTTCCCGCCCAGCGGGACATATACGTAATCGCGGAACCACGCCGAGAGCGACATGTGCCACCGGCGCCAGAAGTCCTGGACCGACGAGGCGACGTAGGGATAGTTGAAGTTCTCCGGGAACCGGAACCCGAACATGCGCCCGAGGCCGATCGCCATGTCGGAGTAGCCGGAGAAGTCGAAATAGATCTGCAGCGTGTAGCAGATCACGGCGAGCCAGGCGTGTCCGGCTGTGAGCTCGGCGACCGGCATGGCGAAGATCTGATCGGCCGGTCCGGCCACGGTGTTGGCGATCAGCATCTTCTTCGCGAAGCCGATGACGAATCGCCGGATGCCGTACGCGAAGTCCGACGAGGTGACGAGACGCCGCGTGAGCTGGCTCGCGATCTCGCGATAGCGAATGATCGGCCCGGCAATCAGCTGCGGGAAGAGGAGCAGGTACAACGCCGCTTCGACGGGGCGTTTCTGGGCCGATGCGTCACGGCGGTGGACGTCGACGACGTACGAGATCGCGTGGAACGTGAAGAACGAGATCCCGATCGGGAGCAGCACCGGAGGCAGCGACAGCGCCGGCACGCCGAACGGAGCGAACAGCGCGTTCGCGTTGTCCGCGATGAAGTTGGCGTACTTGAAGATCGCGAGGACGACGAGGTTGGCAGCGACCGTGCCACGCAGCAGCCATCGGCCGGTGGAGGTCCCGCGGTGGCGGTCAATCGCGAGCGCCGCCAGGTAGTTGAACCCGATCGACCCGGCGATGAGGAACGTAAATGTGCCGCCGCCCTTGGCGTAGAAGATGACGCTGGCCGCGAGCAGGAGCCAGTTCCGGGCGCGATCTGCCGACACGAAGTACATCGCGAGCAGGACCGGCAGGAACAGGAAGAGAAAGGTGGGCTCGGTGAACAGCACAGGAGTCGAATCGTCGGGGGATTTTCAGTGTAGCAGGCGCGGGCCGCCTGCAGGGGATCCCGACGGCTCGAGGGTGGTCCGGGTTCGCCTACGAAGAATGCGACTTCGCTGTGACCGGCGCCCTGTCGCGCTCGAAGGTCAGGTAGATCGGCATCGCGCCGAGGAAGAACAACAGCCCGAACGTAGCCCATCCGGCGCGGTTGATCGCGGTGAAGCGCGCGTGCTCGCCGGGCCTCAGCAGCAGCTCGTGCGTTTTCCAGAACAGGGTGTTGTGCGCGCGCAGGCGATGACGTCCTGGAATGACCTCGGTCGTGAACGATTCGCCGTGTCGCAACATCACGAGCTGCTTTCCGTCGAGCGACACGAAAATCTCGCGGAAGCCTGCGTCCTCGGGTGAGTCGCGGTGGATCGTGATTTGTGAATCTCCGCCGAGCAGTCCACCCTCGACGTAGAAGTCGCGGTCCAGCCGCGAGTCGCTGTCACAGACGTCGGGCGTCAGTGTGCGAAACGACACGCCCGGCCACGTCAGGCTCGTGATCACCAGGCGCTGATCCTAACGCAGGCCCGCGTGCTTTGATCTCAACGATTCGTCTCAGCTGACATACTCTGTGGCCATGGCGCCGACCGACCGTCTCGCTCCCCTCTACAGGCTGCTGGGCCCGAAGCTTCGCGACGTCAACGGATCGACCATCATCGGAGAGGTTCCCGTCGCTGCTTCGCTGATCAATAAGATCATCGCCGACGCGCTTGCCGGTCGAGAGGCGCCGGTGACTGCGGTGCAGGTGGAACCGAAGACGCAGGGCCGTTTCCTGGCGCACGTGACGCTGCGGGGGCCGCGATTCGTACCGCCGGTGACGGTCGCTATACAGATCGAGAAACAACCGAAGTTCCCCGAGTCGCCGATTCTGACGCTGCGGTGGTCGCTGCCGAAACTTGGATTTCTCGGAAACATGGCGGCGCCATTCGTCTCGCAGCTGAAGAAACTGCCGGCGGGCGTGCGCCTCGAAGGAGAACAGGTCTTCGTCGATATCGCCGAAATGCTCCGCTCCCACGCCTTGGGTGAGGTGCTGAATTACCTGCACCGACTCGAGGTGGGCACCAACGTCGGAGAGCTGATCGTGCGGTTCGAGCTGAGAGTGCGGACCTACGAGGAGCGGCCACGCCGTGACGCGTCGAGCGTGGCGGACGCGTCTCCGGCGGCGCGGACGGTATGACCGTATCCGGTTGGAGCCGGACACGACGGGTGGTCTATCGGGGCACTGCCGTACGACCGCCGTCGCTCGATCCACCACCGCCGCTGAAGCCTTGCGACGAAACCGAACTGCCGCCGCTCGAAGAGGACGACCCGGAGCCGCCCGCGCCTGACGCTGCGGCTGTCGACCCGTCGGGGCGGACGGCCGGCACCGGTTCGCGCGTCGTGACCCGCGTGTAGCCAACGCCATCGATCACGCGTCCTCCGCCGCTTGCCGCAGGACGGCCCGACCCGCCGTTGCCATCGACCACGACATACGCCGGCGAGAACGCGTAGGGATAGTAATAGCCGCCATAGGTGTACGCGAAGGGCGAGTAGTAGTAGCCGCCATAGCCGTAGAAGAACGGGTCGTAATAGAACGGGTCCGAAAAGGCCGTCAGCGGCGGCAACACGGGCGCTGCCGCGGCACGCTCGACGACGAACTTTTTCGGATAGGAGAGGGCGATCAGCACGTCGATCAACCGATCGGACACACCGGCCTGATCCAGATCGATCACCTCGCGGCTGCTCAACGGGAACGTCGTGTGGGTCTCGACGATCGCCGCCTCGAGGACGGCAGGTGGAACCTTCCCGTTCGCTTCCTTGATGGCGGCGAGCGTCAGCGCGGCGCCGAAATGGGTGGTCGACGCGAGCCCGTCCGTGATGCGGCGGTAACGGCGTACTCGCGTACTCTCGCGGCCGTCGACGCGCACCGATTGAATGTCGAGCCAGCTGCCGTCGGCGGCGATGAGCGCCAGACCGGCGACGCTTCGCGGGTTCTCGTTGCCGCACATCAACTCGGCCTTCGCATACAGCCGTTGACCGTCGGGTGACCACTCCGCTCGCTGCGTCCCGCGGCATTCGTTGTCGCTGACCGGGTGATCGGCGCCGTCGGCCACGATCGTCTGCTCGAGCGCCGGCTGTCCTTCGATGGTCGTGCGGAGCGTGACGCCGTTTTGGCCTGAGCGTTCGACACACACGCGTGCGGCGGAGATGGCTTGCGAGCCCTGCGCCGGACTCCAGCATCCGATCCAGCCCGCCCAGCGTGGATCCTGCGCGTGAGCATTGGCGGCGAACGCAAGGGCGACGAACGTGGCCGTGATGGTCGTCTTCATAAGCTTCCTCTCGCGGACCATAAAGGTCCGCGCCGCATCTCTAACTCTCGCGCAGCCTACAGGTCGGCGCCGTATCCCTAGAACGGCATGTTGATCCCGGCCGACAGTCTGAATCCCGACAAATCGATCGGATCGAAATCAATCCACTGGCTCGCCAGATCCGCCTTCGCCCACCGATACCGTCCGTCGAAGGTCGCGAACAACCGACGGGCGACGCGAACGTCGACGCCGCCGAAAACATGTGCCGTTGGCGCCCACCCATCTGAGTAGAACGCATCCGAGAACACCGCCAGCCGCGGGTCGAGCGCGTCGATGAAGTCCCCGGTCTGCGCGAGGTCGTAGTAGACCACGCCGCCGCCGGCCCCGACAAACGGCGTGACCCGGCGCGGAACCCACGCCAGCGTGCTCACGGCGCGGCCGCGATCGGTCAAGGCGTAGCGCAGGCTGCCGGTCACATCCAGCTGATTCAGCCGCGTCGTCTGATTGATCGGCTGCCGGTTGTTGTCCACGAACCGGCGGTACTCCGACGTGGCCTTCATGTGCACGAAGTCGAGGCCAATCACCGCGTCCGCGCGATCGGTCAGCGTCACTCCGAGCTCGCCTGCGACTCCTGGCGCATTGAAATCGCCGCGATTCAGGGTCAGCTGGTCGGTGACGAAGTCATACCAGTCGCTCCGCGACCGCGACAGCGACCATGTGCCGCGCACCGCTAACGAACCGGTAGGGCGGCCGAACAGAAAATCAGGCGCGCGCCGCGGCGCCGGCAGCTGCTGAGCGGATGGCGCGGTTTGCGATTGATCTTGTGCGGCGGCCGAGGCCGCGGCACAGGTCGCGAACAGGAGCGTCAGGCAGAAGCGCATCGGGGCTGCACCTCCAGGCGGTCCCTCTCAAACGAGGGTCCGGCTACTTGTCCGCCGAAGCCTTCGGCGAAGGCGGAAACCCGGACACTACGGGCAAAGAGCACACCAAATCGCGCCATCGATTTGTCACAGGTTTCCGGCGCGTTCGATTCGAATGTACTCGCGAGCGGGCGATTCAGCCGAGGGCCGATGTCCTGTGTTTGTCGAGGCGTCGTTTCGGGCCGCCTAAAGGCGACCCCTACGCAATCTAGAAACTCAAGGCGGCCCTGCGGAATCTCAAATCGGCCCCGCACGACGAGGTCATTCGGCGCGGCGGAGAAGCCGCTCGACCTGGGCCGACAGCGCGGCTGTGTCCGGCGGCTTCGACAGGAAGACGTTGGCGCCAATCACCAGCGACTGCAGGCCCTGCTGCTCGCCCACGCTGCCCGACAGCACGATGATGGGGACGCTGCGCTTGAGGGCCGGGTCGCGCAACGCCCTGATCACGTCGTGCCCGTGCACATACGGAATGTCGAGGTCGACGAGTACCAGGTCGAACTTGTCACTGCCGATTTTCTGCAGTGCCTCCCGCCCATCCGCCGCTTCCACGACGTCGCATCCGAGACGCTGCAACGTCTCCCGCAGCACGTGTCTCACATCCTCATCGTTGTCGACGACGAGGACGCGACCGCTGGTGCGACCGCCCAGGAGGTCGCGAACCATCGAGACCAGATCGGTGGGATCGAAGGGCTTGTGCAGGATCGGTCCGCTCGTAATGCTCTCGTCGGGGCCGGCGCCGGAGACGACGATCACTGGAATCGCCGCCGTCAGCGGATTGGCCTGCAGCTCCGACAGCACCCATCGTCCGTCGCCGTCGGGCATGACGAGGTCGAGCGTGATCGCATCGGGGAGATGTTCCTGCGCCTTCTTCACCCCCTCGCGACCGGTGGCCGCTTCGATCACCTCGAAGCCTTCTTCCTCGAGCGAGAACCGGAGAATCTCCCGCGTGCCGCGGTCGTCGTCGACGATCAGGATGCGGCGGGTACGCGGTTGCGATCGCAGCGGCACCGACACGTGCGGGACGGTGCCGTCTTCCCGCGCGCGCGGGATCTTCAGTTGAAACATCGTCCTCTCGCCGACGACGCTGTCGACACTGACGGTGCCGCCATGCTCCTCGGCGATGGCCCGCGTAATCGCCAGGCCGAGGCCCGTGCCGCCGATGCGCCGCGTCACGGAGCCGTCGAGCTGCTGGAACTTCTGAAACAGGCGGTTGGCGTCGGCTGCACTGATGCCCTGGCCGCGGTCCTCGACGGTGATGACCACGAACGCGTCTTCCTCGCGTGCCGCGATCGTGACGTCCGTTCCGCTGGGGGCGAATTTGATGGCGTTGGACAGCAGGTTGACCAGCGCCTGCATGATGCGGTCGGCGTCCGCGTGTAACGCCGGGATGCCCGGTGGGATGTTCGCCTGCACGCGCACGCCGGCGCTGGCCGCAATCGGCTGCACGTCCGCGGTCGCCGCATCGATGATCTCGCGAACACCGACGGCCGACAGCCGGAGCCGGAGCTTGCCCGCCTCGATCTTCGCGATGTCGAGGATGTCGTTGATGATGCGGACCAGCCGATCGCAGCTCTTGAGGGCGACCTGCAGCAGCTGTCGATCGTCGGCGTCGGGGACGGCGCGCTCGTCGGCCACCAGCAACTGCAGCGATCCGCGGATGGCGGTCAATGGCGTGCGCAGCTCGTGGCTCACCACCGACACGAACTCGTCCTTCATCCGATCGAGCTCGCGCAGCCGCGTGATGTCCTGAAATCCGGCGGCCACCCCGGTGATGTCGCCGTTCTCGTCGCGCAGCGGCGCCGCACTGACGAGAATCGTCGCGTGCCGGCCATCGGGGCGCTGCACTTCCATTTCCTCGCCGAGGATTTCCGCGCCGGCGAGCGCACGCACTGGTGCCAGGTCGCGAACGGGCAGCGAGCGGCCCGATCGGTCGCGCGACATGAAGCGCTGCCAGTAGCCTCTGCGCTCGGCTTCGGTCTGCGGCGCCTTCCCGAGCAGGTATTCGGCGGCGTTGTTCTGGAGCCTCACGGATCCATCGCGATTCATGATGACGAGCGCCGCGGGTACCGCGTTGATGATCGCGAGCAGTTCCTGGTGCGCGGCCGCCGTCTCCGCCTGCTCGCGCGCAGACGTCGCCACCGCCGCCCGAGGCAGGAATACGGCGCGCCGCGTGGCGATCACCAGAACGACGATGACTGCCAGCTCGATGGCGGGGATGCTGGACAGCGTCCGCCTGGCCAACGAGCTGGACGCGGTTGCCGTGGCGCGACTGAGATAGGTGTCGAGGACGATCTGCAGGCCGGCAAGCAGGATGAGAATCCCGAAGGCCGTCGTGATCCGCGCGTGAATCCGAGGGCTGCTCACCGCGTCAGCATCTCACGGACCTGCGTGCCGAGCGCCAGCGCGTCGAACGGCTTGACGATATAGCCGGCGGCGCCGAGCGCGAGACCGCGGGCGATTTCGGACTGTTGCGACCGCGCCGTCAGGAAGATGATCGGAATGGTTGCCGTTGCGGGATCGTCCTTCAGCCGGCGACAGACCTCGGGTCCGTCCATCTCCGGCATCATCCAGTCGAGCAGGATCACGTCAGGACGATCGGTGCGCACCTGCTCGAGCGCCGCGGGACCGTTGGAGGTGACGGTGACGTTGAACCCTGCGCGCTTGAGCGACGCACGAGCGACGAGCTGGATGTCCGGATCGTCTTCGACGAGCAAGACCTTCATGAGGCGGTGTCCTGTTCGAATCCCAGCCGGATGGCGTCGAGGAGCCGGCGGGCATGCGACGAATCGAGCTCCTCGGACACCGTGTCCCTCACGACGTCTTCCAGCTCGCGCGCCCGGGTGCTGACTGTAGGAAAACCAATCGTTCCTGCAAGACCACCCATCTGGTGAAGCAGGTGTTCGAGCTCAGACCGCGCGCCGCGATCGTGAAGGAGCCGGTCGATCAGCCGGGCCATCGCGGTATATGCGGCCTCGAAGCCGCCGACAAAGTCCGCTCGCGTCCGCCGCAGCACGGCTTCGACGTCGTCATCGTCCGGTTCGCCTTCCGGCGCATTCATCGAGAAAGGTACTCCCGGAGCATGATGCCTGCCGGCTGCTCTTCCGCCAAATCCATGTATTCTTCAGCTGCGTGCGCCATCTGCTTGCTTTCCTGGCCGCCTCGGTCGCTGGCGTGATCAACTCGGTCGCCGGCGGCGGCACGCTCGTCTCGTTCCCCACGCTGGTCTGGCTCGGTATTCCCTCGATCAACGCCAACGCGACGAACACGCTCGCCCTGTGGCCCGGATCGCTCGGCAGCATGTGGGGATACCGGCGCGAGCTGGAAGGCACGGACGCACGCGTGTGGTGGCTGGTCGTGCCGAGTCTTGCCGGCGGGTTGCTCGGCGCCGTGCTGCTGTATCGCACGCCCACGGCGGTGTTCGACCGGCTGATCCCCTGGCTGATCCTGTTCGCCACGGTCCTTTTCATGGCGCAGGAGCCGCTGCAGCGGCGATTCAACCCCAGACCGGATGAGACACCCGGCGGCGGCAGTGGCGATGGCACGTTCCACTGGCTGACGTGGACGATGATCTTTCAGTTTCTCGTTGGTGTGTACGGCGGGTATTTCGGCGCCGGCATGGGCATCCTGATGCTGGCCGCGCTCAGCATCATGGGACACACCGACATCCACCAGATGAACGGCGTCAAGAACCTGCTGGCCGTCTGCATCAACGGCATCGCCGCGATCTACTTCGCCTTCTCCGGCCTCGTGCTCTGGCAGGACTCGGTGATCATGGCTGTCGGTGCGATCGTGGGAGGAATCGGAGGCGCGGGGCTTGCCCGCCGCATCGGACGCCAGGCGGTCCGTCACATCGTCATCGCGGTGGGATTCGCGATGGCGCTCTCCATGATGTTGCGCCTGTGACCGACAGTCTCACGCCGCCGCGCGTCGTATCGCGCTTTCTCGAGTTCACGCGCGCCGAGTGGGCACGTCTGCGCGCGGCCACGCCGCTGCCGCTGACGCAGCCGCAGTTGCGCGGCCTGGTCAGCATCAACGAGCCAGTGTCGCTGGACGAAGTCGCGGACGTGTACTTGCCGCTGTCGCGCCTGCTCAACCTGTACGTCGGCGCGACGCAGAAGCTGCACCATGCCGCGGCCACATTCCTGGAAACGGGAACGGCACGCGTGCCGTTCGTGATTGGCATCGCCGGCAGCGTCGCGGTCGGGAAGAGCACGGCCTCACGCGTGCTGCAGGCGCTGCTCTCGCGATGGCCGAGCCATCCGAAGGTCGACCTCGTGACGACCGACGGGTTTCTGCTGCCGCTGCGCGTCCTCGAATCGCGCGGGCTGATTCAGCGCAAGGGATTCCCCGAGAGCTACGACGTGCGGCGACTGGTGCAGTTCATGGCCGACGTCAAGTCCGGCGTTGCCGAAGTCGCCGCTCCGGTCTACTCGCACGTGGCCTATGACATCGTGCCGGATCAATTTCAGGTCGTTCGACAGCCGGACATCGTCATCGTCGAGGGGTTGAACGTGCTGCAGACCGGCGCCGGACGGGCAGGTCGACCGGCCATGTTCGTGTCGGACTTCTTCGACTTCTCAATCTACGTGGATGCAGACGAGAACGACATCGAACAGTGGTACATCGATCGGTTTCTCAAGCTGCGCGAGACGATCTTCAGGGATCCTTCGTCGCACTTCCACCGCTACGCGTCGCTGACACCGCCCGAGGCGGTCGAGACGGCGCGCACGATCTGGCGCACGATCAACCTGGTCAACCTGCGCGAGAACGTGATGCCGACGCGCGAGCGCGCCTATCTGATTCTGGAAAAAGGCCGCGACCACGCGGTGCGGCGAGTGAAGCTGCGAAAGCTGTAATGCAAGTCGCGTTATACCGAACGTACCCTGCGGCGCCAGGACTGCAGCGTGTAAAAGGCCTGAGCCACGACGACGCCCGTGCCGATCAGATAGTGGCCGAATCCGCCGGCGGGCGCGAGCGGACGCATCCCGGGCGCGGGCAGTGCGCCGCGGTCACCCTTGGGCGCGATTGATCGTTCTCCGCCAGGAGCAGGAGTATTGCCTGGCTCCTTGTCCGCAGGCGTCGGTCCGACGACCTCCTTCACTTCTTCGGCGCTCGGTGGCTTCTCGCCCTGGTGCAGACGACGCGCGACCCACGCGCGCATCGCCCGCGCTCCGAGCCGGCGTTTCTGCCCGGGCACTTTTTCGCCCTCGTCCTTGCCGTACGGCGAGGCGTGCTCGATCTCCGCGTTCATCTCGGCGCCAATCAGAATGACGAGACCTGTGATGTAGAACCACAGCATCAGGACCATCACGCCGCCGATGGCGCCATACGTTTCGGTGTAGGTGCCGAGGTTGGCGACGTAGTACTTGAAGCCGAGCGAGGCCAACAGCCACAACGTCGTGGCAACGAGCGAGCCCGGCGTCAGCCAGACCCAGTCCTGTTCGGCGTCGGGCGCAAAGTAGTACACGATCGCCATCGCGCTCGCGACGAGCGCGAACACGAGCGGCCACTGCAGGATCTTCCACGTCCACTCGAACGCGTCGCCGAGGTACCAGTAGTTGGCAAGGTATTCGGCTGCGGTCGGCCCGGCCAGGACGAGCCCGAACGACACGAGGATGAATACGGCGACTCCGACGGTGAGGCCGATCGCGGTCAGACGAACCTGCCACCACGGCCGCCCCTCTTGAATGTCGTACGCAGCATTCAGCGTGTCGATGATGGCCGTCATCGCCGCCGACGTCGACCAGATCGTCAGCAGGAAGCCGAGCGTGAGGAGGCCACCCTGCTCGCCCGACGAGATCTTCTTCAACTGGTCGGTGATGATGCCCAGCGCCTCGGAGGGGATGAAGCCACCGAGGACCATGAACAAATCGTTGACCAGTGTGTGATACGGGAAGTAGCTCGCGATGGCGATGAGCATCAGGAGGGCAGGGAACAGCGCGAAGAAGAAGTAGTACGCGAGCTGCGCCGCCATCCCGAAGCAGTTGTCCTCGAAGAACGATTCCTTCAACGTGCGCCGCAGAATCTGCGACCACGTCAACGGCACTTTGAGGTGCGCGAGCATGAAGGCCATGGTCAGTGCGCCCGCGGATGGTTACCCGCCGGGCCGGTGTTGCCCGTGCTCGGCGTCCATGAAGGCGCGTCGCTGGCGGGGAACGATTCCTCCGACGCCTCGTGCACCGTATCCGTGCTGCGGCGGCAGGTTGGCAACACGGCGCGCACGCGGCCGCGCCTGATCCGACGCTCATCGACTCCGGCGGCTGCCCACCACGCGAGGCTGGCCCCGCCAAGTGCGAGCGCAAAGCCCGCGACGGAACGACGCCGGAACCCGCCGACCAGAAACGCGCCGGCGAGCACGGCGACCAGCCAGCGCTCCGTGTCCCAATCCCAGGTGGCGTCTGCGCGGTCCCACACGCTGGGTGCGCCGCGGTGTTGCACAAGGTTCATGGCCATCCGAGCGATGCCTCCCAAAGCGCGGGATGTGCAACCGATATGCCCCGTCTCGACCCGTTCAGCGCGCCTCGATCGGTCTTCGAAACTGATGGCTTTCGCTACAGACGCCAGTCATGGTCACTACACGGCCCTGGCGGCGCTCGCGAAAGCCCACAAGGAATGCAGTTTATTGATGAGCAATAAACCGTTCTATTGCTATGGGTTGTGAAAATGTCCGCGTCCCGTGCTAGCCGCAAAGAGCTTGGCATTGATGTTGCTCCCCAGCAGGAACAGTCTCGACACACATTGGGAACCGGAAGGGATCGCGGGTATGGCAGCGCAGCAGCCGCATGACGACGTGTTGAGGCGAGTTCAGGGCGAGTACACCGAAATGCCCGGACTTCGCCTGACAACGGCGCAGGCGCAACGGCTGTGGGGCCTTGATCGTGCCGCGTGCGACGCGCTTCTGGGTGCCCTGGTCGACGCGAAATTTTTGTTCAGAACTCAAGATGGAGCGTTCATGCGGTCCGATCAGACTCGGGCCGCGGTTAGTTAGACATTACTGGGTATTCGCCTGCCAGGCCGGTTGGTGAAAGTCCTGCCTCACGAGCCGTAAGACCAACTGGCCGCCTCCTCCTGCCCCTGAGAACCCGGGCGAGTCAACACCGCCCGCGGCCAAACCTGGGTGAATGGAACGGAGAACCCTCAGTTCTCCGTTCTATGTTTCCCGCAGTCCGAACGTGGATCAGTCGCCGAATCGTCTTGCCGTCGTTCGCGCGAACGGTATCTGCCTTCCGTGGCTTCAGGCGTCGCGTGCGCCTTCAGGCGGACCGCAACCACTCCGCTAATGCTCGAAACGCCTGGCCCCGATGCGCGACGGCAAGCTTCGCGGCCTGATCGACCTCGGCGAGCGTCGACCCGTAGGGCGGATAGTAGAAGATCGGGTCGTACCCGAATCCGCCGCTGCCGCGCGGCGCGCCCGCAATCTCGCCTTCGATTGTTCCCGCGGTCTCGAACAGCACCTCGCCGCCCTCGACGACAGCCAGTGCGCAGATGAAGCGCGCCGTTCGCGGCGCCGAGCGTTGCAGGCCGAGCCGCCGATAGATTTCCGCGAAGCGCTCTGGGTACGTCGCGTCGGGACCCAGGAACCGCGCCGAGTGGATGCCCGGATCGCCGTCCAACGCGTCGATGACGAGTCCCGAATCCTCCGCCACCGTTGGCAGTTGCGCGTGGGCCGCGTAGTAGGTGGCCTTGAGACGCGCGTTCTCCGCAAAGGTCAGCCCGGTTTCATCCGGCGCGGGAATCGGGGTGATGTCGCTGAGACTTACGAGCGTGACCGGCACGTCGCCGAGCAGCTCGTGAATCTCACGGAGCTTGCCTGGATTGGTCGTCGCGACGAGGAGACGGTGCAGCACGCTCGCACACTCCCGGTTGGGAGTCGATCTATTTCCCGAGATACTGCCCGACCAGACCGCGCTGCAGCGCGACCAGCTGGCGAATGCCGGTGTCGGCGAGATCGAGCAGGCGATTGAGCGCTTCGCGACCGAAGGGCAGCGCTTCCGCCGTCCCCTGGAGCTCGATGTACAGACCGTTCCCCGTCTTGATGACGTTCATGTCGACGTCGGCGCGCGAATCCTCGGTGTACGCGAGATCGAGCATCGGCTCGCCTTCGACGATCCCGACGCTGGTCGCCGCAACGAAATCGGTGATCGGCATCGTCCGGATCAGGTCCTGCTCGCGCATCTTGTTGAGCGCGAGAATCAGCGCCACGAACGCGCCGGTGATCGACGCGGTCCGCGTGCCGCCGTCCGCCTGGATGACGTCGCAGTCGAGCGTGATCGTGCGTTCGCCAAGCTCCTCGAGCCTGGTGACGGCCCGCAGCGAGCGGCCGATCAGTCGCTGGATTTCCTGCGTCCGCCCGCCGACCTTTCCAGCCGTCGATTCTCGCTGCGAGCGAGTGCTCGTGGCGCGCGGCAGCATGCCGTACTCCGCCGTCACCCAGCCCTTGCCGGTATTGCGCCGGAAGGGAGGCACGCGGTCCTCGACGCTGGCCGTGCAAATCACGCGCGTCTTGCCGGCGTCGATGAGGACGGATCCCTCAGCGTGGATCGAATAATTCGGGGTGATACGGGTGGGGCGGAGCTGTTCCGAGAGGCGGCCGTCTGCGCGCATAAGGTGGGAACACTCTAATTCAAAATTCAAAATTCAAAATGCGAACCCATCGAGGATTCTGACCTGTTCGGCAAAAGCGCGGCGTTGTCACCCCGACGCGTCAAGCAGTCTGTGTTCGCATTTTGAATTTTGCATTTTGAATTTTGCATTACTGACTCTCGACCACCAGGCTCAGATCCGTCTGCAACGGCCTCCGCACATCGACGTGGCCGGCGATCGTGTCGACTTCCTTCCCTTCGACGAGGATCTGCACGCGCTGCACGGCGGGCAGGTTCGCGGTCACGGTGTTGACGAGCGCGTACACCGTCAGCAGCTCGGTGAGCGAGCCGCCGGGATGACCGCTCGAGATCTGTCCTGACAGATCCACGAAGGCTTCGCCGCGCTCCGTCACATAGAACGCGCGCAGCGACGTGCCGGTCGGAATCACCGAGGCGTATGGAGTCGGGGCCGGTTCGAGTTGTGCCGCGACGATCTGCCGCCCCTGCGCGACGATCCCTTCCGCGAGCGGCACTTCCCGGCGAACCGCAACCAGCGAATCGCCGTTCTGAGACGCGTAGTAGAGCGTGGCGGTGATGTGTGCGGTCGGCGCCGCTGCGGTCGCGGCCGGTGACGTCTGCGCCGGGCGCGGGCGGACGAATCGCTCGAGGCCGCGTGACACTCCCCATGCGATCGCGCCCACGACGGCCACTCCGCCAACGATCGCGGCGATACGCCGCCGGCGGGTCATGGCGCCTGCTCCGCTGCGCCGGCGCCACCACCGCGGAACCGGACGATGGCGTCATAGAGTGCCTGCGCGATTGAATTCTTGAAGTCCTCCGAGCCAGCCAGCTTCTCCTGATCCGGGTTGGTGAGGTACGCCATCTCGACCAGGGCCGCCGGCATGTCGGCGCCCTCCAGCACGCGCAACGGTGCCTGCTGTACGCCGCGTGGCCCTGTCGGCACGCGCTCTTTGAGTGCGCCGCCGAGCAACGAGGCAAAGGTGGCCGACGCCTCGACGTGTCGTGCCTGCGCCAGATCCCAGCGAACGACGTCGATCGTGCGGGTGCCGCCTCCGAGCACCGGCAATGTCAGCGCCCCGGCTTCGGCTTCGCGACGCACCTGTTCTTCCTCGCGACCAAGCCGCAGGTGATACACCTCGGCGCCCGCCACGCGCGGAGACAGCGCGGCGTTCGCGTGCAGGCTGATGAACAGGTCCGCTTTGTTGTTGTTCGCCGTCGCCGTGCGCTGATCGAGCGGCACGGCCTTGTCGTCCTCGCGGGTGAGGACGACGTGAAGCCCGAGCCGCGTCTCGACCAGACCCCGAAGCCGGCGCGCGACATCCAGCGTCAGCTGTTTCTCTTCGGTACCGGCGGGGCCGCGGGCACCGACTTCCTCACCGCCGTGTCCCGGATCGATCACGATCGTCTGGACGCCGGCCCGCGCCACCACGGGCGGTGTGCCCTCGCTCGACGGTGCCGCCGGACGTGGCGGCGCGGCCACGTCCGGAGGCGGGGCAGCGGGTGCGCCGACCTCGACGGCGACGCGAGTCACGGCGGGATCGGCGGTATTCACCGCCGCACGCGCCGTACCGGCAGACGGCGCCAGCACCACGACCACCGAATTCGCCTGGTCGCCGGGACGAATCTGCTCGATCAACCCGCTGCCATTCGCCGGCAGGCCGACGTCGAGGCCGTCGGCATCGATCCGCAGCGACACGCGGCCGTTTTCGACCGTGCTCGACACGGGCACCGGTGGCGCGATCTCGATCGTTGCGCGGGTGGGTGGGCCAGGCGCGTCGATCCGTGCGGTCACGCGCGGGACGCGCACCTCGCCGACGATCAACAACCGCGACGGACGCCGCAGGTCGATCCGTTGGTCGTAAATGGGACCGAGCGCTCGCGGCAGGAGCTCCACCGGCACGAGCCAGCGGCGACCCGAGCGCACCATGGGTGACGGGAGCGTGACGACCCGCCCATTGACCGACGCCATGGGTTGATCGGCGGAGAGGATGATCGTCCGTCCGCGATAGGTGAGCGTCATGCCGCCGGTGAGCGTGTCTTCACGAACCGCCACCTGGAACAGCGCGGCGACGTCGTCGAGCGCGATGAGCTCCTGCCCGCTCTGCAGCGTCGTCGGGACCGGGCGGCGACCCTCGCGCGAGATGAGGGTCAGCGGTGTCGGTGGAGGCGTGCCCTGCGCCTGCAGCAAGGCGGCGAGCAGAAGCACGAGGAGCGCGAAGCTGGATGCGGCTGTTCCTCGCAAGCTCCTCATGATACGTAGAAAAGAAACCGGGTTTAACTTCCTCGGAACGACGAGGGAAATCAAACCCGGTTTCGCTGCCGAGCGAGCTCGACTCGCGGTTTTGCTGAGCCGTCAGGGCTCGTCGTCGAGATCGTCGTCGCCCAAGTCGACCGCGTCGCCCTCCTCGGTGACCATGTCCTCATCATTGCCCGCCATCATCTCTTCGCCGACGTCCATCATTTCCTCTTCGCGCTCCGGTGCGACAGCCGGCGCCGCAGCGGCCACGGGAGCAGCTGCGCGCGGCGAGGCGCTGCGGGTGCGACCGGTGCCCTTGGAGGCGCGAGCGCTCTTGCGGGCGCCGCCGGTGCGTCGGGATGTCTTCGCGCTTCGCGCCGACGCCGTGCGGGCGCCGCGGGCGCTGGTCTTGCGGGCGGTCTTGCGCGCCGCTTTCCGCGAACCGGCTCGTGTGGCCGACTTGCGGCCGCCTGCGCTCTTGCGCGCCGTCTTCTTGGCCTTCTTGGCCGCGCTTTTTCGCGCGGTCGATTTCCTGCCGCCTTTGCGCGAGCCGCCGCCCCGTTTGCTGTCGTCGGCTTCCGACCTGTCTGTGTTGGCTGTGCGCGCGCCCATTTCCTCGGCCCGCTCAGTGCCCATGCCGCGTGCGCGTCCCGACATATGCCTCCTTCCGCGAGCGTGTCCGCCCGCAGACGCGGCAGCGAAGCAAGTTTGCTTCCACCCCACGGCGCACGCGTGCGCCGCGGGGTCCCGGTTGCCCGGCGTGCCTACCGCGCGTGATCGCTTGATCGTGCCGCGTGATGCGGCGCGCAGAGTGTAATCGCATTCACCCGCGCGTGTCGTATCAATCGTGTGGAAAAAGACGGTCGCGCATGAATTGGCGTCGAACACGGGTCCCGGCGTAGCATCTTCGTGTGCGTGCACGAACCAGCTCGCGCGCGAAATCCCGCCTGCCGCGGCCGCATGTTGCGCGCGCTCCCGCGCCGCGAACCGTTGCGCCAGTACCCAACCCTCGCACGCCAAAGCTCGTCAAACACGTCAACGGCGGCGGCCTGATGGACTTGTTCGCGCTCTTTCCGGACCTGCCGCGCCCGCGACGTCCTGCGCCGCGCCTGCGCGCCAGGAGAAAGGTGTAATCCCGATGCGGTCCTGCATGATCGTGACGTTTGCCGTCTTCTTACTGACTACTGCCAGCACCAGGGCTCATCATTCCTTCGCTGCTGAATACTTCGAAGACAAGACGATGACCATCAGCGGTCAGCTCGTGCAGTTCGACTACAAGTCCCCGCATGCGTGGGTGCACGTGCGCGCCGTCGACGATCAGAATCGCGAGCAGACCTACGCGGCCGAATGGGCCAATCCGATTCGGCTGACCCGCGACAACGTGACCAAGGAGACGCTTCGCCCCGGCGACCTGCTGATCCTGACCGGCAGCCCCGGCCGCAATCCTGAGAATCGCCGGCTGCACCTGAAGCGGGTCGAGCGTCCCGCCGACGGCTGGAAGTGGGAGGGATTCAGGAGACGTTAGATCCTCCTGTTCCCGGTTCCGAGCTCCAGGTTCCAAGTTCCAAGGGTTCCGGATTGGATGTTCCGGGTTCGATGTTCCGGGTTCCGCGTTCAAGGTTCCGAACCTGGAGAACGCTGAGCGCTGAATCCACGGAACGAGGAACCGGCAACGCTGAACTCCGGGAACTGGGAACCGGGCCCGCCTACGCGCGAAGCGCTTCGGCGAGGTCTCGCCGTAGCCTTGGCGAAGGCGGAAACGGGGCACCGGGAACGCGGGCTCGAGGTTCGTGGTCCGATATGCTGTGTGAGTGACTGAGGATCTCCCCCGCCGCGTCATTGCGCTCAGCATGACCGGCCTCGTCATCACGATGTTCATGGCGGCGCTGGACGCAACCATCGTCGCCACCGCCATGCCGCGGATCGTCGCCGAGCTCAACGGCTTCGAGCTGTACGCCGCGGTCACGACCGTTTACCTGCTCGCCACCACCGTCGTCGTGCCGATTGTCGGCAAGCTCTCCGACATCTACGGCCGCAAGACGTTTCTACTCGCCGGCGTCACGATTTTCATTGCTGCCAGCATGCTGTGCGGCGCCGCCCGGTCGATGCCGGAGCTCGTATTCTTCCGCGCGCTGCAGGGGATCGGCGGAGGGTTCTCGCAGGCGATGGCGTTCACGACCATCGCGGACCTGTTTCCGCCCTCGCGCCGGGGACGCATCAGCGGCATGCTCGGCGCCGTCTTTGGGCTGGCCAGCGTCACGGGACCGGCGGTCGGCGGTTTCCTGACCGATGGCCCCGGGTGGCGGTGGTGCTTCTATGTCAATGCGCCGATCGGCGCGCTCGCCATCGCCATCCTCCTCGTCGGATTTCCCAATCGCGTTGCACGCACGCGCCCCCATCGGATCGACTGGCTGGGCGCGGCGTTGCTGATCCTGTCAATGGTGCCCATTCTGCTTGCGCTCGAATGGGGCGGGCGAGAGTACGCGTGGCAATCGCCGCAAATCATCGCCTTGGCGGCCTTCGGCATCGTCATGTTCGGCGGATTTCTGTTCGTCGAGACGCGCGCACCAGAGGCGATCATGCCGCCGTCGCTGTTCCGCAATCGCGTGGTTGGCAGCGCGGCGATGGCGGCGATGCTGATGGCGGTGGCCATGTTCGGGGCAACGCTGTTCATTCCGCTGTTCATCCAAAGCGTCATCGGGGCCTCGGCGACGCGCAGCGGAGCGGTGCTGACGCCGATGATGACAACGATGGTGCTGGCGAGCGGCTATGCAGGATTCGCCGTGACACGGCGCGGCAGGTACAAAGCGCTCGCGGTGTTCGGTGCGTCGGCGGCGACGCTCGGCCTGTTTCTGCTGTCGCGCCTGGGCGTCTCGGCGTCCTACCTGATCGCCGAGATCAGCATGGTCATTCTGGGGATCGGGCTCGGCGTGACGCTGCCCATCTTTCCGCTTGCCGTGCAGAACGCAGTCGATGCGAGCCAGACCGGCATGGCGACCGCGGTCATCCAATTCATGCGATCGCTTGGCGGGTCTCTGGGTGCGGCGATTTTCGGGGCCGTGCTGGCCAACGCCTACGATCCCGCGTTTCGCCGGGCGCTGTCACCGGACATCGTGTCCCGGACGCCGGCGGCGGTGCTGAATCAGCTGCGCAATCCGCAGCTGCTGCTGAACCCGGATGTGAGCGGGCAGTTGTCGCGCAGCGATCCCGACGCGCTGCATCGCCTCGGCCCGGTGGCTGGAGCGGTGAAGTCGGCGTTGGCCGTGTCGCTGCACGATGTGTTCTTGTGCGCGACCGTCCTGGTGGGAGTGGGTGTGATCTTTACGCTGATGCTGGTCGACATTCCGCTGCGAACCACGAACAGGGCGGCGGGAATTGCAGAAGGCTGATTGTCGATTGCGGATTCACTGATCAAATGTTGAATGCGTAACTGTCGAATACTGTCGAACGAATCGTTCGGCCGTATTCGACTTTTGGCATTCTGCAATTCAGCAATGAATCGACAATCGTCAGTCAGCCTTCTTCAATTCACCGATCAGAAATCCAGCTGCATATTCAGCCGGATGTAACGCGCCGGCAGAATCTGCGTCGGCGTCAGCCAGACGCTCGGGCGCGTTGCCGTTGCAGCCGTGTAGCCGTTGTTGAACATCGTGACCGCGTCGTTGTTCAGCAGGTTGTACACGTCGAAGCCGAGCTGCGTACGGTACTGGCCGAATCGCAGGATTTTCGCAAGACGCACATCCATGTTGTTGACGCGACTGCCGTAGAGCGTTCCACGCGGCACGAGGTTCACCGTCACGTTCCCGGATGACAGCGGGCGGCCGAGCGACGGCTGTGCGACGGCGCTGGTCACGACATAGTCGGCCCGCTGCTCGTCTCCCGGATCGCTGCGCCAGGTCAGGCTGGCCTGAACGTCGATCTTGGGGACGGTGTAGGTCGAGAGACCCCGGAACGACGTGCGGAAGGGCTCGGAGACGCGACAGGAATAGTTCTGCAGCCCTGACGTTGCCGTCGTTCCCGTGGTCGTCGTGACGCGGGTCGTCTGGACCGCCAGCACGTTGTCCCACGAATACGTCTCAGGCAGAGCGGCGCGGAGGTCGCACATGTCCTGGAAGCGTTTTCCCGTGCTGGTCCCGCCCTGGACGGTGATGCCATTGCGCAGCCGCGCGTTGGCACTGAGGTCGAAGCCCTGCCAGTTTTCCTTCATGTCACCGAATTTCGAGGCGAGCTGTTGATACATGTCCTCCTGTCCAAGCTTGGTCGGCACCAGGTTGTACAGGCCGTTGATGGTATTGCCGCCGCCACCGGGCAGCCGCGGATCGACAGGGACAGGAATGCTGAACGGCGTGTAGTCGTTCACCGTCGTCAGCCGGTTGTCCGCCGTGTAGAAGTTGCCGTACCACCGGCGGAAGTACCCGACGGTCACGCCGACGCGGGGCAGCACTTCCTGTTGCAGCGAGATGCCCATCTCCCAGTTGTAGGTGCGCTTGCCCCAGCCGTGGATCAATTCCGGATCGAAGACCTTCGTGAAAATCTCCTTGCCGAAGTTCTGGTTGTCCATGCGCCCGCATTCGCCGTTCGCGTCCGGATTCGTGAGCACACAGTCGGGAATGAAGTTGCCGTTCGTGTCGTTCCACGTCCGCGTTGTCTGCGGAGTCGTGCGGATCAGCGGGTGCAGATCGAGGTCACTGTTGCTCGCGGTCAACGCGGTGAGATATTTGCCGATGTTCACCTTGACCGCCGTCTTGCCGTTGCCGAAGAGGTCATAGGCGGCGCCCATGCGCGGCGTGATGTCTTTCCAATGGATCTCGTCGGTCGTGCCCGCCTTGTACTCGATGCGGTTCGGCATGAGCAGGTAGTCCGGCCCGCCGACCCCGGTGTCCGGGTAGCCGGTGCCGATGCTGTCGTAGCGCAGTCCGCCCTGCACGGTCAGTCGCGAACGCGTATACGTGTCCTGCGCGTAGAACGACGTCATGAGGATGTTGCGCTGATACTTCACCGTACCCGGGAAGATCGCGGTCTGCGTGAGCTGATTCGGGATGCCGTTGTTGAACCGGTATTGAATGAACGGGGTGAAGTTGAAGTAGGCCTGGCTCGGGTGGCTGATGTTGCCCTGGTAGCCGACCTTCATGCTGTGCGAGCCGGGAATGTACGAGGCCGATGCGCGCATCTGGGCCAGGGTGCCGATCTGATGGCGCTCGAATCCCTGCTGCAGCGGCTGGTTGAATCGGTAGATCAGGCCGGCGATGCCGCCATTGTTGGCGCAGCCGGCGGAGCACTGCTCCACCACCGAGATCAGGTTGTCGTTGTGTGTGCCGTCGATGCGGGGGGCCAGGTTGGCATAGCGCGACAGGTAATCGCCCCATGCGGCTTCGAGCAACACGCGGTTCGTGTACGGCGAGGTCCACGTCGCGGTCTGAATGTGACCCGGGGTGTAGTACCGCAATCCCTGCGCTTCGGGGGTTCGCGTGGCTGAACCGCCTCCGATCTTGTTCTGCCGGTCGTACTGCTCCGAGTGGCTCAATGCCACCTTGTTGCGCGGCGTGACCTGCCAGGTGAGTCGGGCAATGGCATTCCTGGTGACGCTGTCGGATATCGCCGGGCGCGACGTGTCGAAATCGACCAGCCACTTCGTCGGATCGCCGGCGTTCTTGTTGTAGAACATGCCGGGGATCGTGTTTTCGGCCACGACCTCACGATAGGTCAGGTAAAACCAGAGTTTGTCCCGGATGATGCGTCCGCCGCCCATCGGGTTGAAGTCGTAGACCTTCTTCAGTTCCGCTGGTGACCGAAGGCCTTGGTCCTTGAGTGCCTGCGTGTAGTTGCTGCCCTGCATCGAGCCGTTGGCGCCCGACAAAAAGAAGGTGCCGCTGTAGTTGTTCCCGCCGTCGCGAGGAATGATGTTCAGCATCGCGCCCGCGGTCTCCGCTTCGCCCAATCCGCCCGATGTCGTGACCACCACTTCCGACGCGCCGGCGACGTTCGACACCGCGGCGTTCGAGTTGGCACCAGCCCACCCGGTGTTGATGCCGTCGTGCAGGGTCCGCGAGTCCGACGCGCGCGCGCCGTGGATGAACCCG
>Ga0081539_10002830_pt1 | contig 23193 bp, 25 predicted proteins | sample TabmetS4T2R2_FD_71023 | JGI IMG/M metagenome (GOLD analysis project Ga0081539, IMG submission 71023) | Tabebuia heterophylla rhizosphere microbial communities from the University of Puerto Rico - S4T2R2 | ecosystem: Host-associated > Plants > Roots > Rhizosphere ...
CACATCACCCGGACCAGCTACAAGGCAACCCTGAGCATCGACATCCTCACCCGCCTGCCCCCTTGACACCCCACACCAGACCCTAACTACCCGGCATTGCCGCTAGCCCCGCTCAGTCCTCCGGCTGCTGGGGCCGGCCCCGCAGGCGCTTGACCGCCGAACGCCGCCGCTTGCCCTCGACCCGGCGGGCCGCCGAGGCCGCGGTGGGGCGGGTCGGGCGGCGGGGGCGGGGGGTGGCCAGGGCCTTGGCCATGAGCTCGGCGAACCGCTCGGTGGCGGCGCGGCGGTTGGCGAGCTGGCTGCGCTGGGCCTGGGCGACGACCCGCAGGACGCCGTTGGTGTCGAGCCGGGGACCGAGGCGGCGCAGGGCCCGCTCCCGGAGCTCGGGGGAGAGGGACCGGGAGCCGGCGACGTCGAAGCGGAGCTCGACCCGCGAGTCGGTGGTGTTCACGCCCTGGCCCCCGGGCCCCGAGGCCCGGCTGGCCCGGAACTCCAGCTCGGCCACGGGCACGGCGACCTCGGGTGTGATGCGGATCACCTCGCTCATATTCGCCTCGAACCCCCAGAAACGCCAAATCGCCCCTCGACGACGCTCGCTGCATACAGTACGAATTGCGCCGTCCGCGCCCACCCGCTGATCCCATTCTCGCAAGGCGCCACAACCGGTCCCGACAAGGGGGAGGAGCAGATGCGCGCTCGATCGCTCGCGGTCATGGTGACCGCCCTGGTGCTGGTGCTGGCGGCGCCGGCGCTGGCCGGCCCGCGCGAGGAGGCCCAGGCCCGCCGCAAGGCCATGGTCGGGCAGTCCGCCCGGGCGGCCATCATCGCCAACGGCGAGACCAAGGAGAACCTCGAGCAGGTCGTCGTCAACCACCTCGGCAACCCCGACCAGGGCCAGGCCCTGATCCAGACCTGGGTCGAGCCCGACTGGGCCAACCTCGAGGCCGTCGACATCCAGGGCGCCGTCCAGGCGGTCAAGATCCGCCGCGCCGGCGCCGGCTTCGCCAAGCGCATTGCCGTCCGGGTGGAGCTGTACGACAACGACACCGGCGGGCCGCACCTCCACGCCAGCTCCTCCACGGTCAACACCGGCGACGTCAACGGCACCGCGTACGTCCAGACCCCGGAGGCGGGCGACCTGACCAACCCGGACCGGCCCTGCCTGTGGTTCTCGGTCGCCTACTACAGCATCCGCTGGGACGACGACACCTTGACCTCGGGCCGGGTGCTGGTGGCCCTGGGCGACTGGGTCAACCCGATCTGCATGGTCACCCCGGCCTCGGACCTCCGGGTCCGCTAGCGCCGGCCCCGGTGCGGGCGCGTCACTCCCGGTGGCGCGCCCACGCCGGCATCGGGTCCTCGGACAGGTAGTTGGCCGTGTTGACGAGGGCCACGTGCGAGTACGCCTGGGGGAAGTTGCCCAGCTGGCGGCCGCTGGCCGGGTCGAACTCCTCGGCCAGCAGGCCGACGTCGTTGCGCAGGGTGAGCAGCCGCTCGAAGATGGCCACGGCCTCGTCGCGCCGGCCCATCAGGGCCAGGTTGTCGGCCAGCCAGAACGTGCAGGCCAGGAACGTCCCCTCGCCGGCCGGGAGGCCGTCCACGCTCTCGGAGCCCTCGGGCAGGTACCGGTGGACCAGCCCGTCCGACATCAGCTCGCGCTGGATGGCGGCCACCGTCCCCTTGACCCGGGGATCGCCGGCGGGCAGGAACCCGACCAGCGGGATCAGCAGCAGGCTGGCGTCCACACGGTCGGCCCCGTAGTACTGCACGAAGCTGTCGCGCTCGCTGCTGAAGCCCTCGCGGCAGACCTCCTCGTGGAGCTCGCGGCGCAGCCCCCGCCAGCGGTCCACCGGCCCGTCGTGGCCCAGCAGCTCGACCGCCTTGATGGCCCGGTCCAGGGCCACCCAGGCCATCACCTTGGAGTGGGTGAAGTGACGCCGCGGCCCGCGGATCTCCCAGATGCCCTCGTCGGGCTCACGCCAGTTCGACTCGAGGAACTCGAGCAGGGCCCGCTGGAGGTCCCAGACGGCCTCGTCGCTCTCGAGGCCGAAGTGGCGGCCCAGGTGCAGGGTGTCCATGACCTCGCCGTAGACATCCAGCTGGAACTGGTGGACGGCCGCATTGCCGATCCGCACCGGCCGTGACCCCTCGTAGCCGGACAGCCAGTCCAGCTCCTGCTCGGTGATGCGCCGCTCGCCGCCCACCCCGTAGAGGATCTGCATCTGCTGCGGCTGGCCGGCCACCGCCCGCAGCAGCCACTCCCGCCACGCCTTGGCCTCATCGGCCAGCCCGGCCAGCATCAGCGCCGACAGGGTGAAGGTGGCGTCGCGCAGCCAGCAGTAGCGGTAGTCCCAGTTGCGGACCCCGCCCAGCTGCTCGGGCAGCGAGGTGGTCGGGGCGGCCACGATCCCGCCGGTGGGGGCGTAGGTGAGCGCCTTGAGGGTGAGCAGCGAGCGGATCACCGCGTCCTGCCAGCCGCCGGCGTAGTCGATGCCGCTGGCCCACTCGCCCCACCAGCCCTCGGCGTCGGCAAGGGCCCGGATCGGGTCGATGCGCCGTGGAGCCGGGCGGTGGGAGGCGTGCCAGGTCAGCATGAACGGGACCCGCTCGCCCTCGGCCACGGTGAAGTCGGCCAGGCTGGTCCAGTTCTCGCCGTGCACCGGCACCGGGGTGCGCAGCCAGACCGAGTCGGGCCCGGCGACGGCGTGGAGGGCCCCGTCGATGTGGCGCACCCAGGGCACGATCGAGCCGTAGTCGAAGCGGATGGTCAGCTCCATCCGCATCCGCACCCGGCCGGAGACCCCCTCGACGATCCTGGCCACGTCCGGGTCCCACTGGCGCGGGGGCATGCAGTCGACCACCCGGACCACCCCCTCGTCGGTCCGGTACTCGGTCTCCAGGACCAGGGTGTCGCCCTGGTAGTGGCGGCGGACCTCCTTCACCGGCCCGGCCGGGGCGAGCAGCCAGCGGCCGTTGGACCGGTCGCCGAGCAGGGCCGCGAAGCAGGCCGGCGAGTCGAAGCGGGGCAGGCAGAGCCAGTCGATGGAGCCGTTCCGGCTGACCAGCCCGGCGGTGTGGGTGTCGCCGATGAGCGCGTAGTCCTCGATGGGTGCGGCCATGGGACGAAGCTACACTGAGCGCCGCCGTGGCCGCCGACCCCAGCCCCGAACCGGCCGCGCCCTCGGCGCTGGCCCCTCTGGCCCGGCCGGTGTTCCGGGCCCTGTGGATCGCCGCCCTGGTGTCCAACGTCGGCTACTGGATGCAGAGCGTGGGCGCGGTCTGGCAGGTCGGCAGCGGGGGCGGCTCGGCCGCCCAGGTGGCCCTGGTCCAGACGGCCGTGAGCCTGCCCGTGGTGCTGCTGGCCCTGCCCGCCGGGGCGGCCGCCGACGTGTTCGACCGCCGCCGGCTGCTGCTGACCACCCAGACCTGGATGCTGTGCTCGGCGGCGGCGCTGTGCCTGGCCACCGTGCTCGGGGCGGCCAGCCCGAACGTGGTGCTGGCCCTGACCTTCCTGCTCGGGCTGGGCAACGCCGCCAACGCCCCGGCCTGGCAGGCCACCATCCCCGAGCTGGTCGGGGGCCGGCTGCTGGCCCCGGCGGTGGCCCTGAACTCGGCCGGGTTCAACATCGGCCGGGCGGTCGGCCCGGCCATCGGCGGCCTGGTGGTGGCGGCCGCCGGCCCGGCGGCCGTGTTCGGGCTCAACGCCGTGTCGTTCCTCGGGGTGCTGGCCGTGCTGTGGCGCTGGCGGCGCCGCCCCCAGGACGAGACCGGGGCCGGCGAGCGGGTCCTGGGGGCGATCGGGGCCGGGATCCGCTACGTGCGCTTCGCCCCGCCGCTGCGGGCCGTGCTGGTCCGCACGGCCCTGTTCATCCTGCCCGCCGCCGCCCTGTGGGCCCTGCTCCCGGTGGTGGCCCGCGGCCGCCTGGGGATGGACGCGACCGGGTTCGGGCTGCTGCTGGGGGCGCTCGGGATCGGGTCGGTCCTGGGCGCGGTGCTGCTGCCCCGGGTGCGCCGGGCCGTCCCCATCGACCGGCGGGTAGTCGCCGATACCTGCCTGTTCGCCCTGGCCACGGTGGCCCTGGCCGTGCTCCGCTCGCCGCTGCTGGTGTGGCTGGCCATGGTCGCGGCCGGGATGGCCTGGCTGGCCATCCTGACCTCGCTGAACGTGGCCACCCAGACCGCCGTGCCCCGGTGGGTCCGGGCCAGGGCCCTGGCCGTGTACCTGCTGGTGTTCCAGGGCGGGCTGGCCATCGGCAGCGCCCTGTGGGGCGTGGCCGCCGCCCGCCTGGGGGAGCGGACGGCGCTGCTGGCCGCCGCGGCCTCCTTCGCCCTTGGGGTGCTGGCCGCCTTCCGCTGGCGCCTCCAGGGCATCGGCACCCTCGACCTGACCCCGTCGGTGCGGCCCGAGCCGGTGACCGTGATCGACCCCGAGCCCGACGACGGCCCGGTGCTGGTGCTGATCCGCTACCGCGTCGACCCGGCGCGGACCGAGGAGTTCGCCGCCGCCATGCGGACCATGCGCCGGGTCCGCCGGCGCGACGGCGCCTACCGCTGGGGCCTGTTCGAGGACGTGGCCGACCCGGGCTGCTTCGTCGAGACCTTCGTGGTCCGCTCCTGGGCCGAGCACCTGCGCCAGCACGAGCGCTTCACCGCCGAGGACCTGGCCGTCCGCGACCGGCTCCGGTCCTTTCACCTCGACGAGGACCCGCCGGAGGTGTCCCACTTCATCCACCCCGACGCCGCCGCCACCCAGCACCGCTGGGTCCGCTGGACCCGCCGCCGGGGCGAGCCAGTCCAGGCCGACGACGACTAGCGCCCTCGCCGTATGCGCCAGGCGGGCGGCGGGCAGGCCTCAAGGGTGCCTGGCGCAGGCACCCTTGAGGCACGTGAGGGCGGGGTCCCGGCCCTCCCCCGGAGGCGTTGCCAGCCGGCCGGCTTCCAAACCGGGCCGCGGCGGGACGTCGGGGTGGGCCGCCTACGGGTCGACGAGCTGGCCGCGCATGCGCTCGATGGCCCGGCGCAGCAGCCGCGAGACGTGCATCTGGGAGATCTGCATGCGGTCCGCGATCTCGTCCTGGGTCAGCTCCTCGACGTAGCGGAGCAGGACGATGCGGCGCTCCCGCTCGGGCAGCCGGCCGACCAGCTCGGGCAGGACCAGCAGGTCCTCCAGCTCCTCGCGGTGGCGCTTGTCGACCACGAAGTCGCCGAGGACGGCGTCGCCGTCCTCGCCCGCCGGCTGGTCAAGGGACGGAGCCGAGCGGGTCTGGGCGACCTCGATCGCCTCCATGACCTCCTCCTCGCTGGCCCCCAGGTGCTCGGCCAGCTCGGGCACGGTGGGGGAGTGGCCGAGCTGCTGGGGCAGCTCGTCGATGGCCTTGCAGAGCCGCAGGGCCAGGTCCTTGGTGCCGCGGGGCACCCGCAGCCGCCAGCTGGCGTCGCGCAGGTGGCGCTTGAGCTCGCCGACCACGGTGGCCACGGCATAGGGAATGAACGGGTTGGCCCGCTCCGGCTGGTAGCGGTCGACCGCCTTGACCAGCCCCAGGCGGGCCACCTGGCGCAGGTCCTCGAGCGGCACGGCCCGGTTGCTGCGGTAGCGTTCGGCCAGCCGGTCGGCCAGGCCGAGGTAGGAGAGGATGATGCGCTCGCGCAGGACCGGGTCACGGTTCTGGGCGTAGTCGCGGAACCACGCTTCGACGCGCTGGACGGCGACCTCGTCCTCCGGGCGGACGTCGAGCGCGTCAGGGTCAGGGGGTGCTCCGGTTCCCGAGGGATCGGTCGGGTCGACCCCAAGGTCGACAACCGCGGACGACATGGCGACCTCCAAGAGGTGCGGTCGTCCCGCGGGGACAGGGCGGGACCTGTCAATGCCTGCCAACCCTAGCATGTCCCCTCCCACACACGGATAAACCAGATAGCCGGGTGGGTTCGTACAATTCGGCCGGATCAGGTGGCCGACCACCAGGCCCAGCGGCGCGGGGTCACGGCCACCACCGGGCCCGGCGGGCGGTGGCTCCGGTAGGGGGCGTAGCGCTCGGCCAGCGCGTCCAGGGCGGCCTCGGCGGCCGCGCCCTCCAGGACGGCCGCCTCGCCCCGCAGCTCCACCCACCACAGCGCCGTCCAGTCCTCGGCGTAGTGGTCGGCCAGCATGGCCACGCGCGGGTCGGCGGCCAGGTCGCGCTCGCGCCGCAGTGGGCCGGGCCGCTTGGGCTTGACCCGGTCGACCGCCCACACGGCCGTCTCCCGGTGCCAGGCGAAGGTCACCGGCACCAGCCGCGGCCCGTCGGCCGAGATGGTGGCCAGTCTGGCCACCCGCTCGGCCGCGAACCGGGCCAGCACCGCCGCCGGCGGCCCCTCGGGCCCGGCCCGCCCGCTGCTCGTGTCCGCCATCAGCCCTTGGCCAGGTACTCGTCGAGCTGGTCCATGGACTGGGCGGCGCCGGTCTCCATCCCCGACTGGAGCATGCCGTCGCGGTCGGCGACCGACTGGAACACCGAGCTGTCGGTCATGAGGGTCCGGCCGTCCCGCTCCGCGAAGGTGACGGTCTCCAGCAGCACGTGGCCGGGCATGCCCTCGTACTCGAAGGTGTAGACGATCCGCTCGGGGGCGACCGCATCGTGGAAGACGCCGTGGAAGGCGTCCTCGCCGCCGTCGCTGTCGCGCGAGACGAAGCGCCAGCGCCCGCCGGGCCGGGCCTCCAGCTCGTCGACCTCTGTCTCGTGATCGCGCAGGCCCCACCACTGGGTGACCGCCTCGGGGTCGGTGAAGGCCTTGAACACCTGGTCGCGGGGGGCGTCGAAGCTGCGGGTGATGACGATCTCGTGGGTGCCGGGGTCGGCGACGACCTTCAGGTCGGACATCTCGGTGCTCCTCTCGGGTGTGGTGGTCGGTCCGGTGTGCCGATGGTCAGCGGTTGTCGTGGTCGTCCGGCACCTCCTTCCGCTGCGCCGTCCGCAGGTAGTCGTCCAGCCGCCCGTAGCGCTCCTGGCTCCGCTCCCAGAACCGGCGGTAGCCGTCCAGCCAGTCGGCCGCCTCCCGGAGCGGGTCGGCCTCCAGCCGGCAGGGCCGCCACTGGGCCTCGCGGCCCCTGGTGATGAGGCCGGCCCGCTCCAGCACCTTCAGGTGCTTGGACACGGCCGGGAGGGTCATCTGGAACGGCTCGGCCAGCTCGGTGACCGTCGCCTCCCCGCCCATGAGCCGGGCCAGGATGGCCCGCCGGGTCGGGTCGGCCAGGGCGGCGAAGGTCTCGTTGAGCCGGTCAGCGTCCATTCCAGTTAACCTCTCAGTTAATTAACTCATCGGTAAAGTAAAGGATCCCCGGCTGCCTGTCAAGCGGCCCTGCTGCATGCCTTGCCGAGCCGCGCCCGGCGGGCCATCCTGGTGCCGGAGCTGGACCACCGAGGGCGGAGTCGGCCATGGCCAACGATCGCGAGCGCCCCCCGTTCGGCCCGAGCGGGAAGCTGGCCGACCGGATCGGCCACCACGTGGACACGGCCAACGAGCTGCTCCGCCAGTCCCACCGGGTCGTCCAGCGGGCCGCCACCCGGGTTCGTCAGACCCAGCAGCGCATCATCGGCGTCCCGCCTCTGCCGGCCCAGCCCGGCCCCGACCGCTTCCTGGCCGTCAAGCAGCGCGAGCTCGCCGCCCACCGCCGCGCCATCGCACTCCACGAACGGGCCGCCGCCCTCCAGGAGCGCCTCGGACACCCCGACCGCGCCGCCGCCGCCCGCAGGCATGCCGACCACGCCCACGAGCTCTACCAGCGCGCCTGGGCGGAGCTCGCCGACTACGAGCTGCGACGGACCGTTCCGGTGCCGAGCCAGCCGGGGGACACGTCCTGAGCCGCGATTCGAGGCAGGAGATCGCCCAGCGGGCCGGGGTCGACCCTGACTACGTCCACCGGTTGGTCGAGCTGGGGATCCTGACGCCGGACGCGGGCGGCGAGTTCGCGCCGGGGGACGTGCTCAGGGCGCGTTGGCTGCGGAGCCTGGAGCGGGCCGGCGTGCCGCTGGAGGGGGTCGCCGCCGCCATCCGGGATGGGTCGCTGTCGTTCTCCTTCCTGGACGTGCCCGCCTACGATCGGTTCGCCGGGCTCAGCGGCACGACCTTCCGGCAGCTGGGCGCACAGACCGGGATCCCGCTGGAGCTGCTGACGGTGGTCCGCGAGGCCGTCGGCTTCGCCGAGCCAGGACCGGAGGACACCGTCCGCGAGGACGAGCTGTCGGTCGTGCCGCTGCTCCAGCTGCAGCTCGCCAAGGGGTACCGGCCCGAGGTCATCGAGCGGTGGCTCCGGGTCTGCGGGGACAGCCTTCGCCGGATCGCCGAGACGGAGGCCGCCTTCTGGAACAGCGAGGTCGAGATGGCGCTGGTGGCGTCGGGCATGACCGAGGGCGAGATGCTGCAGGCCCAGGCCGACCTCGGCTCCCAGATGAGCCCCCTCATCGAGCAGGTCCTCCTCACCATCTACCACGGGCAGCAGGAGCACGCCTGGAGCCAGGTGTTCGTCGAGCACGTCGAGGGCGCGCTGGAAGCGGCGGGCCTGCACAGCCGGTTGGACCGGCCGCCGGCGATGTGCTTCCTCGACATCACCGGGTACACCCGGCTGACCGAGGAGCGGGGGGACGAGGCGGCCGCGGACCTGGCGGCGCGGCTGGCCGGCCTGGTCCGCCAGTGCTCCCAGGAGCACGAGGGGACGCCGGTGAAGTGGCTCGGCGACGGGGTGATGTTCCACTTCCGGGAGCCAGCAGCGGCGGTGCTGGCCGCCCTTCAGATGGTGGAGGCGGTCGGGCGCCACGGCCTGCCCCCGGCCCATGTCGGGATCCACGCCGGGCCGGTCGTCTTCCAGGACGGTGACTACTTCGGCCGGACCGTGAACCTGGCGGCGAGGATCGCCGAGTACGCCCGGCCCGGCGAGGTCCTGGTGAGCCAGGAGGTCGTCGACGCGGCCGAGGCCGCACCGGTGTCCTTCGTGGAGATCGGCCCCGTGGAGCTGAAGGGTGTCCCGGGAACGCTCCGGCTCCACACCGCCCGCCGCAGGCGGCCGGGCTAGGTGGTGGCCGGCGCGAGTTCGCCAAGGAGCTGCCGCACGCGGCCGTCGATGTCGTCGCGGATGCGGCGGACGACCTCGATGGGCTGGCCGGCGGGGTCCTGGAGCTGCCAGTCCTCATAGCGCTTGCCCGGGTAGATCGGGCAGGCGTCACCACAGCCCATGGTGATCACCACATCAGCGGCCTTGACCGAGGCGTCGGTGAGGGGCTTGGGGAGCTCCCGGGACAGGTCGATGCCGACCTCGGCCATGGCCGCCACCACTGCGGGATTGAGCCGGTCGGCAGGGTCGGAGCCCGCCGAGCGGACGACCACCCTGCCCTGAGCATGGTGGTCCAGGAGGGCGGCGGCCATCTGGCTGCGGCCGGCGTTGTGGACACAGACGAACAAGACCTCGGGGCTGTCGGTCACGGTCGCTCCTTGGCGCGGCTGCTCCCAGCCACCCTACCAACCGCATCGACAGCCCAGGCCACGGCCATGGCCGAACCTCGCTCTGCTTGGCCTCCCGGAGCGATTCGACACCCGGCTCACCTTTGTCACAGCCATCCGTCCGTCACAGCAGTGCCTCCTTGGCCATCGCCTCCGCCTCCCGCAGCCCGTTGGAGCCATTGCCGGCATGCTCGGTGGCCTGGTTGAGCAGCTGTTCCACGCGGGGGCTGGCGGTGTTCAGGTACGGGGCGACGCGGGCGAGCGCATCGGCGGACCGCGCGTAACTGGCGCAGGCGCGCTGGGCGCGCTCCACCGCCTTGGCGAACCGCTCGCCGGGATCAGCCAGCTTGTCGAGGCCAGGCCGGCAGGAGCGGCCGGCGGCAGCTTCCTCGCGTAGCCGCTGCTGGGTGAGCACGCCCGAGCGCAGGATGGTCCGGTCGAGGCGCTGGCGCAGCTTCGGCACGCCGGCGATCCAGGCTTTCTCCGCCGGGGTGGCCGGTGGCTTGGTCGTGGTGGTGGGCTCCACTGTGGTGGCGGTCGCGGTGGTTGCGGGCGCAGCGGTGGTGGAGTCGGCCGCCTTGTCGCCACATGCGGCCACAAGCAGCGCGGTCACGACCGTGGCAACCACAGATGCGGCGCGGCGACGAGTGATGGCTGGCATGGGGAGCCTCCCCTCCAGCGGTGCGACGCGGCGAGGGTCGCGCGCCACGCGACGTGATGTGACCGGCCAGCTGGCGTCCAGCCAGGCAGGGGGACGGGGCCGCAGCTGCAGCGACCTCCTGTGACGATGCACCCTGCCCGACCGGTGGGGCAGCGGCTCCCTCGCGTCGCGGTCCGCAGTCCTCGCGCGAACGCTACACCTTGCCTTGCCGTCGAGAAAGAGGCAAACGCGGAGCTTGGACCCACGGCGGGCGTGAGCCGCACGCTCGGAGGATCAAACAGGGCCGGAGCTGCTTGCCGGTCCGCCGGCCTCATCGGACCGGGCGCGGTCGCGGCCAGCCCACCACCGGTCACCCTTGGCCCGTGCCCGGTCCGCCACCGCCTGGGCCCGGTCCTCGGCCCCCTGCGCCCGGTCCTCGGCCGCCTGATCCCGATCACCGGCCGCCTGGGCCCGCTCGATCGCCGCCTGGTCCCGGTCGGCCGCCGCCCTGGCCCGGTCCAGCGCCGTCCTGGCCTGGTCCAGCGCGGCCCTGCTCTGCTCCACCGCCGCCCCCGCCATCATGCGCGCAAACCTGACCTGATCCTGGGCGGCGGCCACCCGGTCCTGGGCCGCCGCGATCCGGTCCCGGGTCGCCGCCGCCCGATCCCGCGCCGCCCGCTCCAGCACCTCCACCACACCCAGGTCCCCCCCGAACAGCGCCTCGGTCTGGCGGTCGCGGGCCTCGGCCGCCCGGTCGCGGGCCTCGGCCGCCCGGTCGCGGGCCTCGGCGGCAGTGTGCAAGGCGTCCACCTCGTCGTCGCGTTCCTGCACCTGCCGCATCCTGTCCTGGAAGCGGCGGTCCCGTCCCTGGGCGTGGGTGTCGCGCTCGCCCGCGGCCTGGTCGCGTCGCTCGGCGGCTCGGTCGCGGGACTCGGCGCGGCGATCACGCTCCTGTGCGGCCTGGTCACGGTCCTCGGCCTGGCGGTCGCGGTCGCCGGCAAGCCCATCGCCACCCTGGGCGATCTGCTCGCGCAGCTCGGCCGCCTCGGCTTGCGCGCGCAGCGCATCGGCGTCGGGTCGTCGCCGCCCGGCCGCCTGCTCGTCCTCAGAGCCGGCCATCAGCAGCCTCCTGCGGTGTGGCGATCACCTGAACATGGTGCGCCCCACCTCCCGGGAGGGCCAGATCCACTCACCGCCGCTCAGGTCGAGGCGCTGGCCGCCCCCACCCTGACCCAGCGCGGGTTCGGGGGTGCCGGAGGAGGGGCTCGAACCCTCATGCCCGATGGGCCCAACGCTTTTAAGGCGCGGCTGTCTGCCAGTTCCAGCACTCCGGCGCTGACCTGCGGCAAGGCTAGGGTACCGGGGATGGGTGGCTCAACGGTCGGCGCGGGCGCGATCCTCGCCGGGCTCGGTCGGGACCGGGTGGCGCTGCTCCTTCCAGCGGCGGTACAGCCACCAGGCGGCGGCGGCCAGGACCGCCACGCCGATGGCGAAGGAGATGGGGCGCAGGAAGTCCTCGACCACGGGCCACTGGCTGCCGAGCGCGTAGCCGAGGGCGGCCAGGGCGAGGGTCCAGGGGAGGCAGCCGAGGAAGGTGTAGACCGAGAAGCGGGCGAAGGGCATCTCGGCGATCCCGGCGGGCAGGCTGATGAAGGTCCGGACCACCGGGAGCAGGCGGGAGACGAAGACGGCGGCCTCGCCATGGCGGCCGAACCACTCCTCGGCCCGGTCAAGCTCGTGCTGGCGCAGGAAGACGTAGCGGCCCCAGCGCTCGATCAGCGGCCTGCCCCCGCGCCTGCCGACGCCCCAGGCGATCCAGGACCCGACAAGGTTGCCGAGGGTGCCGGCCATCACCACCGCCACGAAGTTGAGGTGCTGGCCCTTCTGGCCGAAGCTGGCCACGAAGGTGGGGTTGGCCAGCGCGCCCCCGAAGAGCATCGTGACCTCGCTGGGGATCGGGATGCAGGCCGACTCCAGGAGCATCAGCACGAACACGGCGAGCAGGCCGTACTCCAGGATGGTGTCGGTGATCAGGTGTTCCAAGGCCTGCTCCTCGTCGTCCCCGCGGATCCGGGGATGCTCCCCGCCGTCGATCGGGGCACTGTATCCGACTAGCGGCTCCAGTGGGTCTCGCCGAGCAGGTAGGCGGTGGCCAGGCTCTCGGGATCCTGCTCGGCCGGGTCGCCGTCGCCGGTGGACTCGACCGCGACCGAGATCGTCCTGGCCGCGTACAGCGGCAGCTCGGCCGGGCCCTGTTCGCCTTCGAGCCTGGCCGTCTCGCCGTCGAAGCCGACGATGGTGTAGGTGGCCCTGGGCTCGACCCCGGACCGGCGGAACATCCGCAGCAGGTCGTGGTCCTCGTTCTCGAACCGCAGGACCCGGACCACGCTGCCGGTCGGGGCGGCGGTCAGGGGGACGCCCGGCTCGCGCGGGTAGTCGCCGATCGGGTGGCCGTGGGGGCAGGTCCGGGCCTCGCCGATCATGTCGAGCATGCGGGCCTCCAGGGCCGGGGTGACGCCCATCTCGAAGGCCTCGGCCTCCTCGTGGACCTCGTCCCAGGGGATGCCCATGACCTTCACCAGGAACGCCTCGACGAGCCGGTGGCGGCTGACCACGTGCTTGGCCACCTCCGTGCCCTGGTCGGTGAGGACGATCCGCTTGCCCGGGCCGCGACCGACCAGGCCCTCGGCCTCGAGGCGGCGGACCATCCCGGTGACGCTGGGCGGCGACACCTGCATGGCACGGGCCAGGTTGGTCGGGGTCCGCTCGATGCCGGCCTCGCCGAGCCAGTAGAGGGACTCCAGGTACTCCTGGACGGCGGGGGTGAGGGTCGCGCTCTCGGTCATGGGCCAATGGTACGTTGCGACGCCGTCCCGGGTCAGCCGCTGTCCCCGGCCGCCACCACGACCCGGCCCTCCATGCCGGCGTGCAGGGTGCACCTGTAGCGGAACTCGCCCGCCTGGGTGAAGCGGTGGCTGAAGGTGCCCTTGGACTGGATCTCGGAGGCGAAGCCGTCGCCCTTGACGTCGTGGGGGACCGACCCGTCGTCGAAGCGCCAGGTGACCTCGGTGCCGGGGGCGACCTCGATCGCCGGCGGGAGGAACTTGAGGTCCTTGGCCTCGACCGTGGTCACGCCCTTGACCGGCTGGCGGTCGGCGGGGGAGGCGGCCGAGCCGGTCTGGCAGGCGGCCAATGTGAACGTGAGCACAAGGAGGAGCGGGAGGAGGGGTCGGGGGCGGGCGGGCACAGGCGCTCCTTGGCGGGTTAGTCGTTACTGGGGACCCAGGGACAGGACGACGAGGAGCACGCCGGCGAGGATGAGGACCCCGGTCAGGACGAGCTCGACGATGGAGATGATACGGGCCGCCCTGGTCAGCTCCAGGCCGGTGAGGCGGCCCTCGGAGGCCTGGATCCGCTTCTCGGCGCTGTTGGCCATGACCAGGGCGACGATGGCGCCGACGGGCATGCAGATGAAGATGCCGACGATGGCGATGATCAGCGCCGCCGTGGCCGTGCTCTCGGTCTGGGGGCCGGCCGGGTACCCGTACCCGTAGCCGGCCGGCGCCCCGTACCCCGGCGGGGGACCGTACCCCGGCTGCCCGTCCCCGGGCGGCGGTGGCCCGTAGGACGAGGGCGGGACCGGCCCCGGCTGCTCGTAGCCCGGGGGTGGGGGCGGGGTGGGGACCGGCTCGGTGGGGCGGTCGGGCGGCGGGGTGCCGGCGGGGGGGCGCTGGGGGTCGTCGGGCATCTCGGGCTCCTCGTGCACGCTCGGGTGCCGCCGGCCCGGCGGCGGAGTACACCTTACGACGGTCCGGGCGGATTCGGCGGGGACGCTAGCTGTGGTCGGTGGCGTCGAGGGCGGCGGTCCAGCCGCCGGCCAGGTCGGTCACGGCCAGGCGGAGGATCCAGCCGGTGCCGGGCATGCCGTCGTCCCAGACCCACCAGGTGTGCCGCTCCAGGGCGGCGCCGAGGTCGGCGGGGTCGGGCGGCCAGTCCAGGCCGGCCAGGGCGGCCGCCGCCCACCAGGCGTCGAACCGCCCCAGGGCGGCGCCCCGGCGGACCCCGTGGGCCCCGCCACTGGCCGCGGCCCAGGCCATTCGGGCCATGGCCGAGGCCGGCGAGATCCGTCCGAGGCGGTGCTCGGGGTGGCCGAGGGCGGCCACCGCCTCGCCGGGGCCGCCGGCGACCACCGCCGCCCTGGCCTCGCCCCCCGACTCCGAGGTCCAGACCTCGACGAGGTCGGTGAGGGCCCGGGTGACCTCGGAACGGTCGAGCACCTGGCCAGGGTCCGCCCGCCCGGCCGCCATCGCCACGGGCTCGGCCCCGGGGTCGGGGACCTCGCGTTCGTCGGGCCGGTAGGTGGCCAGGGGGTAGGCCGGCTCCCAGGGGGCGAGGACGAGCGGCAGCTCCAGGACCTCACCATGGGCCCCGGGGACCCCGCGCAGGTCCTCACCGCGGAGCACGCGCTCCTGGGCGACCGCCCCGGCCACCGCGGGCACGGTCAGGTGGGGGGCCAGCTCGGCGAAGGTATGGGTGGTGGCCGCGACCTCGGTCAAGGGGCCGAGGGCGAACCGGGCCGCCCCAGGCCGCAGCACCCCGGCCGCCTCCGGGGCCGGCGCGTCAAGGGCCAGCCGGTACTCCACGTAGGTGGTCACCGGCCACAGCGGCCGTCCCCGCTCGACCGCCTCGTCGAGCCGGTGGCGCAGGTCGACCAGCCCGGCCCAGTCGCGGCTGGCGACCAGCCCGTCCACCGCCCGCAGCAGGGCCGCCGGGTCGCCCAGCTCCACGAGCTCGGCCAGCTCCTCCCCGGGCGGCCGGCTCACGGCCGGGTCACGGCCGGGTGCGGATGGCCCGGAACATGGCCGTGTCGTCGGGCTCGGCCGGCGGCTCGACCAGGTGGAACCAGTAGAAGCCGTGCGGGCCCAGGCCGAGACGGTAGGCCTCGTCGGTGATCATCGGGAACGGGGTCCGGCCGAACATCTCCTCGGGCACCAGCCCACCGAACCGGGACAGGTCGAGCTCGACCGGCTGCGCGAAGCGCGACAGGTTGGCGATGACCAGGACCACGTCCGAGCCGAGCTGGCGGTAGAAGGCCAGCACCCGCCGGTTGTCGGGGTACAGCGGCTCGTAGTCGCCGATGCCGAACACCGGGTGCTGCTTGCGCACCTGGAGCATGCGCCGCACCCACTGCAGCAGCGAGGTCGACACCCGCTCCTGGGCCTCGACGCTGCACGCCTGGTAGCCGTAGACCGGGTCCATCAGGAACGGCAGGTACAGGGCGGCCGGGTCGGCCTTGGAGAAGCCGGCGTTGCGGTCCCCGGTCCACTGCATCGGGGTCCGGACCCCGTCGCGGTCGCCCAGGTAGATGTTGTCGCCCATGCCGATCTCGTCGCCGTAGTACATGACCGGGCTGCCCGGGAGGCTGTAGAGCAGGCTGTAGAGCAGCTCGATCTGGCGGCGGCCGTTGTCCAGCAGCGGGGCCAGGCGCCGCGAGATGCCGATGTTGCGCCGCATGCGCGGGTCCTTGGCGTACTCGGCGTACATGTAGTCGCGTTCCTCGTCGGTCACCATCTCGAGCGTCAGCTCGTCGTGGTTGCGCAGGAACAGCCCCCACTGGGCGCTGTCGGGGATCTTGGGGGTGCGGTTCATGATCTCGACGATCGGGGTGCGGTCCTCGCGGCGCAGGGCCATGAACATCCGCGGCATGACCGGGAAGTTGAACGCCATGTGGCACTCGTCGCCGTCGCCGAAATACGGGACCACGTCGGGCGGCCACTGGTTGGCCTCGGCCAGCAGCACCCGCCCCGGGTACTTGTCGTCGACCTCCTTGCGGACCCGCTTCAGGAACTCATGGGTCTCGGGCAGGTTCTCGCAGTTGGTGCCCTCGCGCTCGATCAGGTACGGGACGGCGTCCAGCCGGAACCCGTCAAGCCCCATGTCCAGCCAGAAGCGGATGACCTCCAACATCGTCTCCTGGACCTCGGGGTTGTCGTAGTTGAGGTCCGGCTGGTGGGAGAAGAACCGGTGCCAGTAGAAGGCCTGGGCCTCGGGGTCCCAGGTCCAGTTGGAGGTCTCGGTGTCGACGAAGATGATCCGGGCGTCCAGGTACTGCTGGTCGGTGTCGGACCATACGTACCAGTCGCGCTTGGCCGACCGCGGCCGGCGGGACTCCTGGAACCAGGGGTGCTGGTCCGAGGTGTGGTTCATCACCATGTCGGCGATCACCCGGAGCCCGCGGGCGTGGGCGGCCTCCAGGAAGTCGTAGAAGTCCCCGAGGGTGCCGTAGTCGGGCAGGATCGAGAAGTAGTCGCTGATGTCGTAGCCGCCGTCGCGCAGCGGCGAGGTGTTGATCGGCAGCAGCCAGATGCAGTCGATCCCCAGCCACTGGAGGTAGTCGAGCCGCTCGGTCAGGCCGCGGAAGTCACCCTGGCCGTCCCCGTTCCCGTCCTGGAACCCGCGCACGTACAGCTCGTAGAAGACCGCAGTCTTGTACCAAAGTGGGTCGTCCTGCATCTTGTCCGCTCCCGAGCCGGCTCCGTCCTCACGGAACGTAATCGGAAAGGTACCCAAAATCACGACTGGTGCATCGCACCGCTGTCGTGCTTCAGTCCTTCGACGTCGGGAGGGCGACGGTTGAGGGAATTTCTGTCACCGCCACACGAGCCCTCTGCGGCGCCGCGACCCGTTCCCGCCGGCCGGGTTCTGCTGCTCGCCGGTCTTGGGCGCCGGCACCCCGGCTCGGACCGCCTCCAGCTGGGCGGCGAAGGCGAGCCCGAGGTAGACGGCCAGTGAGGTCAGGAAGCTCCAGATCAGGATGGCGATGATCCCGGTCAGGGGGCCGTAGGTGCGGCCGAAGGTGCCCGAGGAGGCGTCCAGGTAGAGGGCGAGCAGGCCGGTGAACACGAACCACAGCAGCACCGACATGCCCGACCCGACGGCCAGCCACGACCAGCTCGGCTGGTGGCGGCGGGGGGCGGCCCGGAACAGCAGGGCGAAGGCCACGATCACCAAGCCGATGGTGAGCGGCCACCGCAGCAGGGTCCACACGGTCTGGACCACGCCAGACAGCCCAACGCCCTCGGCCACGTCGGTGCCGCCGACGATCAGCATGAACGCGGCCACGGTGAGGATCCCGGCCGTGCAGGCGAGCTTGAAGCCGTTCCAGTACTTGTCGGCGGTCGGGCGGTCCTGCTCGACCCCGTAGATGCGGTTGGCGCCCCGCTCGATCTGGCCCATGGCCACCGTGGCCGAGGCCAGGGCGGCCACCGCGCCCAGCAGCAGGGCCCACAGGCCGCCCCTGGCGGCGCTCTTGGCGCCCTGGCTGATTGCCTGGGTGAAGATCTGGCCGGCCGGCCCCGGTGCCAGCCGGTCCACGGTCTGGGTCAGCAGGTGCCGGAGCTGGTCGACGTTCATGGCCGTGGCCAGCCCGACCACGGCGATCACGAACGGCAGCAGGGTCAGCATCACCTGGAAGGCGAGGCTGCGCGAGTGGCTGGTGCCGTCGGCGGCCCGGAAGCGCACGAACGAGTCCTTGGCCAGCTGGGCCCAGCCGGTGTTGCGCAGGGTCTGGAGGGCGTCGTCGCCCTCCAGCTCGTAGGTCTCGGGCACGGAGGTGGCGGTGCTCATTCGGCTGGTCCTTTCGCTTGCGGGACGCACAGGGTGAGGGCGGCGGGGACGACCTCGACCACCAGGTGGTCGCGGGGCTGCTCGAGCGGGTCGCCGTCGCGCTCGACAGGCTGAGGCCGGTCGCAGGCGACCTCGACCCGGCGGGCCGTGAACAGCTCAAGCTGTGGGTCCTTGCGGGGGCGGCGCGCCACCACCCGCCAGGCCAGGGCCAGCCAGTCGAGCATGGTGCGGGTCTGGAGCACGGCCACGTCGAGCAGGCCGTCGTCGGGCCGGGCGTCGGGCATTACCGGCAGGCCGCCCTGGAGTCGACCCAGGTTGCCGACCAGGACCCCCTGGCCGGTCCGCTCGACCGGCGGCCGGTCGTCCAGGCCGAGCCGGAACCGGGTGGCACGCCGCCGCAGGTGCTTGAACCCGCTGAGCATGTAGGCCACGGCGCCCAGGCGCTCCTTCAGCCTGGGGTCGGCGTCGCGGAGCATGGCCGCGTCGAAGCCGATGCCGCCCATGACCACGAAGCGGTCGTCGTCCAGGGCGGCCACGTCCAGGCGGGCCCGGCCGCCGTCCAGGGCGACCCCGACCGCGCCCTCCAGGTCGGCGGGGATGTCGAAGTTGGTGGCGAGCAGGTTACCGGTGCCGCCGGGGAGCACGGCCAGGGGCACCTCGGTCCCGGCCAGGGCGGTCACGCAGGCCATCACCGTGCCGTCGCCGCCCTGGGCCATGACCAGGTCGACCCCCTCGGCCACGGCCTTGGCCGTCTGGCCCTGGCCCGGGTCCTCTTTGGTCGTCTCCAGCCACAGGACGTCCAGGCCGGCGCCTTCCAGGGCCGCCTCGGTGTCGCGCCGCCGGCGATCGGCGTCGTCGACGCCGCCGGTGGCCGGGTTGAACACCACCGCCACCCGCCGCCGTCTACCCATGTCGCACCTCGGAGCGCCGCCAGGGGCGGCCGGCGTCGCCGCCGCCGTGGCGCAGGGCCCAGTGGGCCACCCCGATGCGGATGCCGCGGACGGTGGCGGCCAGCCACACCAGCCCCAGCAGGGCGCCGCCGAGCACGTCGGTGAGGAAGTGCATGCCCCGGTACATCCGCGAGGAGGCGACCAGCAGGGGCAGCCCGAACGCGCACGCCAGGACGATGCCCCGGACCAGCGCCGAACGGGCCCGCTCGGAGGCCAGGATGGCCAGGGCCCCCCACAGGGCGATGGTGGCCGCGGTGTGCCCCGAGGGGAAGCTGGAGGTGGGCGGGGCCTCGTCGAGGTGCCGCACCGGCGGCCGCTGGCGGTCGACCAGCAGGGTGACGGCCAGGAAGATGGCCACCTCGCCGGCCACCGCCACCGCCACCAGCATCGGCTCGCGCCAGCGGCGCCACACGAACGCCGCCACCGCCACCGCCAGGACGGCCAGGATCGTGATGGTCAGGGTCCCTCCGGCCTCCGAGGTCACGGCGGTGACGTCGTTGAGGTCGCCGGTCCGCTCGCTGGCGAACCAGCGGCTGACCCCGACGTCGGCCCGGCCGACGGCGTCGTGCTGAACCACGTGGCTGAGCACCCAGCCGAGCCCGGCCAGCACCAGGACCAGCACCACGGCGCAGGCGAGCAGGTACAGCGCCGAAGGGACGCCGTCCCGCATCCGCCGCCAGCGGGCGGCGAGGGCGGTCTCGCGGGCGTCGGGCGCCGGGTCGAGCGGTCCATGGGTCGGGCTGGCGGCCATCGGTCTCCTTCCGGGGCGGTGCCTCCACCTGGCGCATACTCGGCCAAGAAGACGAGCAAACTCCCCTTCCGAGACTCGTGGCCCCCTGACGATGCTTGCTCTCCCGCTTCGGCGGGAAGTAGCAGGCCGCCCGGATGGGCTTCGCCGATGCCATGAGGAAGGGAGCGACCGTGCCAAGCGCCCGCACCTGGCGCCGGGCCGCCGCCGCCGGCGGCCTGGGGCTCGCCGGCGTCTACGCCTTCGAGGCGGCCCAGTACCACCGCACCGCCGGCAAGGGCTTCGAGCTCGAGGACCCGCCGTCCCCTGGCACGGCCGACTTCTCCCGCTTGGTCGAGGCCCTGACCGTGGCCCCGCTGCGCCAGGGCAACCGGGTCACGGTGCTGCGCAACGGCTGCGAGATCTTCCCGGCGATGCTGGCGGCGATCCGCTCGGCCACCCGCACGGTCAACTTCGCCACCTACGTCTACTGGACGGGCAGCATCGCCCCTGCGTTCGCCGAGGCCCTGGCCGAGCGGTCCGAGGCCGGGGTCGAGGTCAACGTGCTCCTGGACGCCGTCGGGGCGGCCAAGATGGACCGGACCCTGATCGACCGGCTCCAGGACGCCGGGGCCGAGGTGGCCTGGTTCCGCCCGCCCAAGTGGTACACCCTGCACAAGCTCAACAACCGCACCCACCGCAAGATCCTGGTCGTGGACGGCCGGGTGGGGTTCACCGGCGGGGTCGGGATCGCCGAGGAGTGGACCGGCAACTGCGAGGACCCCGGCCACTGGCGCGACACCCACGTGCAGGTCGAGGGGCCGGCCGCCCGCGACCTGCTCGGCGGGTTCCTGGAAAACTGGGCCGAGGCCACCCAGTGCATCCTGTCCGGGCCCGACCACCTGCCCGACGTGGCCGGCTTCGACGACGGCATCCAGGTGCAGGTGACCCGGAGCACGGCCGAGAAGGGCTCGACCGACGCCGAGCACCTGTTCTACGCGGCCATCGCCTCCGCCCGGGAGCGGATCTGGCTGACCACCGCCTACTTCGCCCCCCGGCGGGCGTTCGTCGAGGCGCTCTGCGCCGCGGTGGCGCGGGGGGTCGACGTGCGGGTGCTGACCAACGGCCCCCACATCGACAAGCAGGTCGTCCGCCAGGCCGGGCACCGCACCTACGAGCGGATGCTGGCGTGCGGGGTGCGGATCTTCGAATACCAGCGGACCATGTTGCATGCCAAGGTGATGATCGTGGACGCCAACTGGGCCACCGTGGGGTCGATCAACTTCGACAACCGCTCGTTCGCCCTCAACGACGAGCTCAACCTGTCGCTGCGCGACCGGGAGGTGGTGGCCGAGCTGGAGAAACACTTCCTCAGCGACCTCGACGACGCCCGCGAGCTGAGCCTGGCCGCCTGGCGGGCCCGGCCGGCCACCCAGCGGGCCCGGGAGCTGGCCAGCGCGGCCGTCCGCCGGGAGCTGTAGCCATGGCCGCGCCAGACCCGGACGCCGCCCGCGGCCACGGCCCGGCCGAGCATGCCGCCGAGGAGCTGTTCCGGGCCCGGGCGGCCCGGTGGCTGCGCCGCCGCCTCGATCCCGAGGCGGCCACCGGCCTGGCCCTGACCATCGCCCTCGGCCTGATCCTGCTGGCCGTCGCCGGCTTCGGGCTGGTCTCGGAGATGGTCACCTCCCAGACCGGCCTGTACCGCTACGACGCCAGCGCCGCCGCCTGGGGGGCCGAGCACGCCACCCCGACCTCGACCTGGCTGCTCGGCCTCGTCACCTGGCTCGGCGCAACCGTCACCGTGCTGTCGGTGACGGTCGCCCTCGGGCTGCTGGAGGGGCTGCGCCGGCGCCGCCTGGCCGTGCTCGCCTTCCTGCTCATGGTCGTGGTCGGCCAGAACCTGATCGCCAACACGGTCAAGGTGCTGGTCGACCGGGAGCGGCCGCCCGTCCCCCATCTGGCCCCGTCCAGCGGCTTCTCGTTCCCCTCGGGGCACACCGCGGCCGCCGCCGCCACCTGGGCGGCGGTCGCGCTGGTGCTGGGCCGGGGCCGGCCGCTGCGGGTCAAGGCCTGGCTGGCCACCGGGGCGGCGCTGCTCACCATGGCCGTGGCCGCCTCACGGGTGCTGCTCGGGGTCCACTGGCTGACCGACGTGATCGGCGGGGCCGCCCTCGGCTTCGGCTGGTTCGTGGTCTGCTCGGTCGCCTTCGGCGGCGCCCTGCTCCACTTCGGTGCTCCGGCCGAGCGGGTCGAGGCCGAGGAGGCTAGGCTGTCCGGCGTCCAGGAACCGCCACCGCGAGGAGCCCAGCCGATGCCCGACCCCGCCGAGCCCAGCCCCGAGCAGGTCGAGCGCCGGGCCGGGTCGCTGGCCGCCGAGCCCGGCAACGGCGCCCAGGACCCGGCGGCTCAGGCCAGGGCCCTGCTGGAGGAGTCCGAGGAGCGGATCGAGGACCCGGCGGCCCGGGACCCGGACGACCAGGAGGTCATCCGGCGCCGGTCCGACGAGGGGATCACCGCCGACTGACCACGATGCGGCGTCCGGAGGCGCCGTGGAGGTAGAGGGGGCGAGGCCCATGACGATGTCAACGGCGGGGCTGCGACGGGCCCTCGACCAGCTCGCCGACCTCAGACAGGGCCCGGTCACCCTCGAGGACGCCCTTGCGCGGGTGGTGGCCACCGCCGATGCGCTGTTCGGGGTCGACGGGACGGCCCTGATGCTGGTCGACCGCGACCAGGTGCTGCGCAACCTGGCCGCCTCCGACGAGCTGGCCGAGCCGCTGGAGGAGCTCCAGGCCGCCCACGGCGAGGGGCCGTGCGTCGACGCCTTCGACGACAAGGAGCCGGTCGCGGCCGGCGACCTGGCCGATGCCGGCCAGTGGCCGGACTTCTCCCCGGCCGCGGTCGAGCGGGGCCTGCGGGCCGTGCTGGCCAGCCCCATCCCCTACAGCGACCAGGCGGTCGGGGTGGTGACGGTGTTCGATGGCCGGCCACACCCCTGGACCGACGCCGAGGGCGAGGCCATCGTGGCCTTCACCGAGCTGGTCGCCCTGCTGATCCTGCACGCCATGGAGGCCAGCGAGCGCGGCCGGGTGGCGGGCGAGCTCCAGGTCGCGCTCGACTCCCGGGTGGTGATCGAGCAGGCCAAGGGGGTCCTGGTCGGCCGCCACGGGCTCACCACCCGCCAGGCCTTCGAGCGGCTGCGCCGCCAGGCCCGCGACCAGCGCCGGCCCCTCACCGAGGTCGCCAGGGCGGTGGTCAGCGCGGCCGAGCACCGATGACCGGCGGCTGCTAGCCTTCCCCCATGCCCCTGGACGCCCTCACCTCGGCCGAGATCTCACTGCCCGCGACCCCGGACGCGACCCAGGTCGGTGAGCGCATCGCCGCCCTGTCGCGCCATGTCGACCTGGTCGGGCTGACCGACAACCACGCCGGCAAGCCGCGCATGTCGCCCCTGGCCGCGGTCGCCCTGGCCCGCGAGCAGGGGGTGGCCACGGTCGTCCACGTCTCCTGCCGGGACCGCAACCGCCTGGCCCTGCGGTCCCAGGTCATCGGGGCGGCCGCCCTCGGCTCCGAGGGCATCCTGTGCCTGTACGGCGACCCGGTGCCCGACGTGCCCCGGGTGCGCGACTACACCACCACCCGGCTGCTGGCCGAGGCCAGGGAGTGGGCCGCCCCGGCCGAGCTGGCCCTCGGCTGCGTGGCCGACCCGTTCCGGCCCGACGTCGAGGCCGAGCTGGCCCTGCTCGGCCGCAAGGTGGCCGCCGGGGCGGACTTCGTCC